>OJJJ01000032.1_pt1 | contig 123275 bp, 103 predicted proteins | sample 1596311 | NCBI WGS metagenome assembly OJJJ01 (sample SAMEA4350140, study PRJEB24818) | metagenome | biome: human; feature: gut; material: faeces | place: Denmark | collected 2013-09
TTAAAAAGTTTGTTTTAAATTTGGTTGTTATTCAATGAGAAGTAAAAAGTATTCCTCGATAGCTCAATGGTAGAGCACACGGCTGTTAACCGTGGGGTTGTTGGTTCGAGCCCAACTCGGGGAGTTTTTTATTTAAAATAATGTAATAATTTTTAAAAAAGTGAATATAATTTAATAGTAATACGGCGACATAGCCAAGCGGTAAGGCATGGGTCTGCAACACCCTGATCACCAGTTCAAATCTGGTTGTCGCCTCTCTTATAAGAGTCTCTAAACCTTTCAAATATGAGGTTTAGAGATTTTTTTGTTGTAATCAAAATCAGGTGCAAGTAGATGCAACCAGTATCAGAGATTGAAAACCCTCCTTTTTATGTGGGTTCTAGTAAAGTTCAAAAGTTCGAATCTGGTTGTAGCCTTTCTTGGAGAAGTCTTTAAACCTTTACTTATAAGGAAGATGAGATTTATGTTTTCTTCAAAAATGTATCTGGATTCCTAGAATGAAAAATCTATATAATAAAAAGCCAGGCAATTTTTCATTGACTGGCTTTTCATTATATAAAAATTTTCAAAGGAAAGAATGTTTTAAAATAGCACTTCTTTATGAGCAGGTATTGTCTTAGCAATTAACTTACCTTTATTATAATTGTATAATACTTCAGCTTTTTTATTTATTACCTCATAAAAATCTTTACCGTTTAAGATAATGAAACTTGCATCATTGCCTTCTTTGATTCCATAAGAATCTCCAAGGTGTAATGTTTTAGCTGCATTATGTGTAATCAGTTTATAACTATTTAAGATTTCTTCGTAGCCCATCATTTGGCATACATGTAGTCCCATATGAACTACGTCGATCATATTTCCATCACCAAGTGGATACCATGGATCAAAAATATCATCATGACCAAAGGATACGTTATTTCCGTTTGCAAGGAGTTCTTTTACTCTAGTTATACCACGGCGACGAGGATAAGTATCAAATCTTCCTTGTAGATGAGTATTTACAAGTGGATTACTTACAAAGTTAATGTCACTCATTCTTAAAAGACGGAATAATTTTGAACAATAAGCGTTGTTATAGCTATGCATAGCAGTTGTATGGCTGGCTGTCACACGATCCTTCATACCGCTTTCAAGTGCTCTGCAGGCAAGTACTTCTAATCCTTTGGATTGCTCGTCATCAATTTCATCGCAGTGAACATCAACAAGGCGATCATATTTTTCAGCCAGCTGCATACAGTAGTTTACACTTTCCACTGCATACTCTCTTGTGAATTCAAAGTGAGGAATAGCACCAACACAGTCAGCACCCATTTTTACTGCATTCTCCATAAGTTGTAAACCGTTGGGATAGCTTTGGATTCCTTCTTGAGGGAAGGCTACGACTTGTATATTTACATAGTCCTTAAGTTCATCTTTTAGCTCAAGCATTGCATCCATTGCGATTAAGGTAGGGTCTGTAACATCTACATGAGTACGTACATGTTGTATACCGTTTGACACTTGCATTCCAATCGCTCTTTTGGCACGATCTTTTACGTCTTGTTTTGTTAATTTATCTTTACGTTTTGACCAACACTCAATACCTTCAAATAAAGTACCTGACATATTCCATACTGGATCACCAGCGGTTAGGCAAGTATCTAAATGAACATGGCTTTCAATAAAAGGTGGTAATACAAGACATTCGTTACCTTCCACTACTTCTTCTCCAGGAATAGGTGCTAAGTTAGAAGCTATTTTTTGGAATTTACCGTTTTCAATTCTTATATCTGTTAGTTCATTTGAATTTTCAATGTATACATTTTTAATTAACATGTTATTTACTTAATCCTTTCTTAGTTATAATTCTATCACTTATAATAAAGATTACCAATGCAACAACCAATGAATTAATTGGTTTAATGCCCCATGTAACAAACATACCAACGAGGGAACCAGCAACAACTGCTAGTACTGCGCCAATATTAAATTTAGATTTTTCTTCTTTACCGTAATCGTATTCATCCTTATGCAAATAATAGTGAGCGATTACTACGGCTCCTACTGGAGGAATCATACCACTAAGAATGTTTAAGAAACCAACGAAGTTATTATAAAGCCATTGAGCTAATAACGTACCAATAATACCACCTGCCAATACCATAGGTTTCATAGATATTTTCGTAATGTTAGATGCACCTAGACCAGCAGTATAAAGTGCGTTATTGTTTGTTGTCCATATGTTTAAACCAAGTGTTATAACAGCTGGTAATGCTAAACCTTGTAAAATTAATATATCAAAAATATCAGGAACTCCAGTTACAGCACCTCCAACGGCACCAAATATCATCATTACTGAGTTTCCTGCAAAAAAAGCTACAACGGTTGCAATTACTGCATGTTTCGGTGACTTAGCAAAGCGAGTGAAGTTTGGTGTGGCTGTACCACCAGAAATGAAGGAACCGGCGACAATTGCAATACCAGTTGTTAATGTTAAAGGATTTGCAGGATTTTCGGAAAATACATTAGCGATACCGCCAACCTCATGCACTCCCCATTGAACAGAGTAAACTCCAAGAATTGCAATTAATGGTACAGCTATAGATCCAAGAACGGCTAAAGCTTTCATACCCATAAAAGCGGTACTAATCATGACAGCACCTGTAATAAAGATTAGAATCCATATAGGAATATTAGTGAGTTTAGCTACGGGAATAGCAAACATAGCTACGCCAACGCCAAACCATCCTATTTGTGTAATACTAATTAATGCGGATGGAAGGTAAGAACCTAAGCTACCAAAAGAACGCCTAGCTAAAAGATCTAGTGTCATACCTGTTTTTTGACCTATATAACTAAGTATTCCACAATAAATACCTAGAAAAGCGTTACCAATTAGCATGGATAGAAGAAAGTCCCTTCCATTCATTCCAACACCAAGAGTTCCTCCAGCAGTCATACTAGGTGTAAAGAAGGTAAAACCGACTAATACAACCATTACTGACAATAAACCCTGAACTTTCATTTGATTCGGTACTGCTGATAGTGAATATTCCGAATCATTTTTCTTTGATGTTTCTACGTTTTGACTCATAATTTTCCTTTCCATAAACAGCTCAGTTGCCTCTATACCATAAGCATATCCTGGCTTTATTTTGACAAAATCTATGATATTATAGCACAATGATACATGGTTTGCCATTAAAATTTTATAATGAATGTTAAGCAATAAAAATTTGCTCCAAAGCATCAAATTGTTGTAAAGTATTGTATTAAAGTCCCTAATGTCGCTTTAACCTTATGAGACTGTCCACGAAATTATTAAATGACTGATGATGAAGTTCAAAAATAGATAGATAAAAGCGCACTAGTAAATTTATTGGTATTTTGTGAGGAACTTGTGAATGTTTAAAAGTAATTTGATGATAGGGGGAACTTGTGAATGTTTAAAAGTAAATCTGATGTTAGATGATATATTGTATTTATAAGATGTTAGGTGGTATATTGTACTTATAATAGGAAGAGATAGCGAAGTAAGTTTGACATGACAATAATTTATTCTATAATATAGGTAAGAATAAAGAAAGTAAAGCTTGCATATTGATTGTAATTACAAAGAATCAAGTTAAAATAAGTGAAATATTAGCATAAGGGGAGTTTAAGATGCAGCGAACAAGACCAAAGCCAGAGATGTTTTTAAAAAGAATGGAAGAGGATACAGAACAAAAATATGGACGCCTAAAGATTTTTTTTGGTTATGCTGCAGGTGTTGGAAAAACTTATGCTATGCTTCAGGCCGCTCATATTGCTAAAAATTCAGGGTTGGATGTTGTGGTTGGTTACGTTGAGCCCCATACAAGGGAAGATACAATAAAGCTATTAGATGGTTTAGAGTTATTACCAACAATTAAAATGGAACACAGAGGAATTATTCTAAAGGAGTTCAATTTAGATGAGGCAATGAAACGCAAGCCTAACATTATATTAGTGGATGAATTAGCCCATACAAATGGAGAGGATTGTCGTCATTTAAAACGCTATCAAGACATTCAAGAACTATTAAAAGCTGGAATAGATGTTTATACAACGGTGAATGTGCAACATTTAGAAAGTTTAAATGATATTGTTGCTTCTATTACAGGAGTTGTAGTACGTGAACGAATTCCGGACTTTGTATTTGATGATGCGGAGCAAGTGGAACTTATCGATATTGAGCCAGAGGAATTAATACTCCGATTAAATGAAGGCAAGATATATAAAAGTGAGCAATCTCAAGAAGCATTGGATCAATTTTTTAGTTTAGAAAATTTAATTGCTTTGCGTGAGATAGCGTTACGAAGAACTGCAGATCGTGTAAATCGAAGGGCGGAAAAGGCAAAACAGGCTTCTTTAAAAACGGATTATTATACAGAAGAGCATATTTTAAATTGCATTTCTCCTTCGCCTTCTAATGCAAAGGTAATTCGTACAGCAGCGCGTATGGCAAATGCCTTTAAAGGTACATTTACCGCCCTATACGTAGAAACTCCTGAGTTAGAGCAGATGTCTGAGGAAAGCAAACAGCGTTTGCGTAGTAATATAAAACTTGCAGAGCAATTAGGCGCAAAAGTTGCAACGGTGTATGGAGACGATGTTGCGTTTCAGATTGCTGAATTTGCTAGAATATCCGGGGTATCGAAAGTTGTAATTGGTAGAACAAATACAAAAAAAAGATATTTTTTTTCACGGACATCATTTGCAGAACGTTTAACAGCGCTTGCACCTAATTTAGATATATATATTATTCCAGATAAGGTAAGTACACCATATAAAGCGCTATTGAAAAAAAGGAATTTTACCTATAACTTCTCCTGGATTGAATTCCTAAAATCTTTATCAATTTTAGCATTTTTTACTGGAATTGGTATGCTGTTTTATAAGGTTGGATTTAGTGAAGTAAATATAATAACCTTGTATTTACTCGGTGTATTATTAACGTCCATTACCACAACCAATAAGGTGTATAGTCTAGTGGCTTCTGTTTTAAGTGTGTTAGTATTTAACTTTTTCTTCACAGAGCCAAGGTTTACCTTATCTGCGTATGATACAGGTTATCCAGTGACGTTTGTGATAATGTTTTTAGCTGCCTTTATTACTGGAACCTTGACGATGAAAATAAAAGTACATGCGAAACGAGCGGTTCATATGGCATATCGAACGGAAATATTACTAGAAACAAATCAAATGTTGCAAAAGGCAGAAGATCGAAGCAGTATCATACGTGAGACTGCAAAACAATTGATTAAACTACTGGATAAAACGGTTGTATTTTATACTGTAGACAATGACATCCTATCAACGCCGCAAGTATTTCATAAAAATTATTTAATAGAGGATGACTCCGTTTATACAGGAGAGAATGAACGGACAGTGGCAGAGTGGGTATTTAAGAATAATAAACATGCAGGTGCAACGACAAACACACTTCATGGTGCAAAGTGCCTTTATTTAGCAGTTAGGGGAAACTGGGGCGTTTATGCAGTTGTAGGGATTGTTATGGAAGGGGATGTACTAGATCCCTTTGAAAATAGTTTACTGATTTCTATGTTGGGGGAATGTGCAATCTCTCTTGAGATGGATCACTTGCGAAAAACAAGAGAGGCAGAAGCAATACGTGCGCAGCAGGAGCAACTAAGGGCAAATCTATTAAGGTCAATTTCTCATGACTTAAGAACACCCTTAACTTCAATTTCTGGGAATGCAAGTGTACTATTAAGTAATTCTGATAGTTTAAATGATGCAAAGAAGAATAAATTATATTTAGATATTTATGATGATTCTATGTGGTTAATAAATTTAGTAGAGAACCTGCTTTCTGTTACGCGTATTGAAGATGGTACGATGAATTTGCACATGGAAGCAGAACTAATGTCAGAGGTAGTATCAGAAGCATTACGACATGTCAATCGCAGACGTGAGGAACATACGATTAAAGTAGAGCCCGTGGACGACTTTATTATGGCTAGAATGGATGCTCGGTTAATAATTCAAGTAATTATTAACATCGTTGATAACGCAATTAAATATACTCCGGCAGGCTCTACGATTGTTGTATCAGTAAAAAAACAAAATAGCATCGTTACCGTTGAAATAGCGGATAATGGGAATGGAATAAGTGATGAAGCCAAAGGTAATCTTTTTGAAATGTTCTATACTGCTAATGATGGAATTGGTGATAGTAGAAGGGGGCTCGGCCTTGGCCTTGCACTTTGTAAATCTATTATCGTCGCCCACGGAGGAACGATTTCAGTAAAAGATAATACACCGAGTGGAGCTATTTTCCGTTTTACATTGCAGGCAGAGGAGGTTATTTTACATGAATAAGCCAGTAATACTTGTTGTAGAAGATGATCATGCAATTAAGAACTTGATTACAACAACATTAGAAACTCAAGACTATAAATTTCATACCGCTGTGAATGGTAGACAAGCTATTTTAGAGGCAGTATCTCAGCATCCTGATATTATTTTATTGGATCTGGGACTACCAGACATGGACGGCGTTGAAATAATTAAAAAGATCCGTTCATGGTCAAACATACCGATCATAGTAATTAGTGCAAGAAGTGAGGATCGTGATAAAATAGACGCACTTGACGCTGGTGCTGATGATTATTTGACAAAGCCATTTAGTGTGCAAGAACTACTTGCTAGGCTTCGTGTTACGTTAAGAAGAATTCATTATAATAATGGGATTGCTAGTGAAGAAAACTCGGTATTCGTAAATGGTGGATTAAAAATTGATTATGTGTCAGGCTGTGTTTTTATTGATGAGGTAGAGATGCACTTAACGCCAATTGAATATAAATTGATCTGTTTGTTGGCAAGAAATATAGGAAAGGTTCTAACACATAAATATATTTTAAAGGAAGTATGGGGAACAAGCCTTGATAGCGATATTCCCTCACTGCGTGTTTTTATGGCCACCTTACGTAAAAAAATTGAGGAGGATACTTCATCGCCAAAGTATATACAAACACATGTTGGAGTAGGATACCGTATGTTGCGATGTGAAGATAATTCTATATCATAAGAAAGATTAGTGTGAAGATATTCTATATCATAAGAAAGATTAGTGTGAAGATATTCTATATCATAAGAAAGATTAGATGTGAGAATACCTCTATATCATAAGATAGATTAGATGTGGAGACACCTTAATCTAACAAAAGAATTGGATGTGAATTGAGGATAACTATTCTATATGAACGGTAATAAAAAATTTTCATACACACTAGAAACCGTAAATGAAGTTGTGAAAAGTCACAATTCTTTACGGTTTTTTTTATAAATACAATGTGTTCATGTAACCTAATAAAGTAGAACTTCTAATGATTTAAAAAGGCACTGCATATCATAAAGGCACTGCGTATCAAAAGGCACTGCGTATCAAAAGGCACTGCGTATCAAAAGGCACTGCGTATCAAAAGGCACTGCGTATCAAAAGGCACTGCGTATCAAAAGGCATTGCGTATCAAAAAGGGAAACTCGCGGGTATGCATATATTGATATACAAATCGCTCAAGTGCAGGGATTGTGCAGGAGGGAACTATATTATAAATGCGTTCTCCTCAGTAGGACAGTTAAATTGCATTAATTGTATATACAAATAAGGACTATGATAAAAAATATCAATACATGATAATTTATTTGACAATATTACAAATTAATCTATAATAATATATATATTAACACAAAAAATAAACATTAAAATCAAAATGTTAAATAATAAAGTTTATGATTGGTTGTTTTTATCCAATATGATTAATATAATAGAAAAAATAGTTTTTTAAGGAGGTGCCAAATGTATAATATTTTAGTTGGAGGGGCAGCCGGACAAGGCATTGATACAACGGTTGCTAATCTAGAAGTGTTATTAAAAAAAGCAGGTTTTTATGTATTTACAGTTAGAGATTTTATGTCACGTGTACGAGGAGGACATAATTTTTCATTGGTCCGTTTCGGTAGTGAGGAAGTGATGTCTCACAGTAATAGAATAGATGGAATTATAGCATTAGACGATGATACAGTTGAAATCCATAAAGATAATTTAACAAAAGACGGATTTATTTTATGCGATTCAAAACTAAGTACAACAGATCCAAGAGCAATCAAACTTAATATGGATGTTATGGCCAAAGAGCTAGGTAATATTCGTGTTTCTAATAGTATTGCACTTGGTGCCATATTAAAGCTTTTTGGTATTGGTATGGACCATGTAGAAGAAACCATGAAAACATTAGTAAAAGAAATGTATTTGGATATGAATATTAAAGCGGTAAAACTTGGATATGACAGTGTGACTTCTAAGTTTACTCTTTCAGAAGGAAAGTTTAAAGACTGGATGATCTTAACTGGAAGTAAGTCTTTGGCTCTTGGAGCTATAGCAGCAGGTCTAAAATTCTATTCAGCTTATCCGATGTCACCATCCACAGCAATTATGGAGTATTTAGCATCAAAAAGTGAAAAAGCAGACTTCGTAGTGGAACAAGCAGAAGATGAAATTGCAGCAATTAATATGGCGATTGGAGCTTCTTTTGCAGGTGCTCGTGCTATGACAGGTACTTCTGGCGGTGGATTTTGTTTAAAGGTCGAGGCACTCGGTTTATCTGCGATTGCTGAAATACCATTGGTAGCTGTAGATGTACAACGTCCAGGTCCAGCGACAGGGCTCCCTACAAGAACGGAGCAAAGTGATTTGAAGTTTGTAATATCAGCAGCGCAAGGTGAATTCCCTAGAATGGTAATTGCCTTAAGAAATCACAAAGATTCATTTTACCAGACAATACGTGCGTTTGATATCGCTGAAAAGTATCAAATACCAGTTATTATTTTAAGTGATCAGTACTTAGGTGATTCAACAGCAACGGTTGAACCTTTTGATGTTTCGAACATACAGGTAGCAGAACCTTCTAACGCCGAGTATAAGGAAGGCGAATATTTAAGATACAAATTAACGGACGATGGAATTTCTCCAAGATTAATTCCTGGTAAGACAAGAAATTATGTATCTGCAGATAGTGATGAACACGATGAACGAGGATGGATTACAGAATCGGGTGAAGTACGTAATCAGATGATGGATAAGCGTATGAAAAAATTAGACCTCTTAAGAGAGGAATTATTGGAACCAGAATTTCTCGGTGCGCAAACATGCGATACGCTATTCGTAGGATGGGGATCCACCTATGGACCATTGGCGGAAGCTGTTAAGACATTAAATGAGATAGAACCAGGAAAATATGGTGCATTATCTTTTGGTGATGTGTATCCATTACCAGCAAAAACATTAACCGATATGGCAAAACGAGTGACTCGTATTATTAATGTTGAACAAAATGCTACTGGACAGTTAAAAGACTTAATTCGTGAACAAACAGGAATTGAATGCACAAGTAGTATTTTGAAATACGATGGAAGGCAGATTTCAGGAGAAGAAATTGTAGAAAGAATACAGAAGGGAGGTAGAATGTAATATGGCTGAATTTAGAACATATGAAACAGCATGGTGTCCTGGATGTGGTAATTTTGGTATTCTACAAAGTCTTAAGACAGTACTTGAAGAGTTAGGAAAGGATCCATATGAAGTTTTAATGGTAGGAGGAATTGGTCAGGCGGCCAAGACACCTCAATATATAAGTGCAAATAGTTTTTGTGGATTGCACGGTAGATCCTTACCGGCAGCAGTTGCAGCTAAAATTGCAAATGAAAAACTAACAGTAATCGTAGATTCCGGTGATGGAGATTCCTATGGAGAAGGCGGTAATCATTTTATACACAATATTCGTAGAAATGTTGATATAACCCATTTTGTACACGATAACCAAATCTATGGTTTAACAAAGGGGCAGGCCTCACCTACTTCAGCAGAAGGTCAGGTTACTGGTGTTCAAGTAAGTGGTAGCATTGCTACACCGATGAATCCAGTACTTATGGCTATCGCAGCAGGAGCTGGATTTGTTGCAAGAGCATTTAGTGGTGATCAGAAACACTTAACAGAAATAATGAAACAGGCGATTGAATACCCTGGCTATGCGCTAGTAGATATATTACAGCCTTGTGTTACCTTTAATAAAGTTAATACGTTTGCATATTATAAGAGTAGGGTGTATCATATAGATGATGAGCATGATCCATCAAATCAGATAGAGGCTATGAAATTAGCAATGGAATTTGATGAGAAAATACCTATTGGAGTAATTTATAGAGAAGAGAAAGAATCTTTTCATCAGAAAAATAAGATCTTGGCTGGAAGAGAGCCACTTGTTGACCGTAAGAGAGAATCTTCTGTCATCAATGACTTAATCAATGAATTTGTTTAATCAATAGAAAGTATAAAATGTTGTAGTTTAATCAGTATTCTAATTATAAGAAGTAAGTTCCTTCGCCTTAGTAAGAGGCGAAGGGACCTACTTGTTTTTGAGTCTTAACAAGATAAATAAATACATGAATAAATACATATATACATGAATAAATACATAAATACATGAATAAATACATAAATACATGAATAAATACATATATACGTACATAGATAAAGGAAATGCAATTCTGTAATAGAAAAATGATTTGCTATCTTAAATTATGTCAATACTTTAAGTTGTAATAACGGTATAGTGAAAGCTTAGGATACTTTCATTATAGCCTTATTAAATAAAAAAGGAAAAGTCGAATTCAGGAGGTATATTATGGCAGTTAAAAATGCAATGACAAGTGATTTTTTACATTCAGCATACGGTGGAGAAAGTATGGCTCATATGAGATATTTATCATGGGCTAAAATGGCTGAAAAAGAAGGATTTAAAAACATAGCGAAACTTTTCATAGCAATTGCATATGCAGAGGAAGTACATGCTAACAATCATTTTAATGAAATTGCAGGCGAAACAGCGGATGCTACTGTAACTGCTGGTGCAGTTTTTGGTACTGGAAAAACAGTAGACAACCTTCAAGGTGCAATCAATGGAGAATTGCATGAAGTAGAGCAAATGTATCCAGTGTATTTAAACGCAGCAGAGTTCCAAGAAGAAAAAGGCGCAATTCGTTCTTTCCATTTTGCATTAGAAGCAGAAAAAATTCACGCTGACTTATTTGCTAAAGCACAAGAGTGTGCAAAAGAAGGTAAGGATATTGAGTTAGAGTCCGTACACATCTGTCCTATTTGTGGACATACGGTTTTAGACGAAGCACCAGATAAATGTCCAGTATGTGGAGCGAAAAAGGAAATGTATAAAGAATTTTAAAAATAACATGCCATATGTTTATTTATTAAGCTAGAAAGAAAAATTGCATTGTTGCAGTAGATTTATGAGTCACTACTGTAATGATGCATTTCTTTTTTATTTTAGACTATTTATAGAAGTAAATATATGGTATAATACTAATATTAATCAAAAGATGGTTGTACAAACGTATATGTAGGAGCTTAAGAAAATTACGTAAGGATACCAAATTGTAAGAATAAATGTACAGGTAATATAGACAAAAGGAAAAGCAAAAAAAGACATACATTTATTTTTGGAGGTATTACTATGAAAAGCCGCAAGCTTTTAGTTGTACTTATTACGGCATTAATTTGTTGTAATGTTATTTCAATATTGTTATTTACTAGTATGAAGATGAATCATGAAAAACAGATTACAGTTATGAATAACTCTTCCAATTTGTTACAGGACGAGATTGGTAAGGTCAGAGTTGAAAATTTTAATTTACAAAATGATATTAAAATAATATCGGAAGAAAATGAACAGACGAAACAAAACAATGAGCTTTTAATAAAAGAAATATCAGAGCTGAAAGAGGAAATTGAAGATCTTAATGCAAATGCTTTGCTATCGGACAAGATAATTAAAAAATACGAAGTAATGGCAAAAAGTAGCTCCGTTACAATTACAGAGAAGGAAACCTATATCAATGAGTTGAATAAACGAATCGAACAATTGGGTGGTATTGATGTATTTGAACTACCGCAAAGAAGTAAAAATTACGATGGGATGACAATCTGGCTTGAGGATGGGGCGCATGAATCCTATGCAGATATCGCAATTAATTATATTGATAAGTTACCTAAGTCATTTATTGAAGAAATAACACAGGAAGGTTGGACCTTCATTATTACCACTAGGAACATAGAAAATACTTATCAATCAAAGACAAAAAATACGATTGGTTTAACTATATATTCGAAGAAACGTATTTATGTATCGAATAACGAAGGGTACATTGCAAGTGCTGTGATCCATGAACTTGGACATGCACTGGATTATAGTAATAATTATATTTCATTTAGTGATGAGTGGATATCTATTTACAACGAGGAACGTAAGCAATCTGGATACGCCGAATATTTTATCAATGATTCCAGAGAATATTTTGCAGAGAGTGTCCAGCAGTATTATACATATAAGGAAATGGTGCGAAAAAAGACTCCAAAAACTTACGAGTTTATCAAGAACTTAGTAAAAGCATATGAGAATGAATAAAAAAAAGGACGTTTGCAAATAGAAATCCGATTAAGGAATTCTTAGCAAAAGTCCTTCTTTTTTAAACTAATTTAGGAATTACGATTTCATTGTAAAACTTGGTTACATCTTGTGGTAAAACACCGTATATTGTTGGCTCTTCATCAATTTGAATGGATACTCCATTTTTACAATTTCCCAAACAAAATACAGATTTTAATTCAATTTCCGTTCCATGCTCATCTTCTTCAATCAATTGTTGCAAGGTGGTGATTACATTGTAAGAACCTTTCACATGACATGCGCTACCGATACATACTTTTATTTGCATAAGCAACCCCACTTTCTTAAATATGTATTACATCATTTACTTACTCATCTTAATGTACTTCTCTCTTTTGTTTGAGTACTTTATAATAATTATACGATTCGATTGGGGATTCATGTATTTATTTGCGTGGTGTATTAAACAGTATCAAGGTATATCTATGTTGTGACATGGTTTGTACCGTTGGATTTGCAAGGCATAGCAGAATTATACATTGCTCTGTATTTGTATTATTAGGCGTTATAAACGCCCAATAATACGTGTATGCTTATGATTTATAATGAACGTGTAATAGCTCATGTGTGCGATGTTTTAAAAGACCATTGTATAAAGAAAGCATCATAGGATTTTCTTCACTTCGTTTTATCTGGCTCACCTTATCTGCACGGTACATACCTTTGGCGCGTTCTTCTTTTTCTGGCTTATGACTAAATGGTTGCCCCGCTCCAGCAATGCAGCCACCAGGACAGGCCATAACTTCAACAAAGTCAAAATGTTCTTCTTTGGATATTATTTTATCGATTAACAATTCTGCATTTGCTAAGCCACTAACAACAGCAATACGTAATACTTGGCCGTCCATAGGAAGTTCACATACTTTAACCCCTTCCATTCCACGGAATCCCAAGAACTCTATATCCTTGAGTGATTTTGGACTTTTATCAGCAACTACTCGGCGTACGGCAGCTTCCGTTACGCCACCAGTTACACCAAAGATTACGCCAGAACCTGAATATAATGAAAATGGCATATCCGGAGCTTCTGGGTCCAGTTCATTAAACTGAATTCCGATTTCTTTGATCATTTTTACAATCTCAGTTGTTGTTAAAACGTAATCGACATCTGGAACTCCATTGCGTTTAAATTCATCACGTGCTGCCTCATTCTTTTTAGCAGTACAAGGCATAACAGCTACAGAGATTGTTTCCATGTCTTCCGCTTCATCAAGTCCTTTAAAATGTTCTTTGATTACTGCACCAAACATTTGCATTGGAGATTTACACGTCGAAATCGATGAAAGTAGCTCAGGATGTTTCGTTTCTACGTAACGAATCCAAGCAGGACAGCAGGAAGTAAATAATGGGTAATCCTGTTTACCTTCTTTTAATCGATTTAACAATTCCTTACTTTCCTCCATGATTGTCAAATCAGCGCCAATTGAAGTATCAAAGATGGCGTTAAATCCAAGGCGGCGCAAAGCAGCAACGATTTTACCGATTACATCCTCACCAGCAGAAAGGCCAAATTCTTCTCCAAGAGCAACACGAACGGCTGGAGCTATTTGGACTACAACTCGTTTTTTTGGATGATAGATTGCTTTCCAAACTGATTTTAAATCACTTTTTACTGTTATGGCTCCGGTTGGACAGACAGCGGCACATTGACCACAATTCACACAGTCTGTATCTGCAATTTTACGGTTAAAAGCTGGACTCACCACCATCTTTGCCCCACGATGAGCAAAATCAATGGCGCCAACATTTTGTATTTCATTGCACATTCTTACGCAGTCTCCGCAAAGAATGCACTTGCCAGGATCTCGGACTATGGAAGTTGATGATGTGTCAAGTTCCATCTCCTCAGTATTGTTTTTAAAACGTACGCTTTGTATTCCGAAGCGATGTGCCAATTCTTGCAGACGACATTTTCCATTTTTATCACATACCGTACAATCTCTACAGTGAGCTGCAAGAAGTAATTCTAATATCATTTTACGATGCTGATGAAGTTTTGGAGTGTTGGTTTTTACCTCCATTTTATCTTTTGGTGGGGTAGAGCATGAGGCGATAATGTCACCCCATTCATCTTCTACAACACACATTCTGCAAGCACCGTAGATCGATAAATCTGAGTAATAGCAAAATGTCGGGAGATCAATTCCTGCTTTACGAACTAAAGTTAATATATTTGGTTCAGTGTCAAATGCGACTCTGTTACCATCAATAATCATATATTTTGACATAACATTTCTCCTTCCTGCTAAGCCTCAATTATTGCTTTGAAATTACAGCTGTCTTTACAAGCACCACACTTAATACAAGTGACGATATCGATTGTATGTGCTTTTTTTAATTCACCGCGGATTGCTCCCACAGGACAGATACGAGCACATTTTGTACAGCCCTTACAAAGCTCAGCTTTGATTTGAAGGGAAGTCAACGCCTTACATTGTCCTGCTGGACACTTCTTATCTACAACATGGGCAATATATTCGTCTCGGAAATATTTTAATGTACTTATCACAGGGAAGGCTGCTGTTTTTCCAAGTCCACAAAGGGCTGTAGCGGAAATGGTTTCTGCAAGTTCTTCTAACATATCAATATGTTCTAGTGTACCCCTACCTTCAACAATATCAGTTAATAATTCCAGCATTCGTTTGGTTCCTTCACGACATGGAACACACTTTCCACAGGATTCGTTCTGTGTGAAATTCATAAAGAATCTTGCTACTTCAACCATACAGCTTTTGTCATTCATAACAACAAGTCCGCCAGAACCAATCATTGCACCAACCTTTTTTAGTGAATCAAAGTCAAGTGGTAAATCAAGATGGTCCTCGCTTGGATTGATACACAAACAACCACCAGATGGTCCACCAATTTGCACGGCCTTAAATTCACCGCCACTTACACCACCGCCGATATCAAAAATAATTTCACGCAATGTTGTACCCATTGGTACTTCGATTAATCCAGTATTTTTAACATTACCGGTAAGAGCGAATGCTTTGGTGCCATGGTTTTTTGCGGGTCCGTAGGTTTTATACCAGTCTGCACCATTTAAAATAATTGGTGGTACATTACAAAATGTTTCTACATTATTTAATACGGTTGGTTTCTCAAAAAGTCCTTTTTCAACGGTTCTAGGAGGTTTTACTCGAGGCATTCCTCGGTTACCTTCTATGGAGGCTGTTAATGCGGAGCCTTCTCCACAAACGAATGCCCCAGCACCCTGACTAATCTTTAAATCAAAAGAGAATCCTGAGTTTAAAATATTATCGCCAAGTAGGCCATACTCTGTAGCAGATGCAATTGCATTTTGCAAACGTGCCACTGCAAGTGGATACTCTGCACGTACGTAAATGTATCCGTGGTTCGCCTTGGTTGCAATACCTGCAATAAGCATACCTTCAATCAATCGATGAGGGTCACCCTCCATCATACTACGGTCCATAAAAGCACCAGGATCGCCCTCGTCACCATTGCATACAACATATTTTGTTTCTTCTGTCTGACGAAGTACTTGAGACCATTTTCTTCCGGTAGGAAAACCACCGCCTCCACGGCCACGTAGGCTAGACTCTGAAATCTCGTTTACAATATCCTCACATGACATTTCAAAGAGTGCTTTTGCAACTGCGGAATAACCCCCAACTGCAAAGTATTCTTCTATGGATTCTGCATTAATATGACCGCAATGTTCTAGTGCTACTCGAGTCTGTTGCTTATAAAAGGGAATTTCCTCTTGTTTTACATAAGCATTTCCATCTCCATCTTTGTATAATAAACGATCAATTGCTTCGTCTTTTAATATACTTTGTTCAATGATTTCTTCACAATCTTCTTCCTTAACCTTAATATAAAGTAAGCCGAGAGGATCAATTCTTAAGAGAGGGCCCATCTCACAAAAACCATGGCAGCCACTTCTTTTAAGCCCAACCGATTCATGGGGTTCCTCTTCTAGAACTACCGAGCATTGGATTCCTTTTTCTTTCATAAGTTCTTTTAAACGAGAGTAGATTTTTAGGGATCCTCCTGCAACGCATCCAGTACCAGCACAAATAAGAATCTGTTTGTATTGGCTATCTAGAGATGCTTTGTATTTTTCTTGAAGGAGTACTAATTCTTCACGGGACTTAATTTTCATTTTGCCTCCTCCTCTCGTAATTCGTTGATGAGTGTATTTGCTTTTTCAGGAGTCATTGCAGCATACACTACATCATTTACTGTGCAGACCGGAGCAAGACCACATGCACCTAGACAAGAAACTGTTTCAACAGTAAACAACATATCATCCGTAGTTGGTTTTTTCTCGGAAAGCCCTAAAACCTTACGGAATTCTTCCAATATAGGAATTGACTTTCTTACATGACAAGCGGTACCGTCACATACTTTAATTACATACTTACCCTTTGGTTCTAATGAAAAATTTTCATAAAATGTTGCCACACCATAAACCTTTGCCTCGCTAATTTTAAGAGCGTTCGCGATATAGCTAAGTACTTCTTCCGGGAGATATCTATATTCTTTTTGTACTTCTTGCATTACAGCTATGACATGAGATTTATTGTAATCATGTGCCTGTAGTATGCTATCAATTTTTTTCATTTCTTCTTGCCCCAGCATAAGTAACTCCTTTCTTCTGAAAAAAATATCGGAATCTTAAAGATTGATATATTTTTATCAATATGTAATATGCTACCATGAAATGTCAATATTTTCAAGTGTGTTACTGTAAAAAAGAAAACAAATTTTGTGCTTATAATGAAATGTTTTGTAGATAAATAATAATGAATGAATTGAAAAAAGGGAATTGTAGAAAGTATATTTGAATTATCAGAATTTTAATTTGAAAATACATTGATAAAAAGATAACAATTCTATTTATGAACACTTGTCAATAAATTGAGTGAAAATGAAAGTATTTACAAATATTTAAAGAGATTAAAAATAAGTTATAGAAGTTAAAAAAGAAGAACTTATTTCGTAAGTTCTTCTTTTTGTCTTTGATAATCCTATGGGTTAATGAATGTTTAATGATGCATATGTATATCATATTTACTGTAAGTGTTTACGGTATCATAGATATTTCGATCATCTACTGTACTTAATAATTTCTGACGATTGGCAGCTGCAATTCTTCCAGTTAATACACTACCAGGTCCATTTACACAGCCACCTTCACAGGACATGCCCTCCATGAAGTCTTCTGGTAATTTACCTACTTTCATCATCATTAAAGCTTTTTTACATTCAACGGCACCATTACAACCTTTTACTTTTATATTAGCATCTACATTTTTTTCTTGTAGCGCACGTATAACAGAGGCAGTAACACCACCTGCAATAGCAAAATTCTTAGCATAAATACTACCTTGCTGGATATTGCTATCTTCAGATTTAAGTTCAACATTTTTAGCGCGGAACATTGCATAGAGTTCATCAAATGTTAATGCATAGTCAGCACTACCTTCGTTAGCGTTGTCTAGGACTTCGCCTTTTTTCGCAATACATGGACCAATAAAAACGGTAATAGCATCTGGGTGCATTGCTTTTACTATTTTTGCAGTTGCGTGCATTGGGGATATGGTTGTAGATATATTATCTACTAAGGTAGGAAAATGTTTTTTTATCATATTAACAAAAGCTGGACAGCAGGAAGTTGTTTTTTTCTGACCTTCTTTATATGCTTCTGCCCATTCTTCGGCTTCGGAGGCAGCAGTAAAGTCTGCGCCCATTGCTACTTCATACATTCCATCAAAACCAAGTTCCTTGATAGCATTTGCGATTACACTAATGGTAGCAGTTGGACCAAATTGGCCTTCAATTGCAGGTGCAACCATTGCATATACTGGAACGTCTGAGTGTAGTAAGTTGATTACATCGACCATGAAGGAACGATCGGATATTGCACCAAATGGACAGTTCTTAATGCAGTTACCACAATTAATACACTTCTCTTCATCGATAACAACAATACTATTTTCATCCATGGAAATCGCATCTACTGGGCAGCTTTTTTTACATGGACGGACTAAATCAGCAATGGCATTGTATGGACAGGCCTGTGCACATTTAGAACACTCTTTACACTTTGTAGGGTCGATATGCGCACGATCACGTAGCATTGATATAGCACCAAAGTTACATGAGTTCTGACAATATTTACCCATACATTTTTGGCAATTGTCCGTAACAGTAAAACGAGTGATTGGACATTCTTCACATGCAGAAGGAATTACTTGTACAATACTTTTGTTTTCTGTATAAACTGGTGACAATCCTTGAGCAAGACGAATTCTTTGTCGAATTATTTCTCGCTCCTTATAAATACAACATCTAAAATTGGCATGTGGACCTTGTATCATTTCATAAGGAAGAGCCTCTTGCTTTTCTTCGAGTTCTTTATTGAACGCAAGTTTTGCGACTTCATAAAGTACTTCGTGTTTAATGGTTCCGATATCATTGTTTACTTGTAACATAAAAATCCTTACCTTTCTTGGCGGAACACATCATTTGTGATGTTAAAGAGCCATATATATTTATATTAAAGGTTTGCGTTTAAGTGTTGGGGAACGACTTACACAGGCATAACCTATAATATGCAACAAGTATTAGGGGCTTTCTAAATATAGCGATAGTATCAACTACATTTAAATGCCCCTTATAATTATTGAAAGGATATTCCAAGTCAATAGATATTCGGTACTATTATATCATAAAATAAACAATACTTCAAAGAAATTAAAAATAAGAAATAAAAACGTTTTTTCCCATTTTTCTAAGTATATCTGCAATTTGGCTGACCAGATTCATTCGTATACTTAAATCAAAGGGTAGATTAGGATTTTGATGAGCCTCATTGATTGTCCGTCCTACAAACATATGTAACTCCGTACAATCTTCAATCATCATTTTTGCAATTAAAGAACCACCGTTTTCCTTATCAAGCTCTAAGAAAAACTCTTCATTAACATCCTCTTCTATATAATGCTTTAATAATTGTAATGTTCTGGTAAGAGTTAAGACACCTTCGGTCACTAAGTCGATACCTTCAATGCTTGCGATGGGTGGTAGGTGTTTATCGGTATAATTTAATGAGGTTTTTATAGGCTTTTCTATGATTCTGGAAACAATATTTGCGGAGGTTCCACCACTTATAATCCGTTTGGCGTTTCCAGATAAGAATGCTTGTACCACTTCTTCATCCTTTTCTTTTTCCAGTGGGGGACCAGTAAACAAATGGACAACTTTCGAATCAATGATTCTCGCAACAGCAATGGTAGTATCATCTCCTGGGGAGTGCATATATAGCTCGTCGCAGGCTTTTGATAAAATGGAAACTAATCGAGAGGCCGACAAAGTGGCATTCGTAGCTTCCACAGAGTAATGGGCCATATTGTCCCATGTCCATCCAAAATTCAATGCTTTTCCTACACCTGCGTGTATTACCCCATCGCTCATTAGGATAAAGCAGTCGTTCATTTTAACTTGGAAGCGATATTCTCTAATTTTTCTACCCTCTATGATCCGTTCCTTGTAAGGAATATTATATAAGGCTTTGTCTCTTATGATGACACAGGCTGGGTTATCAAATTCAACCAAATAAGCTTCTCCATTATTAAAAATCTGTAGTATGCTAAACGTAGAGTATGCAACTTCTCGAACTTTACAAACAGGTAAGGTCTTTACTATTGTTTGTACGCATTCTTCAAGTTCAGCACCATTTAAGAACATAGTGCCAAGGATTTTGGATGTCAGTGTAGCTAAAATATTTGCCTTTACACCACTTCCCATGCCGTCCGCCAAAATAATTATATTTGAATCTTTTGTTTTTAAAATTTCAACTTTATCTCCACATAGCTCTTCGTTATGCTTATTTAAACTCTTGTAGGAGACATCAATAGTAACATTCATTTGGCCTTCCTCCTATTATCTAGCATCCGTTCTTCCGTCATTTAATATGGTATCTCTAAGTTTTGTTAAGGTAACCTTTGTCTCAGCGGTTGTTTCACCCAGTAAACCAGCGATTTCTTGCGCCACCAACATCTGCTTATCAATTACTTTTTGTGCCATCTCAATGGTTTCAATTTTTACTTTATAGGCCTGTTTTATTTGCTCTTCTTCATAGGAAATATCTTGAAAGATTCCTAGTACACAGTTATGTTCTGCCATGTATACAATGGTTTGTAAGGTGTAGAAATTATTTTCATAAGTAACCTTTTTACCTAAAATATTAGTATGGGTATCTAGAACATACTGAAAATCACTATGATCAATAAATTCATATAAATACATATTTATTGCTTTGCTGCGAGGGGTCTTATAATGTTTTTCTGCCGCTCTAGAAAACTCTAATATTCGCATTTCTGCATCGATAATTATAATAATATTTGGTGTATTATCTAAAACAATATTAGACATGGATTGTGCTCTTTCATGCATGTATGGAATACACATATTTAACTCGGCCTTTCCTTGATATACTGCAATTGCTTTTTCACGGCAGGAGGAATAACCACAGGCTCCGCAGTTTAATAAATGTTCTTTTTTGGTCTTTCCTATCTTACGCAATATAGAAGCTATTTGTGCTTCACTTGGCATTGGATCTCTTGGCGAATGATCATAAAAATATTTATATAAAGGAAGGGTTTCATTGATAAAATAGGACGCATCATCCACAGGATGTTTTGGAATAGTTTCTTCCATATCAAGCTTGACTTTAAATCTTGAAATACATGCCCGATCAATGGCGGGCCCTTTTATGCATCCACCGTTACAAATATTCGCTTCAATAAAGCATCCACTTACTTCTCCTTTTTCCATGCTTTCAAATAAATCAATGCAGTTTTTAATTCCATGGACGTAAAATTTACGATATTTATTCGCTGTATCACATTTTGATGCTATTACAGAGGATAATACACCGCTACTAATAGGATAGAGCCGATTGACTTCAGGATTAGGATTGCTAGGTTGTTCTTCTTCTAGTTCTGTTAGATTTATATTTTCTTCGTGCAACCATTCTTCGAATTCTTTGAAATTTATGACGGCATCTACGATACCTTTGGTACGCTCATCACATTCAGCCTCTCTTTTTTTCGATATACAAGGACCTAAGAATACTATTTTAACGTCGTCCCCATATTGCTTTCTTAGTAGCATACCATGAGCAATCATTGGTGACACAACAGGAGCCATATATCTTGTTAGGCTCGGATAATAGATCTCAATTAAGTCATTTACACTAGGGCAGCAAGTAGTTATGATGTTTTCCATCTTTGCTTCTTTGATTAGGCGTAAATAATCTCTGGTTACGTAAGCAGCCCCCTCAGCAGTTTCGTGGACAGCACTAAAACCTAAATTCAATAGAGCACGTATTACTTGCCCAGGTTTATTATATTTTAAAACGCCAAGGTATGCAGGTGCTAAGGAAACAATGGTTTTATATCCTTGCTTTATATATTGCTTTACAAGTCTTAAGTCACTAATGAGTGTTTTGGCATTTTGAGGACATACTTCTAGGCAATGGCCGCAAAGAATACATTTATCATTCATAATATAAGCTTGTGAATCTTTCACCGTGATTGCCTTTACATCACAGTTGCGGACGCATTTGTAACAATTTTTACATTTTGCTTCTTTAAAACCGATCACATTCATGATGAAAGCCTCCTTAATACCTCAGTTTTGAAAAAGTATTCTATGTTAGTTGGAGATACTGAGAAAAGTTCTTCATCAATTTTTACACATACACCTTTCATACATTCTCCCATACAAAAGGAACCAACCAATTCTATTTCATTTTTTAGATTCTTTTCAGTAATTAGTTGATCTAGCTTTGTAACAATTTCTCTGGAGCCTTTTAAATGACAGGAACTTCCAATGCAAATAGTGATTACCATAGCTACCCCCTTATGAATGCTAAAAATTTAACATATATACAAATTATACCATTTTAGAGGGTCAAAAACAAGCAACCCATGGAAGTTTTACTAAGAAATTGCGCCATCAGAGCACTTTACATAAATAGAATATAATGGTAACATAAAATGAAAAACAATGGATTAAATAAGAAAATCCAGAGTATAATCTAGAGATAGCTAGTTGGGATATTATTTCATGAAGGAGTAAAATGATAATGACACAAAAGAGTTTCCTGTTAAAAGCAAGAATTATCATACCAATTTTTATTATTCTTCATATGTTTGCATTTCGTCCCATATTAGTAAATGCAAAAGAATCGACGAAATATGATTATGTATTTCAAAACAATACGCATTTATATGGAAGTCAATTAAATGAAGAGAGTCAATACTATTACCTGATATTATTAAAACGTCTTAAAGTGCCAACGGAAAAAGAATTTTCGATATCAATTGTGGGAAAAGATAAAAATGAAATCAGCAATGCGATAAACAATGCACTAAATGCCCTGTTTTATGATTTTCCAGATTATCAGTGGCTGAAGTTAGGGGGCAAAAATTCAAGCTATTTTAAAATCAATTATGTAAATGGAAAGGCTACGAAATTAGTATTCTATCCAGTGATAAAGGATGAATATAAAAATACATCAGAGATATTAAAAGAGTTTAGTAAGACGGAGGAAGTGCTGGAAAAAATAATAAAGAATATGCCAAAGGAGTATTCAACTCGTTATGACAGACTTAAGTATATTCATGATTATTTAGTGAAATATATAACATATGATACTACGTTACAAGGAGATAAAATACATTCTGCATACGGGGCGCTAGTGGAGAAGAAGAGCGTTTGTGAAGGATATGCAAAGGCGTTTAAATTGGCTTGTGAAAAGCTAAATATTCCTTCTCAACTTGTAACAAGTGATACTCATATGTGGAACTATGTAATGATGGACGATGGTGCTTGGTATGTAGTAGATGTTACCTTTGACGATCCTTTATTGAATGGAACAAGCGACTACAAAGATGGGAAGAATTTAAACCATAAGTACTTTTTAGTAGGAGCAAATAGTGTTGCTAAAAGTAAGGATCATAAAGTGAATAATAATTTAAATGCTGGAAGCTTTTATTTTAGTACTAAAACCTTAGCAAAAAATGATTATGATTCATCAAAAGCAAAGAATGAAAAGCTTAAGATAGCTACAAATCGATTTAGTGAGCGTTTTATAAAGGATTTAACGAAACCTATATTTTATGTATCTAAAAAGACTTTAGGAACAAAGGAATCCTATATACAAAGCATTAAAAAACTATCAAATACTGCAATTATTACGTACCATTCAAACAAAAGCACAGTGGCAAAGGTAAATCAAAAAGGTAAAATAAGTGCAGTGGGAACAGGAAGTTGCGTAATTACAACAACGGTGAAACAAGGTGGCAAGATTTATGTTCATAAATTAAATCTTACAGTGAAAGAATAATATACTTAAATAATGGTATGATTTATGATGGAAAACGGGATTTGATTCATACGAAATAGTTGTAATCATGCATGATTGTGGTATAATAGACGAGAATAACGTAGTACGTGCTTATATAGGAAAGACAATCTGCGTAAGTATGATGTAATATATATGAATCACAATATTACTGATTGGAAGATGATTTTTACATCAAACTTGAGTCAATAAGATAAGAAATAGGACAAAGGAATAGGAGTATGGACATGGAGCTAATTACAGTCAGAGAATTGTTTCGTAACAAAGAGAAATATATTGGAACGAAAGTTAGCATTGGCGGATGGGTTAGAAGCGTAAGAGATTCTAAAACATTCGGATTTATTGTTGTTAATGATGGTAGCTTTTTTGAAACGTTGCAAGTAGTGTATGCAGATCGATTAGAAAACTTTGCAGAGGTTTCAAAATTAAACGTGGGATCTGCTATTGTTGTTACTGGTGAACTTGTGGCTACGCCAGAAGCAAAACAGCCATTTGAAATTCAAGCAACAGAGATTCTTATAGAGGGAGCTTCTACTTCAGATTATCCATTACAGAAGAAGAGACATTCCTTAGAATATTTAAGAACAATTGCACATTTAAGACCAAGAACAAATACGTTCCAAGCAGTATTTCGCGTACGTTCTTTAATTGCATATGCGATTCATGAGTTTTTCCAACAAAGAGATTTCGTATATGTACACACTCCATTGATTACTGGAAGTGATGCAGAAGGCGCAGGAGAGATGTTCCAAGTAACAACACTTGACTTAAATAACGTGCCAAAAACAAAAGAAGGAGATGTAGACTTTAGCGAGGATTTCTTCAACAAACCTACAAATCTAACAGTAAGTGGTCAGTTAAATGGTGAAACTTATGCCATGGCTTTTCGTAATATTTATACATTTGGACCAACCTTCCGTGCAGAAAACTCAAATACAACTCGTCATGCTGCAGAGTTTTGGATGATTGAGCCTGAAATTGCTTTTGCAGATTTAAAAGACAATATGATTTTGGCAGAGAATATGATTAAATATGTTATCTCTTATGTATTAGAGCATGCACCAGAAGAAATGAATTTCTTTAATTCATTTGTAGATAAAGGGTTATTAGAACGTTTAAATAATGTTTTAAATTCTGAATTTGGAAGTGTTACGTATACAGAAGCAATTAAAATTTTAGAAAAGAACAATGATAATTTTGATTATAAAGTATCCTGGGGATGTGACTTACAAACAGAGCATGAGAGATACTTAACAGAGCAAATTTATAAAAAGCCTGTTTTTGTAACGGATTATCCAAAGGATATCAAAGCGTTTTATATGAAACTTAACGAGGATAACAAAACAGTTGCTGCAATGGATTTATTAGTACCTGGCATTGGTGAAATCATTGGAGGAAGCCAAAGAGAGGACGATTACGATAAATTAATAAAGCGTATGGAAGAATTAAAATTAAATCCAGAGGACTATGACTTCTATTTAGATTTAAGAAAGTATGGTTCTACAAGACATGCAGGATTTGGCCTTGGCTTTGAACGTTGTGTAATGTATTTAACTGGTATGAGTAATATCAGAGATGTTATTCCATTCCCAAGAACAGTAAACAACTGCGATTTATAATATAAAAAACCTATGTGATTTAAATGAAGCGCCCCTATAAGTTAGATTTATGGGTTTAACTTATGGGGGCAGTTCAAAATCACATAGGTTTTTTTGTACATCATCTTCTTAAAATATATCAAAGCAGAGACTATTTTAATGTGGAGTCTTTTATAATAATACGACGTTTCACATAAGGAGTTAAAACTAATATCAAAGTAATGACTACGCCAAGTCCAGATAACATTAGCCCTTCCTTTAAATAAGGTGTGCAATACGTAAGAGTAATGTTATGTGCACCGGTATCTAATTCAAGTGCCATGTACATGGTATTAGCTTTTTGTAATGTGACTGGTTCCCCATCAACCTTTGCACTCCAACCTTTGCTGTAAGGTATGGATAAATATAAGATGGATGGTTTCGTCGTAGTTATGTCACCTGTAATGCGATTGTTTGACAAGGAAACATTTTCTAGCACCGTTTGCTTTAAGTCAGAAACCTGATTTACAAAGTATTTCATAGGTTGTGTATATACTTTAATAGAATCAAATTGGTAGGTACCAGGTGTTTTAAAATGTAGTTTGATCTGCTTCATTGCCTTCGTTTTATATCCTAAGTTGATGGTGTAGTTCGATACACCAAAATAATTAGTGTCCAGTGGAGTACGTAGTATAAATTTGTTTACTCGCCAACGTTTGGACTGACCTATCAATGGCACTCTTTTTACATTTGAATTAACCATATGAAGGTTTTCTAAATGCAAATATGTTTCACTGTATGGTCTTCCTTGGGTTTTAATAAGAAGCGTACTATCAGGATTTGTAACATACAGTGTATTTCCCTCAAGAGTCATGCCTTCACTAAGTTGCAATTTTACTGGCTGTTCTTTTGTTGTCAATTTTAAGGTTTCCTTTGGAACAAAATCTGTTTCGTTTTCGAGTACAACCGACTGCATAAGAGCATCTTGCTTTTCTAAAGCGTTTAAAGATTCGTATTCTGTTTCAGTAATGTAAGAATCGTAGGTAAAACCAAGAGGTAGGTAATGCTCATTAATATAGATAATAGAACCATCTTCAAATTCTTGATCTGTTTTTAATTCTTTGTAGCCAAATGGAACGTTAATTTTATGCGTGGTAATGTAATATTTCACGGAAGAAAGAGCATTTAACGCGGCACGTTCATTGTAATCATCATACTGGCATGCAAAGTTCATCGATGCATTTTCTAATTCCAACATGTGGTTAAATACATTACTATTTAATATACTAAAATAGAATCCAGTGCCTTTTACACCAAGTAACATAGCAGAGTTTGGGCTTAAGGAGTCGTCTATCTGTATTCGATAAAAGCTGTTATCAATGGATTTGATATATTCTACGGCTTCGTTTGTTTCGTATTCTTTGATTTCACCCTTTGTTAGAAAAGAGGATGAGTAATTGTTGAATCGTCCACTGTAGAATAAATAGCTACTAGAGACGATATTTACAATGCATAATCCCAAAAAGATAAGATTACGATAACGTAATTTTAGCTTATAATAATAGTCAAAGACTACATAGGATGCCCCCATGAGTAAAAATAAAGCAGGTAACTTGGAGTATTTACGCATGAATAAAAATGCTGTTAAACAGTACAATGCGCAAATGGAAAATAATATCAGTCGCTTCTTTTTGTTTAGCTCAAAGATTGACTCAAAGGAATCTGCAACAATGTAGGCAACTAGAAAAGCAAATACAAACATATAGCGATTTGATACATAGGAAAACCCGTTCATTAAATATCCAAAGAAAGGAATGCACATAAATATCAATGATAGGAACAAAAAGCATAGGATATTACGGTTTTTCTTCTCTTTGAGTAAGGCTGCTATGATTGCTAAAGCGCCAACAACGCCAATGCTTATGTAGGTCCATTGTCCTGCCTGAAAACCAATTGAAAGAACGTGGTGATAAAGTAGTTTGTAATATTCCTTTGAATAAAGGAGTAAATTAACATCTTGAGATGTTCCTTCAATTCTACCATTATTCATAAAAGCAACAATCATTGGTAGTAATAAAACTGCAGACATTAAAATTCCAAGCATATAATATACTACGGACTTTGATACGACTAAGAAAAAGTTCTTAACCCGGTCCTCTTTATAATAATCATAAAAACGTACCAATGCATATATAAAAATCAGGACAGATAACATGTATAAGAAATAAAAGTTACTCATTGCACTGATCGCTATCATGATGCTAAAGAAGATAGAACGTTTCCTCTTTAATAATTGCTCTACACCAATGAATAACAATGGTAAATAAATCATCGGATTTAAAAAAAATGGGTGTCTTAATCCAGCAAATAAGGAATAACCGCTAAATACATAAATAAAGGCTCCTAATAAAGCTGGATAGGGAGCTTTTTTCTTATAAATACAAAAGGTAAGGAAAGAAACTCCGCATAAGTAAAATCGCAATATAACTAACAGATTATAGAGTGATTCTAAATGGTTTGGGTTCCAAACGCCTGCAAGTAAGGTTAATGGATCTCCGATTACATAATAGTTTAGTGTAGTAATTACATCAAAACCCTGACCTATAGAAAAATCTACCATCGAAAGACCTTTACCCGATAGTAGATTCTTTATCATGGAAGAAAAATAGGAAAGGGCAGGATAATGTTGATGTACGCCGTCATAGCTCCAAATAAACGTAATATCGTTTTTGTAAAAAACAAAAAACACAAGTGCTTGCACAATAATAAATAGTGCGGTAAATGGTAAAAGATAAGTTAAAATAAGATTTTTTTTACCAGTAGTTTTTGATGTCATCATGGTAGCCTTTCCAATACTTCCTTTATTATATTTTTGATTGAGTGATTTTAAAATAATCCAACAAATTCAATGAATGCTTTTTTGATCGTATATGATTTTCTTACGATCTGGCTGAATTTGTGTGAAATATGATATGTTTATATCCGTCAAGTGCATAGAGCAAAATAAGTCCTAAAATGCCACAGGATATTACCTGTCCGATACCAACCGTTGCCATCATAAGCGGGATAGGTGCTGATTCAAAATAAGCATAGCGAAGTACCCAAGGGATAATTATGGCATTTGATAGGATTGGTGGCAATGGAACTAAGAATTTGTGTTTTCTTAAAGCATAGGATCCAAATGCCCCAATGAGCGTGGCTAGTGTTCCAAACACAATGTCAAGAATGTCTGCCCCACCAAGAAGATTCCCAAGGAAACATCCTATCGTAACACCTGGAATTGCAGCAGGTGTAAAAAATGGGAGGATGGTTAGTGCTTCGGCAAAGCGGAATTGGATTTGCGAAAAGCTAATTGGCTGAAACGCAAAAATTAAAACCACATAGATTGCCGCAATCATTGCTGCTTGCACAAAATAAGTTACACTTCTTTTTTTCATCTTTCATTCTCCTTTAGTTTTGTTTTACGTGTGGAAGGTCTCGAACACACGAATGAATAGTTACAAAACCCAGTGTTTACAAGGGTTTATGACTTCTTTAGTATACCATGAAAAAGTGCAGTGTCAAGAAAAACATATCGGGAAAACAATGTAATTTATTGTAATTACATTGTGTGATTTTAAAATATTGCTTCGCAAGGATATTCCTATTTATAAATTCAAACCTGGATGTTCTGATACTTCAACTAAGATTAAAGTCACATATTCATCGCGATCTTTTGTTCCAATTTCAAAGAGTAAGTACTCTTCATAGGCATTATCTCCAAGTTTAATATCATGTGTAGCTGCATACTCAATTATCTTTGCATACATATTACTAATGTCTTGATAACTTCCCTTATAATATACCTGAAGATACCATCCTTCTTTACGAACGAGGGTATTCCCCTTATCCAGAGGATTTTCAGACTTTGTATAGAAATAGGAAAAGCTGTTAAAACGTTTTTCACGAATATTATCTAATGTTAAAGACGCACCCAGAAAATCAATCATAGTGGCATTGCTATTCTTTCGAAATTCAATTAATTCAACAATAAAATTTGAATATGAGTTATCACTTTCTTTATCCTTAATAGAGCTACATAAGGCTTTTACTTCTTTTTGATGGACGAGTTCTATTTTATTATATTCAACCGACAGTGCTTTTGTAGTCAACTGCTTTAAAGCATTGATATTTCTTTTAATATGTTCTAATTTATTCATCTCTTTTTCAACTTCATGAGTTTTTTGTTCTAGCAATTCAATTAAGTCACTGGGATTGCGTTCGTCCATGTATTGTTTAATTTCTTTTAGTGGCATCCCCAACTTTTTTAAAGCAGAAATAATTGAAAATGTATCGTACTGTCGGAACGAGTAATAGCGATATCCATTCTCCTTTATTATTTCAGGTTGGAAAAGTTTGATTTGGTCGTAATGAAATAATATGTGCTTTGGCACACCGCAAATCTTTGCAAACTCACCTGTTGTTAAATATTCTTTTATATTTTCTGGCATAAGAACACTCCTAAATGGGGAAAACGTTGTTTGTAATTTCCTTACCGTATTAAAATGGTAAAAATAGCAAACAATAGTTAATAAATCAATTTGTATATTAAACTGCTTGACTATAAGGTTATCTTATAGTTTATAATATTTTAGCAGCCCATTTCTGTCAAGGAAAGGGGCTTAAAATTTGCAATTTCTGCACAATTTAGTTTAGAAGGAGTAATGTTATGAAATTAATGTTAAAGTATTTGAAAAGATATCCACATTTAATTGTTCTAAATGTATTTGGTATCTTTAGTTTCGTAGCGGTTCAGCTTGGTATCCCGACCATTATGGCTTGGATGATTGATAACGGTATTGGTAATAGCGATATCGAATACATCAAGAAAATGGGTGGAGTCATGCTTATCGTCAGTGTACTAGGAGGTGCAGGAACTATTTTATTAACCTATGCATCATCTAGAATTTCAACATATATGATTCGAGATATCCGAAATGATGTATTCATTCAATCTCAGAAATTCTCTCACACAGAGTATAATAAATTTGGTGTTTCTTCCATGATTACGAGAACAACAAACGATGCCTTTCAGTTGATGTTGTTTTCTAATATGTTATTTAGAACAGCTCTATTAACACCAGTAATGATTGTAATAAGTGTATTTATGACCATTAAAACGAGCCTTAGTCTTTCTCTCGTTATTGGCGGAAGTTTTCCATTTATTATAGCAGGTGTAATTATCATCGCGAAATTAACAAATCCATTGTCCGAAAAGCAACAAAAGGGTATGGACCGTTTGAATCGAATCTCTAGAGAAAATTTAACCGGAGTTCGTGTTATCAGAGCATTTCGTAAAAGTCAGCATGAGTCGGAACGATTCGAAGAAATTAACGAGACGTATGCTAGCAATTCAAAGAAATTATTTAAAATAATGTCCTTTACGCAACCAGCATTTTTCTTTTTACTACACGTTGCAATGATGGCAGTATTTTGGATCTCTAGCTTAATGATTGATAAAGGTACATTACAGGTAGGTCAGTTAGTCGCCTTCTTAGAATATCAATTCCACGCTTTATTCTCAATTATGTTGTTCTCTATGGTATTTGTTATGTATCCGAGAGCGCGTGTATCTGCGAATCGAATCGAGGAATTATTAGTAGAAGAACCAATTATAGAAAATCCAGATTCTGGTGTAACAAAAACGAAGACAACAGGGCTTGTTGAATTTGATCACGTTTCATTTCAGTATCCAGATGGAGAATTGCCTATCATTAAAGACGTAACCTTTACTGCACGAAAAGGAGAGACGGTAGCTTTTATTGGAAGTACCGGTAGTGGTAAGAGTACCTTAATTAATTTAATTCCAAGGTTTTATGATGTAACAGAGGGATCGATTCGAATTGATGGTGTGGATACCCGTGATTATGATCTAAAAGCGCTTCGTAAGAAGATAGGATTTATTCCACAAAAGGCATTTTTGTTTAAAGGAACGATTGAAGATAACTTAAAATTTGGTAATCCAAATGCAACACCAGAAGAAATCGATCATGCAATAGAAGTTGCACAAGCAAAAGAATTCATTATGAATAAGCCAGATAAATTAAAAGAGTATATTAGTGAAGGTGCGAAGAACGTATCTGGAGGACAAAAGCAACGTATTTCCATTGCCAGAGCATTAATTCGTAAACCAGAAATCTATATATTTGACGATAGTTTCTCTGCGCTAGATTTTAAAACAGATGCTGCACTACGTGCTGCGTTACAAAAAGAGACAAAGGAATCCATCGTCTTTATTGTTGCTCAAAGAATTAGTACAATAATGAATGCAGATAAAATTATTGTTTTAAACGAAGGTGAAGTAGTTGGCATTGGTACTCATAAAGAACTACTTAAAACTTGTAGTGTATACTATGAAATTGCAGATTCACAATTAACAAAGGAGGAACTAGAGCAATGAAAAAATTATTTCCATATATAAAGCCATACTTAAAGCTTTTTATATTTGCAGTTCTTCTTACCGTTGGATATTCTGGTTTTATGGCAGCGGCACCTTTAATCGAAGGTTTGATTACAACCAGATTAAAAGACGATGTGGTTGATATTGCAAATAAAGTACCTGGGGCAGCCATTAGTTTTTCTTATATTATTAAAATTTTAATTATTTTATTTATTATATATACTGGAAATGCTGTTTGTAATTATGCATCGCAGCACTTATTAACCAATGGTATTCAAAATGCAATGCGTGACTTAAGAAATGATGTTCAAAAAAAGATAACAAAGCTTCCAGTAAGTTATTACGATAAGCGTACTGTCGGTGATATTTTAAGTATTATTTCAAATGATATTGATACAATGTCAAATGCATTGCAACAAAGTATGTCAAAAATATTAACTGCCTTTTTATCGATTACATTAGCTGTTATATTAATGTTTTATATTAATCCTTTGATGGCAGTCATTGCAGTTTTATTAATACCAAGTAGTGTACTCATCATGAAGTTTATAATGAAACGTTCATCCGCAATGTTTCGTAATCAGCAGATGGCTCTTGGTACGTTAAATGGCTATATTCAAGAAAGATATACTGGATTAACTGAAATTAAATTGTATGGAAAACAAGAAGATTCCATTGAACAGTTTATTAAGATTAATAATAATCTATGTGAAAATGGTTTCCGTGCACAGTTCATATCTGGTCTTATGTCACCTTTAATATCATTTATAACGTATATAGCAATTGTTGCTGTAACAATTTTAGGTGCAATTTATGCTGTTACCGGAGCAATTACGGTTGGACAACTTCAAGCGTTTATACGCTATATGTGGCAATTAAATGAGCCAATGGAGCAAGTAACACAGCTGTCTTCAACAATTCAATCGGCTATGGCAGCGGCGAATCGAGTATTTGAGTTTTTAGAAGAAGAGGAAGAAGTTGCAGATGTGACATCTCCAGTAAAAATCAACGATGTAAAAGGAAATGTTACCTTTGAGGATGTTTCTTTTGGTTATAGCAAAGATAAGATGTTAATTGAACATCTTAATGTAAATGTTAAAAGTGGTCAGATGGTAGCAATTGTTGGTCCAACTGGCGCAGGTAAAACTACTTTAATTAACCTGTTGATGAGATTTTATGATGTTAACAAAGGAGCAATTAAAGTCGATGGCGTAGATATTAGGGATATGAAGCGAGATGACCTTCGTTCCATCTTTGGAATGGTATTACAGGATACTTGGTTGTTTAATGGTACAATCGCGGATAATATTAAATACGGCAAAGAAGATGCAACACAAGAAGAAATTGAAAATGCTGCTAAGACAGCAAATGTAAATCACTTTATTAAAACTCTGCCAGATGGATATCAGATGATTCTAAATGAAGAATCCTCAAATGTGTCTGCGGGTGAGAAGCAGCTTTTAACAATAGCGAGAGCTTTCTTAGCTGATCCTGCAATATTAATCCTTGATGAAGCCACTAGCTCTGTTGATACAAGACTGGAATTATTGCTTCAGACCGCTATGAAAAACATTATGAAGGGAAGAACAAGTTTTGTTATTGCCCATCGCCTTTCAACAATTCGAAATGCAGATTTGATTCTAGTAATGAATAATGGCACGATTATTGAGCAAGGAACACATGAAGAACTAATGAATAAGAAAGGTTTTTATGAAAAACTCTATATGAGTCAGTTCCAAAAGCAATAAGAAGTGTTTCTTAGATTAAATCTTAAATGCATGTAGCATGTTAAATTTATAATACAAATAAAATGAAGAAGTATCCTAGAATTGAAATGCTACATCAAGGAGGATACTTCTTTTTTTATTGCTATGTAAACCAATCAGGCGCGTTCTATAAGAAATAAAAGCATAAATACTGCTATATTGGGCCCCTTTTCATCCTATAAATGTATATTAATTTATTTTATTAGACAAAATAGTGAAACAATTTGACATTTAGAGTGACAGGTGTTATAATAATATCATAATTAATAAGAATAGTTGAACAGAATGAGTATATACATAATATATAGAAGTTTTTTAAAACTACTTATAATATTTTAGAAAAACGAAGAGTTCGTTTATAATGGAGGAAAAAGTTATGAAATTATTTAGATGTATCGTATGTGGTTATATTTATGAAGGTGAGAATGCACCAGATGCATGTCCTAAATGTGGAGTAGGTGCTGATAAATTTGAAGAAATGAATAAAGAAGATGCGGACAAAGTTTATCGTTCAGATAAGTCCAATTCCATTCATATGCAAATTATAGCTTTAGCTGAGCAGATTGCAGCTCTTAGCCAAGAAGGAATTGAAGATAATTTAGATCCATATTGTGTTGGAGTATTTACAAAAGCTAAGAATGAAGCTTGGATGATCAAACAAAGATCAAAGGCTGAGCTTGCTGGACATATGAGCAAAGGTAAATGGTAATAAAACGTTCGAACATATTTTAAAATGATTTTAAAATAGAGATATAGCATATTATGAAACTATGAATGAATAGTAAAATAATATGCTATATTTTTTTGTCTCTTTCTTAAGGACTAAGGTGGTTCTAGCGAAAAATTACTTTAGACTCAGAGCAATTTTTATGACGATATCAAATGATAAATGTGATAGAGCTGGTATATAAAATTCATTCTCTGATAGGTAAAAAAAACAAGCTATGGTATAATAAAACAGAGTGATCCGTCCATGGCCAATCATCACTAAGTTTTGACATTGGAATAGAAATGCTTTAGATATACGTAGCGGTAGAAAGGATGATTTCAGATGAAATTTATACATATAGCGGATGTTCATCTAGGTGCTACACCAGATAGCAACTATCCTTGGGGAAAATTGCGACAAAAAGAGATTTATGATACCTTTTACAAAGTTATAAGTCACTGTAATGAACAGTATGTTGACTTACTATTAATTGCTGGAGATTTATTTCATAAGCAACCATCAATTCGAGAATTAAAAGAATTAAATTATATGTTTGAGAAATTGGAAAATACAAAGGTTGTATTGATTGCGGGAAACCATGACTATATTGGGGCAAAATCCAATTATACTAATTTTGCGTGGTGCGATCATGTATATTTTTTAGAGGATGAAGCGATAGATAGTATTTACATAGAAGAAATCAATACCGAAGTTTACGGCTTTAGTTATCACACAAGGGATGTATTATCCTCAAAGGTTGATTCTATTTGTCCTGGTGTTGAAGAGCGCATTAATATTTTATTAACCCATGGTGGAGATGATAGAAATCAACCCTTTGATAAAAAGGCTTTAATAAAATCAGAATTTGATTACATTGCACTTGGACATATACATAAACCGGAAGGGCTTTCGAATCGTATGTTCTATCCTGGATCTTTAGAACCACTTGATAAAAGTGAACTTGGTGACCACGGTTACATTTTGGGTGAGATCTTTAAAAATGATGAAACCGCTGAGGGACATGCTCCAAGTTCTAGTATAAAAACGACGTTTGTAAGAATAGCATGCAGAGAATACATAAAATTAGAATTACAGATAACGCCGAATACAACAAACGGTGCTTTGGCAGATCAAATTCGTGAGGCTATTTGTAATTGTGGTGAAAATAACATCTATCGATTTGTACTATGCGGGAAACGAGACGATGATATTTTATTTGATTATGATGCACTAAAAGAACTGGGAAATATCATTGAAATTGAGGATACCACCCTTCCTGATTATAATTTTATTCAGTTACGTGACGATAATAGTAATAATATCGTAGGTTTATATATTGAACGAATCCTGCAGCAGGAAGTGAATGATAAGCTAAAAGAAAAGGCACTTTATTTAGGCATTGAGTCTTTATTAAAAGCAAGAGAGTAGAAAGGTTGATTACCCTTGGATATAAAAAAGTTAGTACTGAGTCATTTTGGAAAATTTCATAATAAGGAGATCGTATGCAAGCCAGGAATCAACATTATATATGGTGGAAATGAGGCTGGTAAATCAACCATTCATTCTTTTATAAGGGGAATGCTATTTGGAATCGAAAAAGCAAGGGGAAGAGCAGGAAGGGATGACTTATATACGAAGTATCAGCCTCTTATTAACCCAGCTTCTTATGAAGGGAGTATGGAGTTTTCTTTTAAAAATGAAGATTTTTTGGTATATCGGCGTTTTTATCAGAAAGAAAAGCATACGCAGCTGGTGAATGTGACATTAGGTAAGGAGATTAAGAATGTAGAAGGAAGGCTACGTATTCTTTTTCCTGAACTGACGGAGAGTGCTTATCGTAATACCATTAGTATAGAGCAGTTACGTGCGAGAACGGATGCCCAGCTTGCAAATGAAGTAAGAAACTATATTGCGAATTTAAGTACGACGAAATCAAGTGAAGTGGATGTTAATAAAGCAGTAAGTGCTTTATTAGAAAAGAAGAAACAGATTACTTCGAAGAATACATTAGATAAAATCAATAGAGTAAAGGAAGAAATTGAGGAGGGACTAGAATGTGAGCGGTCCATCCTGCAAGCTAGCATAGCATTAAAGGAATTGTATGAACAGAAAAAAAAGAAAGAACAATCGTATTTACAACGAATGAAGGAGTTACAGACCCTCTTAGAGAATGAAAAAAGACTAGATGCCATCAAACAAAAATATCAATGGTATCTTGAGCTTTTAGATGAGAGTGGGCATGTGAATAAGAAAATCGATTCGATTACGGAAGAATTGGATGAGAATAATCAATCGACATTTATGAATGCTTTAGACGGTGACATCAGGATATTGGAGGAGTTATCTAATAAACTAGAAGGATTAAGAAAGCAGCAGGAAGGCGATCAAGCGAATCGATTGGACGTGCGTAAAAAGCAAAAAGGCAGGAGAATATGTTCGGCAATTGCATTGCTTATGGGGACCTTATTTTGTTTTATACCTATTGGTAGTCATGTAAGCCGTATTACCGTAGGAGTTTTATTGGTGGTTAGTTCGTTATTTTACTATGCCTTAATTATGAAACGTATGAAGGCAGAGCTAGAATCGAGCGTCACAGAAGAGAAATCCACGAAGCTTCAAATGCTTCAGATAGAGAATAAGAAACGTGAGATTTTATCCAAATACAAATGTAATGATATTTCTAGTCTTAGAGAATACCAAAAGTTGTACGGTGCAAAAGAAGTTCGATTACAACAGTTGAAGGGGCAGTTGCTTGAGTATCAAGATCAGAGGGATAAGCTAAAATATAAGTTAAATAATTTATATAATGAGATGTCTACAGTTGCGAATCAGATATTCCATTGTAATGAAGTATCCGAGGAGGTAATAAGGCAATTAGAGAGGGAGTTAAGCTTATATAAATTGCAAGCAAAACAATTACAAGAAGAGTATGAAACAGACAAAATGCAAGTAGCGATACAAATTGATCGTTTCGAAAATGTAATTATTCAGAATCAAGAAAAAGAAAGTGAATTAAATGAAAAGCAAAGGGAGTATGAAGATTTATTGCATACACAGGAAGAAGATGAATTTATGCTGGAGGCAATTAAGCTAACCGTTGAGACGATTAAAGAGCTTTCTATAGAAATTCACGATAGTTTTGGTACAACACTTAGCAATAAGGTGTCAGAACAGCTAAGTTTTCTTACGGATGGAAAATATAAAGAAGTTCTTGTGGATGAGAATTTAAATATAAAAATACTGCATGAATTACAATACATCCCACTTGAAAAATTAAGTGTAGGAGCAATGGATCAGGTTTATTTTGCACTACGCTTGGCAATTGGCGATTTATTATTTGAGGGTGAACCAATGCCAATCATCCTTGATGATAGTTTTGCTTACTATGATGATGAACGATTACAATCTGCTTTAAAAATACTCTCCTCTATGAAAGATAGACAAATTATTTTATTTACCTGTCATCATAGAGAAGAAGCATATTTATTAGAGAGTGGTACGCCATTTCACTATGTGAAATTGTAGCTTTAAGAACTAGCAACATGGAGGATAGAATGAAACGAGGAAGACGACTGAAAAAAATCTTGTTCATGATGATTCTTATATTGTCATTGATACTTTCAGGTATTCTAGCGTTGTTTTATATTTTATATGGTAGAGATGTTCTAGCATTAAAGAATAAAGCGGATCAGATTTCAAGAAAAGCAAGCGAAGAATCTTTTAAAGCATCACAAACAAGTATTGTTTATGCTGAGGATGGTAGTATTATATCAGTGTTAAAATCTGAAAAAGAAGTGTATTATCTGGCATATAATAGTATTCCAAAAGCAGCAATTGATGCAGTTTTAGTCACAGAAGATAAAAAGTTTTTTTCACATGAAGGAATTGATTATTTGGCGAATATTCGTGCGTTCCTTGCGTTAATTAAAAATAAAGGTGAGATTAAACAAGGGGCAAGTACGATTACTCAACAATTAGCTAGAACAGTTTTTTTAACAAATGAAATTAGCTTTGAAAGAAAAGTTACGGAATTATTTTTGGCAGCAGATTTGGAAAAGAAATTTTCAAAACAGCAAATTTTAGAGTTTTATTTAAACAATATATATTATGCGAATGGGTACTACGGTATTCAAGCAGCGAGTAACGGATATTTTGGCAAAGGTGTTAAGGAACTTACATTATCTCAAATTGCATTTTTGTCATCCATACCCAACAATCCGACAGTACTAAATCCACTTACTCATTTTGATAATACGTTGGAACGTAGAGATAAAATTTTAAAACAAATGTATGAGAGTGGTGTCATTTCATTCAGCGATTATGAAGATGCTTTAAATGAGGAAATCGTTTTAAGTCATAGTGAAACCACATTGCATGACTATGCTGAAAGTTATACATATTACAATGCAATTCGTTTGTTAATGGAAGCAGAAGGATTTAATTTTCAAACTACATTTAAATCTGAGGAAGAAAAAAAATCGTACGATGAGTTATATTATGAGACCTACTATCGTATTCAGAGACAGCTATATACAAAAGGTTATCGCATTTATACTTCCCTTGATTTAGAAAAACAAGAGTTACTAAAGCAGGCGGTAGATGATAAGTTAAGTGAGTTTACTGCCGTTAATAAAGATGGAATCTATGAACTGCAAGGAGCAGCCGTATGCATTGATAACGATACAGGACTTGTGGTGGCAATCATCGGTGGAAGAGATCAAAATACCGTTGGGTATACGCTTAACCGAGCATATCAAAGTTTTAGACAACCAGGAAGTGCGATTAAGCCGTTGCTTATTTATACGCCATTGTTTGAAAGAGGGTATTTCCCGGAAACTTTAGTTATGGATGAGAAAATCAAAGATGGCCCTCAAAATGCGAACAATGTTTATTCAGGAGAGATAACCCTTAGAAAAGCAGTTGAGGTATCAAAGAATACAGTTGCTTGGAATTTATTAAAGGAGTTAACACCAAGTGTAGGCTTAGCTTATTTGACGCAAATGAATTTTTCACATATAACAAGTTCGGATTATAATTTAGCAATTGCTCTTGGAGGTTTTACCTATGGTGTTAGTCCACTTGAGATGACTGCTGGGTTTGCAACCCTTGTAAATGATGGGGTCTATCGTACACCAACGTGTGTTGTTAAAATTACGGATGCAGAGGGCAATGTAATCATTGAAAATACAGTGAAAGAAAAGAAGATTTATGATGTTAATGCATCAAGGATGATGACGGATGTATTGACTGGTGTTATGAAAACAGGGACTGGTAGTAGATTGGCACTGGATCATATAACAACAGCAGGTAAAACCGGAACTACTACAGAACGAAAAGATGGTTGGTTTGTTGGATATTCAAAGTATTATACGACAGGTGTTTGGGTGGGATGTGATTATCCAAAGAGTATCCAAGGACTTTCGGGAAATTCATATCCAGGACAGATTTGGAAAGAGTTTATGAATAACATTCATACAAATTTGCCCGATGCATCTTTTCAGCCGTATGAAGGCTTGGAAACTGTTACGAATTCGAGTGATACCATGCAAGAAAATGAAACCTTAGATGCGAACTCTATAGAGAATTCAAAAGATGATATTAAAAATGGCCTCAACCATGAAACGGTAGATTTAAACAATAAGAATTCACCAAATGAAAAAGCCGAATTGGATGATTCTAAAAACGCTCAAGAAGAACAAAAAACAGTAGATGAAGATATCATTGGGGAAAACACGGTAGAAGACGATTCCGTTAATCCAAATATAGATGCTGAAAATGAGGCGGATGACATTCTTAACGAAGATTATTTCCAGGGTGAAGACTCAGAAGATGTATTCTGGGATGAACAACAGTGGCAAAACGAGCAGTGGAACGAGGAGTAGCAAGACGGACAATGATTTATGTATTATGTGAAACATAATAGATTGTTCTGCTAGTTTAGAAGGGAACATATTATGGAAGGTTTAGATATTGTACTTTGCGATGATGAGGAATATTATATCAACGATTTAAAAACGCACATTTTAAAATATCAAAAAGAAGTAGATACACAGTTTAGCTTAAGGGTATATCACTCTGGTGAACAGTTGATTGATGATATAACAAAAGAGAACATACCAATGGATATTATATTTTTAGATATTAAAATGATGGATTTGGATGGGGTAGAGGTTGCTAAGAGAATTCGTCAAACACATAAAGATGTTGTTATTGCATTCATCACGAATTTTGAAGAGTATGCGTTACATGCATTTGAAGTGGAGGCGATGGACTATCTGCTTAAGCCCATTGCTTATGATAAAGTAAAAAGATTCTTAAACCGAGGAATAGTGCATATACGATATTGTAGGGATAGGGAACAATCAAACTTGCGATATTTATCAATAAAACATAAAGGTGAAGATGTTCTGATTGATACAGATACAATTATTTATATTGAAAAAATGAAGAATCAATGCATTTTTCATATGGAAGCAACTACACTTACCTGTTATGAGTCCATTACAAAATTAAAAGACAAACTTGACGAGTCTCAGTTTGTCTTTTCCCACCAGGGCTATATTATTAATTTCCATAAAGTAAAGGAAGTTAAGAAGAATGCTGTTTGTTTAGGCAACGGTATTGAAGTACCTGTTAGTAGAAAATATTATAGTACTTTGCGTGATCGACTTCTTGATAAGATTGAGCGGTTACGCATAGGTAGAGAGCAAGCGAAAAATACTTATGATTCGTAGTTGGGAAATAATATATTAACTTCAAAAGTCTCGGAATCGTAAGTAAATGATATTTTTCCATTTAGACGGCTTGTGGTATTTTCTACATTTTTCAAACCAATTCCATGAAGGATATTTTGATCCTTTTTTGTAGATAGAAAGCCACCTTTCGTTTTTTTTAAGTTTTCCATATGATTGTTTTTGCAATCGATTTCAAGGTAAGAATCTAGTTGGTGTAAGGAAATAAAAATATTTGGATTCTTACATTTTGATGCAGCTGTAATCGCATTGTCTAATATATTTCCTAATATTGTTGTTATATCAAAATCAGATATGTAAAGATGTCCAAAGTTAAGACTGTGTTGAAATTGAATTCCTCTTTCAATGCAGTCTTGTTTTTTTACGCTTAGAATGGATGAGACAATTGGATGCGAGGTTCTAACGATGGTTTCGTTTCCGATGGTATCCGATATCTTCTGCAAGTATTGACATAAGCTTTCATTCTCACCGTTCTCTGCATAATGATTTATAATTGCTAGGTGATTTTTGAAATCATGTTTTAGAGTATTTACTGACTGTAAAGAATCGTTAACCTTTCGGTAATAATCTTTTTCTAAGCGTTCATTTTCAAGTAGCATACTTTGGGTAACTTCATTTTTAAGGGTTGATATTAAGCTTTGATAGATGGATTGCAATAAAACTATAATTAGTAATAAAGTAAAGGTAATAGGTATTACTTTACTCTCACTTAAATCAAATGAATTTATTAATATGCTAAGAGTAATCAAAGCAACGATTGATAGCAAAAATATGAAATTAAATTGTTTTTTAAATTTGGTACGTATGCCGAGTGAAGTGATTTTTTTAGTGTTGATATATAAACAAAAAGTTATATAAAACAAGGATAAACCTATTAAGGATATATAATTTTGAAACAATTCATTTGTGCTAGATATATTAAATACTCTAAATATAAATAAAGATAAAACACCTAAAGTAGTCGCGACTATTGCATTAAAGATTTCATATTTTAGTAAAAGAATTAGATTTTTAGAAAATTTATATTGCGTTGAATAACTGATGTATATGAAATCTATTATTATTACAAATATGGAATCCAAATAAGATAGAAAGCTTGGAAGCATTGCGATTACACAGTTAATTATTATAAAGATAATTTTTAGTGTATGTATTCTCCTTTGGTCCTTTAACTTACAAAAGTATAATAAAAATTGTTCTAATATAAATAAACCTATTAAATTTGCTATAAGATGAAAATAAAACTCATTATGAAACATAAAAAATCTCCTAGTAAATGACTATTATTAAAAAGGGAGTTATATATATTACCAAACATCACTAAAATCCTACTAATTATAACATATGACTTGTAAATAACAATATATTCTACTAAAATAATAAAATAGTGTAAGAAAATAGAGAATTATAAATAATGATTTATTGAAAGAAGAGTTGGTAGGATATGTTTTATATCAAATATAAGGCGGTTATTATCATTATTCTAGGGCTTTATCTTTTATTAGAACTTGTATTAGAGCGACTATTAAAAGTTAGAAGCAATTTACTTAAGCAATTTCATTCAAAAAGGAATTACATAATATTTTTTATCGTATTTATCATTATTGTGAATGTTGTAATACAGCTATTTTTAAGTCACTCTCATAACATAATAAGCATTGTTTCAATTGCACTGTCCATTTTTTTTCTTAATGTATCGGAAAATGTGATTAGTGAAGAGGACGAAGTTTCAGGGGTCGCTTAAAAACATCATAATCTATTAAAATGCTATTTCGAAATTAAAAATAGGAAAATGTAAAAATTATGGTCACAAAAAAGGTAAGGGGAAGCCCTTACCTTTTTGCAGTTCCAATACTGTTGACAGATTATGGTATTAACGTATAATGAAAGATAAGTTTATAAAAATATGCCTGTTTATGATTACAGGTATCGAGGAGGAGATATTTATTTATGAAAAAGGTCGGACAAGTAATATGGGGCATTTTTCAAGTATTTACGTACATACTTATTCAACTGATCGTAGGAGCACTGGTATCAATGGTTTACGCAATCGTAAGATATCTACAGATGTCTGGGCAAGGAATTTCGGATTATAATGTAGCACTTTCCATCATTTTAGAGGACATATCTAAATCCAATTATATGATGTTAGCTTCTTGTTTCATTTCACTTATAGCAGCGGTTATTTATACAATATGGTATAATAAGGGGTATGTTAAGAGGAAGAAAGTTGATTTAAGAAAAGTTTTAACACCAAAGAATATTACAGTTATTGTCGTACTGGCAGTATGTGTACAAATCTTTTTGATTACTTTTGTCAGTATAATTGAGGGAATGAAACCAGAGTGGTTTACAAATTATAATGAGTTAATGAGTCAATTTGGAATAGGAACATCATTACAATCTTTTTTATATGTGGCTATTTTAGGACCAATTGTGGAAGAATTACTAATGCGAGGACTAGTTCTAAATCAAATGAAGAAAGCAATGCCATTTCTTGCCGCGAATATGGTGCAAGCATTCTTATTTGCATTATTACATGGAAATCTTGTTCAAGGAAGTTATGCATTTATCCTAGGTCTTTTGTTTGGTTATGTCTATCAAAAGTATAATACAATCTACTCAACGCTATTATTTCACATTGCTTTTAATGCGAGTGGTTATCTAATTGATGTTGTTTTCCGAGGCGTTGATTTCAACTTTGCGATGATCATTTTTTTAGCGGTTCTTTCGTTGGTATTTAGTTTACTGATGATTTGGAAGATATTAAGAGGTGAGAATTATACTTACATAGGTGATGTAGCAATCAGCACGGAAGAGGAAACGTCTCAGGAGATAGAAGAATAGTAAAATATATAATATATTTGAGGAGTGGATTATTTCATTTACATACCTAAGCATGGAGCAATATAAAAACGGTTACCTTTCAAAGAGGTGAAAGGTAACCGTTTTTATTTACTGAAGTTACAATTATTTTTTATTATATTTATTTAAAATATTTTGAATTCTTTCGGTTGGACTTAAGAACTCACTTATGGATGCATCGTGATTTAATGCATCGATTAATAAAGCGATATACTTACTCATATCTGCATTGATATAGTATGGTTTTGATAAAAGCTCTTCTGTTTGATAAACAAGGTTTGTAGTGATTACACGGTAAATTAGTCCTTGTTCATATGCTTCATCAAATTTTTCGAGTCCATTTGTAAATAAACCAAATGTAGAGCAAATGAAAATTCTCTTTGCTTTTCTCTTCTTAAGTTCAGTAGCTACATCAAGCATACTTTCTCCGGAAGAAATCATGTCATCAAGGATTACAACATCTTTGCCTTCTACATCAGAACCGAGGAATTCGTGTGCAACAATTGGATTACGTCCATTGACAATGGTTGTATAATCACGTCTCTTATAAAACATACCCATATCAAGACCAAGTACGTTCGCAAAATAAACTGCACGGCCCATAGCACCTTCGTCAGGGCTGATTACCATCATATGTTCTGCATCTACTTCTAGATCTGGAACATTGCGAAGAAGTGCTTTAATAAACTGATACGTAGGCATTACAGTTTCAAAGCTCTTTAAAGGAATAGCATTTTGAACTCTTGGATCATGAGCATCGAAGGTAATAATACTTTCAACACCCATACTTGTTAATTCTTGTAATGCTAAAGCACAGTCAAGAGATTCTCTTGAACTTCTCTTATGTTGTCTACTTTCGTATAGGAAAGGCATAATTACTGTAATTCTACGCGCTTTACCACCAACTGCGGCAATGATTCTCTTAAGATCTTGATAGTGATCATCAGGAGACATGTGATTGGTTTGTCCAAACATATTGTATGTTAGACTATAGTTACAAACGTCAACAAGTATATATAGGTCGTCACCTCTTACGGATTCCTTGATTAAGCCCTTTGCCTCACCTGACCCAAATCTTGGGCATTCGCTTTTGATAAGATAGGAATCTCTTTGATATCCAGAAAGAGAAGTTAAAGTAGATTCAGTTTCAGATCTTTCGTTTCTCCATTCAACAATGTAATCGTTTACTTTTTGGCCAAGACCTTTACTACTTTCTAGAGCAATAATTCCTAAGGTACCGACGGGAATGGTTTCTAAAAAATTATCTTGTGACATTATTTTTTCCTCCAGTAATATTTTACTATATAAATGAAAAATTTAGATTTTCATTTTGGGTTTTATGGTTTTAAGCAATTGTTATCATACTATTATCCAATAATTTCGTCAAGCGTCATTGATATTTCTTATTAAAAACGTTAATTTTACTTATAAGTCAAATTATGACTATGTTACTTTGGTGAAATTGTATATTCCTGTCGATTAAGAATGTACCACTTGCGGACGAATGTCTTCGCCTACAATTTTTAATAATATATAATTGCTCGTAATTCTTGAAAATATTCTTTCGCTATAATTACTTTTTAATTGTTCAAAGGACAAGTTTGTAGAGATGATGGTTGATTTTTGTTTTAAGTGACGTTCATTGATGCATTGATAGAGCTGTGAGTTAATAAAAGAGTTACTTAGTTCAGTACCGATGTCATCGATAATCAGTAAATCACAATCTAAAATATAGTCAAATTGATTTCGTATATTTTCATAATCATCTTCATGATTAAATTTATATTTTTCAAGTATTTCAAACAGCTGAAAGGAAGTAAGATAAATCACAGTGTGAGCTTTGTCTAATAGTTCCTTAGCAATACAATTTGAAAGAAAAGTTTTACCAACCCCTGTATTTCCGTAAATTAAAAGATTTTCATATTTTTCATCAAATTCTTCTATAAAACGTTTTGCTTTTTTAACAACTCGTTTCATATTTTCATACGGGGTAAGGTTCGTTGTTTCTTCGATGTAATGATCGGAATAGTATTTGTAAGTAAAGGTTGAAAAATTTTCAACTTTAATAGCATCCCTAACGTTGGATTGTGAATACAGCAAATCTACGATTGCCTGTTTAAAACAATGGCATTTGCTATTTTCAACATAGCCAGTATCCTGGCAGGCACTACAGATGTATTTTGGTTGTAAATAGTCTTTTGGATATCCGTGGGATTCGAGCAGTTGTTGTTTTTCTTTTGAACGCAGTTGATTTCTCTCTTCTAAGTGGCGTAAAGCTTCGGTATCTCCTGTTAGAGAAAGTTTTGCACTTTTTATTGAGTCCTCAACCATTTTAGCATCGATTTCGGATAATACGGGTATAGCCTTATAAACTTCTTCTTTTCTACGATCAAGTTCGTATTTACTTTGCAAACGTCTGTTATCATATTCTCTTAAAATAGTATTATATTGATAATTCCTTAAAGCCATAGTATCTCCTCCTACCTACAATATTATAGTGCATTCGGGCTATAATTTTACTGACGATTAAGTAATCTTTGTTCCATCGATAAATATTCTTCTTTTGTGTAATTTCGTTGAGGAAATGCATTGAATTTATTGTTAGATACGGGTTTTGTGGTATTTGTTTGCTTATTATTATTTACCATTGCTGATAATTTAGCATGTTCTTCATCTAACTTGTCAATATCACTTTTTTGAGTAACGCCTTTTTTGTACCAATTTTCAAGTATTTTATCTGCATATTTAAAGTCCGGCTTACCTGTGGATAGTATAGTGCGGTTACAAGCTTCTTCAATTATGTTAATCTCAAATTTGAATGTATGAAACCATCGGTGCATAAACTTCTTTTCAATCGTACCAGGAGTACGGTTTAAACCAAAGGCTTTAATGACTGCATTATAATTATTGTTATAAGAAGTAGTTGCAGCTTCAGCTTTTTCTACGGTATCAATGCCTTCTTCTGCCCATGATAATGCAACAGTTTCAATGTATGAGGCACTTTTTTTATTTTTGGATACACAATACTCATATAGGTATAAAATTAATTCAGCTGAAAAACCAACACTTTCATATAGGAATAGAACCAATTGTACATCCGTTGGCTTTAATAAGCGTTCTAAATATTGCTCCAAAGTATTCATCATAAACTTTACTTCATCAATATCTGTTAATTGAGCAATCTGAGCCTCGGAATAGTTTGGCTTATGAAATGAATTTTGCTTTGGATTTGCGACTTCATTAGTTACTGCATTGTCTTGTTCATTTAGGTCCAAGTTTGTTGCCGCAGTTAGATCTTTGGATGATTGATCGCCACTTAATTCGCAAAATAGTATGGATGTAATCGTTCGTTTTTGATCGCGCTCAATTTTTATTAATTGCTCTTTTTCCCAGTACTTTAGTGCACGCTCAATATCTTTTTCTGTTTCATCTAACTTTTCAGCAAGAAAAGAAATCGATATGTCCGACATATGATTTGAAATACAACGTAGCAAATAAATATATACCTTGACAAACGAACCGTTTGCAGTCGGCATATACTCATCAATGAACTGGTTTTGAAGAATGGTTATTCCTGTTTGCATATTACTGCTAAGAAAAATTTTACTCATATCATTACCCCAAATCTCTATGTAATCCACATTAATAAGTTACAATTTTGATGAGCATTCGATTTAAATACTCATATTGTGACATAATAAGTCACAACACAAAATACATTTGTAATACATTAAGGTTTTGTTCTGCCCATACGATAACTTATGTTATACATATGCGCATAAACTGTTATTATTTAATTCCATACAAGATTAGAAAGCCTTTATGCAAGCATAGAGGCTTAATATCACAGGAAAGTTCTTTCTGCTGGACATTATAGCATATAAAAAAATGAAAGAAAATAGAAGATTTTTTCAATAACTTTAACAACGTGAAAATGTTAATAATGTGGATAATGTGGATAAGTCGGTGGATTCTATATGTAAATTATTGTAAAATGCTCCTCAAATATAAGTATAGCTTATATTTTTTAAAAAATAGTCTATTCTTGTAGAAAAATATCGCTTGATAAAAAATCCACAGGCTTATCTGAGTAAAATTGTTGATAAGCCTGTGGATAATGTGGATAACTATTTACCAAGTAGAGATTCTCCAATGTTTACAATGTCTCCGGCACCCATTGTTATTAACAAATCTCCGTTAGTACAATTTAATAATAAAAAGTTTTCTATTTCATCAAATGATGGAAAATAGTATGTTTTCTTTCCTAAATCTAGGAGTTTGTTCTGGAGATCCTTTGATGATATATCACCAGGATTCTTTTCTCTTGCAGCATAGATATCTGCCAGTACAATATGATCAGCGTGAGAAAGTGATTCTGCAAACTCGTTTAATAAGGATTTCGTTCTTGTATAAGTATGTGGTTGGAAAACGCACCAAATTTCATTGTGTGGATAACGTTTTGCGGCAGAAAGTGTAGCATCAATTTCAGTTGGATGATGCGCATAATCATCAAATATATTTACACCGCCAACACTACCTTTAAACTCAAAACGTCTTTCAGTTCCAATAAAATTTCTTAATGCGATTTTAATAGCATCAATGGAAACCCCTAAAGTTAAAGCTAGAGCAGCTGCAGCAACTGAGTTAGAAATATTATGAACACCAATAACGCCAAGGGAAAGACGGTCAATGAACTTACCTTTATAATAAAGGTCATAATTACCACAACCAAGTTCATCGTAGCTGATATTGCATGCGGTATAATCAGATTGTAAAATAGCATCGCTATCGTCTTCCTTATTAACAACATTGTAAGTTATGACATTGCATTCTAAACCTTCTACAAGTTCTTTATAATTAGGGATGTCAGCGTTTATTATTAAGTTACCATGGGAAGGAACTTTTTCTGCGAATAATCGGAAAGAGTTTCGAACATCGTCTAAATCTTTAAAGAAATCTAGATGGTCTGCTTCAATATTTAGAATGATTTCATTCACAGGATTAAATTTTAGAAAGCTGTTGGTATATTCACATGATTCTACTATGAAATGTTCGGATTCACCAATACGAATATTTCCCTCAATATTATCAAGGATACCGCCAACGGATACGGTTGGGTCATAATCGCCTTCAATTAACATTAATGAAATCATGGATGTTGTAGTTGTTTTGCCATGGGTTCCTGAAATACCAATGGCATCTTTATAATGCGTCATAATTTGACCTAACAATTCAGCACGATCAAGAAGAGGTATATTATGTTCTAGAACTGCTTGATATTCTGGGTTATCTGCCTTAACAGCGGCAGTAAATACTGCAACATCAATATCGTCCGTAATATTAGAAGCGCGTTGGCCATAAGAAATTTGTATACCAAGATTACTTAGATGATTTGTAATTTTACTATTTTTAGCATCGGAGCCACTTACAATAAAACCTTTGGTATGTAAAAGCTCAGCAAGTCCACTCATACTAATCCCACCAATTCCAATAAAATGAATATGAACTGGTTGATTAAAATTAATTTTATACATGGGAGCACATCCTATTCTGTTTATTTTTATAAATTTAAAAAAGTGTTAACGAAATATATAACAGTACACGTTATTATATGACCGTTTTCTACTTGCTATTATAACCGTTTTTATCAAAATTACAATAACATATGAATCGACTAGAAATATGTAGGAAAACGAAAAACATAGAACTAAGTACTATTATATGATGCATGGTATAAAATGGGTACAATTCTAATTTATATATTATTTTGTAAAATTATAAATAATAAGGTCGAATTTTGTGAAAAACAGCATGAAATAGAGCAAGATTATCAAAAAAAATGAAAAAACACAAAAAAATAGACAAAAGATTTTGAGAAAAAATAATTTTGTTAGTAAATATATTCACATATTTAACATATAATGGTATAATGTATAATATTAAGCAGCAAGAGGTGATTGCGTGGTACGAAAAGAGATGATTGCAATGCTTTTAGCAGGTGGACAAGGATCTAGACTTGGAGTATTAACTTCTAATATTGCAAAACCAGCAGTAGCGTTTGGAGGGAAGTACCGTATTATAGATTTTCCACTAAGTAATTGCATCAATTCTGGTATTGATACGGTTGGGGTACTAACTCAATATCAACCGTTATTACTGAACACTCACATAGGAATAGGGATACCTTGGGATTTGGACCGCAACGTAGGTGGTGTTTCCATTCTCCCACCTTATGAGAAAAGCACCAATGCTGAATGGTACACAGGAACAGCAAATGCTATTTATCAAAATTTAAAGTATATGGAGTACTACAATCCAAAATACGTGCTGATTCTTGGCGGAGACCATATTTACAAAATGGATTATGAAGCAATGTTAGAGTTTCATAAATCAAATCATGCGGATATAACATTGGCAACAATTCCGGTGCCTGTAGAAGAAGCTAGTCGTTTTGGAATTGTTATCGCGGATGAACAAAAGAAAGTATTGGATTTTGAAGAAAAACCAAAGAATCCAAGAAGTAATTTAGCATCCATGGGAATTTATATTTTTTCATGGAATGTGCTAAGAGATGCATTGCTCAAGTTATCAAATCAAGAGTCCTGCGATTTTGGAAAACATATTATCCCTTACTGCCATAACCAAGGTAAAGATGTCTATGCCTATGAGTATCATGGTTATTGGAAAGACGTGGGGACACTGACTTCATATTGGAAATCTAATATGGAGTTGATTGATATGGCACCTATGTTTGATCTCTATGAAAATTTTTGGAAAATTTATACGAAAAGTGATATGATACCACCACAATTTATCTCGAAAGATGCGGTTATTGAGCACTGCATTATTGGAGAAGGTTGTGAGATATTGGGTGAAGTACATAATTCAGTACTAGGTGCTGATGTGATAATTGAAGAAGGAGCTAAAGTATACGATTCCATTATCATGAAATCTACCATTATAGGAAAAGATACAATTGTAAACAAAGCAATCATCGCTGAGGATTGCCATATTGGTGATAGATGCGAAATTGGCATTGGTGAGGAACATACGAATACAAAGTATCCAAATATTTATATGGATGGACTTGTCACAATTGGAGAAAATACAGTCATACCTAACAACATAAAGATTGGAAAGAACACTGCGATATCAGGTGGAACAATTGTAGAGGATTATGATAATTGTTTTTTAAAGAGCGGAGAATGTTTGATAAAGGTAGGTATTGTAAGGTGAAAGCAATTGGGATTGTATTAGCAGGCGGCAATAATGAGCGAATGCGTGAGTTATCTAACAAAAGAGCGATTGCAGCGATGCCGATTGCAGGTAGTTATCGTAGTATAGATTTTGCGTTAAGTAGTATGTCAAACTCTCACATTCATAAGGTTGCTGTAATTACACAATTTAATTCAAGAATTTTAAACGAACATCTTAGTTCTTCAAAATGGTGGGATTTTGGAAGAAAGCAAGGTGGTTTGTATATATTTGCCCCAACAATAACCATGGACAATGGTTTTTGGTATCGTGGGACTGCAGATGCTATATTTCAAAATATCAATTTTTTAAAAAGTACTCATGAACCTTACGTAGTGATTGCATCCGGTGATGGTGTGTACAAGTTAGATTTTAATCAAGTAATTGAGTACCATATTAAGAAGAATGCTGATATCACTATCGTTACAAAAACTTTGGACATACTTGAAAATCCAAGAAGATTTGGGTTTGTCACTTTAAATGAAGAGGCAAGGATTACAGAATTTGATGAAAAACCATTGGATTCGAACTCCTCATTAGTGTCAACAGGGATTTATGTAATGCGCAGAAGGCTATTAATTGAATTACTTGAAGAAGCCTCAAAGGATAATAAATATGATTTTGTTCATGATATTATATTAAAATACAAAGATAGAAAACGAATTTACGCTTATGAGATGAGTGAATATTGGAGAAACATCGCAAGCGTAAATGCTTATTATCAGACCAATATGGATTTTTTAAATAAAGAAATTAGGAATTATTTTTTTAAACAGTATCCAGAAGTGTATTCCAAAATTGATGATTTGCCACCTGCTAAGTACAATATCGGAGCAGAGGTAAAAAATAGTTTGGTTTCAAGTGGATGTATCATCAACGGTACAGTGGAAAATTCTATACTATTTAAAAATGTATATGTAGGAAACCATTGTACTATTAAGAACTCAATTATTCTAAATGACGTACATATTGGTGACAATACTTACATCGAGAATTGTATTGTGGAAAGCTGTGATACAATTATGGCAAATACATCTCATGTGGGGGTAGAAGGGAATGTTAAGATTGTCATTGAAAAAAATGACCGTATTAGTAACATGACGTTTCTAACTTAAATTGACAAAAGAATAGTGTTACGAAGGGGGATACAAAATGCAAATTACAGATGTTAGAGTGCGCAAGGTAAGTAAAGAGGGAAAAATGAAGGCAGTAGTTTCAATAACACTTGATAACGAATTTGTAGTTCATGATATTAAGGTTATTGAAGGTGAGAAGGGATTATTTATTGCTATGCCTAGTAGAAAAGCTGGCGATGGAGAGTATAGAGATATTGCTCATCCAATCAACTCTGAGACGAGAGATAAAATCCAGAAAATCATATTAGAAAGATATGAGATTGCTGCTATTGAGGATAATAATTTAGAGTAAACTGTAAAAAAACACCTGTTTAAAAAAATCATTCCTAGAGCAGACTGCTATCAATGCAGTCTGTTTTTTTCTTGTTTTAGCAGACCTTAAATTAGATATTTATGATAAATCTGGAGGCTAATACAATATATTCCTGCTTATGTAGACCTTGTACAAAATTCTTTCTTAATTTTTGTTTAAATTGCTTGAAAACTGTTGAATTTTGTATTATCCTAGTCTATAAGCAATTGCTTGCAAACATAAGTAGGGATAGGTATTGGTAACAAATAGGAAGGATTTTATAATGAATAGGTATTACAGAAAGCGTAGAAGAAATTCTTCTAGTAGGGGATTGCAAGTTACGTGTATAATTATTGCATTATTAGCGGTAATTGTAATTATCGCAACAGGGTGTGGATTACTAAAGAAGAATGCGAATTTGAATAATGATAACGACAATAATAAGCCGGGATCAATCACAGGAGAAGATATAGAAAGTGAACATGATTTGGAGGAAGATAAGGAGCAAGAAGACAATGTTATAACTCCTACCACAACTCCAGAAGTGACACCAGAAGTTACTCCTCAAATTACTCCATCTACAACACCGAATGATGATGGAGACGACAATATAACTGGAACACCAGAGGACGGTTCTGATGATTCTAGTGCTACTATGGGGAACAATGTTACTACAAAAAACAAAATGATTGCGTTGACCTTTGATGATGGCCCGTATCCACCAGTAACAAACCGTATACTAGAGACATTAGAAGCCAACGGCGCCAAAGCAACATTCTTTGTAATGGGAAATCGAATGGATGAGTATGGTGAAACCGTAAAAAAGGCTTATAACTTAGGATGTCAAATTGGTAATCACACATTTAGTCATAAAGATTTAACGAAATTAGACGCGAAGGGAATTCGCTATGAAGTAGAACATTCCAATGAAAATATTACAAAATATGCACCAATTGATAAAGCAGTTCTAAGACCACCTTATGGAGCGAAAAATGACTTGGTAAATAAAACGGTTGATGTACCAATGATCGCTTGGTCAGTGGATCCTGAGGATTGGAAAAGTAGGGATAAAGATAAAGTCATAAAAAATATATTAGATGTTGTTCAAGATGGAGATATTGTGCTTATGCATGACTTGTATTCAAGTACTGCTGATGCAATGGAAGTAGTAATTCCAAAACTAGTTGAAATGGGATATCAATTAGTTACCGTAGATGAATTATTTGAAGCAAAGGGTATTACACTACAAGCTGGTAATATTTACAGAAATGCGAAAACAAGCACGAACGTTGTAAATCATGAATAGATTGCAATTATACTAAAATTGACTTATAATGTAAATAAACAGCCGCAGGTATGTAATATGGAGACGTATTGCATATGTGCGGCCAAAGTTGTGGAAAAGAGGTTTTTTATGTATATTATTATTGGACTAGGTAATCCATCCAGAGAGTATGAAGCAACCCGACATAATATTGGATTCGATGCGATAACAAGAATTGCGGATGACCATCACATTTCAATGGATATGAAAAAACATAAAGCAATTTGTGGCAAAGGAATCATTGGGTCGGAGCGCGTTTTACTAGCGCAGCCACAGACTTATATGAATTTAAGCGGGGAAAGTGTCAGAGAACTTCTCGACTTTTATAAAGTAACGAACCATGAAATTATCGTTATATATGATGATATCAGTTTAGATGTTGGTCAACTTCGCATTCGAAAAAAAGGAAGTGCTGGAGGGCACAATGGTATTAAGAATATCATTCAACATCTTGGAACAGATGAGTTTATGCGAATAAAAGTTGGAGTAGGAGATAAACCTAAAGATTGGGATTTGGCGGATTATGTATTGTCAAGATTTCCAAAAGAAGATGAGGAGAAAATAAGAGAAGCATTAATGAAAACCTCGAAAGCCTGTGATACGATTATCACGAAAGGGATTGAGGAAGCAATGAATCTTTATAATAAAAAGGAGGGCTAATTGTGAACGTTTTTACGGAACCTCTTTACGGCTACAAGGAATTTAATGACATAAAGGATAGTATATCGCTTCATCAATTTCCACTACAGGTAACTGGCTGTATTGACTCACAAAAGTGTAATTTTATCTCAGCGTTATCATATGATTATCCTTTTAAATTGATTGTTACGTACAATGACTTAAAAGCGAAGGAAATTTATGAAGACTATAAATTATACGATAATAATGTAATGCTTTATCCTGCCAAAGATATTATATTTTATAGCGCGGATATCCATGGAAATGCAATTGTCCGAGAACGTTTAAAAATAGTAAAAAGGATAATTGAACGGAAACCAATTACTGTAATTGCTACATTTGATAGTGGAATGGATAAATTATTACCACTGGATTTTATATCTCAAAGGGTAATTCAAATACATGAAGAAAATACGCTTAATTTATCTGACTTATCGGAAAAGTTAATTCATATTGGATATGAAAGACAAGGCCAAGTAGAAAACCCGGGTGAGTTTGCGATACGAGGCGGTATTATTGATATTTTCCCACTTACAGAAGAAGTCCCTTATCGTATTGAACTATGGGGAGATGAAATTGATTCCATACGTACGTTTGATGTTAGTAGTCAGCGTTCCATAGAACGAGTGAATACAGTTACAATATTTCCAGCGGCAGAGATTATATTAGAGCCAGAGGAAATGAAGCTTGGTCTTAAAAAGATTGATAAAGAACAAGAAGAATATGTTAAGAAATTACGCTTAGAAATGAAGACGGAAGAGTCTGCAAGAATTCAAAAAATCATAGCGGAATTTAAAGAAAACCTGGAATGCCTACAAGGATCGGTAGGATTAGAAAGTTATATTAAGTTTTTTTATGAAGAGACTAGTAGCTTCTTTGATTATTTTACAGACGAGAATTCAATTGTATTTTTAGATGAACCAAGCCGTTTGGTGGAAAAAGGTGAGGCTGTTTCTACCGAGTTTCGTGAAAGCATGGTTAGCCGTATTGAAAAAGGATATATTCTTCCAAGTCAAATGGATGTTATCTATGATTACAAAACAATACTTGCAAATTTGAGTCGCAAAAATGCAGTATTAATTAGTACGATGGATCATAAAATAACACAGTTATCCATTAAGAAGAAGTATGACATATCCGTTAAATCAGTAAATCCTTATAACAATAATTTTGAGATTTTAGTAAAAGATTTAAAAGATTGGAAGAAGAACGGTTATCGGGTGATTTTACTAACCAGTTCAAGAACTAGAGCTGCTAGATTGGCAGAGGACTTACGAGAATATGAATTAGCTGCATTTTATGCGGAGGATTTAAATCGAGAGGTTCAAAAAAGTGAAATATTAGTTACTTATGGAAACCTTCACAAGGGCTTTGAATATCCACTAATTAAATTTGTTATTATCTCTGAAAGTGATATTTTTGGAGCAGAGAAAAAAAGAAAGAAGAAAAAATCAAATTATGAGGGAAAGCAAATACAAAGCTTTTCAGATTTGAACATAGGAGATTATGTAGTCCATGAAAACCATGGCCTTGGAATCTATCGGGGGATAGAAAAAATAGAGGTTGATAAGGTAAGTAAGGATTATATTAAAATAGAGTATGGCGGCGGAGGCGTGTTGTATATACTTGCAACAGGCCTAGATGTGATACAAAAATATGCAAGTGCTGAGTCAAGAAAACCAAAATTAAATAAATTAAATTCAGTTGAATGGAAAAATACCAAGGCAAGGGTAAAAGGTGCCGTTAAAGATGTTGCAGAAGAGCTTGTAAAATTATATGCTACAAGGCAGGCAAAAGAAGGACACCAATTCTGCCAGGATACCGTTTGGCAAAAAGAATTTGAAGAAATGTTTCCTTATGAGGAAACGGAAGATCAGTTAAGAGCAATTGAAGATACGAAGCGCGATATGGAAAGTAAACGTATTATGGATCGATTGGTCTGTGGAGATGTTGGTTATGGTAAGACAGAGATTGCGATCAGAGCAGCATTTAAAGCGGTTTCTGATGGAAAACAAGTTGTAATCTTAGTGCCAACCACAATTTTAGCCCAACAGCATTACAATACGTTTACACAGCGTATGATGGACTTTCCAATTAGCATTGATATGTTATCTCGATTTAAAACAGCTACCGAACAAAAGAAGACAATTGAACGTGCAAAAAAAGGACAATTGGATATTTTAATTGGAACCCATCGTGTACTTTCAAAAGATGTACAGTTTAAAAATTTAGGTTTGCTAATTGTCGATGAGGAACAACGTTTTGGTGTAACTCATAAAGAAAGGATAAAACAAATTAAAGGTGACATCGACGTATTAACACTAACTGCAACTCCAATTCCAAGAACACTTCATATGAGTTTAGTCGGCATACGTGATATGAGCGTATTAGAAGAGCCTCCAGTGGATCGTTTGCCTATACAGACTTATGTCCTTGAGCACAACGATGAAATCATTCGGGAAGCAATCAATCGAGAACTTGCTCGTGGGGGCCAAGTTTATTATGTTTACAATCGTGTAAATGGTATTGATGAAGTAGCAAATAACATAGCTAGATTGGTTCCTGATGCTAATGTATCCTTTGCCCATGGACAGATGAATGAACATACTTTAGAAAAAATTATGTTTGAGTTTATTAATGGAGAAATTGATGTATTGGTGTCTACAACTATCATCGAAACAGGACTTGATATTTCTAATGTAAACACAATGATTATCGATGATGCAGACAGACTAGGGCTTTCTCAACTTTATCAGTTGCGTGGACGCGTAGGTAGATCCAATCGTACTTCATATGCATTTTTAATGTATCGTAGGGATAAGTTGTTAAAAGAAATTGCAGAAAAGAGATTGCAAGCGATTAAAGAATTTACTGAACTAGGTTCTGGTTTTAAGATAGCTATGCGAGATTTAGAAATCAGAGGAGCAGGGAATTTACTAGGTGCAGAGCAAAGTGGACATATGGAATCGGTTGGTTACGATTTATACTGTAAAATGTTAAATGAAGCCGTTAAAAAATTAAAGGGCGAATTAAAAGAAGAAGATAGCTTTGATACAACGGTTGACTTAGATATGGATGCTTATATACCATCTACGTACATTAAAAATGAAATGCAAAAACTTGATATGTATAAAAGAGTTGCTGGAATTGAGAATGAAGAAGAATTTATGGATATGCAAGAAGAATTAATGGATCGATTTGGAGAAATTCCTACGTCTGTTAATAATCTATTAAATATTGCGTTATTAAAATCAATGGCTCATTCCGTTTACGTAACGAACTTAGTACAAAAAGGGAATGAGTTAAAGTTTGTACTTTATGCGAAAGCAAAGTTTAATGTTGAAAAAATACCTGATTTACTAACGGCTTATAACAACGAACTAAAATTAGTACCAGGTAATTCACCATATTTTACGTATCAAATTAAGGATGTAAAGAAGAATAATAAAATAGTGAAGTATGATACCCACGCGTTGATTGAAACAATCAAGAAAATCTTAAGTGATTTTAAAGTATTGATGTAGCGAATGATTAAAGAACTTGCGAAACGGCATCTTACAAAATCGTAGATGTCGTAAGCAGCAGAATGAGAGGTAACTATGAAATACATGAAAAAAGTTTCGTTGTTTGTATTAATTGCATCGATAACGTCTGCTAGTATGCTTTCTTGTAATAAATTAGACAAAAAGGTAACAGATACAAGTAAACAGCAAAATGTATCGGAAACAGATAACGTAGAATTATCGAATGAAACAGTTTTATCTGTTGGAGATATCGACGTAAGCTATAAAGAGTTACTTTTGTATATGCAGTCATATAAAGATAAATATGAAAATCTTTATGGAGCCGATATTTGGAGCTATAAGGTAGACGCAGAAGGGAAAACCTTTGAATCTGTATTCAAAGAAGACCTTTTAGAGGATATCATTTATATAAAAACAGTGTGTGCACAAGCTCAGGAATTAGGGATTACACTAGCAGAAGATGAGCTTTTAGATGTGGATGAATTAACTGCAAGTTTTTTTGGAACATTTTCAGAAGCACAAATGACGAAGTATAAAATAGACATAGAAACGGTAAAGAAAGTTTATATGGACAATATGCTTGCGAATAAGATATATGAGAGCTTGACTTTAAATGTTGATACGGATGTAACAGACGAAGAGGCGAGACAAATTAAGTTGCAGTATGCATTTGTTTCTAACGCCTCCTATGACGAAGATGGAACCCGTATAGAATATACGGAAGAGCAACAACAAAAAGCCAAAGAAAAGGCAATTGAGTTAAGGCAAAAAGCTTTAGAAGCCAGTTCTTTCTATCAATTTGCAGCAGAGAATAGCGAAAACAAAGATGAAATCGAGATGACTGTTGGAAAAGGTGATATGGAAGCATCTCTTGAAAAAGTAGCGTTTTCTATGAAGACTGGTGAAATCAGTGAGGTTATTGAAACTAACAGTGGTTATTTTATCTTATACTGCGTTTCAGATTTAGATCGTGAAGCCACTGACGTTGCAAAAGAAGAACTTATTTCTAAGCGCCAGGAAGAGGCATTTGATACAAAATATAAAGAATGGGCAAAAAGTACAAAAGTTAAATTGAACAAAGAGTTATGGAATAATATTAGTTTTGACGATACATTATTTGAATAGACTATAATTTTAAACTTTATAATAGTAAAAGGTAAACTGTCACAATGATTACACTTGTCATTCTCTTGATAAAAGGGGATGACTAGTGTTTAAAGAGTGGCAGTTTTTATTTTATAAAACAAGATATCGGACTTTGAAATATAAAAACTACCTGGTTAGTTTATATGGAATAAAAATGAAATTTAGAACATATACACGACATAATGTAAAATATATTTGACATACAGAAAAGTATATGTTAGCATGATATGGAAATGTGGTAAATGCATTGGCAATATCTATAACAAAATAACAATGGAAATGGCAACTAACAAAAGTTAAATTATCTTGTTCTAATGAGAAATTATTTATATCGTGCACCTATGCATTGGAGGAGAAGATGGCAAAGAACCTAAAATTAAAAACAGCGAGAGCAGCATTAGATTTATCACAAAAAGACTTGGCTGATAGGGTAAATGTTAGTAGGCAAACAATAAACGCAATAGAAAGTGGAAACTATAATCCAACGATACAATTATGTCGATCCATCTGCAAAGTGTTAGGTAAAACTTTAGATGAATTATTTGCAGAGGACGATGAATAAATTATAAGAAAGGAAACGCTGTAAAATGATTGAAATCAATAATTTAACTAAAATTTATAAGTTAAGTAAAAAACAAATGACACAGATGAAGACAAAAAATAGTATGAAAAAGGCAGCTGAAAACGTAAGTCTTATCGCCAAGGAAGGTGAAATTTACGGATTACTTGGGCCGAATGGAGCTGGTAAAACGACGATTCTTCGTTGTGTTGCAACATTATTAAAACCAACTGAGGGTTTTGTTAAAGTATCCGGTTATGATACGGTAAAACAATCGGAAAAAGTTCGGGAGAACATAGGGTTTCTTACAAATGAGATTAAACTAGATCCTCAATTTTCACCGAAATATATGTTTAATTTCTTTGGAAAACTTCATGGTATGAAGGAAGAGGTTATAAACGAACGAAGAGAAAAGTTATTTACATATTTTGAAATAAAAGCGTTTGAAGATAAGAAAATAGAAGAGCTATCCACTGGTATGAAACAAAAAGCTGCGATTGCCGTTAGTTTAGCACATGATCCGAAGGTAGTTATTTTTGATGAACCTACAAGTGGACTTGATATTGTAACCGCACGCAGTGTTCTAAATTATTTGAAAATTTTAAAAAGTGAGGGCAAGCTTGTAATAATATCAACTCATATCATGGCTGAAGCTGAGAAGTTGTGTGACCGTATTGGAATCATCATTCAAGGGAAAAAAGTTATGGAAGGGACACTTTCTGAAATCCTTAATAAGACGAATACCAAGGAATTAGAAGAAGCATTTTTTGAACTATACGAGATATATAATAAGGAGGAGGCGTAGAAATGAAAGGCGCAAAAACAATTATTAGTAAAGAGCTAACTCGTGTTTTTAAGGATAAGAAATTAGTATTTAGCTTGTTTGTTTTACCAGCGATACTAATGATCGGTATGTACTCTCTTATGGGAACTATGATGGAAAAGATGGTAGATAATGTAGAAAAACATGAATCCATCGTATATATACAAAATGCACCAGAAGAATTGATGGATATTATAGATGAGAATTCATACACTGAAGGGGCTAAGATTTACTACCTATCAGAGACTGATCCAGTGGAAGATATAAAAGATAAAATTTTAGGTGGTACCATAGACGTATTGCTTAGCTTTCCTACAAATTTTGTAGAAGACATACAGTCCTATAAAGAACAAGGTGATAAAATACCGATGGTGGAAGTGTATTATAATACCGCTGAGGATTATTCACTTGCTGCATATCAATCATTAAATGAAAAAGTATTAACTCCATATCAAACAAGTTTGCTTAGCGAGCGTTTAGGAAATTTAGAGCAGTTAACAGTTTTTGCGATGGATGAAAAAGTTATCGTAGACGCAGATAAAGAAAACGGAAAATTACTTGCAATGTTAATTCCTTATTTGATTACCTTTTTGTTATTTGTAGGGGCAATGAGTCTTGGAGTGGATGCCATTACAGGTGAAAAAGAGCGTGGAACCATGGCTAAACTTTTATTAGCTCCAATTAAGCGCAGTGAGATTGTTTATGGTAAATTAATTTCATTGGTTATACTTTCTAGTATATCTGCTTGCGTTTATGCAGTATCGATGATTATTGCTATGCCAATGATGACGGAAGGTCTTATGGGAGATTCAGGAGCTACCTCATCCATACGTTTTTCAGTGATTGAGGCACTTCAATTATTAATTATTATGTTGGTTATGGTTTATGTATATGTAGGTTTAGTTGCACTGGTTTCAGTCATTGCAAAAACAGCAAAAGAGGCTAATACCTATGTTTCTCCAATATACATTATTGTTATTGTAGCAGGATTAATAACAATGTATCAAGGAGGTATTAAAAAACCTCTATATATGTATGCGATACCAGTGTATGGGAACTCATTGGCAATACAGAATTTGATGACGAAGGAATTAACACTGGCTCAATTTGGTGTATCCATTCTTGGTACCTTCATATTAGCGGCAATCTTAACTGCTTTAATAACAAAAGCATTTAAGAGTGAAAAAATTATGTTTAATGCGTAATTATAATGTGCACGATATATACTAAGTATCTTATTATTTAACTTGTTTAAAGCGAAAAGGCTATTGTAAAATAAATCATTTTACAATAGCCTAATTTATTTCGTCAAAGTATGTTTACTTGTATTATAGCACTTTCATGGTATAATTAATTTATTCAAGCTTAGTTGTTTATACTATTGTTAAGGGCTTTGTAAAATCTACATTCAGTGTTTCAATATTAGTGTAATTATAAATTTAATCTCAGGCTTGGATTCCTACTTTGTAAATTATTAATAACATAAAATTTAAGAAAAGCAGAGAAGAAAAGATTAAACGCACAGTAAACGACAAGGCTCTGATTTTGAACTGGTAAGTATGAGTAAATTATATGAAATTTTTACATTAGTATCCATCTTGTTAAAACTAATGGGTGTAAAAAGATATAAATAGATATCAACGGTATAAATGCAATGGGTAAACTTTAATAATATTTATAAAAGTGTAAAGAAAACAGAAAAGAATAGATGCAAAGTAAGAATGGAAGTGAGGAAAAAAAATGAGTGAACCTAGTAATACTATTCAAAAGATACCACATGATCATGGAAGTAATACTGAGAAGTTGTTGGGGACAATGCCAAAAGAACGAGCGTTTGGTTTAGTGGCGGATATATTTGACCAACTAAGCGATGGAACTAGGCTAAAGATTTTATGGCTACTTTGTCATAGTGAAGAATGTGTAAACGATATAGCTGCGGCGATTGATATGAGTGCACCGGCGGTGTCTCACCACCTAAAATCGTTACGTCAAACTGGAATAATTACAAGTAGAAGAGTAGGTAAAGAAGTATTATATACCTTAGAAAAAACACCTAAGGCACAGTTGATTCACAGAATGATTGATGATGTTTTTGAAATAAATTGCCCAAGAGAATCCATAAAATTAGAAGATTTACAAGATTGATATTTAATTCAATATCATAATTATCAAAAACCCAATAGATTGTTGGGTTTGATAATTATAGATAGAATACGAAATGATAGTAAACAAATATTAAAATCAGAAACATAAATTCCTTTATAAACATTAAAATAAATATTAAAATCAGAAACATAAATTCCTTTATAAACATTAAAATAAATATGAAAATCTATTGACAAAAATCTTTTCTAGTCATATAATGAATTCAACAATTAAACAGTTGTTTAATCATTTAAACAACCTATATCAAAAAGTAGTATTTAAAACAAACAGGAGGGAATATGATGAAAAAGATTTTAAAGTTAGAAGGATTGGATTGCGCAAACTGTGCAGCGAAGATGGAAGATGGTTTAAGAAAAATAGCAGGAGTAGAAGAAGCTTCTGTAAGTTTTATGACTCAGAAAGTAACTTTAGTTGCTAGTGATGAGAATATGGAAAATATTTTGGTGCAAGCTATTAAGGTGATTAAAAAAGTTGAACCGGATATCATTATTAAATAATAATAAATATTTAAGCTTAGTAGATGTTTACCCTATAGGGTGGTTTCATTTTACAACGGGTGATTTGATATAAAAAGGGTAAAGGGAGGCGCTTATGAAATTTAAAAAAGAAACGCTTCGTATCGGAACAGCGTTAGCTATCTTTGCGTTTGGATTTCTTTTTAAAGGATATGAAGCAATTAGTGTGGTTTTATTTGTCTTAGCGTACGCTTTGGCCGGGTTTGATGTATTATATCGGGCCGTTCGAAATATATTACGCGGACAAATTTTTGATGAGAATTTTTTGATGGCAATAGCTACCGTAGGTGCTTTTATCATTGGTGATTTTGCAGAAGGTGCAGCAGTAATGTTATTCTATCAGGTGGGAGAATTATTTCAGTCCTATGCTGTGAATCAATCTAGAAAGTCCATTACAGAGCTAATGAATATTCGACCAGACTTCGCTACGGTTTTAAGAGAAGGCGAATATGTAACTGTTGATCCAGAGGAAGTAAAGGTTGATGAAACAATTTTAGTAAAACCTGGAGAGAAAGTTCCTTTGGATGGAGTGGTAATCGAAGGAAGCACAACACTAGATACTGCAGCATTAACTGGAGAGGCTCTTCCAAGAGAAATAAAAACAGGTGAAGAAGTTATTAGTGGTTGTATTAATATCAATGGTACTATATTAGTTCGAGTTAGTAAAGAATTTGAGGAATCAACCGTAGCTAAGATCCTTGATTTAGTTGAGAATGCAAGTTCAAAAAAAGCAAAAGCCGAGAATTTTATTACAAAGTTTGCAAAGTACTATACACCAATTGTAGTAATTGTAGCTGCTTTATTAGCAGTGATACCTCCGCTGTTAGTACCCGATGCGAGTTTTAAAGATTGGCTATATCGTGCCTTGATTTTCCTAGTAGTATCTTGTCCATGTGCTCTTGTTATCTCCATTCCGTTAGGATTTTTCGGAGGAATTGGCGGTGCAAGTAAACAAGGAATTCTTATCAAGGGAAGTAATTATTTAGAGGCATTGGCAAGTACAAAGACTGTAGTTTTTGATAAAACAGGTACATTAACGAAAGGTAACTTTGCTGTGACTAGTATCAATACACTTTCTGGAAGTGAAGAAGATTTGCTAGAACTTGCAGCAAAAGCAGAATATTTTTCAAATCATCCAATATCGAATTCCATTAAAAAGGCATATGGAAAAGCCATTTCAGAAGAAGATATCAAGGATGTGAATGAGTTTCCTGGCTATGGCGTTATGGCTCGTATCAATGATCAGATGATATTAGCTGGTAACGACCGTTTAATGAAAGAACATAATGTTAATTATGAGCCTAGTAAGGAAATTGGAACCATCGTTTATGTTGCAAAAGATGGTGAATTTATTGGAAGTATTGTAATAGCAGATGAAATAAAAAGTGATGCCCAAAAAGCAATCACTGAACTAAAAAAAGCTGGTGTTCATAAAACTGTTATGCTTACAGGTGATGCAAAACAGGTAGGAGAAAAAGTTGCTTCTGAGCTTGGGATTGATACCGTCTATACGAATTTGTTACCGGCAGATAAGGTAGAAAGATTAGAAGCATTATTAAGCTCTAAAAATTCAAAAGAAACACTTGCATATGTTGGAGATGGAATAAATGATGCACCAGTTCTTGCAAGAGCAGATATAGGAATTGCAATGGGTGGATTAGGTTCCGATGCAGCGATTGAGGCAGCTGATATCGTTATTATGGAAGATGAACCCTCAAAGATCGCTACTGCCATCGCAATCTCAAGGAAAACACTACGAATTGTAAAACAAAACATTGTATTTGCATTGGGTGTTAAAATACTAGTTCTTATAATGGCTGCGTTTGGTATGTCAAATATGTGGGAGGCAGTGTTTGCAGACGTAGGTGTGTCTGTAATTGCAATCTTAAATGCAATCCGCGTTCTAAAATATAAATAGCTCAAACTTGGCAGTATGAAAGATATGAATACATGATAGATTCAGAATTTAGGTTATCAATATTACCTTTTTTCATCTCAGTTCCGATCCTTATCCGGTATAGTATAGATTTTGAAATTATGAAGTCTGAGTAAATAATAATTATTGATTTTATAACTTGCCTAGGTAAAAACCCCCTATTGCTAGATCAGTCTAACGATAGGGGGTTTTTATAATGTTATAACTATAATTTTATTGAATTCTCTATTTGGTATAAGTGTAAGGATCGGTTGAACTTAGTGGCACCATATCATCACAGCTTTGTACTACGGTTATAACATCACCATCTTTTATTGGTGCATCCGGCACATACAAGGTGTTGCTATCTTTAAAGTAGGTTGTTTTATATTCGTTGTTCACATAAACTTTACTATATGGAGTAAAATATTCTCCCTCTACAAGAAGTCCGGAACGATTGCTGTCAGAGCCTTGATACAATGGTGTTACGTTTGTAATGGTTATTTCATGGATACCCATTTGTAGATCAGTTTTCGTATAAGGATTTACTCCATTGAAACAGTTTAACTCACCATAAAGCATATCATATTCAAGTAATTTTAACTCTTCGAGATAGGCTTCTGAATTATACTGGGTTTGATGGAACTTTGTAATTAAACCATTGTTAATGCCTAATCGGCCAAGGACATATGAGTAAAGTTGATATGCTTCAACTGTTTTGTTTTCAATATCCATATCAAAATTACTCCACATTACATATGGTGTTTGAAATAAATCACCATTTTCAAGGTTATCAGCGGTTAATTGAAACCCTGGTAAATGATCTCCGTACATAACTAAAACAGTGTCCTCATCTATGGAGTCTAAATAATCGATTAACTCTGCAATAAATTGATCCATCTCATGTATTTGATGTGAATAATAAAGGAGTGGGTAATAAAGACTTTCCAAACCTTCTGGGAGAGTAATATCAAATAGCTGTTCTTCAAGAATGTTCTCTGTTGGATAACTGCCGTGACCTTGAACGGAAATTGTGTAGATAAAGTCCTGATTTGGAGTAGATTCAAGGGTTTCCTTTATCTGTGAGGTTAACACAAAATCTTTTGCCCAATTGGTTGGGGTTCGTTCAATATTATTCATATATTCAATCGGTGTAAATGTATCAAAACCAAGCTGTGAAAACACTTGATTACGATCGTAAAAGGTACCAGTGTTGTTGTGAATTGCATGTGCTGTATAACCAATACCTTTTAGGTTATAGCTTACACTTTCCGCTGTGGTTTTTTGCAAAATCGTTTTATAAGGGTATTCTCCAGGTCCAAAAAAGTCTAGGTTCATACCGGTTATGGCTTCAAACTCGGTATTCGCTGTTCCAGCACCTATGGACGGAACATTTAAGAAACCTGAAGTATATTTTTTTTGTAATTTGTGAAACGTCGGTAGTGGGTCAATCGTATAGTTGATACCTTTTATGAGGGTAGGATCAAAAAAGGATTCTAACTGCAGCATTATGATATTTGGCTTCTCTTTTGTCACTACCTTTGTTGGTTCGGGTGTCGGAGTGGCAGAAGGAGTTGGCATTGGTGTCGTTGTAGGGGTAACATCTTTATTTCCAGAAGGAGTTAATATAGATGGGTCTACAACATCTCCCTTTTCAATTGCATTTACAATTTCGCTTACAACCGCTTCATTATAAGAAGTTGGTCTGTCGATACCTGTATTAATAACGCTATTAACAAAGCAATAAGGAAGTCCGTAATCATGAAATGCATTTGCGAGATTTCCGAAATTAGCAGCCAAATAATTCATTTTTAATCCAAGCCCAGTGAGTAAAAATGATAATCCCAAAGTAATAGCAAAAAAGGAAATACTTTTTATTAAGGAATATCGAGTGCGTAATGGAGAAGTTTTTTTCCATACAATAACGCAACATAAAATTAAAATTGCAATTCCAACACCAATTAATATTAGATGATAAAATTTTAAATAATATCTCCATATTGCAACTGCAGATTTTGCTAACATAATGTCGGTAGCCGTAAACGGTGTTGTTCGAAATAACAATAAAACAAAATCAGTAACACCGATAATAACCCAAACTAAAGATATTACAAACATTACAAAACTACGTCGTTTGAAAAATAGGGAAATTGATAGGGTGACGGCTATAAGAGTTGTATTATATAGAAATACAAGTGGGTTTGTAAATAAGTAGTGAAGTGCGCCAAACAAGGATCGTCGTGACATCAATTCAACAAATAAATTTAAACAAACAGCTGTTACAAGACACAAAATAATAGGATTCGAAAATTTATCCTTTATTTTATCAACATTAAACTTTTTAATATTCCATTGCATAATGAACCTCCATAGGATAAACAATGCATATTAGATGTATTAATTTGTATAACAATAGTTATCGTCATTTTTATTAATAGGTGCTAGTGATCTATTATTTAAAAATGTTCACAAGGATGCGCATGGCGTGCTTAGGTAGTTATTCGATATAAGCAGCGTGCCAAAGCGAGTGTTTGGTGAGTGAACGATTTTGTTCTAAAATTCTACACTCTTATGCCTACATAGTGTATCATAGAATATATGAATTTTATATAGATGTTTTCTTAAGAATTTTTAACAAAAAAGGAAATTCATTCGGCAATATAGACAAATGTTAAGGAAGGATTCTAAGACGATGCAGAATATGAAACAAAATAAAAATAGATATATTAGCTTTCAAGTCATGTATGATGGTACCTCTTATTCTGGCTGGCAAAGAGTAACGAATAATAAATCATCAAAACCCTCAATTCAAAGTGTTCTGGAAGAGAATTTATCTCAACTGCTAACGGAAGAAATAATGATTACAGCATCTGGAAGAACGGATGCAGGGGTGCATGCAATTTCACAAGTAATTAATTTTAAGACAAAAAATACGATTGAATTAAAAAGACTACAAACTGATATGAATCAACGCTTGCCGGAAGATATATCGATTTATAATGTAGTTGAGGTCTCAAAAGACTTTCATAGTAGATATGATGCGAAAAAAAAGACGTATATATATTTTATAGATGTACGTGAACGTGAGTCCGTCTTTAATAGAAAGTATTCGTATCCTCTTGGTGAAAGCATTAATACAGATTTGATGAAGGAAGCTACGAGTTACCTGATTGGAACCCATGATTTTAAAGCTTTTTGCACAGATCGCAAGGATGGAAAATCAACGGTTCGAACCATTTATGATATAAAAATAGAACAGATCAAGGATAGATATGGTGCAAATGAAGTGATGATAGAAATTACTGGAAATGGATTCCTTTATAATATGGTAAGAATCATAGTGGGCAGCTTAGTTGAAGTTGGACTTTTAAAGAGAACACCTGAGAGTATTTATGAAGCTTTGATACAAAAAAATAGAATGAAAGCAGGAATAACTTTAGGTTCACAAGGACTATTTTTAAAAAAGGTAGAGTATTAAATTCTAAAAATTATTTCTCATAAGGTATAAATTCCTCATTTTTACTAACAATATAAACATAACCATTACTTAAAGAAAGTTTTAGACAATTTAGATGGAGGAATATGCAGTATGAAGGCGACTGGAATCGTAAGACGAATAGATGATTTAGGTAGAGTTGTAATTCCAAAGGAAATTCGTAGGACTCTACGCATAAGGGAAGGTGACCCGTTAGAAATTTTTACAGATCGCGAGGGTGAGATAATTCTAAAAAAATATTCCCCTATCGGTGAATTGGGACAATTTGCAAAACAGTATGCAGATTCAATCGGTCAAACAACGGGACATATTGTGGCAATCGCGGATAGAGATCAATTTATTGCAGTAGCCGGAATGAAAAAAGATTGGGTAACAAAGCCAATTAGTAAGGATCTTGAAACATTAATTAACGATCGAGAAAGTGTTGCTGCCGGAAGAGATGAAAAAGGATTTATAAAAGTATCTCAAGATGAAGATGATATTTATTATGAAGTAATTGCACCAATTATTTCAGAAGGAGATGCAATAGGCGCTGTTCTTATTTTAAGCAAAGACCCAAAAACAAAACTAGGTGAAGTAGAAGTTAAGGTTGCTTCCACTGCAGCGGCATTTATGGGAAGACAAATGGAAAATTAATGAATATTGATTTATTAAGGCTGTTATGATAGTATAATTTCACTATCAAAACAGCCTTTTGTTTTCGTTATTTTTTGATAAGGGTTGTTGCTAGATAAACTGTAGTTAAACAATATGTAAAGTGTAAGGGATTCGTGTGAAAAATAGAAATCAATTTTCACACGCAAGTTTGTGCTTGCGCACCACAAACTTGTTATGCGCAAAAGACGTGCGCAAGAATGGGGATTAAAATGGATAAGGCTATAAATCTTAGCAACGAACAATTTATGAACTCTGGATGCCTATATTTTGAACGATATGAAGAAGGAGTAGAAAAATATCCGAATGAAATTGTGACAGGAACAGAAGCTGAATTGAACTTACTGTTATCTGCTCTATTTTATGAAAATGGACCGGAAGAATCTTTTGTTGATTTTTATTATCATAAGCTGACGCAAGAAGCACAGCAAAAGTTAAGTACTGTTTTAAATGAAGAGCAGATGTTTTATGTACAAAAAATAACGAAAAATGCAACTACGGTGTTTTATCAACTTACCAAAGAATTGTTAGAGATTACAGCAGTTCTGAATGCTAAAGAGATGTTATTTAGTACATACTACTTTAGTAAAATCCCATGTACAATATGGGGTAACTATGAAAGAAAATACCCAATCTTTTATAAGAATGAAGAGGTTCGGGAAAAAATTGAAGGGATTATTTCATGCAAGAGAAAAAATATGGATTATTTACTTCCATAACGATGATTACAGGTATCGTTATTGGATCGGGAATTTTTTTTAAAAGCGATGACGTACTAACGTATACCAATGGAAATATGGCACTTGGTATTTTAGTGTTTTTACTAGCTGCCGTTGTGATTATTTTTGGCTCGTTATCGATTTCTATGCTAGCAAGTCGTAGTGACAAACCAGGTGGTATGATTAGCTATGCAGAAGAGTTTATAAATGCAAAATGTGCTGGAGCATTTGGTTGGTTCCAAGTATTTTTATATTTAGCGCCACTTGTGGGGGTTGTCGCTTGGGTATCAGGAATATATTTGTGTCAACTTTTTGGAATACCAGCAACAAATGAAAATACAACATGGATTGGATTTATAGTATTTTGCGCGCTCTACCTTATGAATATATTATCAGCGGCTTTGGGAGGATTTTTTCAAAATGCCTCTATGATAATTAAATTAATACCTCTTGTTATTATATCCGTTGCCGGCATCGTTTTTGGTAAATCAGGCACGATTATGCAGCAGGACGTTCAAACATTTGGTACTGCCATGAGGCAATCCAGTTTACTAACTGCGTTTGCACCAATCGCATTTTCTTTCGACGGTTGGATAATAGCAACGTCCATTTGTCATAAGATACGAAACAGTAAGAGGAACTTACCGCTTGCTTTGATTATATCTCCTCTAATAATCTTAATTATATATATATCATATTTCGTTGGAGTGACATCATTGGTTGGTGTTGATAAGGTTTTAGAAACGGGAAATGAAAGTGCATTTCTAGCCGCAAATAAGATATTTGGTACAATTGGTGCTAAGCTAATTTTAGTATTTGTTATTATATCCGTTTTAGGGACATTAAATGGTTTGATTCTTGCATTTATTCAAATGCCATATTCCCTTGCAATACGTAATATGATTCCGTTTAGTAACGTTTTGAAAAAGCAGTCCAGTAAATTGAGAGGCATGCCGGTAAATTCTGCTATTTTCGGGTTTTTTCTTTCGGTAATTTGGATCTACATCAATTATTTAATGCAAAAAGAAAAACTGCCAGGCGATGCATCTGAACTCTCAATATGCATTAATTATTTAAACTATATTATCTTATATTTTGCAGTAATTAAGTTAACAAAGAAAAAAGAAATAAAAAATAAATTTATGGGCTATGTTGTTCCAATTATCGCATCCATCGGCTCATTTTTAATTTTCACAGCAGCATTTTCACACCCACTATTTTGGGTATACGTTATTGTTAGTGTGGCTGTGCTATCAGGTGGATATTTTTACACAAAGCGTTATTCCATATAATTTACTTTACCTATGAAAGGAAATTTTGTTATGGCAGAAAGTAAGGGTACATTTCAAAAAATATATGAAGTGGTGAAAGAGATTCCTTGCGGAACGGTTGCATCGTATGGTCAAGTGGCTGAATTAGTTGGAAATAAAAGACTTTCACGCGTGGTAGGATACGCACTGCATTCCAATCCAGAACCAGGGATTATTCCTTGTCATCGAGTGGTAACAAAAAATGGGGAACTTTCAAAAGCGTTTGCATTTGGTGGTGAAAATAAACAGCGAGAACTTCTAATGAATGAAGGTGTAGGCTTTTTAGAGGATGATACCGTTGATATGGAAAAATATCAGTGGAAAAAACACGTGTTGTAAAGAAATTTAGTCGTAGAAAGACTAAAATCTTCATATAGTTTAGAAACGAATAAATAGGGATGATGGGATTGTGAAAAAAGTTCTATCTATTGATGGCGGAGGCATGAAGGGGATTGTCTCTGCCATCGTTTTAAAGCACCTAGAGGAGAAACTTAAACTCTATAGTGGTAATGAGAATGCTAGGATTGCAGATTATTTTGATTTAATTGCTGGAACAAGTACGGGTGCAATCTTAACAGCACTTTATCTGTTTCCAACTGAAAAAGGAGAATCAAAGTATTCCGCTCAGGAGATTCTTGATTTTTATTTGCTTTACGGAAAAGAAGTTTTTAAAAGAAATTACCTTTATCCATTTTACGGAGCCAAATATACAAATAAATCGTTAAAAAAATTACTTGATAATTACTTTGGGACGACAACGATTGGAGAATTACGAAAGCCTTGTCTTTTAACGTCTTACGATGCAACACAAAGGAAGGCTGTATTTTTTAATACAACATCAAGTAGAAAAGATCCACGGAGGAATTATTTATTATCTGAAGCAGTTTTAGCTTCTACAGCAGCACCGACGTATTTCCCACCGAGCTGCTTAAAGGTTAAAAAGCAATGCTACAATTGTTTGATCGATGGTGGTGTAGTAGATAACAATCCAGCACTATGTGCTTGGGTTGAAGCCCTTAAGTTGCCAAAGTGTGACGGCTTAAATGATATCATGTTGTTATCGGTAGGAAATGTGAATAATCCAAGAAGTTATTCCTATGAAGAAGTAAAGAGATGGGGGCTTATTTCTTGGGCAAAGCCTATTTTGGATATTTTAATGGATGGCAGTGAACAGACTGTTGACTATCAATTGAAACGTATTTATAAGTCACTCAATCGACCACAAGATTACTATCGCATGCAGTGGGTTGTAGAACAAGAAATACCAGCGATGGATGATGTTTCAAATGAAGCAGTTGAAGAATTTTTAGGATATGGTGAAAAGTTAGCAATGCGAGAGAAATATCGAATTGATGAAATTGCAAAGAAACTTACGAAGGTTTAGAGTATCTAGAGGTATCAAAAATTTAGCAATTAGAAAGAAAAAGTGTTGTAGGAACCAACTGGTGAACTGGTTCTATCTACAACACTTTTTTAAGTTGAGGTAATTATTATTTTAATTTTCTAGCATACACAGTTCTTTTGTTAAATTCCTGCAGCAAAGCCTTGTTGATCTGATTTACCTCTTTGTCGTTCACTTTTAAAACCTTACGATCGTATGTCATAATTCCATTAATCTCTTCTTCGATATCTGTAAGCTGAGTATAAACGCAAGCAGAGAGCCCGTTTTTTATTCCAGGAATAATCTTATTATAAAATAATTTATTGTACGCTTTTTGTAGGGAGTGTTTATTTCTATAAATTCGGTAACCATACATCTTGTCGCTGTAGCTATGCTTTTTTAATTTCAGTGCATAACCACCGAACTCAGAAAGAATTACCGTACGTTTTTCTTTTTTAAAACGAAGTGGAGTAAAATAGATGTGAAGACTTTTTACATCACCTACATTTTGGTCAAACCATCCACTTGTACTATCAATTGTCCGGGTACTGTCAAGAGATTTCGCATAATTTGTAACTTGTAAAGCGTCAAATTGTCCCCAACCTTCATTAAAGAGGACCCACATTGCAACACATGGAAAGTTATACAGTAACTGTATCGTATCTTTTGTCTCTTGTAAAAAATCTTCTCTTCCGTATGCGTCGCTTCGCGAAAACATGTGATAATAATTGTCTTTTATCTTTTTTGATAAGCTTGTAAGTAATGTGGGAAAATAAGTGACAAACCACATATGATAGGAACTTCCTCCGTTGATCATATCTTGCCATACCAGCATACCAATTTTATCGCAATGATAATACCACCTTAACGGTTCTATTTTTGCGTGTTTTCTAAGCATATTAAAACCTAAGTTTTTTGCTGTAAGTATATCATAAATCATTGCAGCATCACTTGGAGGCGTATAAAGACTTTCTGGCCAGTAGCCTTGGTCTAATAATCCGTTATGGAAGTAAGGTTTATTATTTAAAAATAAGCGTTGTACTCCATTCTCATCGAAACCGCACGAAAATTTTCTCATAGCAAAATAACTCATAACACTATCGTTTTGATAGCTAATTTTTACATCATATAAAAAAGGACTGTCTGGGCTCCATTCTTTGATGGTACTTAGTTTTATCGTAGTTTCGAGTATTCCTTTATATGAGTATTTCGCAACAATAGCATCTTTGTCATAGATAGTAAGATCAATATTATCTTGATGAAAAAAGAAAGAATCGTTATCGTTTGTAGTAAGTTTGATATGAACACTTGCTTCATCAAAAAGAGGTGTGATTTTTATGTCTTTTAGATAGTGACTCGGTACGCATTCCATCCATACCGTTTGCCATATCCCGCTAACTGGTGTATAAAACATGCCACTTGGATTTAGTTTTTGTTTTCCTCTAGAATGATAGGAGGTATCGGTTACATCTTTGACTCGAACAACTAAGGAGTTGATATCTTCTCTTAAAAAATCGGTGATGTCGACAGAAAAAGGAAGATATCCGCCGTGGTGAGTAGTAATTTCATGATTGTTTATATAAATAGTAGCAGTTTGATCCACCGCTCCAAAATGGAGAATGAGCCGATTGTCGTGATTTGATATTGGTGAGGTAAAATCCTTTTGATACCATAAATATTCATTGGGATTTAAACGCCGATTAACACCAGACATTGCACTTTCTGGTGGAAATGGTACTAAGATTTTTCCCTCGTATTCCACTGGGAGTTCTATACTCTCTGAGAATAAATAGTTCCAATGTCCGTTTAAATTTATATAACTATTACGCCTTAAGTTTGGACGTGGATATTCTGGTAAAATGTTTTGTGGATTTAAATTTTGGCTAAAATGAGTTTTTAACATAAGTACCTCCATATAAGGGGAAATATACCACATGTCATCTAATATTTCCAATGGTTTGAAATTTATAATGTGTTTTATAATCTGTGAGTTGGGACAGTGATAGTATCCTATGATATTATATTAAAAAATTGTAAATTGTTTACGAAAACAAGTATGCGTGCTATACTTAAATCCAATGTTTAAAATATAACGGATAGAAAAGTTCGGATGGAGGGCAATATGGAGTCAAAATATACACTCAAAGATTTAGAAGAGATTATAGCTCAGTTAAGAGCAGAAGACGGTTGTCCTTGGGACAAAGAGCAAACCCACAGTAGCTTAAAAAAATGCATGATAGAAGAGGCTTATGAAGTCGTTGAAGGCATTGATCAATACGAAGAATGTGGAGAGTATTTAAACTTAAGAGAAGAGCTTGGAGATGTATTGTTGCAGGTAGCAATGCATAGCCAAATTGCAAAGGAAGAAGGAATATTTACAATGGAAGATGTAATACATGATGTTTCTACGAAAATGGTTCGTAGACATCCCCATGTATTTGGTAATAAATTGGTTGGCAGTGCAAAAGATGTCAATGCAAGTTGGGAAAATCTGAAAAAGAATGAAAAAAAAGAACGCAATGAAGTGGATACCTTAAGGCGTATACCTAAGGCATTTCCATCGTTACTAAGAGCCTCAAAGGTATTAAAAAAGGCGGAGGAATTGTACTATACTAGGGAAAAAGAGGCAGAGATCATAAGTTCCATGTGTTATGCAATTGAAGATTTAAGAAACGTTAATAAAGAAGAAAATAGTTTAAGAAGTAAACAACTTATTGGACAATTAATGCTTCAAATAACAAAACTTGCAAGGGGATACCGAGTTGATACAGAGGATGCTCTTAATGAAGCGTTGGAAGGGTATATTGATTCCCTCGAAGGAAAAAACAAGTAATTGGATAATTTCAGAAAAAAGTACAATAAATTACGTATATTTACTAATATTTGAAGAAATAATAGGATATTAGAACTATAAAATAATTTATTTATTTATTTGTATGAATCTAGAGAAAAAAACTCTGTGATTTTGGAAATAAATGCAGAAAATTCCTTGACAAATGCGCTTAATAAGTTTATAAATAGATTGAAGGTGAAATCACATATAATGTGCATTTTAAGCGTATTCACCTGAATGCCCGAAAGATGAGCAATGGCTCTATGGGGACGTGTGAGATAATCGGATATGATTATTCAGAAAGAACTATTATAATAATACTTTAGAGGAGGAGTTTATCCATGAACAAAGCAGAATTAGTTGCAGCTATTGCAGAAAAAACAGAATTATCTAAAAAAGATTCCGAGAAGGCATTAAAAGCATTTATCGATGTTGTAACAGAAGAATTAACTAAAGGTGAAAAAGTACAATTAGTAGGATTCGGTACATTTGAAGTTTCTGCAAGACCAGCAAGAACAGGTAGAAATCCACAGACTAAGGAAACTATCACAATTGCAGCTTCCAAGGCACCAAAGTTTAAAGCTGGTAAGGCATTAAAGGACGTTATTAATAAATAATAAATTGTTCTAGGTAAACATAAGAATCTAAAGCTGTTTTGAAGGTGTCTTCAGAACAGCTTTTTTCAAATTACAACAAACAACTTTTGGTGTAAAGTATTAAAGTGGAGTCCCTATGATTTATAAAGGCATTACGTGCCAAAAGTAATGATTAGAAAAATGTCGATGCATGGGTAGGCATATATGAAATTAGAAAGAAGGATTGTTATTATGAGGTTAGATAAATATTTAAAGGTATCTAGATTAATTAAGCGTAGAACAGTAGCGAATGAAGCTTGTGATGCTGGTAGGGTTTTAATTAATGATAAACCAGCCAAGGCATCTACAAATGTTAAGGTTGGAGATATTATAGAAATCGGATTTGGAAGTAAAGCGGTTCGAGTAGAAGTGCTTGATGTACAAGAAACAACAAGAAAAGACGATGCCAAAGAGCTCTATAAGTACTTATAAGAAGTTAATCATCATGTTTTATATTGCAATCGCATATATATAATTAATAGATATTAGATATAATGCGAGGGATTGATATGGAAGATAATAGAGCAGTAAAAAAACATGTTATGAATTTGTGTGATCGTAAGAGTGCAACACTTACTGGGGTTAAAGATGTAAAATCTTTTGATGATCGTGAAATTATACTTGAGACTGAATATGGTATTCTTATGATACGCGGTACAGAATTGCACATTGGCAGATTAACGTTGGAAAAAGGTGAAGTAGACATAACTGGAATTATGGATAGCTTCGTATACTCAGAACAAAAGGGATTTAATAAGTCAGGAGAATCAGTTCTTAAACGATTATTTAGATAACTCGGGGGTGTACGTAATGAATAGGGCTATCCTAGCAGAATTAAGTTTTTTTGTAACTTCATTTGCTTGGGGGGTATTATTGTTTTTTATATATGATTGCCTCCTTATTTTTCGTAATATTATAAAGCATAGTCGATTCGTAACGGCAATAGAAGATTTCGTCTTTTGGATTGTTTCTGGTGTACTGATTTTTCAGATGATGTACACGAAAAACCACGGCACAATACGATGGTATTTTATTATAGGACTGGCACTAGGAATGATTTTTTATCGTAATGCCATCAGTAGTGTGTTTGTTAAATTACTTACGAATGTACTAAAAAAAATTATAGCAATTATTAAAAGGGTGTTTTTTATTATAACAATGCCTTTTCGTATAATATTTAAACATATTCAGAAGTTCCTACGTTTTATTGCAAAAAAATGCATGGGGCGAACTCATACTTTCGTATTATTTGTGCAAAAACGATTGAAAAACCATACTGAAAAGGTTAAAATAAAACGTGAAGAGAAAAGAGCGAAAAAAATTATTGAAGAACCTGCTATAGCAGAGATACATAAAAGTCCTAAGGGGAGTTTTGAGTTAATACAAAGACCGGAAGAAGTAAATAGTGAGGGGAAGGAAAATGAGAAAAGTAAGAAAAAGAAAAAAAAGAAGAACAGGCCTTAGACTCATTGCTGTTATGGTAATGTTTATATGTGGAATTGTAATATTTAGACGACAAGATTTAGAAAAAGAATATAACTCCAAAGCACTTAAGAGGGAAGCTTTGAATCGTCAAATTGAAAATGAAAATTCCATTGCGAATGAATTGCAGGAAAAAAAGGCATATATGCAAACGAAAAAGTTTGTAGAAGATGTTGCAAGAGAAGCACTTGGGCTTGTTTATGAGGATGAGGTTTTATTTCAAGAGGGTGAATAAAGGACAAGTAATTTACCAAGTATCCTAAGAATTTTACATATTTCATAAAAAATATGAATAATTTGAAAAATAGTGTTGACAATACTATAAAAACCATATATAATGTGCATTGTCACTTCGGCGAAGTAGCTCAGTTGGCTAGAGCACACGGTTCATACCCGTGGTGTCGAGGGTTCAAATCCCCCCTTCGCTATTTGATTTTAAGAGGCTGTTAAGCCTCTTTTTTTAATTTCTTAAATAAAATGAGTTCCCTTCATTCGAGTTCTAACCGTCTCTTAAGGAGATATTGTCAAAAACTTTTTTAATTCTAAGACTTTCATATGACAAATATTTTACTACCCCACATATATAATGCAAAATTACACGGCTTAGGCATAAAGGCATAAGTAAGATTAAGTAGAAAGGCTTGGTGGGTGAGATGGTAAATACTATGATTGGGATAACCATTTTTATAGTACTTGTTTTTGTGTTAACCATAATTAAAAATTGGATACATAGGGATGGAGCAAATGCAAGTAGTGGTAGTTATGTAAAGGAAGAATTGGAAAACACGGCAAGGAAACGCTTGGAGAGTCTGTCGGGATCGTTTAATAAGTTGGCACTTAGTTTTGATCAACTTACAGTTCCAAAAACATCCTTGGATGGGGAAGATATGAATATAGTTTTTGAAGGCATATCTGGTCATTTGTGTGGAAATTGCAATAAGTGTAGATTGTGTTGGGACAAGCATTTTGAAGAAAGTTATAATGCTACCTGTACATTATTAGATAAAGCGAAAGTACAAGGTATGGTAACATTGAAAGATTTACCAGAGCATTTTATTGACCATTGCATTCATTCCGAAGCGTTTGTCACAGAAACTAATCGTAATCTGATGCTTGCCAAGATGAAACTATCTTGGCACAACCGATTGGTTGAAAGCAGGGAAGCCGTTGCAGGACAATTAGAAGAAGTGGCAAGAATTATGAAAGACTTTTCTAATAATATTTGTAGTACTGGTGAAATTATCGAATTGCAGAAACGGAAAATTAACGCAAAGTTACGTTCGCATCGAGTAAAAGTGCAAAGGGTTATGATGTTTGAACGTGAGAATAGAGGCTTGGAGTTACATCTTCGTGCTAAGTGTAAAAATGGACGCTGTTTGACAACCAAGGAAGTGGCTATATTAATTGGACAAGCTCTTAATAAAAAGTTTATACCAAGGGAAGGGTCGCGTAATGTCATAGGCAGGGAGTATGCAGACTATGTATTCTGTGAAGACGCAAATTTTAAAGTACTTACTGGTGTTGCAAGAGCATCCAAAGTCAAAGGTGAATTATCTGGTGATAATTTTTCGTTTTTATATCCAGATAGCTCCGATGTAGTTATGATGTTATCCGATGGGATGGGCACAGGTGCAGATGCTTCTAAAGAAAGTGAAATGGTCATAGAATTATTAGAGCAATTTTTAGAGGCAGGGTTTCAAGAGGAGCCAGCGGTGAAACTAATTAACTCTGTGCTTGTGTTAAAGTCAGAGCATACTTTATTTTCAACGGTTGATTTATGTGTAATAAATTTGTGCGCAGGAACTTGTGAATTTGTAAAAGTAGGCGCAGCAACAACATTTATTAAGAGAAATAATTGGGTAGAGACCATTAGCTCTACAACAATGCCAGCTGGTATGATCAATCGAATTGAGCTAGAGCGTAAATGCAAAAAGCTCTATGATGGCGATTTTGTAATCATGGTATCGGATGGAGTATTGGACTGCATAAAAGAGGAAGATAAAGAAGAATTTTTACAAAAAGTCATTATGAACATTGCATCAAAAAGTCCTCAAGAGGTAGCAAATGCTATCTTAACAGCGGCTTTAATGCAACAATCTTATGAACCAGTGGATGATATGACAGTGCTGGTTTGTGGGTTATGGGAAAAATAATAGAATAATTCTATTTTCGATGGGAATACTTGCTATTTACAGGTCTTCGTTGTAGAATACTTGTGTAAAAGAAGTTGAATATTTCTAATTTACGTTAAGAAAGGCGAACGTGATTTATGGTTACAAAAGTAAAGAAGTATATCGAGCAATTGAAATTATTAAGCAAAAATGATCGTGTTGTTATCGGGGTATCTGGTGGCGCAGATTCTATGTGCTTGCTATCTGTACTGTTTTCTTTAAAAGATGTATACAATCTGACACTTTTTGTTGTTCATATAAATCATAATATTCGTGGAGTAGAAGCAAAAGAAGATGAAGAATTTGTTGTTTCGTATTGTAAGGACAACGGTATTTATGTTACTGTTGTTAGTGAAGATGTAAAAATGCTTGCACAAAAGCATGGTTGGTCGGAAGAAGAAGCAGGTAGAAATGTTAGATATGATGCATTTTACAAAGAGTGTGCTAAAAATAATTGTAATAAAATTGCCATAGCGCATAATAAGAATGATAATGCGGAGACTATATTGTTTCATTTATTGCGTGGTAGTGGAATGGATGGGATGCGAGGGATTTTGCCGCAACGAGAAAAAATCATACGTCCGTTACTTAATACAAGCAGACAAGAAATAGAAACATATATGAAAGAAAAGCAAGTTCCGTATCGTGTGGATGCAACCAACTTTTTAGAGGATTATACGAGAAATAAAATTAGGCTTACGATGCTTCCATTTGCGGAGAGAGAAATCAATTCAAAGGCAATGGAACATATTGTTTCGATGGCGGAACAATTAACGGAAGTTGCAGACTATATAGACAAGGTTACGAGCTTACATTATAACGAACTAGTCTGTGAAACGGAGGAAGGCATTGAGGTTAATGTTGACAAATTTTTGTCTCTAGATCTTGTAATACAAAAAAGTTTAATAAGAAAAGTTATTTTTTTATGGATAAAGCAGTTAAAAGATATTCAAGAAGGGCATATTATGGATATCATTGCTTTAACTAAGAAACAAGTAGGTAAGTATATTCATTTACCATATGGCATCCTTGTAAGAAAGACTTATCATAGTATTGTGTTTTCTAAAGAGATTAATGAACAAAGTCAATTAGATACGGATTTGCAACCTTTGAATTGCAACGTACAGATTCCAGGAAAATATACCTTTGAATCCTATGGCTTTACGATTTCTTTTGAACTCTTAGAATATAAAAAAACCATGAGAATTCCGAAAAACGGCTATACGAAATGGTTTGACTATGATAAAATAAAGACTGCTGTTGTTATACGAACGAGACAGATTGGTGACTATCTGCAAATTGGTAAGCAGGGAGGGAATAAATCACTAAAATCCGTTTTTGTTGACAACAAAATTCCGAGTGAGTTAAGAGACAAAATTCCACTTGTATGTGATGGAAATCATGTACTATGGATTTTAGGAGGCAGAACCTCGGAAGGTTACCGTATCGATGAAGAGACAAAGACTATACTTGTTGCTATGGTAGAGAAAATGAATACCGATTACGGTAGATTAGATTTTAAGGAATAAAGAAAGAGGTGCAGTACGTTGGCAGAAAACATTAAGGTACTAATATCGGAGGAAGAGATAGACGCTAGGATTAAGCATTTGGGGGAAGAAATTAGCAAAGCATATGCTGGTAAAGAAATACATTTAATTTGTATTTTAAAGGGCGGCGCATTCTTCATGACAGAATTGTCAAAGCATATTACAGTTCCAGTTTCCATAGACTTTATGTCAGTTAGTAGTTATGGAGACTCAACCGTAAGTTCTGGTAGAGTTAAGATAGTGAAAGATTTAGATGAATCTATCCAGGGTAAGGATGTTTTAGTTGTTGAAGATATTATTGATTCTGGAAGAACATTGTCTTATCTTATGGATTTATTAAAGAATCGTCTTCCAGCTAGCATTAAGATTTGTACGTTGTTAGATAAACCAGAGCGTAGAGAAGTTGAAGTAGAGGTTGAATATAGTGGATTTAAAATCCCAGACGAATTTGTTGTAGGATATGGATTAGACTATATGCAAAAATACAGAAATCTTCCATATGTAGGTGTAGTGGAACAGTAAAAATAAAGGAGGCTACGTATTGAAAAAGTCGATGAGGGGATACGGTTTTTACGCCGTTATCCTATTGATAATAATGGCGGCCGTTTACCTGTCAGAAGGCTTAAGTAACGGTAGTTCTAAGAATTTTGGTCAAACTGAGTTTATTCAAAGTTTAGAAAACGAAAATGTAAAATCCGTTCAAATCTATCAAAATGAAGAAGTTCCAACAGGGCGGATTAAAGTTGAATTAAATGATGGAAATATTTATACATTTAATTCAACCGACGTGAATGAACAAAGAAATCAAGCGATGGAAGAGGGAATTACCCCAATTGTCCATGATATCGAGAAACCAAGCTGGTTCTTAACGAGTGTATTACCATATTTACTTGGGTTTGTTGTAATAATTTTAATGTTTTCATTTCTTACAAGTCAAATGAGTGGCGGTGGCGGCGGAAACAGCAAAGTAATGAACTTTGGTAAAAGCCGTGCTAAGATGACGACGGATGAGCACAACAAAACAACCTTTAAGAATGTTGCGGGCTTACAAGAAGAAAAAGAAGAATTAAAAGAAATTGTTGATTTTTTAAAGGCACCAAAAAAATATATTCAAGTTGGAGCTAGAATTCCAAAGGGTGTTTTACTTGAGGGTCCTCCTGGAACTGGTAAAACATTAATAGCCAAAGCAGTTGCTGGAGAAGCAGGAGTTCCATTTTTCTCAATATCAGGATCTGACTTTGTTGAAATGTTTGTCGGTGTCGGAGCATCTCGTGTAAGAGATTTGTTCGCAGAAGCTAAAAAGAATTCACCATGTATTATTTTTATTGATGAAATTGACGCTGTAGCCAGAAGAAGAGGAACTGGTATGGGTGGCGGTCACGATGAAAGAGAGCAAACACTAAATCAGCTATTGGTTGAAATGGATGGTTTTGGTGCAAATGAGGGAATCATTGTTATGGCAGCAACCAACCGTGTTGATATTTTAGATCCAGCAATTCTACGCCCAGGTCGTTTTGACCGTAAAGTTATGGTTGGTAGACCAGACGTTAGAGGTAGAGAAGAAATCTTAAATGTTCATGCCAAAGGCAAGCCACTCGCAGAAGATGTGGATTTAAAACAAGTGGCTCAAACAACGGCTGGATTTACTGGAGCAGATCTTGAAAATTTATTAAATGAAGCAGCAATTGCAGCAGCAAAAGATAATCGTAGCTATATTGTAGCAGAAGATATTAAAAAGTCATTTATCAAAGTTGGTATTGGAACGGAAAAGAAGAGCCGTGTTATTTCAGACAAAGAAAAGAAAATTACGGCATATCATGAGGCAGGTCACGCGATCTTGTTCCATAAGCTTCCTGACATAGGACCGGTTTATACTGTTTCTATTATTCCAACAGGGAATGGGGCAGCAGGTTATACTATGCCATTACCTGAGAAGGATGAGATGTTTAATACCAAGGGAAGAATGCGTCAAGATATCATTGTTAGTTTAGGTGGAAGAATTGCAGAGGAACTAATTTTTGATGATATTACAACGGGTGCGTCTCAAGATATTAAAGTGGCAACAAAAACAGCTCGTAGTATGGTGACTCGCTATGGATTTACAGATACTATAGGTATGGTTAATTATGAAAATGATGATGATGAAGTATTCATTGGAAGAGATCTTGCTCATACAAGAAGTTATAGCGAGACGATAGCAAGTAAAATCGATGAAGAAGTTAGAAAAATTATCGATGATTGTTATAGTGAAGCTAAAAAAATTCTTGTTGACCATATGGATATCTTGCATAATTGTGCAGATCTTCTGATTGAAAAAGAAAGAATCACTCGTGAAGAGTTTGAAGCATTGTTTCACGATGAGGAACCTACGGAATCATTGACAATAGAAATTTAAGGTATTACTTAGCGGTTAAGTTGAATTGTAGATGATATAAAAAAGTGATTCAAAAGCATTAAAAATTAGATGAGATTACAACAAAGCTTTTTTATGGCTAAATTATCCATCGTGAAAAGACACAAAAAAGAATATAAATTAATTTAATGTTTGTGCACACTTATAAGTACATCAATGTTATAATAATAAACGTAAACCCCAATACATTATATAGTTTTTGCTACACCCCATAAGTAACAAAAATACCTTCTCCGAAAAAGGACAGCACCCGTAAAGCTGTCCTTTTTTATGTTATAAAATATATATTAATCCAATATATAACATAGGATTATAGAGGATGCATGGGATGACTTTTGGTAAGACTGTATTTAACACGCTATAATTAGGGGGCATATAATGCGCTTGAATCATAAGTCGTCTATCTAATAGCCAGTCAGTGGAAGAATACTTCATACATTAGTTTGGGCTGAAACTCATTGAGCTGATTCATAAAAGAGTGCTTAAATGCTCATGTTTTTTTGTGAAAAATATAGGTTGAAATAGTAGATGATAAAAAAAATAAAAAAAATTAAAAAAAGGGCTTGTACTTTTAAAAATAGTGTGCTATAATTCATCCTTGTCAGTACTAATAAGGATGGGTTCCCGAGTGGCCAAAGGGGGCAGACTGTAAATCTGTTAGCAACGCTTTCGAAGGTTCGAATCCTTCTCCATCCATATGCCGGCGTGGCGGAACTGGCAGACGCACAGGACTTAAAATCCTGCGGGACTAATCTCCCGTACCGGTTCGATTCCGGTCGCCGGCATTAATTACTGCAAAAAAAATGCTTGACAAAATGATAGAATTAAGATAAAATATTTATTGTTCAAACGAACAAAACAAGATAAAAAGTTTTAATTATGAAGTCTAAGACAATAAAAAATATTTACTTATTATATTAAGTATAAAAGACATGCGGGTGTAGTTCAATGGTAGAACACTAGCCTTCCAAGCTAGATACGTGGGTTCGATTCCCATCACCCGCTTTTTGTGTACCCAAAAATAAAATTGTGCAATTATATCACAGGTAGCTCTATCAAGGAGCTACCTGTGATAGTTTGGAGAGTAGTGTGAAAAATAAAGAGCAATTTTTACACGCAAGTTTGTGCTTGCGCACCACAAACTTGTTATGCTCAAAAAAACGTGCGCAAGAATGAGGTTTATTATGAAAATTTTATTAACTGCAATCAATGCAAAATATATCCATTCCAATCCAGCAATCTATGGTCTCGCGTGCTATGCAAAGGAATATAAAGAGAATATATCCTTAGCAGAGTTTACAATCAACAATTATTCCGATGATATTTTACAAAAGATATATAAACAGAAACCTGATGTGCTAGCTTTTTCTTGCTATATTTGGAACATTGGGCTAGTAAAAGAAATAATACGCGAGTATCGTAAAATAGATAGGGACGTAAAGATATGGGTAGGCGGACCAGAAGTTAGCTATGATGCTGTTGAATTTTTAAATGGAATGCCACAAGTAGATGGTGTAATGATTGGAGAAGGGGAAGCTACCTTTCTTGAATTGGCTAGATATTATGTAGAACAGACAACAAAATTAGAAGACATAAACGGAATTGCGTATCGTGATAAAGATGGAGCGTGCGTAATGACACAGCCTAGACAAGCTCTTGATTTCTCAAGACTTCCGTTTATCTACGATTTCTTATATGAAGAGAATCAGAATTTGGGAGTTTTTGAAAACCGAATTATTTATTATGAAACAAGCAGGGGCTGCCCTTTTTCTTGTAGCTATTGCTTAAGTTCCATTGATAAACGTGTCCGTTTAAGAGATATTGATTTAGTTAAGCAAGAGTTAGCGTTGTTCTTAAAGCTTAAAGTGGCGCAGGTAAAATTTATTGATCGAACCTTTAATTGTAATAAACGACATGCCATGGCAATTTGGGAGTTTATAAAAGAGCATGATAACGGCATTACAAATTTTCATTTTGAAATAGCAGCGGATATATTAACGGATGATGAAATTGAGTTAATTGCTACCTTGCGTCCAGGATTAATTCAACTAGAAATTGGTGTCCAGTCGACAAATCCAGATACAATAAAGGCAATACGTAGAACGATGGATTTAAATAAGGTTGCTCGTAACGTGGCCTTAATAAAACAGGCTCATAATGTGCATCAACATCTTGACTTAATTGCAGGTCTTCCATATGAAGATTATAATTCATTTAAAAAGTCGTTTAATGATGTATATGATATGAAACCAGATCAATTGCAATTGGGATTTTTAAAAGTCCTAAAAGGATCCTATATGCTTGAGATGAGCAAGGAATATGGAATTGAGTATAAAGACCTTGCTCCTTATGAAGTGCTATACACGAAATGGCTACCATATGAAGATGTTATAAGATTAAAAGCAGTGGAAGAGATGGTGGAAGTTTATTATAATAGTGATCAGTTCACCAATGCAGTGCAGTTTTTGCTACGTTATTTTCCAGATCCATTCACTCTTTACGAGCAACTTGGAATGTATTATGAAAAAAATGATTTATTTGGTATGAACCATGCAAGAATGAAACGTTATGAAATTTTACGCGCCTTTGTTCGTGATGAAAGAATCATGAATGAAGAGATGTTTGAGGTATTTGATCAAATTCTTGTTTATGACTTATATTTGCGTGAAAAATTAAAAGCAAGACCAGCGTTTGCTGCTTCTTCTGATTCGTATAAGGTAAATTTAAAAGAATTTATGTCAAATAAAGAGTTAAGAAGTCAATTTGGTGAAATGATCCACTTGGAGTATTTTACAGTTGATGTGAAAGCACTTGTTTTAGGAGGCCCTTTATGTAAAGAGGAATGCTATATGGTATTTGACTATAGCAAGAGAGATCCTCTGACTCAGGCAGCAATGACCCAAAAAATAAAGGGATTCTTTTAGAAAGGAAGAGTTCATTGAAAGTTACAAAAAAACGTGTTACGAAAGCAGAAAGAGAACGTATCAATGCTATACTTTCTTTGCTTGATGAGCATTATACGACGGAATATAAATGCTATTTAAATCATGAAAATGCATGGCAATTGTTGATTGCTACGATTTTAAGTGCACAATGTACCGATGAAAGAGTAAATATTGTAACGAAAGATTTATTTAAAAAATATAAAAGTGTGGAAGATTTTGCGAATGCAGATGTAAGAGAATTAGAAAAGGATATCCATTCCACAGGTTTTTACCGTAACAAGGCAAAAAACATAATCGAATGTATGAGAACTTTATTACTTGAATATCATGGCGAAGTGCCAAATGATATCGATGCACTAACTTCACTTGCTGGAGTAGGAAGAAAAACGGCAAATGTAATACGAGGAAATATTTATCATGAGCCTAGTATTGTAGTAGATACTCATGTGAAACGGATCTCAAAGAAGTTAGGTTTTACAAAGGAAGAGGATCCAGAAAAAATCGAGTATGATTTAATGAGAATACTTCCGAAAGAACATTGGATATTGTACAATATCCAGATTATAGCACATGGTAGAAGTATATGTACGGCAAGAAATCCACAATGTAGTCAATGTTTTTTAAAGGATTTATGTGTTGTAGGGAGAAAGGTGGTTTCATAAGATGAAACGCTCATATATTGCAGTTGATATAGAAACAACGGGACTGCGCCCGGAAGAGGATGCTATTATTGAAATTGGCGCAGTTAAATATGTGGATGGTGAAGTTATAGACACGTATACAAGTTTTATCAATCCTGGCGTCAGCTTACCGACTCATATTGTTAAGCTTACCGGAATTACCGATGAAATGCTAAAGGATGCGAAAAATATAGATGAAGTTTTGCCTGAATTTTTGGAGTTCTTTGATTCGGATCTCATTCTAGGTCATAACATTAAATTTGATTTTAGTTTCCTAAAGACTGCGGCGATGCGACTTGGGCATCGATTTGAGAAAAAAGGGATTGATACTTTGCGTTTAGCAAAGCTTATGCATCCAGAACTCTCTAGCAGAACATTAGAGGCAATGTGTAAAGAGTATAAGATTCAAAGAGAGCATAAGCACCGTGCCTATGACGATGCAAAGGCTGCAGCCGAATTGTATGAGGAATTGATAAAGAAATGTATAACGGACAAGAAGCAATACGACGAACAATTTGAGCCAGTAGTTCTAAATTATAAACCAAAAAAGCAAGAACCCATGACTGCAAAGCAGAAAAAGTACTTGCTTGATTTGATAGAGTATCATAAAATAAGTGATACAATAGATTTTCATGAACTTACCAAAAGCAGCGCTTCGAAATTAATAGATGGTATTATTTTTCAATATGGCATGCTTTCTCGTAAATAGTATTCAATGAATTTAGGACGGTCTCCTTTATCAGACTATTTTGGGAATTAACGATATCGATTAATTCCTGAATCTTGTCTGGATGTTTCTCATCTTTATAGATGGTGGCTAGTAATATGTAAGTGCTGCTAATGTCGGTCCGACACTTAACTGCAAACAGTAGCACAGTTTTCGATTCTATTATTTTACCTTCATCATATAAAAGAGAGGCCCATTTATGTAAATTACGAATTAATAAGGTGTAATTTTGATCATAATCAGACAAGGCATTTATATTTGCTGTGCCATAAGTAAGTTTTAAATCGGTGTTTGAATAACCAGTCAGATTAAGAATTTTTTTTGTTGCGAGTTTTTTAATTGAATCTTGGACATACAAAATTTCCTGGCTTGCATTGTCTATGAATGGTAACTCGTTTAAAGGGATCGAGATATAATCTAAATTTGATATATCTTTTCTTCGAACAAAATTGGATTGGTTTTCTTTTTCCCAAAACAGTGTCGATGTTTGATATTCATCCTTTGAGGATTTTGATAATTGATATTTTAGCCATATAACGAAGATGATAATGCAGATTAAAGCGCCTGGCATGGTAACACAACCTTTCAGTATAATTGGAAAGAGGTGAACAACATGAATTTTAGAAATAAAAAAACGCAAAGAATAATTTCAACGGTTATTATATTATTAATCGTACTTTCTATGCTTTTATCCATTGTTGTAAGTGCATTTGTTTAAAAATAAAGAGACACTTTTGCTTATGTGACAATTTATCTTTTAAATGTATATCTATTTAAAATATACATAGAATAATGGTAAATGTCAATGAAGTCGTAGTACTAGAAAAGTCTAATTTCTAAGTATAAGAATGTTGCGACATAGCAGGAGGTTTGATTATGAAAAGAACGAGTATGATAATGACAATAGCGACACTAGTAATCACTGGATGTATCTTGTCAGCTTGTAATAAAAAAGCCTCGCCAGATATTAACGACGGGGCTTTAACTAATGAGGGAACTATTTCATTGACTCCAACTAAGGCACCTGGGACAAGCCCTAGCATTGCGCCAACCAAAGAACCAGAAGGAACGCCGGTTGTAACTGCAGGTGCTAGTGGAGCGATGGATAATGATGATATACCCAAAAATCCTGGTAGTGATGCTGATCTGACCTTAGAAGCTGTATTAGGAAAATATACAACTACCTATGAAAGCTCAACGGAAGCAAGAAAGAGAAACATCGAAACAGCAGCGAAAAAGATAAATGGTGTAAGTATTTTACCAGGCGAGAGTTTTTCTTGTTATGAAACGTTAAACCCAATCACAAAAGAAAATGGGTATGAGGTGGCAAGCTCTTATGAAAATGGAAAAATCGTATCAAGCGTTGGTGGTGGAGTATGCCAAGTGTCATCTACACTTTATAACGCAGTATTAGGTGCAGAACTTGAAGTCACAGAACGACATGCTCACTCCATGACAGTTAGTTATGTAGACCTTTCAAGAGATGCCGCGATAGCAGGAGATTATTATGATTTAAGTTTTACCAATAATTTAGATCACCCTGTTGTAATCCATGCGACTGCAAAGGATGGGAGATTAACGTTTGAGATTATTGGAGTAGAAACAAGAGACAAAGAAGTACGTAAAGTTGAGTACAAGCCTGTAATCTTAAGTGAAACAAAACCGCCTAAGTCGGTAGTAACTTATGATAATACAAAACCAACAAGTTATGTGAAGGTAACTCAGGCAGCGCACACAGGGTATGAAGTAGAACTTTATAAAATCGTATATGTGAATGGGAAAGAAGTTGAAAGGGTTAAAATAAATAAAAGTGTTTATGAGGCAGCACCACAATATATGACGGTAGGAACTAAAAGCGAATAAGACACTGTAATATTCTGAGAAGATGAAAGGTGTTTACGACTATCATTATCTACTGTAAAAGCAAATTTAGTATTTTACCGATCACTTCTTTTTTTAAAATGGTATTATGTCCTGATATACAAATATCAAAATCCATTTCTTCATATTTTTTCATAGTATTCATATAAACATCCTTCTCACAATAAATACTTGGGATAATATCCTCTAGACTGTCACCGATATTATCTCCAAGTAGAATCACATCATCTTCTTCATCTAAAACACTTATAGAATCTATTGTATGTCCAGGTGTATGAAATAATTTGATTTTATCTTCTGCAAAATATAGTTCTTTTTCAAAAACCAAATTAGGAAGGTGCATTTCAACATCACCATAGCAGTACTGGCCATTTTTCTGTATCATCTCTTCCCATTTTAATTGAATCATTTCTCTACATAATTTGTGGGATACAATTGTATAATCTTTTAACGAACCATTTCCCCAAATATGGTCCCAATGATAATGTGTATTTATCACAATTGTTGTTCTATTATCATTTTTTAAGTATTCCTTAATTGGTTCAATACTTAAAGAACCTAATCCCGTATCTATAATATAATTATATTTTTTTCCAATGATTAAGTAAACATTTAAATCCCACCCTGGATTACTATGTGTAAATAAAAATCCCCTGCTTTTTATTTTTCTAATTTGCATTGCATCATTTCTCCTTTGGTATAAAAATATATTAAAATTTTTACTTTACGATTATTTAAGATTGTAAATAAAATATATGGAAATATTATACATTACATATTGCATAGAATCAATATATTTGACGTTAAAAAGAGCATAGAAAATAAAAACGTTATACTGGAGTTAATACTATCATCCGATTTCTCAACGATATAAATAAGTGCAAATAACATTGAAACATCATTTGTAATGATGTATAATATCGCTTAATTGACACTTTAGTGCATGAAACTAAAATTTTGCCAAAAGAAGAAAGAGGTTGCTATGAAATTAGGTAAAGCTACACAAGCAGTGTTAAATCGAGCGATATTTAAAAATATAAAAATAAGGCGAAAGGATGTTTTAAAACGTCCGCAAATTGGACTCGATGCCAATGGTATTACCTTACAGCATGGCGAGGATGTTTTATTGGCTACAGCGACAATGACAGGTGGGGGAAATTATGTGCCTATTTCAGTTGTCCATCGAGCCTTAAATAATATCTATGCAAGCGGTGCAAGCCCAGTAGGCATCACAGTGTCATTAACCATCCCTAGAGTATTTGAAGAAAGTACGATAAAGGAATGGATGAAATTAATGGATGGAATCTGTGCCCAACATGAAGTAGATATATTAGGTGGCCAAACGACCATTAGTGATTCTGTAACAGAAGCAGTTGTAACAATTAATTCGTTAGGCGTAAAACAAAGTGAATTAACGAAATTAAATAAATTTGTTGGTGAGAACCAAACTATCTTATTAGCGAAGCACATTGGCCTAGAAGCTACTATCCGCCTTGCAGAAATGAAGTTTGAAGAGTTAAATACAAAATATACAAAGTCATTTATAACGAATGGTAATGCAGAGCATATTGACTTGTCTCTAAAAGAAGTCTATGAGGTATTAAAAGATAGAGAAGAATTGTATTTTCATGATGTTGCAGAAGGTGGAATTTTTGGATCTTTATGGGAACTTTCACAAAAACTAGGCTGTGGGTTTAACGTTGATCTTAAAAAAATTCCTATGAAGCAAGAAACCATAGAGTTTTGTGAGTTCTATGATTTAAATCCGTATATGCTTGTTTCTGGTGGATGTATGTTAATTGTAACAAGTCAACCAGAGGAAGTTATTAAGAGTTTAGAACTTGTGAATATTCCAGTCGTATCCATAGGAAATGTTACTTCTTCTAACGATAAAATTGTTTATAATGAAGATGAAATTAGATATATAGAGCCATCCAAAGGGGATGAAATATATAAAGTATTTTAAAAATACGTAAAGGAGTGGATAAGCATGAGAGAAAAGATTTTAAAAGCGATTGACAAAAACAGCAAATTATCCGTGAAAGATTTAGCGATAATGTTAGGAGCCACGGAGGAAGAGGTCGCCCAAACAATCAAAGAATTGGAAGATGAGTCAATAATCTGTGGTTATCCAACTCTAATTAATTGGGACAAAACAGAAAGTGAAAAGGTGACAGCACTCATTGAAGTAAAAGTGACACCACAAAGGGGACAGGGATTTAACAAGATTGCAGAACGCATTTATAAGTTTGAAGAAGTGGAATCTGTTTATCTGATGTCTGGAGGCTTTGATCTTACAGTTATTATTGATGGTAAAAGTATGCGTGAGGTTGCAAACTTTGTTTCTAGTAAACTAGCTCCAATGGAGTCGGTACTTAGTACGGCAACACACTTTGTTCTAAAGAAATACAAAGAGCATGGAATACCATTGATACAAGAAAAAGAAGATGAAAGGATGCTGATTACACCTTGAGAGACCCATTAAATAAAAAAATTACAACAATACAGCCATCTGGTATAAGAAAATTTTTCGATATTGTGAATGAAATGAAAGATGCAATCTCCTTAGGTGTAGGGGAACCAGATTTTGATACACCTTGGCACATTAGAGAAGAGGGAATCTATTCCCTAGAAAAGGGACGCACTTTTTATACTTCAAATGCAGGGTTAAAGGATTTAAGAGTAGAGATTTGCTGTTACTTAAATAGAAAATATAACTTATGCTATCACCCGGACTCTGAGGTCTTAGTTACCATTGGAGGTAGCGAGGCGATTGATGTAGCGCTTCGTTGTATGATTGATGATGGGGATGAAGTGTTAGTACCTCAGCCAAGCTACGTTTCTTACGTGCCTTGCGTTACAATGGCAAATGGAGATCCAGTCATTATTCCATTAAAACAAGAAAATAACTTTAAATTAACAAAACAGGAACTCCTAAATTCTATTACAGAAAAAACGAAAATACTAGTGATGCCTTTCCCCAACAATCCAACGGGGGCAATTATGACAAGGGAAGAGCTATTAGAAATTGTCGATGTAATTATTGAACATGATTTGTTTGTAATCTCCGATGAAATCTACTCTGAACTTACGTATGGAGTGAGACATACATCCATTGCAGAGCTTCCTGGAATGAAGGAACGTACCATTGTAATCAATGGATTTTCCAAATCCCATGCGATGACTGGATGGAGACTTGGTTATGCAGTAGGTCCTAGTAATATAATTCGTCAGATGACGAAGTTGCATCAATTTGCCATAATGTGTGCACCAACTACAAGCCAATATGCAGCGGTTGAAGCTTTAAAAAATGGAGATTCCGATGTTGAAATGATGCGTGACGCTTATGACAAGCGACGTCGTTTCTTGATTCATAAGCTAAATGAAATGGGCCTAACATGTTTTGAACCATATGGAGCTTTTTATGTATTTCCATGCATTAAGAGTCTTGGTATGACTTCAGAGGAATTTGCAAATAAGTTATTGATGGAAGAAAAAGTTGCAGTTGTCCCAGGTACTGCATTTGGTGATTCTGGAGAGGGATATTTGCGTATTTCGTATGCATACTCAATTGAAGCGTTAAAAGAAGCCTTAGGAAGAATGGAACGTTTTGTAAATAAATATCGAAAATAAGAAAAAGTTGAAGGAAAATCTTAGGTGTGATACAATTGTTCTAGATATTTAGAATATTTTAGTAAATAGTTAGTTATTTACACAGGAGGAGGCAGCAATAATGAATGCTGATTATATCAATCCGTTTTTAATTGCAGCAACTAAGGTTCTTAAGGAAATGGTGTTTATAGATGCGAAAATTGGGAAGGCTTATGCAAAGGATACTCGATTTGAAAATCAATCTCTACTAATTATGCTTGGGGTTACAGGTAAAATGAAGGGGCAAGTGATACTTGATTTTAATGAGGTAGTAGCACTTGATGTTGCCTCAAAGATGTGCATGATGCCATTGGATGAGATGAATGAACTTGCACAGAGTGCTGTTTGTGAGCTTGGGAATATGATCCTTGGTAATACGGCTACTGTTTTTTCAACCAAGGGAATTGGTATTGATATAACACCTCCTACGATTTGTAATGGACCGGTAACTTTTACGAATATGTATACAACGAATATTTGTATTCCACTTATTTATGAGGAAGATAAGGTAATTGAAATTAATGTGGCATTAAGCGCATAATAATGGGGGTTGTTGCGGTATTCATATGGCAGCAACTTCTTTTTGTTTTGAAATGAAGAATTCTAGTGAAATATTTTAACTAGCCTCAATCGGGAAACGATTGGGTAAAAGATTGTAAAAAAGATAGAAAACAATTATACAAAATAATTATTTAAAACACAGATAAATTGAAGGAAAGACATGCATAGAGATCTATGCAGATATAGTGGAGGTTAGACATGAATATTGTTTTATTTGAGCCAGAAATTCCAGCCAATACAGGAAATATAGGAAGAACTTGTGTTGCTACAGGGGCAAAGTTACATTTAATTGAGCCTCTTGGATTCCGATTGGATGAAAAAGAGATTAAAAGAGCTGGCTTAGATTATTGGAAGGATCTAGATGTTACAGTATATAAAAATTACGAAGAGTTCTTAGAAAAAAATCCAAATGCTAAAATATATATGGCAACGACAAAAGCTAGACATGTTTATACAGAGGTTTCCTATGAACCAGATTGTTTTATCATGTTTGGTAAGGAGAGCGCTGGTATTCCTGAGGAAATTCTTATAGAGAATAAAGATACCGCAATTCGTATTCCGATGATTGGGGACATACGCTCCCTTAATCTAAGCAATTCCGTAGCCATCGTACTTTATGAAGCATTAAGGCAAAATAATTTTGATCATATGCGAATGTTTGGTGAATTACATCATCATACTTGGGATGAGTAAGAATGTTGTGAATTAAAACGTATAATTGTGGATAAAATGGTTATTCTAATAGTGCACCTGTTAATAAATTTCTTTTCTTTGTTTTTATTGTTAATTAACGAAGAAGCAAGTTTATTAGCAGGTGCATTCTGTTTGTATAAAAATGAGACATGTTAAGGCATGTATCGATCATTGCAAGTATGGTGTGGAATTTGTGAATATCTACTTTGACCTTTTTAGAGAAATAAGGTAAAATAGATTTGATCAGCTTAAATTAAAATATTGTGAAAATCCAAAGTATTGGTGTATGCCTGTGCATTCGATATGGATAGGATTCCTTGTGTAAACTTGGAGGTCAAGTTATGAATGAAAAAGCATTAAAGACGTTAGAATACTATAAGATTATTGATAAATTAACCGCTTATGCCGGTTCTACTATGGGAAAGGAAAAATGTTCTCATTTAAAGCCTAGCAGCAATTTAGATGAAATACGAGCAATGCAAAAAGAAACAAGTGATGCATTATCTCGTATCTATAAGAAAGGTAGCCTGTCTTTTTCTGGTGTTCCTGATATCAGGGCATCTCTTATGCGATTAGAAGTTGGCTCAACCTTAGGGGCTGGTGAATTACTAAGAATCAGCTCTATTTTAACTGCAACGCTACGTGTTAAAAATTATGGATATTCCTCAAAAGGGGATGAAGAAGAGCTTGAAGGTGATAGCTTGTCAGAACGTTTTCGTCTATTAGAGCCATTATCGCCTATTAACAATGAAATCTTGCGATGCATTATTTCAGAAGAGGAAATCGCAGATGATGCAAGTCCAGGATTAAAAAGTGTTCGTAGACAAATTAAAATTACAAACGATAAAGTGCATGAACAGTTAAATACAATCTTAAATTCCAGTACAACCCGAACAATGTTACAAGACGCACTTATCACTATGCGTAATGGACGTTATTGTTTGCCGGTGAAACAAGAATTTAAAAATACATTTCAAGGAATGATGCATGATCAGTCCTCAACTGGTTCCACGGCTTTTATTGAGCCTATGGCAATCGTAAAATTAAACAATGAACTAGCAGAACTAGGCATTCGAGAGCGTGAAGAAATTGAAAAGATTCTTGCAGAGCTTAGCAATATGGTAGCAAATGAAACTGAGAATCTAAAATATAATTTACAAACATTAATCGAGTTTGATTTTATATTTGCCAGAGCGCAGTTATCAAAGCAAATGAAAGCTAGTGAACCTAAGTTTAATACAAATCACTATATTAATATTAAAAAGGGACGTCATCCTCTCATTGATCCACATCATGTGGTACCAATTGATATTTATCTAGGAAAAGACTTTCATTTATTAATAATTACAGGACCAAATACCGGAGGTAAGACGGTCTCATTAAAAACGGTTGGCTTATTTACATTGATGGGACAATCGGGTCTTCATATACCAGCTTTTGATGGCTCTGAGCTATCCGTATTTGAAGAGGTATATGCAGATATTGGGGATGAGCAGAGCATTGAGCAAAGCTTAAGTACATTCTCATCTCATATGACAAATACCGTATCCATTTTAAAACAAGCCAATGAAAATTCATTAGCGTTATTTGATGAATTAGGAGCTGGAACAGATCCAACGGAAGGTGCAGCCTTAGCGATTTCTATTTTATCGTATTTAAAAGATAAGGGAGTCCGTACAATGGCTACGACCCACTATAGCGAATTGAAAATTTATGCGCTATCAACGGAAGGCGTATGCAATGCATCTTGTGAATTTAGCGTAGAAACACTTCGTCCAACCTATCGTTTGTTGATTGGGATTCCTGGAAAGAGTAATGCATTTGCAATTTCCTCAAAGTTAGGGTTGCCAGATTATATTATCGAGCATGCGAGAGAATTAATTGGAACAAAAGATGAGAGTTTTGAAGATGTTATTAGTAATCTAGAAGCCAATCGTATTGCGATGGAGAAAGATAAAGAAGAAATCAATCTTCATAAAAAAGAAATTGAAGAGTTAAAGAAACGTCTGGAAGAAAAGAATGCAAAGATTGATTTAGCCAAGGATAGAATTTTAAGAGAAGCGAATGAAAAAGCACGTGAAATTCTACAGGAAGCGAAAGATTATGCAGATGATACAATTCGTAAGTATAACAAATGGAGCAAAGAAGGCGGCATTGGTAAGGACATGGAGAATGAAAGAAATGCCTTACGTGAACGCTTGGGTGAAGCCGATTCTAAGCTAGCGGTAAAGAAAAAGAAGACAAATAAACAACACAAAGCAACGGATTTCAAATTGGGGGATACCGTAAATGTGTTAAGCTTAAATTTAAAAGGAACGGTTAACTCCCTTCCAAACGCAAAAGGTGATTTATATGTGCAAATGGGGATTTTACGTTCTCTTGTAAATATTAAGGATCTAGAGCTAGTGGATGAAGAAACAATTAAAACGCCGACGCTTACTAAAACACAAAGTGGAAAACTACGTATGAGCAAATCTATGTCCATTAGTCCTGAAATAAACATCATTGGAAAGCGAGTAGATGAGGCAATTCCGATGGTGGATAAATACCTAGATGATGCATATTTGGCTCATTTACCACAGGTTACTATCATACATGGACGAGGTACAGGAGCATTAAAAGAAGCAGTGCATGCTCATCTAAAGCGAACCAAGTATGTTAAGTCGTATCGTGTTGGAGGTTTTGGTGAAGGAGACCATGGTGTAACTATTGTTGAATTTAAGTAGAAAAGGTGGGGATTCAATGGCAGCTAAGCAAAAGATTTTAATTGTTGATGATGATTCCAATATTGCTGAATTAATTTCTCTATATTTAATGAAAGAATGTTTTGACACCTTGATCGTTAACGATGGAGAAGAAGCAATTGAACAGTTTAAGCGTTATCATCCGAATTTAATATTATTAGATTTGATGCTTCCTGGAATTGATGGATATGAGGTATGCCGTGAAGTTCGAAAAACTTCTGCGGTTCCAATTATTATGCTATCAGCAAAAGGAGAAATATTTGATAAGGTTTTAGGGCTAGAACTTGGTGCGGATGATTATATGATAAAGCCATTTGATTCCAAAGAACTTGTAGCAAGAGTAAAAGCGGTGCTTCGAAGAGTTGTTCAGGCACCGCAATCGATGCAAGAGAGTATTCCTCAAACGGGAGATTTCGTATCCTACCCTGATTTGACCGTAAATCAATCCAATTATTCCGTAACTTATTACGGAACGGTAGTTGAAATGCCACCAAAAGAGCTTGAACTGTTTTATTTTTTGGCATCTCATCCAAATCAAGTATTTACAAGAGAGCAGTTGCTTGATCATATCTGGGGTTATGAATACATTGGAGATACTAGAACAGTGGACGTTCATATAAAGCGTTTGCGTGAAAAAATAAAAGATCACGATTCGTGGCGTTTATCTACCGTATGGGGAATCGGTTATAAATTTGAAGTAAAAAAATAATACATAAGATAAGGTTTGGTATAGGAAAGTATGCAAGATAGGGGGGAGTACTCTGAAAAAACGTGTACTTATTAAATTAATAATTTTGTATTTCGTTGCAGCTGTTTCTATGTTCTTTTTATTAAACACTTCTGGTAGAAAATTAATGGAAGAAAATCTAATTGAAAAGAAGAAAGAAGCACTTTATAGTGAAGGCTCCCTAATTGTGTCTGAATACGCGAGTCAATATTATAATGAGCAAATGACGCTTCAAGACATGCTAAAGCAGCTTCGTACCGTCGATTCTTTTTTAAAAACTCGAATATGGGTTGTTGATAATAGTGGGGTTGTAATTGCAGATACGAAAAGCAATGCTGTGGGGATTAATATTAACGAAATCGATGAGGCTTATTTAGATCAAACGTATGTTAAAAATGCATATTTCAAAGGAATTTTTACGGAACCAATGCTAAGTGTTATTGTTCGGATTCCGTATAATTATACGGTAAAGGGATATGTTTGTATTCATACTTCAATGGAGGGAATCAAAGGAGATAGTGTAAACTACGTTGATTTTATTAATATCTGTTATTTGATATTCCTCTTAATTTTAGCATTAATTTTCGGAATTATTTATCGAATTACAGTGTCTCCAGTAGAAAAAATGATCAAAGCGACAAAAGAATATTCCAGTGGAAATTTTGATTATCCCATTAAGATTAATTCTCATGATGAGTTTCGAGATTTGGCGAATACGATACGTTATATGGCCGATGAGTTAAAAAATCTTGATGAATATCAAAAAAAGTTTGTCGCAAATATATCACACGATTTTCGATCTCCTCTTACAAGTATTAAAGGGTATGCAGAAGCGATGCTAGATGGGACGATAACGTATGAAATGCAAGGGAAATACTTAGATATTATATTATTTGAAGCAGAAAGACTGACAAAATTAACAACGAATCTACTTGCTTTAAATAGCTTTGAAAATAACGGTACAATCTTAGATATTACCTCTTTTGACATTAATTCTGTTATTCGCAAAACAGCAGCGACTTTCGAAGGTCAGTGCACAAAGAAAAAGATCATATTAAACCTTATTTTTTCCTCTATAGAAATCTATGTGGATGCAGATATCGATAAGATACAACAAGTGCTTTATAATTTAATAGATAACGCAATTAAATTTAGCAATCAAGATTCCACCATTAAAGTTTCAGTTGAGGAAAAGGGATCCAAAGTCTTTGTTTCGATTAAAGATCATGGGGTGGGGATACCGAAAGAGAGCATTAAAAGGATATGGGAACGTTTTTATAAATCAGATTCATCGCGGGGAAAAGATAAAAAAGGCACAGGTTTAGGACTTTCAATTACAAAAGAAATTATTTTAGCACATAATGAAAATATTAATGTAATTAGTACAGAAGGTGTTGGCACGGAATTTATCTTTACACTGCATCGTTCGGATTGATATAATTGACACATTTCCTTGATTAAGAAACAATATTTACAAAATCTTCATAGTATGTTCATAAGTTGATGATACAATGATAAGACAAGCGTAACTTATGGAATCATAAGGAGAAGGTATATGGATATCATGAAACGTGGAAATGAAAAAGAATTTAGTTTTATACAAGAAAAGGTAGTTTCACGAAGAAAGCATAGGATTAAGCGTTTTATGTTTTCAGTTGCAACTACTTTGATTCTTGCGGTTATTTTTGGCTTTGTTGCAAGGATTGTATTTATAAAATCAGATTCGATTGTATTTCAACTATTAGGTTTAGATGAACTAAAGCGTCAACAAATATTATTTCCATCAAACGGTCCAGATGATACTGGTGCAAGTGCAGGATTATCACCTACGCCAAATCCTACCATTAGTGTAGCACCGACTGTTACTGAGAAACCAGAGGGTGAACCGAATAAAGTCGATGAAAAACCAAAGCCTACAATTATTGAACAAAAAATAGATGCTACAATAAAAGACTTACAAACGATCTATGGAGATATTAAACAACTTGCAGGGACGTTACGTAACTCACTTACAACGATTACGGCAGTTGAGAGTGGTGTAGACTGGTTTAATGATGAGTATGAGAAACGAAAATCAACCACAGGTATTGTTATTGGTGAAAACAACGTCGATGTTTTAATTCTAACGAATTTAGACAGTGTAGAAAATGCAGATAATATAGAAGTAGAGTTCTATGGAGGAATCACAGTTCCAGGAGTGTTATGGAATTATGATAAAGATTATAACTTAGCTGTAATTGCAGTGGAGTTAAAAAACATTCCAGCGGAACAGTTTGAGAATATAAAAAGTGTAGACCTTGGTGAATCATATCCATTGGCAGTTGGTGATTTTATCTTAGCACTTGGAAGTCCAAATGGTTATACCGGCTCAATGGAAATTGGAATGGTAACTAGCAAAGGTAGCACTGTGTATGTTACAGATAATAGCCTTGATTTATTTTATACCGATATTACGGATACACCACAAAGTAGTGGAATAATAGTAAATATAAGTGGTGAAGTCGTGGGTATTATTACTCAAAGCTTAAAGGAAGATAAAGACTCTAATATAAGTACAGCAATCGGAATTACGAAGTTAAAACCAATTATAGATTCTCTTGCTAATAAGACGGATCGAATTTATTTTGGTATTCAAGGTATGGATATACCAGCTAGCTTCTTGGAAGAAGAAAGCCTTGAGAATGGAATTTATGTTACAGAAGTTCATTCTAACTCACCAGCATTTGAGGCAGGGATATATCAAGGTGACATAATTACAGCAGTTAATAATATAAAGGTTATCTCTATGAATGGGTTTAATAAGATTTTAAACAGCAATAAGGTTGGAGATAAAGTAGTAATTACCGTACAAAGAAAATCGAAACAAGTATTAAAAGAAATACAACTAGAAGTAATATTGCAAAAAAAGGCAATTAGAGACTAAGATTTGCAATTCTTACTTTATATCTTGGCGTTTGTAGGGTATAATGAAGTTATGGAGTTAGAAAGGCCAGGTATAAAAATGAGATATCTAAATGAGTTACGAGATGGTGAAATGTTAAAGGAAACATACCTTTGTAAGCAAACCCAAACACTAAAAACTAAGAATGGGAAAAGCTATTATTCTTTGATTTTACAAGATAAAACAGGAACAATTGATGCAAAGGTATGGGAACTTGGACCTGCGATAGAACACTTTGACGCTATGGATTATATACATATTGAGGCTCAAGTGACCAATTTTCAAGGTACATTACAGCTCAATGTAAAACGTATTCGAAAAAGCCAAGAAGGTGAGTATAATCCAGCAGATTTTATGCCAACGACGACAAAAAATGTTGAAGAAATGTACAAAGAACTTCTCACTTATGTGAATAAAATTAAAGAACCACATATGAGAGCATTGGTGAATAGTTTTTTTGTTGAAGATAAGAAATTTATAGATAAATTTAAAAAACATTCAGCAGCGAAGAGTGTTCATCATGGATTTATGGGAGGATTGCTAGAGCATACCTTAGGAATAACAAGATTGTGCGATTATTTAGCGGATAATTACCCTATGTTGCAAAGAGATTTGTTGTTAGCGTCAGCTATGTTTCATGACATCGGTAAGCTAGAAGAGATTTCTTCATTCCCAGAGAACGACTATACTGATGAGGGAAATCTTCTTGGGCATATCTATATTGGGACACAATGGATTCATGACCGAATTAAAAATATTCCAGGATTCCCAAGTAAAATGGCCAATGAAATTATGCACTGTATTTTAGCTCATCATGGGGAGTTAGAATATGGATCACCGAAAAAACCAGCAATAGCGGAAGCGTTGGCACTTAGCTTAGCAGATAACCTAGATGCGAAGCTTCAAACAATGACGGAACTTTTGAACAGTTCAGAAGATAAAAGTGATTGGCTTGGTTATCAAAGATTATTTGAATCGAATGTAAGAAAGACATCAGTATATTAGAAAATAGATAAAATGACCTAAGCAAACGCATGAAATTTTATATGTGTAAATTATTCACATACTATAAATTCCATGCGTTTGTGCTTTGTATTTTTATATGTTAGCAATGAAGTATAGTGCTTGTATGATTATAAGTTTTGACTAGATGATAAGAAAGTTTATATGATGAATAGAATTGACTAGAAAAAAGAATTTACATGGGAAAAGTATTGACTAGAGAAAAAGAATTTACATGGTGAAAAGGATTTACTAGTAAAAAAATGTTTACATGGTGATTAGAATTGACTATATAATAAGAAAGTTTCTATGATGAAAAGAAGAACTAGATATTAAAAAAGCTTATATAATGAAAAGAAGTGCTTAGATAGTCAATAAAAGTATGATTTATTTAACAAAAAACGAGATAATAGAAGCATATCATTATTTTAGTAATCTGTATATATACTCTGGTAAGTATGACGGTAAGAGGAACGCAAATAAAAATTTAAATAGATAGGAAATGGGAATGAAAGAAAATATAAACGTTAATATACCAAATAAAAATGATATAGTCGAGTTGACGGTAGAGGATATTGGTAGTGATGGTGAAGGAATCGGTAAATACCAAGGATATACCTTATTTATCAAAGACGCAGTCGTTGGAGATGTGATTCAAGCGAAGGTATTAAAAACGAAAAAAACATATGGATACGCTAAAGTGGAAAAAATTTTGGTTCCATCCAGCCATCGTGTAGAGCCAAAATGTCCGATTGCAACAAAGTGTGGTGGTTGTCAGGTACAGCCTTTGGCTTATGAAAAACAACTAGAGTTTAAAGAGAATAAAGTAAAGAATTGTCTTGAACGTATCGGCGGATTAAAGGATATATCAATAGAACCAATTATCGGTATGGAAGAACCGTATTATTATCGAAACAAGGCACAATTTCCAGTAGGTCTAAACAAAGAAGGAAAAGTAACCATTGGATTTTATGCAAGCCGTACTCATAGCATTATAGATTCAAGCCACTGCTATATACAAGATAAAATTAATATTCCAATCTTAGAAACGATACGTACCTTTTTAGAGGAATATAAGATAAGTATATATAATGAAGAGAAACATGAAGGTTTAGTGCGTCATATCTTAACTAGAGTTGGATTTACTACAAAAGAAGTTATGGTATGTATAATTATTAATGGAACGAAACTTCCGTTTATAGAGCAGTTGGTAAATCAATTAAAGGAGACCCTAAATGATTATCCAGAATATCATTTAAAAAGCGTATGTCTAAATGTCAATAAAGAAAAGACCAATGTTATTCTTGGAACAAAAATTATCCCTGTATTTGGACAAACCTTTATAACAGATATGATTGGAGATATTAAGTATGAAATTTCACCATTATCATTTTTTCAGGTAAATCCGATACAAACAAAGAAGCTCTATGAATTAGCACTTGATTATGCAGATCTTAGTGGAGAGGAAATTGTATGGGATCTATACTGTGGAATTGGGACAATTTCTTTATTCTTAGCTAAGAAGGCGAAGGAAGTGTATGGTGTTGAGATTGTACCAGAAGCAATTGAGGATGCAAAGCGGAATGCAGAAATAAATAATATAAAGAATGCTGAATTTTTCGTTGGTGCTGCAGAAGACGTTTTACCTAAAAAGTATAAAGAAAGCAATGGCAGTATGAGAGCCGATGTTATTGTTGTAGATCCTCCAAGAAAGGGTTGTGATCAAAGTTTATTAGATACTGTGATTGCTATGGAACCTAAAAAAGTTGTTTATGTATCTTGTGATCCTGCTACGTTAGCAAGAGATCTTAAGTACATGACTGAGAACGGATATGAGGTGGAAAAGGTACGTCCTGTGGATCAATTTCCACATTCGACGCATGTGGAGACCTGCGTATTGCTAAAAATAATTAGATAGAAGAAAGTGAGAAAGCCTTATTGAGAACGCTTCATACCATCTATGTGGTAGGTTCTCCATAAGGCTTTTATGATTTTTCTTTGTTAATGTTATCCAAAGTCATTGGTATTCGTAGTATTGCAGAGCTCATTTTTTATGATCAGCAAGTATCTATCAATTAATGTAAAACGACTTTTTGAAAGTATTCGCGTTAATTTGAGCATTGCTATCATCTATATATCTATGGATATATATTGGATTTTTGTATATATAGTCGGTATTAATTGAAATAAATGGGATGCATGCTATAATTGAAAGTCGAGTAAAGAAATAGGGGGATTTATGGAGAAGAATGTATTAAAAAAGAAAAAATGGGTGACCCAAATTGTAATCCTTGCCTTATTTGTGGCCGCAGTAGTTATGTATTTTTTCATACCATCCGTAAATAAGAGATTTAATAGTATATTAAAGATGTTCGCAAGCGGCGATTTTAAGGTACTTAGAACCTTCGTTGAGTCTTATGGACCTTATGCAGTATTGGTATCATTTTTACTGATGATATTACAATCCATTGCTGCGCCGTTACCGGCCTTTTTAATAACATTTGCAAATGCCAATCTGTTTGGCTGGTGGCAGGGGGCAATTCTTTCATGGGTGAGTTCTATGGTGGGAGCAGCCATTTGCTTCTTTATAGCAAGAATTTTGGGACGTGATGTAGTAGAAAAATTGACAAGTAAAACAGGGATAAAACAAATTGATGATTTTTTCAAAAAGCATGGTCGTATGAGTATATTGATTGCTAGATTGCTTCCTTTTATCTCATTTGATATCGTAAGCTATGCGGCGGGGCTTACTTCTATGTCTTTTGGTGGCTTTATAGTTGCAACTGGGATTGGTCAATTACCTGCAACAGTTATCTACTCTTATGTGGGAGGAATGCTAACTGGCGGTGCACAGATGCTTGTAACAGCATTACTGATTTTGTTTGCACTGTCTGCATTGATTGTTTTATTCCGTCAGCTTTACATAGAACGTCAGAAGAGGAATGGTAACGATGGAAAATAAGAAAAGCTTAACAAAGCTTCTGTTATTTACACTGATCGTCATTGCTATTTTGGTATTGAACGGCTGTTTTGGTTGGTCTAAGTATTTGAGCAATATGGACAACCTTTCCTTTTTACAGGAAGTAGTCAATAATAATTTCTTATTAGCCATTTTCATCTATAACGTGCTGACGATTATCGGATGTGTGGTGCTCGCTCTCCCAGGCATTACATTTGCTGTTATAGCAGGGGTTTTGTTCGGGCCTATAATTGGCATATTTGCGTGTCTTGTTGCCACCACATTAGGAGCAATGTTAGCATTTCTAGCTGCACGATTTTTTTTGAAGGACACAATTAAGCCGATGCTTGAGAAGAATTATGTACTTAAAAAACTTCTATTTTCAGAAGATGGAAAGAGCGATATGCTCGTATTAATGATCACGAGAATGGTACCAATTTTCCCATACAATTTGCAGAATTTCGCCTATGGGATTACTGATATTAGTTTTTGGAAATATGCAATCTTTACATTCATATTTATGCTTCCTGGAGTATCTTTTTTTACAATTGGAGCTGCGGGACTTACAGCTGATGAGGATAAATGGAGGTATTTTCTCATTGCAGGAATCCTTGCGGTTGCAGTTACTGGAACGGGAATTTTGATTCAAAGGAAATTCCTAAAGGCTGATAAGGAAGAATTGTAAGATATGTGGATTTGAAAATGATGTTAACTGAAAAGTAACGTAAATAGATGAATGAATTTGATGATGTGAATTCATAAGTAATGAGAATGGATGAATAAGTGTAAAGATATGAATGAAAAAATGAAGAAGGTGGAACAAATTACATAAATAAATAGAATTTAGAATTACAGTAATAATGAAAAGTAGGATGCGAATATAAAAATATTGGAATAAAGGAAAAACACCATGAAAAAGAGATTATTTACAATGTTTATGCTTACAGTACTGCTATTTTCTATGGCAGCTTGCTCAAAGAAAGAGAATAATGCAAAGGAAATGGAAACAGATATCGCTGATATGACCTTTGAAGAAATGGTAGAGTCAGCAAAAGGAACCACAGTTACGTTTTACGGGTGGGGTGGAGATGAACAGCTTAATCAGTGGCTTGATAATGAATTTGCACCACTTATGAAAGAAAAATATGATATTACCATGGAACGTGTACCGATGGACATTGATCAGGTACTTAGCCAACTCTCTGGTGAAGTACAGGCAGGGAAAGAAAAAGGAAGTATTGATATGATTTGGATCAATGGTGAGAATTTTCAATCTGCAAAAGAAAATAATATGCTTTACGGTCCATTTGTAGATAAACTTCCGAATTATAACGAGTATATCGACACAGAATCAGAAGATGTTACATTGGATTTTGCATACCCAATTGAGGGATTTGAGGCACCATATGGAAAGGCACAGATTGTCATGATTGCAGATACTGCTGTTGTTACTGAATTGCCAACCAGTACTGAGGCATTAATGGAATTTGTGAAAAAGAATCCGGGGAAGGTGACATATCCAGCCCTTCTAGATTTTACAGGAAGTGCATTTGTACGTAACGTTATTTATGATATCTGTGGATATGAACAGTTTCTTACGATGGAAGTAGATAAAGAAGTGGTAAAAGAAGCCATAGAACCAGCACTTGAATATTTAAGACAGTTAAATCCATATTTATGGAATCAGGGAACTACATTCCCGAATTCTTCAACCACACTGGATAACATGTTTGCAGACGGTGAAGTGTTATTAAATATGAGCTATGATGCATATGGGACAGCGATAAAAATAGAAAATGGAACGTATACTGAGACAACTCAGACCTTTCAGTTTGACAAGGGTACGATAGGAAATACGAACTTTATGGCAATTGCAGTGAATGCACCAAATAAAGCAGGAGCCATGGTAGCTATTAATGAAATGATTTCTCCTGAAGTTCAAGCAGAGCGATATGATGTGATGAAAGTCCTACCGGTTGTAGATTACGATAAATTAAATGATGCACAAAAAGAAGCTTTTGATAAAGTAGATCTGGGAAAAGGAACAATTCCTCAAGATGAACTTCTTGAAAAACGTTTACCAGAGATGAAGGCTGAATTAGTACCTATCATTGAAGAAATATGGGGAGAAGAGGTAGTGGGGAAATAATGTGGAAGAAGTCAGCTCCCTACAGATTGTTAATACCACAGATAATATTATCAATAATATTTTTGATAGGATTAATAAGTGCAATTACTCAGAGTCTTGGGATGATTCCTGCATTTGGATTAACGGAACCGACACTTAAGTATTATAAGGAGATTTTAATAAGTCCAAGCACAATGAGGTCCATTGAGTATAGTCTTAGGATTGCTTTGATTTCTTCTGTACTAGCAACTTTTATTGGTGTAATCATATGTGCTGTGATTGTTATGGGCCGTAGAACAAAAGGATACTATATGAGGATTGTGCAATTACCGATTGTAGTACCTCATGTAGTTGTAGCATTATTTACGATTAATATATTATCACAGAATGGAATGGTAGCCAGAATTTTTTATTCTTTAGGAATTATTAAGGAACAGCAGCAATTTCCGATGTTTATGTATGATTCTTATGGGATAGGAATTATTCTGGCTTATCTGTGGAAAGAGGTTCCTTTTATTATATATTTTATTATTGCATTAATGTCGAATATCAATGATAAATTAGGAGAAGCAGCTAGGAATTTAGGAGCTAGTAGATGGATGTCTTTTTATAAGGTGACTTTACCACTCTGTAAAAATGCAATCTTAAGTGGATTCCTTATTATATTTGTCTTTTCGTTAGGAGCATATGAGCTGCCCGCAATTCTTGGAGCAACAATGCCAAGAGCTCTTCCAGTGCAAGCATATATTGAGTATATTCATCCGAATTTAAAGAACAGACCTTATGCCATGGCTTTAAATGGAATCATTATTATTATCTCATGTATCAGTGCATGTATTTATTATATACTAATGGAAAAAAAGATCAGGGGATTGAACCAAAGAAAGCAGGGAAAAGAATGACAGGAAAGAAGAATAAAATTACTACACTAATATTATTCACATTTGCTCTTATCATTTTGATACCTGTGTTCACAATTTTTATTTGGGTATTTGTTGAACGTTGGGCATGGCCAGATTTGTTGCCTCAGGTATTTTCTACCCGTGCAGCACAAGAAATACTTAGCAGAAAACATCAGATAGTTACTCTTTTTATATCCAGTATACTCATATCTACTATGGTAGCAGCCTTGTCAGTAGTGATAGGTACTATGACGGCAAGAGCATTTGTATTTTATGATTTTAAAGGAAAAGGAATACTTTATTTCCTATCAATTCTACCTTTTATGGTGCCAGCAACGGTATTCGCTATGGGGATACAGGTGACGTTTATTAAAGCAGGACTTAACAATACAGTGTATGGGGTAGTGATCGCCCAACTTATTTATTCTCTGCCATATGCAATCAGGCTTTTAATGGATGGAACCAAGGGAGTAGGAAAAGGCTTGGAAGAGCAAGCGAGGGTTCTTGGAGCAACCCCCCTAAAGGCATTTTATAAGGTGTCATTACCACTTTTAATACCAGTGATGTTATCAGCGTTTAGTATGGCATATATTGTGTCTTTTAGTCAGTATTTCCTTACCTTATTAATTGGTGGAGGAAAGGTAAAAACCTTTACCATAGTGATGGTGCCTTATTTACAGAGCGGAGATAGAAATATTGCTTCGGTATATAGTGCTGTGTTTTTAGGCATAACACTCGTTATATTTGGACTATTTGAGTGGGTAGCAAATAAATACAGCAAAAACTACAAAGTGGATTATTATGCCTAACAGGAGCTTATATGAGTTTAGTCATTAAAAAATTAAATGTAAAACTACAAAAAGAAGACATTTTACACGAAGTGAATATGGAGATAAAAGAAGGGGAATTTATATCTTTGTTAGGGGCATCTGGCTGTGGGAAAAGTACACTTTTAAAGAGCATTGCCGGTTTGATTGAGATTGAATCGGGGGAGATTTTCCTAGAAGAAAAATCTATAAAAGATATACCACCAGAAAAAAGAGGAACTGTAATTGTATTTCAGGACCTGCGTCTTTTCCCCCATATGACAGTAGAAAAAAACATTGCATTTTCTATGGAACTTAAAAAGATTCCTAAGAAGATTCAAAAGGAACGGGTATCGCAATTACTAAAAGAAGTTCAACTTGAGGGCTATGAAAAGAGAAGGATACGAGAGATGTCTGGGGGACAGCTACAAAGAGTGGCACTGGCAAGAGCATTGGCTGCCGAACCTAGGGTACTGCTCTTAGATGAACCCTTTTCAGGATTGGATGCGAAGCTTCGGATAGAGATGGCTCGTCTGGTTAAGAAATTACATCAAACACGCTATTTAACTACCATTTTAGTCACTCATGATAAGCAGGAAGCGCTCCAGTTATCGGACCGAATTGCATTGATGAGTGAAGGGAGAATTATACAATATGACCTTCCTCACAATATGCTATACCATCCGCAAAATCAGAAAGTTGTAGAGTATTTTGGGAAAGCAAACTGCATTATAGGAACCGCTAAGAACGGCAGATTCATAGGTAAGGCCTGTGAATGGGAGGCTGACTTAAAGGATGGTGTTTATGAAGTGAATATTGCAGTGGATGGTTCAGGTTTTACTTATTTTCGAAAAGAGATAAGTGAGAACTAGAAAAGCGCACAGATAGGAGTTTGTGATGAAGAAAATTATATTTGATTGCGATAATACTATGGGAATTAAGGGATGTGATGTGGATGATGGGTTGGCATTATTGTATCTATTAGGCTGTAAGGATGCTAACGTTTGTGGAATCACCACAACCTATGGCAACAACAAGATTGACGTAGTTTATTCGAATATAAAACAGATGCAAAAGGAAATTGGGTGCGAGGACATTACTGTAAAGAAGGGCGGAAGATGTCCTGGTGATTATAAGAATGATGCATCTGAGTACCTGGCTGAGATGGCAAGTCGCTATCCAGGGGAATTATCCATTCTGGCTACTGGATCTTTGACCAATCTGCAAGGCGCATATGAACTGGAACCCAATTTTTTTAACTATGTAAAAGAGATTGTATTGATGGGTGGTATTACCTCACCACTGGTATTTGAAAAGAAAGTGATGGATGAGCTGAATTTCTCTTGCGATCCACTGGCCACATATCATGTTTTGAAATACGGACATGATGTATCCGTTATTACCGGTAATAATTGTTTGAAGGTTTTATTCACAAAAGAAGAGTATAAGAGGGAACTTTTTAACAGTGAAAAGAGAATTGCAAAATATATCAGGGAGAAAACCGACTACTGGTTTTCTTATAATCAGGATGGGTATGGAATTAAAGGATTCTATAACTGGGATGTTACGGCAGCGGTATATTTAATGCATCCTGAATTATTTGAAAATAAGGAAAGATTTTTTGATCTTTCAAAGGAACATTTAACGAAGGGGTATTTAAGGGAAGAAGTCGAAGGATATACTTTGAATTTGCCTGAAATAAAAGATGAAATGTCATTTAAACGCAATATATATGACACATGGCTTGAGGTACCAATGGCTTATAAATAAGGGAAAGTTATAAGCTTTTGAATACATAAAAATTAAAAGAACAGGAAATTAGGGTGAGAGGAAGAATATCTTTTACTCAAACTGATTTGTACGTGTGCTAAGTGCACAGATAGGAGATTAATTATGAAGAAAAAAGTAATGAGTTTAGGGTTTACAGTAGTATTGTCATTATCCTTATTGGTAGGATGTAATTCTAAGGTGGGTACTAAGGTTTCAGACGACGGATATCAGTATGTGACAGCTTCTGAAACTGTGAAGTTAGCAAAGGATGGAAGTGGTCATGTATTAGATGTACGCGAATGGAGTACATACGAAGAAGGAAGAGTTGTAGGCTCTGAGTGGTGTCCGATTTTTCCTTTAGAAGAAGAAGCCCTTGCAGATGAAATGGCTACTTACGCAAAAGAAAATTTAGATGATGGTGAAAAAATCTATATTATTTGTAATAGTGGACAAAGAGGAGCACAAAAAACAACGGAAGTATTGACTGAAGCTGGTATTGATGCATCTTTAATCTATACAGTTGAAGGTGGAGCAAAAGCATTGGCGAAAGAGAAGAATGCACTTACAACAGATCGTTCCGATGAAACTATTGAATGGCAGTATATAAGTGGTGAACAAGCATTACAAAATGCGGATGCTCAAATCATTGATGTACGTGATGATGAAAATTATAACGCAGGACATTTAAAAGGCTCTATTCATAGCGACTTAACAGATTTTGATGATGCAAAAGCTCAGTCAGCAATGTTTGATTTGGCAGTGGAAGAATTGGATAAGGAGAAACCAGTATATTTCTTATGTTACAGTGGTAATAAATGTGCCAAAGCAGGGGTTTCTGTATTAAAAGATGCAGGATTTGATGTAGATAATATATATATTATTGAAGATGGAGCAAAGGGAGCAGCGGTACAGGCAGCTTTTGTACAGGAGTAAAATAAAAGTAAGTGTTTCCTTGGTTCGTGGATTTTCCGAAATACCGACCTGTATTTAGAAATTATAATACGGGTCGTAAATATCTTTGATAGTTTTTAAGAAAGGATAGAAGGAATGGGCAAGATTAAGGGGTTAAGAGACTATCTTGAGCAGAGTAGTTTAAAGGATGTGTTAGAAATCCCGAAAGAGGAAAGAGTGGTATGTAAAGAGTTGGCTCAAGGTGAATATAATATTAACTATGTGTTTCAGCATCCGGTGACGAAGAAGAAGATGGTTCTTCGAGTAAATACAGGGAGTCAAATGCATCTTTTCAATCAAATTCAATATGAATTTGATGCTCTTGAATTTTTAAAGGAATCTGGGCGAACCCCAAGACCTTTCTATGTAGATGCAAGCAAAAAATTATTAGATTATGGTGTCATGGTTATGGAATTTTTAGAAGGAAGAAGTTTAAATTATAAAACCGATCTTTCTCTTGGGGCAGAATGCTTGGCTGATATTCATAGTGTGCCCATATTAGGCCATAAAGGGTTTTTATCGCCACCAAATCCTCTTCAGGCTATCTTAGATGAATGCCATACCATGGTTCAAACATATTATAATTCGCCTCTTGGTAGTATAAAGATTAAGAAACAAATTGAGAAAATGCTAAAATATGGTGAGGAAAAATTAGTTTCCGAGGGTGTTTATACAGGATATCACTGTTGCATTAACACGGAACTTAATTCAGGGAATTTCCTTATAAACGGTTATGGGAAATCAAATTATCTGGTGGACTGGGAAAAACCTTTATTGGGGAATCCAGTACAGGATTTGGGGCATTTTCTAGCACCTACCACTACTTTTTGGAAGACAGATATTATTCTTTCTCAAAAAGAAATAGATGAGTTCGTACAAGACTATCTTATAGCTGTGGATGGACGATTTTTGATAGAAAACTTGAAAGAACAGTTAGAGCTTTTTATATCAATTACCTGCCTTCGGGGGATTACATGGTGCGCTATGGCGTGGGTGCAATACCAAGAACCGGGTCGACTCATACGTAATCAAAATACATTTCATAAACTTGAGGCTTATTTAGATGAAGACTTCTTGGTTCATATTGAAAGACAGTATTTAAAAAAAATTTAACTCAAACTCCGCAGTTTTAAAGTTAAATAATTACTTGATAAATTCAGCTGAAACAGTATATTTAAAACCATGATTAAAACTTTTACATCCACGTGACTCTGACGAATTTGTGAAGCTAGTTACGGTTTAAAACTTTGATTTAGATGTAATCTGATATAAAAAGTAAACGAAATAAGAGTTTAATATAAATATTTTAGAATTAGGAGTAAACGATGAAGAAAAGAGTATTAAAAGTATTATTATGTGCAGCGATGGCAAGTGTGATGGTAACAGGATGCACAGCAGCTACTAAGGGAAAAGATGTAACACAACAAAAAGAAGAAAGCAATGTAACAGCGGATGCAGTAGATACCAGAAAAGTGTATGTGTCACCACAATGGGTACAGAGTGTTATTGATGGCAATCAAGAGGAATCTGATAATTATATCATTCTTGAATGTTCCTGGGGTACAGAAGAAGATAGCATCACATATAAGGAGGGTCATATTCCAGGATCTGTTCATATGAACACAGACAATGTAGAGTCAGAAGAATACTGGAATTTAAGAGAGCCAGAAGAATTCAAGGCTTTGATGTCAGAGTTTGGTATCACAAAAGATACAACGGTAATTTGTTATAGTGATACAGGTTCAAATTCAGCGGATGATAGAGTTGCATTTTCAATGCTTTGGGCGGGAGTAGAAAATGTTAAATGTTTAGATGGTGGAATGGAAGCCTGGGTAAAGGCTGATTATGCAATTGAAAAAGAAAGTAATAAGCCAAGTAAAACGGAAGAAGATTTTGGAGTGACCATTCCTGCACATCCTGAGTATATACTTTCTATTGATGAAGTAAAAGATAAGCTTGAAAGTGATGAAAATTTCAAACTTGTAAGCATTCGAAGTGAAAAAGAATTTCTAGGTGAGACAAGTGGTTACGGATACATTGATAGAGCTGGTGAGCCCAAAGGTGCAATTTGGGGACATGATACCGATGACGGTTCCTATAATAATGCAGATGGAACTATAGTTGGGATTGGTGTGTTAGAGGGATACTTAAAGGAATCTGATGCATCGTTAGAGAATGAACTATCTTTCTATTGTGGTACTGGATGGAGAGCTACAGTCCCATTTTTGATTTGTTATGAAAATTCTTATGAAAATATCTCTTTATACGATGGAGGCTGGAATCAATGGCAAATGAATGATGAGCTTCCAGTGCAGGTAGGAGATCCAAATAGTAAAGATTGTGTATATACTACAGTAGGTGAGTTACCAACGGATAAAGCAGCAAAATAAGATACTTTGGAAGGAGTATGGTTATATATATGAGAAAGGTAGGCTATCTCTTCTTGACATTGGTAGAATTATTTCTGCTTTTAGGAGGATATTTGATACAATATTTTACGAAAAAGAAAATGGGAATGGCCAGATACGTGATTTATAAGAATCAGAGATGGGAACGAGATTACCCTATAGAGTCATGGAAGACTTCCGTATTATTACTGATTGTACTCTTGACAGTAGCAGTTGTTATATTTTATATAATAAGAAGAAATAAACTCACGAAGATGACTTCTATGGTGAATGGGGGTATGGTTGTAATGACGGTGTTTTATACGGTGTTTACAGCTATGAACTCAATCAAAACGCTGAGAGCTTTTTATTTTATTAGTCCTATTTTAGCTCTCGTTGCAATCGTACAGATTATAAAAGCATTTGCTGCAATACTCACTGACTCATTAAAAGAAAGTGCGAATAATGAAAAAGGAATTTGATAAATCGGTAGATACAGATTCATGTATACATTGCGGTATGTGTATGAAGAATTGTCTGTTTCTTGACAAGTATAAGATAGATATCGGTGATATGAAGGGTTTTAAAGAATTGGCGTATCACTGTTTTTTATGTGGAAAATGTTCCGAGATATGTCCAAAAGGAATTGATGGAAGAGAAGTTATTCTCCAAATGCGTAGGGAGCAAACAGAAAATAATAATGACAAGTTACCTGTAAAGGGGTATAACATGCTTCTTGGAGAAAAGAAGAACTATCTCTTTCGAAATTATAAACAACCGGGGAAAAGTGTATTGTTTCCCGGTTGTAATTTTCCATCGTTTTATCCAAAAACAACAAAGAGATTAGTTGATTTATTAAAAGAGAAGGCAGACATAGGTGTGGCCTTTGATTGTTGTGGGAAGCCAATTGCTGAATTGGGATTGTATAAGCAGGAGGAACTACTCTTAGATAATTTGAATGATCGATTGAAAAAGAATAATATACAGGAAGTAATTATGGTGTGTCCTAATTGTTATGATTTTTTAGAAGGAAAATTACAGGTGAAGGTAGTTAGTATTTATGAGAAACTTCAAGAACTTGGAATTGGTGAGGTTATTAAAGGAGACATACAGGTCTTTCGACCTTGCCCAGATCGCTTAGAGAAGCGGTGGATTTCATGGATGGATTCTTATTTGAACGATCAGGTTCATGTCATAGAGGAAGCACAGTGTTGTGGCCTGGGAGGCTGCGCGGGAGTAAAAGAGCCAGAGTTAGCAAAAAGGATGCCCAAAGCATTGAAAGATTATGAGCATATCTATACGTATTGTGGTTCCTGTGCGGGGCATCTTCGTAGGAATGGATGTGAGAAAGTGTCACATATTTTAACTGAAATTTTAGGGGTTCATGAAAATCCAGATACAGAAAAGTCGCTGATGAATCGAATGAAAACAAAGTTTTGGTGATGGATGGAGAATGAAAGAAATTCTATAAAAAATACATCTGTACGTCATTAATATTACTTAATATGCAAAAAACTTGTGAAGAAATGGGGGGAGTTATGAAAAGGGAAGAAATCAAAGAATTGTTTATGCAAGGAATTGACTGTTCACAGGTTGTAACAGGAAAATTTTCAGAAGAACTTGGAATTAATAGAGATACATTAAGAAAAGTATCTGCCTGTTTTGGTGGTGGTATGCAATGCGGAGAGACTTGTGGTGCAGTATCAGGTGCGCTTATGGTTCTAGGTGTTAAATATGGTCATTACAGAGAGGGAGATAAGGAACAAAAGGCAGTAATGCTTCGAAAATACGCAAATTTTAAGGAATGCTTTCTGTCTAAATATTCTTCCTGTATATGTAGAGAACTGTTAGGTTATGATATATCTAATTCCGAGGAACTGGAAAAAGTTTTGGAAGAGGGACTTCTCTTTGATTTTTGCCCGTGTGTAGTAGAAGATGTGATTAATATACTGGAGAAGATTATATAAATGAAAAAAGCAATTATAATATTTACGCGGGTGCCTATCCCAGGAGAGACGAAAACGAGAATGATGCCTTGGCTTAAGCCATCGGAATGCGCACAGCTACATCGTTGTTTCCTTTATGATATAAAAGAGGAATGCCAGAAGGTAGGAGCAGATATCTATGTTTGCTACACACCGGAAGGCAAAGTTGATGGGCTGCTTTCAGTGTTAGGTAGGGATAAGGAGTATTTTACTCAGACAGGGACAGGCCTGGGCGAAAAAATGTATTATGGGATTCAAAACGTTTTAAGTCGTGGGTATGACGCTTGTATTTTAATTGGAACGGATGTACCTGAGATTAGAGCAAAACATCTTCAAAATGCTTTCAGTATTTTAGAACGTAAGGATGTAGTATTTGGTCCAACGGTAGATGGAGGCTATTATTTAGTTGGAATGAAAACCCCACATATTGAGGTGTTTCATAAACAAAGCTATGGACATGGTAAGGTACTTAAGAATACTTCTAAATACTTAAGGGAAGATGGGATAACAATGGGGTATATACCAAAGTTGTCAGATATGGATGTCCCTGAGGATTTGAAAAGATTTAAAGAGCGAATGCGCACAGATAAAAGGCTACAACAAACAATGACTGGTAAATATTTGATGCGTACAAGTCGTATTTCTATTATTGTTCCTATCTATAATGAAGAAGCTACAATTGTTAAAATGCAAGAGCAGTTAAGGCCGCTTAAAAACAAGTGTGAGATCATATTTGTAGATGGAGGGAGTACAGATAAGACCTTGGATTTGCTAAGCTCAGAGTTTCGCGTTTTACATTCAAAAAAAGGAAGACAAAATCAAATGAACTTAGGTGCGGTAGAAAGCGGCGGAGAAATCTTATTTTTTCTTCATTGTGATAGTGAGCTTCCAATAAGACCACTGGAACAAATTCGATATGTAATGAAGGATTATCGGGTAGGTTGCTTTGGAATTGCTTTTCATTCTTGTAATTTCTTTATGTGGACTTGTAGGGTGATTTCTAATCTTCGAGTGAAAGATAGAAAACTAATCTTTGGTGATCAGGGACTTTTTATTGAGCGGGATTTGTTTTTTGAAATAGGGATGTTTCCGGATATTCCTATTATGGAGGATTATCAACTATCACTTACATTAAAGGAAAGAAAAGAAAAGATAGGAATGACAAGGAAACGAATATATACATCGGATCGAAGATTTCCAAAGGGGTCTATAAAAAAACTAAAATTGATGTGGAAGATGAATCGATTAAGAAATATGTATCGTACTGGTGTAGATATAAAGACAATTGCCAAAGCATATAAAGATGTTCGATAGGATAGAATGGAATGTCGTAATGATTCGAGTATAAGAAATAATTTTAATGGAATTCATCGTGATTTTGTATCGTTATGAGACAGTTGTGGATGGCATTGATTTGCTAAATACAATTGTCTCTTTTTATATAAAAATATATGATATGTGTTTTACATACTCTTTAAACAAATTGGTAATCTATGCAATTTGAGTTATGCAATAGTTACAAAAAGAAACCATATATAAAACTATTTTGAACAAAATGTATGAAGGATTCTAAAATATATATTGACAATATTATTCAAAATGTGATATTTTATAACTAAGATAAAACGTTTAACCAGTGACTAAATCCAATTTAATGAAAAGGAGAACAACTATGGTCGAGATTATTATTTCAATCCTTGCAATCATATTGTTAACAGTATTGATTGTAAAGAAATACAATACGACAATTGCTTTACTTTTATGTGGTATTATTTTATTAGGTGCTGCGGTAGTTTTAGGACATCCAGTATTAGATGCTGAAAATACTACAGGACTTGCAATTCTTGATATATTCAAAAATATTGAAACTGCGTTTTTAAGCCAATTAGGAAACATTGGTTTAACGCTTATGACATTAATGGGTTATTCCACTTATATGACTTATATTGGTGCGAATGACAAAACGGTACAAATCATGTTAAAACCTTTAGCTAAGGTAAAATCAAAATATGTGTTAGTACCAATTATCTTTTTATTAGGAAATTTATTATCATTAGTTGTACCAAGTGCTTCTAGTTTAGGTGTTTTATTAATGGCTACACTTTTCCCTATTCTTACAAGAGTAGGTATGAGTCCTTTAACAGCAGCTGGTATTATTGCAACAACTGCAACAATTATGCCAACACCACTTGGAGCGGATAACGTTATTGCGGCAGAGGCCTTTGAGATGCCAATTCTTGAATATGTTGGAAAACATGCAGCAATTTCTATTCCAACCTTACTTCTTATGACAGTTGCTCATTACATTTGGCAAAAATATTGTGATAAGAAAGATGAGGCAAAAGGAACTACATTTAAAACAGAATTAAAAGGCTTACGTGAAGAATTACCACCAACATTTTATGGTTTACTTCCAGTATTACCTTTAATTCTAGTTGTTATTATAAACTTAGGTTTTCCTTCACTAAAAGTAGGATTAGTTACCATCACTTTTATTAGTTTATTGGTTACTATTTTATGTGAAGCTTTAAGAACTAGACAGATTCCTAAAGTTACTCAAGATGTTCAGGAGTTCTTTAAAGGAATGGGAGCAGGTTTGGCATCTGTAGTGTCAATCATGGTTGCAGCGACTGTATTTGTAAATGGTTTAAAAGCGTTAGGCATTGTAGATATGTTAATGGAATCTGCGAATGGACTTGAAGGAGCAGGCATCATTATGATGTTAGCATTCAGTGGAATTACGCTTGTCATTGGCTTAATTAGTGGTAATGGCTTGTCCGTGTTTTATGCAACAATCGGTTTAATTCCAAGTGTCGCGGCTGCGGCTGGAGTATCACCAGCTATGATAGCATTACCAATGCAAATGATTGCTAATTTAGTACGTTCAATCTCTCCAGTAGCGGCTGTTATTGTTATTGTTGCTTCTTCCACAGGGGCTACACCAATCCAGTTAGTAAAGAGAACAAGCGTGCCAATTATCGTTGGAATAATAAGCTGTTTAGTGTTATCCTTTGTATTATTATTTTAAGTCAATAAAAATGAGCGCTTCGTGGCGCTCATTTTTATCATAAATCATAAGATTTTATCTTTGTTATTGGATTTAATTAACGGTTAGGATCGTATAGAGAGTAGTAGATTATTAATTATATATTAAAAATGTTATAAGAAAATGAGTAAAGGATATTTTAAGAAGTAGGTGATTGAATGGGTTTAAAAATAGTTGAAAATGCCTTAACACCAGAAATATATATCGATGTCAGAAAACAAGTTAATTTTAAGGAATACAGCTATAAAGATATAGAAATCGCCCTTAAAAATAGTCTTTATACCGTAGTTATTTTTGATGATGAAAGGCCTGTAGGAATTGCAAGAATCGTTGGAGATGGACGAATCACTTTCTTTATTAAAGATGTGGTAGTTATTCCTGAATACCAAAAGCAAAAGATTGGTACCATGCTTATGTATCAAATGGAAGACTACATTACAAAAACGGCTTGTGACGGAGCATATATCGGGCTTATGTCAACGCCAGGTATGGCAAAGTTTTATAAAAAATTTGGTTTTATTGAAAGACCGACTACAGAATATGGACCAGGTATGGTAAAATTCTATAATGAGAATTCCCGGATAATTACTAAAATTAGCTGACTGGAAGATTCGTTATGTAGTTAGCGAATGTATTCAGTGTTATAAAAGAAGAGGTGACCAATTTTGAAAAAACTAATAGTATTAGGTAGTCTGAATATGGATCTTTCCATTCAAAGTGATTATATGCCAAAAAGCGGAGAGACAATGAATGGGTATGGTTTCTTAATGAACTCTGGCGGTAAAGGTGGTAATCAAGCAGTAGCAGCAGCAAAACTTGGTGTTGATGTTAAGATGATTGGTAAAGTCGGAAATGATATTTTTGGTAAGCAATTGGTGGAAGACTTAAATCAATATGGAGTGGATACTACCAATGTAGAGATTGACAATGATGTATCCTCTGGTGTTGCAATTATAACAAGATGTAATAACGACAATAGAATTATTTTAAGCAATGGGGCAAATCATGCATTAAAATTTGATTGTGTAAAGGAGACGTTAAACAAGATAGGTTGCAAAGGCGATATCTTTTTAACGCAGTTGGAAAATGAATATGAGGTTGTTAAGGAATCCATTAAATATGCCAAGGAGTTAGGACTTTACACGATTTTAAATCCAGCACCAGCTAAAAAATTAGAAGATGAGATATATCAGCATTTGGATTTAATTATTGTAAATCAGAGTGAATGTGAGCTGTTGACCGGAATTTATCCAGATAATAAAGACTTGTATCAAGAAGCGTTGGAACAATTCCGAACAAAAGGTGTTGATGCCATAATTACCCTTGGTACAGATGGTAGTATAACAAACTATCAAAATTCTTTTGAGTATATCGAATCAAAAAAAGTAAAAGCAGTAGATACTACAGCAGCAGGGGATTCTTATATTGGTGCATTGTGTAGCTATCTTGTTGAAGATAAAAACTTTATTGAAGGTTTAAATTTTGCTTCTAAGGTAGCCGCAGTAACAGTTACAAAAGAAGGCGCACAAGTAGCAATCCCTACAATAAATGAGGTTATGGAGTATTTTAAAGAATAGATAAATAAGAGTTTAAGTAATTCATTCATATGGAGTATTACGTTATAGAAAAGGAGAGATTATTATGAGCAAACGACCAATTATTATTGATACAGATCCTGGAATTGACGATGCCTTAGCAATCGCGATTGCATTATATGCGGAAGAATTAGATGTTAAATTAATTACAACGGTAGCAGGAAACGTAGGTTTGGATAAGACAACATATAATGCACTACGCTTATTAAAATTTTTTAATAAAGAAAATATATCAGTTGCAGAAGGTGCAGACAGACCATTATTAAGACCATATGAAGATGCAAGTTCTGTACATGGTAAGAGTGGTATGGAAGGCTATGATTTTGAAGATCCAACACAAACTCCAATCAAAGATAATGCAGTGAATGCCATGAGAAATGTTATCATGGAGAGCAAAGAACCAATTACGATTGTAGCAATCGGACCATTAACCAACATTGCACTGTTATTAAAGGTTTATCCAGAAGTGAAAAATAATATAAAAGAAGTGGTAATGATGGGTGGAAGTGCAGGCCGTGGTAATAAAGGAGTTATGTCAGAATATAATGTTGGCGTTGATCCAGAAGCTGCTCATATCTTATTCCACAGCGGACTTAACATTACGATGGTTGGACTTGATGTGGGTATGAAAGCCTTAGTTCTTCCTGAAGATAGTGAAGAGATTAAAACAATGAATAAAACAGGTGAAATGGCATATAGCTTATTTAAAAAATACCGTGGTGGTAGTTTTAATACTGGTCTAAAAATGTACGATAGTACAGCAATTGCGTATTTACTTGCTCCTGAAATGTATGAAATTGTTGATACTTATATCGATGTTGAACTTGCAGGAACAATGACAGCTGGTTGTACGGTGGTTGATTTAAGAGGTTACTTAAAACAACCAAACAACGCTAAGATTTGTCTTGATGTTGCACCAGATAAATTCCGTGAATGGTTTAAAGAATCTATTCGCAAATGTAACTAATGAAGGAAACGATTTGTCTTACAAAGTGTGTCGGCATGATGTAAAACAGGCGGAAGGAAGTAACTTGGTATGAATAACGTTTTAATGTATGGGACTGCTTTATTATCAGTTGTCATTGTTATTTTTATGTTAGTTAAAAAAATGGATATTAAAATTACGATGTTTGCTATGGGCGTTATTTTAATGTATATAGCCTCTTGTATGGGCAATGCAATTGGGGGTGAAGGGTTTAAAACCTCGGGCTTAATACTTTTAGATCCTTTGCTTGTCATAATTAATGAATTTAAATCCACATTGAATTCCGCTGGTTTTATTATCATGATACTGGGTGGATATACAGCCTATATGACTGCTATTGGTGCAAATGAAGTTACAGTGCACACATTAACTAAGCCAATTAAGAAGATAAAATCGGTGTATATTTTAGTTCCTGTAGTTTTCTTAGTTGGTAATTTGCTCTCTTTGGTTATACCCAGTGCTTCAAATTTAGCGATTATATTATTGGCTACACTTTATCCAGTATTAAGACAGGCAGGGATGACACCCCTTACTACAGCAGCAGTAATTGCTACTACGGCAACGGTTATGCCAACGCCTTTAGGCGGAGATAACGTAGCAATTGCTACTGAATTAGCGAAATATTCCGAGTTCCATGGACTAAGTGTTTCGGATTACGTAATTCGTTATCATGCAGTTGTTTCAATTCCGACATTATTCGTAATGGCAATTACACATTATATATGGCAGAGACATTTGGATAAAAAGAAGAGTAATGAGCATGCAAATGACGTGGAAATTGCATCTGTTAGTGAACTTGAAGGTGGTATGTTTTACCGATTGGTATATACAATGTTACCTGTTTTTCCGATTTTATCTAAAACCTTGCAAGAACACTCCTTCCTCTAAGGTAGGAGATGAATTGCCAAAGCTGAACCCAAGTTACTCTTACATTTTCTAAATATTGTGGTACAATTTCAGTAGTAATTACAGAAAGGTAATAAATACAATGAAATTGGATAATAATAATCATTCAGTGTTCTTGCTCCATTATCACTTAGTGATAGTAGTGAAATATCGTAAGAAAGTAATAGATGATATAGTATCAAATAGGCTTAAAGAAATATTTGAGTACATATCACCCAACTATAATATTACACTTGAAGAATGGAACCACGATAACGACCATATTCACAT
>OJJJ01000034.1_pt1 | contig 113184 bp, 98 predicted proteins | sample 1596311 | NCBI WGS metagenome assembly OJJJ01 (sample SAMEA4350140, study PRJEB24818) | metagenome | biome: human; feature: gut; material: faeces | place: Denmark | collected 2013-09
CTACATAATAGTGTATAATACTTGTACAATTTTTTCAACTATTTTTTTATCAGTATAACTCAAATTTTATCTTTTTATAGTTCAATTAGTTTTTTATCGGAATGTGTAAAGTTTTCACAGCCATCTTTTGTAACAACTACAAGGTCTTCAATACGCACTCCACCAAAGTTTCTTACATAAATCCCTGGTTCAACGGTCAAAGTCATATTTTCTAATACTAATTCTTCTGCTTTCATGGACGCTCTTGGATTTTCATGAATAAATAAACCAACACTATGTCCTAGCCCATGTCCAAAACAACCCTCATAACCAGCAGCGTAAATAATGTCACGTGCGATTTTATCAATTGATTTTCCTGTCATACCAGCTTTTAATTGATCTAACACAGCCAATTGTGCTTTAAGAACAGTATTGTAGATTTCAAGTTGTTTTTCATTTGCTTTACCAACAACAATTGTCCTTGTCATATCTGAGCAATATCCATTATAAAGACAGCCAAAATCTAGTGTAACAAAATCACCGTATTCAATCTTCTTACGTCCAGGTACCGCATGTGGCATTGATGAATTGATACCAGATGCAACAATAGGATCAAAAGAAATACCTTCCGCACCATTTGTCTTCATAATATATTCAAGCTTAGCAGCAATTTCTAGTTCTGTTACTCCTGGCTTAATATCGTCTAATATTTTAGTAAATGCAATATCGCCAATATGCTCTGCCATTTTTATGTTTTCGAGTTCTTCTTGCGTTTTCACCATACGAAGGTTTGATAATTCATCCTTCATTGGAACAAAATTAATATCTTCTAAGTTTTTAACATATGCTTTATATTCTGCATAGTTAAGTTCAACTTCTTCAAATCCAAGGGTAGCTACCTTTTCATTTTTTGCAACTTCTGCTATGGATGCTGCATATCCTTTGTCCGTAATATCTACAATTTCAAAACCTACTGCTTCCGCTTCTGCTTGATAAATATAACGGAAATCAGTAAATATTATTTTCTTATTCTTACTAATATATGCTACCCCAGTATCACCACAATATCCAGTAAGATATCTCCTATTATGGCGATTTAAAACAATAATAGCATCCACAGAAACTTTATCCATAATTTCATAAACTTGAGCTTCTTTTTTCATATTTTTACCCATTTTTAGTCATAAACAATACATTTATGGCTTACCTTTCTATCCTTATATTTTAATTATTGTTAGCAGTTAATTCTAATATAGCATCAACCGCTAATAAATATCCTTGAAAACCAAGACCAACAATTTGTCCTGTGCAAACTGGTGCCGTCACAGAAACGTGACGAAACTCCTCTCTTTTATGTACATTGGAGATGTGCACCTCAATTTTTGGAACATCAATGGAAGCTAGCGCATCTCTAATTGCATAGCTATAGTGAGTATAAGCACCAGGATTAATAATAATCCCATCTACTTTATCATAATATGCTTTTTGAATTCGGTCAATAATCTCACCTTCACAATTGCTTTGATATGTTTCGATTGTAATACCTAGCTCCTTTGCTTTCACCTCTAACATTTCAAGCAAAGAATTAAAATCTTTCGTCCCATAAATACCTTTTTCACGAATTCCTAAGAAGTTGATATTCGGTCCATTGATTACTAATAAATTCATAGAAACCTCCTTACAAGTTAAGCTGGTCAATTTCGTTTATAATTTCTTGAAACGTTTTGTCACTGGTTTGAATCATGGCATGTGCACATGAAATATAATTAGGGATACGTTTCATCAGTAGCTCCTGAATTTTTTCTTCCCGATTGGAATTGGCTAACAATGGACGTTTTGTATCCCCTTCTACTCTTTGTAAAATAGTTTCTTTGGATGCGTCTAAAAATATTACTCGTCCTAAGGAACGCAATAATTTTTTATTTTCTTCTTTCATTGGCATTCCACCACCAGTTGAAAGTACCGCACCCTCCAAATTCGTATTTAATTCTATTAATAGTTCCGTTTCTAAAGTTCGAAAATACTCTTCCCCAGAAGTTTCAAATATTTCAGAAATGGATCGCCCCTCTTTTTCTACAATCAAGGAATCTGTATCAAGAAAAGTATACGAAAGATTTTTAGCAAGACGCATACCTACACTTGTTTTTCCACTCCCCATAAAGCCTATTAAAATGATATTTTTTCTCATCCCTTACCCTACCGTGCCTTTCATCTCTTTAAACTGCGTTCGTAAAAATATAAAACAACTCGTTCGAAATATCGTTTGATTATAATTTGTATTTCTTCTTTCTTCCCAATAGGCTTTACAAGAATTGTTTTAAGTTTAATTCGATTTGCACCATACACATCCGTAAATAACTGATCACCAACAAAAATCGTGTTATTCACATCCGTGCCCATAAGTTCCATCGCTTTTTGATACCCCTTTTTTGAAGGTTTGTTCGCTTTAAAAATATATAAACCATTGATATCTTTGTTAAATCTTTTTACGCGTTCTTCGTTATTATTCGATAAAAAGCATACTTTAAACCCGATCTCTTTTAATTGTTTCATTAATGCAAGAGCTTCATTGGAAGCGTCTGCACCGTGCTCAACAAGTGTATTGTCTACATCAAATATTAAACCACGATAACCTTGCTTATAAAGGTCCTTATAATTTATGTCAAATGAAGAATCAACATATTCTCCCGGATAAAATTTTTGAAACATAGTAACCTCTTTCATACAATTATTATAAAGCTAGTGTATCACTTTTTTTGAATTCCTTAAAGTTATTTTTTTCTATTTGTGTATTATAAACAATATTCCTTGTTTATTCAAGAAAATAACAATAAGTCACTTTCAAAACTATAACATAAGTATCCTTAGTTTCATCACTAAATAACAAGTAACTTTCACTAAGTCAAAAATTTGGATAAATTTATTCTCTGAAAACAAGCCACAAATAGGGTAAATGAAAGCGCTTACACACTTTGCTTAACTCTTTCGACTTTAATATCACTTGATTTTTCCAGTCCATTGAGATATAATTATTAAAGTAATTACTGGGTGACACAATAAATAAATGTAAGGGCTTAAATTACTAGCATTTTACATTATTTAAGTAATTCTAATATTTTAATGGAGGTATTCAAATGGATTATACAAAGAACTTTTCACTTGAAGGTAAAGTAGCATTGGTTACTGGTGCTTCTTATGGTATTGGTTTTGCAATTGCTAGCAGTTATGCTGCAGCTGGCGCAACCATCTGTTTTAATGATATCAAACAAGAATTAGTAGATAAAGGAATTGAAGCATATAAAGAAGCTGGTATCACTGCTCATGGTTATGTTTGTGACGTAACTAACGAAGAGCAAGTGGACGCTATGGTTGCTCAAATCGAAAAAGAAGTAGGTGTTATTGACATTTTAGTTAATAATGCAGGTATCATTAAACGTATTCCTATGCATGAAATGTCTGCTGCTGAATTCAGACAAGTTATTGATGTTGACTTAAATGCACCATTTATCATGGCAAAAGCTGTTATACCTAGCATGATCAAAAAGGGTCACGGAAAAATTATCAACATTTGCTCTATGATGAGTGAATTAGGTCGTGAGACAGTATCTGCTTATGCTGCTGCTAAAGGTGGCTTAAAAATGTTAACAAAGAACATAGCATCTGAATACGGTGAATTCAACATCCAATGTAATGGCCTTGGACCTGGTTACATCGCAACTCCTCAGACTGCACCATTAAGAGAAGACGGACATCCTTTCAATGAATTCATTATTGCAAAGACTCCAGCTGCTCGTTGGGGAACTCCAGAAGACCTTGCTGGTCCTGCTGTATTCTTAGCATCTGAAGCTTCTAACTTTGTAAACGGACATGTTCTTTATGTTGATGGTGGTATCTTAGCTTATATCGGTAAACAACCAAAATAATGTTTGCTTCATTAGCTAACACATAAAATAAGGGCTATCGAAAAATAGATAATTACTATGCTTGTTCCCATGTTTCTCGTAAGAAAAACATATCTACTTACATACAAAATCTATTTGAAGATAGCCCATTTTTTTTATAATGTTATTAACTACCAAAACGTATCGTATAACTTCGCTGAAAGACACCATTCATCTCTAAAACATTTATATACTCTTTCTCTTCAATGTTTCCATGAAAATCAACACCATCACATCTACCAAACCAAGGTTCAATGCATACAAAAGGCACTGATCTTTTTGATGGAGCCCATACTCCAAACAACGGTGTATCAAAGTCCACTGTTATATATGGAGTTTTATCCGGATGACACAACTGGACAATATTGCATTGTCTGTCTTCAAGAACAAGAGCATCGTTATCAAATAAGGATTTCTTTAAACGCAAATATCCTACTCCATTTACAATCGCATCAAACGACAAGCTTCTAAATTTATTACTTGCTAAACCAGTTTTCATATCAATCTCGCGAACTCTAAGCTTATCAACACCATGGAATGCAATAAAATCGGATATATCTTCTTTTTTATCCATTCGACATAAAAATCCTGGATGTGCTCCTATTTGAAAGTACATTGGTTTTTTATCCTGATTTTTCACATCCCAGATAACTTCCAATTGATCCTTCTTTAATACGTATGTAATATCCAGGACAAATAAAAACGGATACACTTCTAATGTTTTTTCATTGGATTTTAAGGAAAAGACCAATTTCTCATCCTCTCTTCCAATTAATTCAAAGTCCATATCTCTTGCAAAGCCATGTTGAGGCATTGGATATTCTTTACCTTCATATCTGAATTTTTTCCCTTGATTACTTCCTACGAAAGGAAACAAAATTGGAGAATGCCGATTCCAATACTGCACATCGCCGTTCCACATATACTCTTCCCCTGTAATTTTTGAAATAACTGAAATAACTTCTGCTCCATGCGCATCCACTGTTACAACTAAGTAATCATTTTCTAATGTATAAACAGCCATATTAGCACCGATCCTTCTCCTATTTTTAGAAAATCTTCATTTACTTTTAGATAAAGCTTCTCTTAACTTTTAGATGAAACTCTCTAACTTTATGATTTATATTATAAGTCAAACCTAATACGAATGACTAGTAGATATTTTACATTATTACGATTTCTTATTTATAATTTTTGCAGTTTCCATTATCATTTTAAAAAGAGGGAATGCAATCTTGATTAATTTAAGAATTGCTATCTTTTATTATAAAGTTACATATTTAGCTTCTAGTCATTTAACATATAGAGAATCATCTAACTTTGAAGTGCTACATTTTAATCCGTAACATCAGAAAACATGAAATAAATTATAATATCTTAAATTTTTATCAGCACATTATTTATCCTATATAAAAAATGATTCATATGTCAAATATAATATTATACTGACACATGAATCACTTAACTCATTTCATTATATTAAAAATAGTTTTATTTTTTCTTCTTGTTTTTTAACGACCTAATTTTGCCTTTGTTTGATGCTTTTACATCGTTTTCTCTCTTGCTACCCTTATTGCCTGTCTTCTTTCCAGCGCCATTTCCATCTTTACGTTTTGTATTTTTATGACCATTGCTTGATGAAGTAGGTCTCGCTCCATACTTGTCCTTATCTTGATAACTTGGACGGATGAGACATTTCTTATCATATCCAATCAAATCCGTTCTGTTTGCCACTGTTAAAGCCTCTACAACCAATCTATAGTTTTTTGGATTGCGGTATTGAATTAACGCTCTTTGCATCGCCTTTTCATGAGGATTTTTAGGAACGTAAACCGGTTGCATCGTTCTTGGGTCGATTTCTGTATAATACATACAAGTAGAAATCGTACTTGGTGTCGGATAAAAGTCTTGCACCTGCTCTGGCATATATCCCAAATCTCTTAAGTATTCCGCTAATTCTACGGCTTCTTTCATTGTAGAACCAGGATGTGAAGACATAAGGTAAGGAACCACGAATTGTTTCATACCAAGTTTATCATTCGTCGCACGATATTTTTTAATAAACTTTTCGTATACCGCATTCTCTGGTTTACCCATCATAGTAAGTACATTATCACTGATATGCTCTGGAGCAACTTTTAGCTGTCCGCTTACGTGATTCTGGCATAATTCCTCAATAAACGTATCATCTGTATCATTGATCAGATAATCAAAACGAATTCCAGAACGTATAAATACTTTTTTCACCTTAGGCAATTCTCTTAATTTTTTCAAAAGACTTAAATAATCTTTATGATCAATGTTTAGTTGTTTACATGGTTTTGGAAACAAACATTGCTTGTTAATACAAACACCTTTCGTAAGCTGTTTTTCACAAGCAGTATGACGGAAGTTTGCAGTAGGACCTCCAACGTCATTGATATAGCCTTTAAACTCTGGATCCCATGTTAATGTTGTAGCTTCTTGAATAATGGATTCGTGACTTCTTGTTTGAACGATTCGACCTTGATGAAACGTCAACGCACAGAAATTACAGCCACCGAAACATCCACGGTTGCTTGTTAAACTGAATTTAAGTTCTTCGATTGCTGGTATTCCACCAAGTTCAGCATAAGATGGGTGATAATCACGCATATATGGAAGTGCATAAACTCGATCCATTTCCGACTGCGTTAATGGTTTCGCTGGAGGATTTTGAACAACATATTCGCCGTCTTTATATTTTTCCACCAAACGTTTTGCTGTAAAAGGATCTGTGTTTTGATATTGAATATAAAAACTTTTTGCAAACACTACTTTACTATCTAATATCTGTTGGAACGTTGGTAACTCGATTGCGTCATACACGGATTCTAAATCTTTTGCTTTGTATACGGTTCCTGGAATAAATGTAATATCTTTTACGTCGATACCACTATTTAAAGCATCGGCAATTTCTACTATGGATTTCTCTCCCATACCGTATGAAATAATGTCTGCTTGTGAATCTAATAAGATAGATCTCTTAACTTTATCACTCCAATAATCATAATGAGCAAGTCTTCTTAGAGATGCTTCAATTCCTCCTATGATAATTGCTGCATTTTTATATTTTTTACGGATCATATTACAATATACAATGGTAGCTCGATCTGGACGTTTTCCGATAACACCACCTGGCGTATATGCATCATGTTGTCGTCTTTTTTTCGCTACAGAATAGTGATTTACCATCGTATCCATGTTACCACCAGATACTAAGAATCCAAGTCTTGGTTCACCAAGTGCCATAATACTTGTTTCATCTTTCCAGTCTGGTTGTGCTATAATACCAACCCTATAACCTTCGCTCTCTAAAATACGACTGATAATTGCAGGACCAAAGGAAGGATGATCTACATATGCATCACCAATGACATATACAAAGTCACATTCCTCCCATCCACGCTTTTCCATATCTTCTCTATTTAAAGGTAAATAGTCTTTTACCATATAATTCTACACCTAAACCTTTCAACAATTTATACTCACGTATTGAAACAAAACCTAATATAACATGTTTTCTGTAAATCCACAAGAAAAACTAACAAGGCCTTATCTCTTATCTCTTATCTCTTATCTCTTATCTCTTATCTCTTATCTCTTATCTCTTATCTGAGTAATTATAATAAAACACAACAAAATTTACAATACATGCTTAAGCGTATTTCTTCTATAGCATATATACTAAACAAAAAGGCTTTATAAAAGTCACTCAACTCTTATAAAAGCCTTTTCGTTTTTACGAACTTATTTAAACTGCTTGCTTACTTTTTATATCCATTCTTCTTAATTCAATGACAAACTTTCTGTTATACATACGATAATTCATCGTGAAGACGTTTGAAATGCTATTATTGTACTAAATCTTCATCATAAAGATGTTTTAATGCTATTATTGTACTAAAACTCCATCGTAAAATACTTTTATAACAGGGTTCGTAAACGTACCATACGTAGACCAATCCGTTTTCGCAAAACGAAGTTCGATATTCATTTTCCCTTGATCCAGTGTCAATGTATTCGACTGGTTAATGGAAACAATCAATTGTTTGTCATGAATCGTTCCAGAAACTGTACCGCTCATGGAAATGTACCAAGGTGAAACATTCAATTGTAATGCGGCATTATCAACCCAAATATTTTGTACCGCGTCACTCATTCCATCAGAAGTATAAGTGATAGAAACTTTTGATAAATCGATAGTTCCAGAAGCTGCTATAACTGTATATTGTTGACTTATGTAATTACCATTATGTTTTGTAGTAACAGAAACACTCGGCTTACCTTCTTGTGGAATCACCGTTACGCTAGGCGTCGGTGTAGCACTTGGGCTAACACTTGGCGTTGGCGTTATGGTAACTGTTGGTGTTGGAGTAAGAGTTGGTGTCGGCGTAACCGTTGGTATCACACTTGGGATTGGTGTTGGTGTAATACTAGGTGTTACGCTTGGTATCGGAGTCGGTGTAATGCTAGGTGTTACGATTGGCGTTACACCTGGTGTTACAGTTGGCGTTACACCTGGTGTTACGATTGGCGTTACACTTGGTATCGGAGTTGGCGTTAGCGTAGGATTTGGAGTAACCCCTTCTATAATTGCATAATACGCTGGTTTAGCCTTGTAATTACCATCAAACAACAATGGATAACCACCCAACCAACTTGTTTTATCCGTAACTCCCCAGAATATCACATTACTAATATTAATACCCTCTTTTCTCAAGGAAAGTACTTTATTCATAAGAAGCTTATAACGGTTTGCCTGTGCCTGTAACGCAGATGCACTATTGTCAGGTTGTTTAATATCAAGCTCCGTTAATTGTATCTCTAGGCCCAAAGAATTGTACTTGCGAATCGATGTCTCAAACATGCTAATGCTTGGGTATTCCATTACCCAATGTGATTGCATGCCCATTCCATCCACCAATCCTTTATCTTTTAAGTTCTTTAAAATATTATAAATAAACGTACTCTTTTTATCTTCATATTCATTATAATCATTGTAGAAAAGTTTACATCCTTCTGGTGCGTATTTTCTTGCATATTCAAAAGATTTTTCAATAAATTCTGCACCTATTGTCTGCATCCATGCAGAGTTTCCAGATGTAATATTGTTAGAACCTGGGTTTCTATATCCAGTGGATGTATTTGGATCCACAGCTTCATTTACTACATCCCATGCATAAAATTCCACGGTTGGATAGCTCGTTTTAATTAGTTCCATGAGATTTTTAATATAATTCTCAAGTCTTTGCAACATAATCTCTTTGGAAACCCACGCTGCATTCGTATCCGTAGAATAGTTCTCTTTAAAAAACCAGTCTGGGGTTTGACTATGCCATACTAAGGTATGCCCCCTCACAGGGAGATTATTATCTCTTGCAAAATCTAACAAGGTTTTCGCTGCCCTTAAATTTACCTGTGGGTTAACTTGATTTCCGCCATTCGCTTCCATATAAGCGATTGTTGCTGTATGATCAAGTACTGCATCAGGCTTTAATTCATTACCAAACGTTAGGTTATTATAATGTTTTAATACCAACTCTTTTGCAGGTTTTGGAGCGATTTCACTTGCGGTTGCTGCACCACCAATATTAAAATACCCACGATATACATCCTGTAAACTCGCAATGTTCTTCTCGATTTCTGGTAAAACTGCTGGTGTCGCATTAAAATCATCAATGTAAAAATCCATAAAATCTTGTGACGATGGAGAAGATTTCCACTCTGTCTCAACATAGATTTGAACATTTGTCGCATCCGTTGGAATCGTATATTCTCCTTGTAACAAGGTCCACTGACCTTTTGTTACTGACGCGGATTTTATCGTTTTATATTGATCATTTACGCCATCGTTATACTGCAATTGCAGACTAAACTTTTGTGTACTAGAATACGAACTTCCAGTAAATTTAAACATCATTCCAAATACGTAAGTCTCTCCAAGTGTTAGTTCATCCGTCATATCACAAGTAGCTCCATGCCAAGTTTTACTTCGATTGCTAATTTTCACACTACTTAAACCGGAATATGCTTCCTCTGTGCTTAATGCCACAATCTCTGCATCAATTCCTCTTGGTACCCATCCAGATAAACCGGATTCGAAATCATGGTAAATGAGGTTCCCATAAGTCACGGGTGAATCTGATGCAATCGCTTGACTCTTTGGTATGTTAAATACTGTAGTTGATACTACGAAAGATAGTGCTAATAACAATGCAATTAGCTTCTTTTGGAACATAAACACACCTCCTATTTGTAAATGAATAGTACTACCAGTTTAACTACTTTATAGTATGTCCAACTTGGTAATACCAATATTTTACTACAAACAGGAGGTGAAATATAGCTGTTTTAAATTATCAGGTTCCAAACTTTTTCGTAATTTTTATGCACATTTACATTCATATAACTAGGACTAAGCACTTTTCATAGGAAATCTATTATTTTTTATAAAATGGTGCTAAATCTTTCGTTGCTTCTTTTCCTAATCCAGTTTCTACTGAAGTAAGTTTTAATAATTTGTCTTCTAAAAATGGTGCTGTAATCTTTGCAATCTTATCAAAAGTCTCGTTTACATCCCCATCCATATCAACAATGATTAGATGACTTTGAATATTGCCTTGTAACATCAAACGATAGTATGCAGCATTTACGCCTGGTATTTCACTTACATAGTTTGATACCGTATCAAGTAATTCACTTGGCACTTCTTTGGGCTCTCCAAGATATACCTTAGATTGCATACGTTGTATTTTTTGCTCTTTTAATGATGCTACAAGTTCTTTCTTAAAAATTAGATTTTCGCCATAAGGATTAATTACAAATCCACGAAAATCATTTGCATCATTCAATACCAACTCAGCATAGTTATCAAAATTAGAAAGAATCGCTTCTTTACAATCATTATCCCATTTTCTTAACTCTTCCCAATCAGTAAATGCTAAACAGAACTTATCACCTTTTTTATCTTTGATATAACGGTAGTTTACTTCTGTTGTATCATTAATTGCATTATATCCGTCATCGTCCGAATCTTTTTGTACAAATGCCGGAATTAAAAATTGTGCCTTCATGACCTCATCTATCATCTGGCTTATGGACTCATCCGTACCTCTTTTTCGCATTATTGTAATTGCGTCCAAAAGTGCTTGATTATTTGTATCGCTCATATGTTTTTTCCTTTTCTATAATGTCGTAATGAAACATCTTTAACTATGATGCTTTATATACCAATATAAAACATTCTTTATCATAATGTCAATAAAAATTCAACATTTCACTGAAATATTTGTGAAATTTTAATAAATTCTAAGTATAATTTGATAGAAGAACGAGGTGATACTTCTATTTATTTACTATAATTAACAAATATTTATAACAAGAAAAAAGATATTACAGCAACGGAAATTTCGTCGAATATTTCGCCTAAAATTTCGTTTTAATAATATCTTCTTTCTTATATAAAAACTTTTTACTCCTTGTAATCTTATATTTTCTTCAAAAATTAAATTTCCAACTTCTAATATTTTTCTAAACTATTAATTTACTACGTCTAATACTTTTCTCAGACTATTAATTTACCACTTCAAATACTTTTTTTAAACTTACATTTTCTTTCTTGATTTATTCTTACACAATCCATTTTTCTTCTTCCATTTAAGCTCTTTGTACTGGATTACTGCTTATTTCTAATTGTATATCCTATCTTTTTAACTACTAACATATAATCTTTTTACAGATTCTATAGATCTTTTACCACTTTTATATATATCATTATTCATTCTCAGCCTGTAATCTTTGTGCTGCTTCTTCAATTACTTTTGATTGAACATCTGCAGGAGCAGGCTCATATCTTGCAAATTCATAAGAATAATCTCCAATACCGCCAGTCATAGAACGCAAATCCGTTGCATAACCAAAGGTCTCAGAAAGTGGTATATCTGCTATAATTTCTTGTCTACCATTGTAATGAGGATTCATACCAAGAACTCTACCACGTCTCTTATTTAAATCACCCATAATATCCCCAGTAAATTTATCTGGAACCACAACTTTTAGAGATACGATTGGCTCTAATAAGATTGGACTAGCATCCAATACACCTTGCTTAAATGCTTGTATTGTAGCCATTTTAAATGCCATTTCAGAAGAATCCACAGGATGATAGGAACCATCCACTAAAGTAGCCTTAATTCCCACAACTGGATATCCTGCAAGAGGTCCACGTAATACACTATCAGCAATTCCTTTTTCTACCGCTGGGAAGAAGTTTCTAGGAACCGAACCTCCAAAGATTTTCTCTTCAAATTCATATGCTTTATCGGTATCACCAAGTGGCTCAAATTCCATATGAACATCACCATATTGTCCGTGACCACCAGATTGTTTTTTATACTTTCCTTGAACTCTAACTTTTTTACGTATTGTCTCACGATAAGGTACTTTTGGCTTCTTTAATTCAATGTCAACTTTATAGCGTTGCAACATTTTACTTACAGCCACCTCAAGTTGCTGCTCACCAATACCGTAAATAAGTGCCTGACGATTTTCCACATCACTCACTATCTTAAGTGTTAGATCTTCTTCCATTAATTTAGACAAAGCCTGGGAAACTTTATCATCATCACCTTTGTTCTTTGTCTTATATCTAAGATATGCATAAGGCGTTGAAATCTTAAGACGATCGTATACGATTGGATGTGCTTTGGTTGAAAGGGTATCCCCTGTCATAGTGTTTGATAGCTTACCAATCGCACCAATATCACCTGCATATAATTCTTTTACTTCAATTTGCTCTTTTCCACGAAGAATATACAAACGACTTAATTTCTCTTCGGTATCACGCTCCGCATTATAAATAATCGCATCGGATTTCAGCACACCAGAACAAACTTTTACCAAGGAAAACTTACCGATAAACGGATCTGCAATTGTTTTAAATACCCTTGCAGTCATTGGTTTGTTCGCATCATAATCTGCTGCGAAAGTCGAATCCGTTTTTATATTTCTACCCGTAATCACCTGTTTATTTGGTGAAGGGAAATACTTTTCAATTGCTTGCAATAACATATTGGAACCTTGCGCATTTAAGCCAGATCCCATTAAAACAGGAACAATACTACAATCGATAACACTGCTTCTTAAAGCCGTAGAAATCTCCTGTGGTGTAAACTCTTCTCCTTCAAAATATTTTTCCATTAATTCTTCTGAAGTTTCAGCAACTGCATCGAGCAAAGCTTCTCTGTATTTTTCTACATAAGGCATTGCGTAATCAGGAATTGGGCATTCTGTGTACTCACTTAATTTTGTGAATCTTCGTCCTGCCATTTTAACAACATTAACAAAACCAACAAATTTTTCATTTTCACGAATTGGAGAATGAAAAGGTGCAATTTTTTTACCATACAATTCTTGTAACTTTTCTACCACAGCTCGAAAACTTGCGTGATCGTCATCCATATCTGTTACAAAAAACATACGAGGAAGTTTATATTTTTCACAATATTCCCATGCTTTTAATGTACCAACTTCTACTCCTGCTTTCGCAGAAACAACGATTACGGCAGCATCACAAGCAGTAAGAGCTTCTTCTACTTCCCCAACAAAATCAAAGTAACCTGGAGTATCTAAGATATTAATTTTGGTGTCTTCCCAAATAATTGGTACCAATGTTGTACTTATTGAAAAAAGCCTTTTGGTCTCTTCTTTGTCATAGTCACTAATGGTATTACCTTCTTCGATTCTGCCTTGTCGGTTAATGATACCAGTAGTAAATGCCATTGCTTCTACCAATGTCGTTTTACCACTCCCACCATGTCCTAACAACGCAACGTTACGAATTTTTTCGTATTTGTAAGTTTCCATGTCTGTTGTCCTCCAATACTTAATAGTCAAGGAGTGAATACAAGACCATGCTATGAACGGTGTAGTTTTTTATGCCTCTATCATAGCATTGATTTGATACACCCTCTTGCCAAAAAACGAATTACCCTGTTTGCAGTTATAAAATTCCTTTCTTTTGTTTTAACATGTTATTGTTATGAAATAGTATTGATTACTTCATGTACTTATTTTACTAAATTTTCATTTAATTTACAATACTTATATGCATTTATCACAAATCTTTTTTGTATATACTTGCAATTTCTTAAATTATTGCTAAAAATAAATAATATTTTTACATTTCGACATTTTTCCTTCTAATATTTGTCTATATTTCACTGATACTTATTTACTTTAAAGCGTTGCGCTTTAAAGTATTGCAGTATTGACATTGCGGGCAGATTGAGTTACAATGTCAAAAAAGTTTATTTTGAACATACAAAAATTGAATACACGAATATTCGTAGAAAGTAAGGTAATATTATGATTATAGTTATGAAACAAGGTGCAAAGGAGTCCTCTATTGAGAATATTCTTCGCATTATAAAAGAAAACGGTCTTGAAGCACATCTCTCCACTGGGAAGCAAGTAACAATCATCGGTGTGGTTGGTGATAAGTCAAGACTAGAAGATAAAAATCTTGAGGTGGAAGAAGATGTGGAACGTATCGTTTCAGTAACCGAAAGCTATAAATTAGCAAATAAAAAATTTCATCCAGAACCATCCGTAATTAAAGTTGGTAATACAACAATCGGTGGTAAAGAATTGGTTATCATGTCTGGCCCATGTGCTGTTGAAACAAGAGAGCAATTATTAGAAACTGCATATGCAATTAAAAAAGCAGGTGCACAGATATTAAGAGGCGGTGCTTACAAACCAAGAACTTCTCCTTACTCCTTCCAAGGATTAGAGGTGGATGGTCTTAAATACATGAAAGAAGCTGGAGAAGCTACTGGATTAGCTACCATATGTGAAGTAACAAGCTTAGAGGCGATTGAGGCTGCAGTAAAATACGTAGATATGCTTCAAATCGGTGCCCGCAATATGCAAAACTTTTACTTATTAAAAGAAGTAGGTAAGACAGGTCTTCCAGTATTATTAAAACGTGGCCTTGCAGCAACCATTGATGATTGGCTAAATGCAAGTGAATATATTATGGCAGAAGGTAATCCAAATGTCGTACTCTGTGAAAGAGGTATTCGTACTTTTGAAACCTCTACAAGAAATACCTTAGATTTAAGTGCTATACCCGTAATTAAAGAAAAAAGTCATTTACCAATTATAGTGGATCCAAGCCATGCAACTGGCGTTCGTAATTATGTAGAACCTCTTGCAAAAGCAGCCATTGCTGCAGGCGCTGATGGACTTATGATTGAAACTCATCCAAATCCAGCAACTGCACTATCCGATGGCCCTCAATCACTTACATTTCCTCAATTCGAAGCTTTATGCAATAAACTTCGTCCATATGCAGAACTAGAACATAAATATTTCTAAGAAAGGTAGGTCTACTATGGATACTACAATTGTTGGCTTTATTGGTTTTGGTCTGATTGGAGGTTCTATTGCAAGGACTCTTAAGGAAATCGATGGAAGCAAACCTTCCACCTTAACCATAAAAAATGAACCATGCGCTTTTTTTAATATCGCTTATGATTATCACAAAACTGGTATCAATCCAGGGTTATCTCTTGCATTAGAAGATGGAACAATTGATAAAATTTCTAAGGACCTCTCACAAGATTTTAAAGATTGTGATCTTATATTTTTATGTGCTCCTGTTCTAACGAACATCGAATATTTAAAACAATTAAAAACAATCATAAAGCCAACATGTATCATTACGGATGTTGGAAGCGTAAAAGGCAATATACATGAGGCTGTGAATTCACTAGATTTAACGAGTAATTTTATCGGTGGGCATCCAATGACTGGCTCCGAGCGTACTGGATATGCAAATTCCAATTCATTGTTGCTTGAAAACGCCTATTATATTTTGACACCGACGAAGGATACAAAAAAAGAAATTTTAGACAATTTTATAAATTTAGTTAAGAAAATGAATGCAATTCCTTTGGTTATCGATTATAATGAGCATGATAACATAACGGCAGCAATCAGTCACGTTCCACACATTATCGCTGCTCAACTCGTTAATCTGGTTCGCACATCGGATGATTCGGATGAAAAAATGCGTACGTTAGCCGCTGGTGGTTTTAAAGATATCACTAGAATTGCTTCATCCTCCCCAATTATGTGGCAAAATATATGCTTAACCAATACTGCTAGTATCAAGCATTTCTTACAGCAGTACATTAATTCTTTGAACAATGTACTGCATGCATTAGAAACAGAAGATGAGTCTTATCTTTATGAGATTTTTGACACTGCAAATACATATCGTAGCCTTATACCAAACAGTCGTGGCATGATGAATCGTATACATGAAATCTACATTGATATTACTGATGAAGTGGGTGCGATTGCAATTATTGCTACATTGCTTGGAAGCAATACAATTAATATTAAAAATATTGGTATTGTTCATAATAGAGAGTTTGAACAAGGCGTGTTACGAATCGAATTCTACGAAGAAAATGCTATGGAAAAAGCAGTTACTTTGCTAAAATCACATAATTACACCATCTATGAACGTAGTTAAAACCGAACGATTTGCGAAGCAACAAATAGGTAAAGGAGTTTAGATACAATGCAATTTGATAAAGTACATCAACTATCTGGCCGTTTGTCGGTTCCAGGTGACAAATCCATCTCCCATCGTTCCGTCATGCTTGGCTCTATTTCAGAGGGAAAGACTGAGGTTTCAAACTTTTTACAAGGAGCGGATTGTTTATCCACCATACGTTGTTTTTCGCAAATGGGTATTGAAATTGAGAATAACAAAGAAAAAGGTACCGTAACAATTCACGGTAAGGGACTTTATGGCCTAAGCAAACCAACAGACATCCTTGATGTTGGCAATAGTGGCACTACACTACGATTAATTTCTGGTATTTTATCAGGGCAAAAATTCGAAACCAAACTTACTGGAGATTCTTCGATTCAAAAACGTCCAATGGAACGAGTGATTACCCCTCTTAGTATGATGGGTGCGGATATCTTAAGTATCACATCCAACGGTTGTGCCCCACTTCGCATCAACGGTACTCTCCCATCCAGGTTACGTAATGTTGGCGGATATGAAAAACAACTTCGCGGAATTCATTATAACTCACCGGTTGCTTCTGCTCAGATAAAATCATCTATTTTACTAGCAGGGCTTTATGCAAATGATAAGACGTCAGTAACAGAACCTTCGGTTTCAAGAAATCATACCGAAATTATGTTACGTCAATTCGGTGCGAATGTGCATACGAAGGGAACTACTGCTACGATTGAACCGAATGCAAATTTAATCGGAACGAAAGTCATGGTACCTGGAGATATTTCCTCAGCAACATATTTTATCGCTGCTGCACTTTTAATTCCTGATTCCGAAGTTCTTATTGAAAATGTAGGTGTTAATCCTACAAGAGATGGTATTCTTGAAGTATGTAAAAACATGGGTGCCGATGTAACAATTCAAAACTTAAGAAATACAGAATACGAAGCAACTTGTGATCTTTTAGTTCGCTCTAGTAAATTACACGGTACTACCATTGGTGGTTCTTTGATTCCTCGTTTAATCGATGAAATACCAATGATCGCAGTTATGGCTTGTTTTGCTGAAGGTGAAACTATCATTAAGGACGCTGCGGAATTAAAGGTAAAAGAAAGCAATCGTATTGATGTTATGGTAACTCAATTAAAGATGATGGGTGCAGATGTAGAAGCTACCGAAGATGGAATGATTATCCGTGGGCAAGCTACTATCAATGGAAAATCACCACTTACTGGAACTACCATTGATAGCAAAGAAGATCATCGTATTGCGATGTCTTTTGCAGTTGCTGGCATTGCCTCTGAAGGAACTACTACCATAAAAGGTGCTGACTGTGTTAACATCTCCTATCCAAGTTTCTATGAGGATTTAAAGAAGTTAGTTGTAAGGTAATATTGTAATACCGATGGCTGAATAAGTCATATAAAAGAGGGAGCATTACAAAATGATAACAATCATTCTGTAATTCTCCCTCTTTTATCGTTACAGATGTTAAATCCAAGCATAAAACCTAAACTACGAAAGATAATTTTTCTTCTTACGCTTGTTCGCCTTCTCTTATTTCAATCGATTGCTATCGACACGTTCCCAAGTTGCTTTTACTAAATCATAAAGTCTTAAGATAACTTTACCGTTTTGTTGATTTAGTTCGTCTTGAAGTAAGAATCCATTTTCTCCATAATATTCATTCGTAAATAATTGAAATTCAAATACATCTCCATCTTTATATTTAAATGCATCCATTTGTCCGTTCTTACATGCATATGGAGACCCATCCATTAATACTTGTAATTTACCTAGCATAACTTCATCAAAGGCTTCTATTTCCGCCGAATAACTCGGAGCAGTAACCCTATAGGTTATGCCATCTGAATCTGTATGCTCATAAATTGAATATGATTCAAATTTAGTCTTTAATGAGTTTTTAAATATCGGGGTAATTAGGCTACCTCCACTTTTGTTATAGTTACCACGGGCACGAAAAGTCACATGATAAATTCCAAACGCATCTTGCTCCATACTCTCAATGCTGATTATGCTTTTACCATCATCATATATTAATTTGCCTTTATTACTGTCAAGATTATATAGATCCACTTCAACCTCAGGGTATGTAGGTATATTCTTATATGCCATTATGTAATTTCGATTTTCCATGAAATATTGAAACCCATCCTTAAAACTACCGATTGTTCCATCGTTCCATAGCTTATTAACAAGTATGAAGCCAGCAAAACCACAGCATATCAAGCCAATGATTACTCGGTAAAAAGTAATAGTTTTTTGATTTGCTCTCTTTATCTGCTTCTTCTCTTCTACTTTCTGTAGTAGGACTTGCAAGACTCTATTACAAAAATCATCTCTCGTATCACCATAAATACTTTCTGGGATCCGATTCTCTTTTTGTGCATTATATAAAAGGCCTAAAATATCCTGCATCACATCATCCAGTGCTTCCTCATCTTCTACTCTCGTATGTAAAATTGTATATAAATTATAATATTCTTCAGCAAACTCACTCTTAAGATATTCATTGACCTTATTACTATTTTGTACCCCATTATGTTTATCTGCTTTCATGAATTGTGAATCCCCCCATTAAATTATCAATGATTACGCGCAAGTTGCTCCATACAACTTGGTATTCATTTAACTGTGTTCTACCCTTTTTATTTAAGGAATAGTACTTTAGAATCGGTTCTTCTTCACTTTCCTTTTTATCGATATCTAGTAAAGACTCACTCTCTAACTTTAATAAGATAGGATATAAAATACCTTCCTCAACATCTTTTAATCCATTGTCTCTAAATTCTTCACTGATTTCATGCAAATTTAAGCACTTATCTTTTAAAATCATAAGTACACAACCCTCTAATATGTGAATTAGCTTTTTAGTCATATCCATCCAACAAAGTCTCCTTTTTTGTATACTCGCACTTATCTTTATAATTAAACACACTGCTTAATAAGTAATCGTATTTACCATTATATTACACTTTTCATCACAATGTAAATATCGTAAATTTATCCTAATTTATGTCATTACTTAAAATGTAGCTCCAAAGTATATAATAAATATCAGACACTAAACTATAAATATTAGAGAATAAAATAATACAATCTATTAGAAAGAATCAATAAACACAAGGAAAGAATAGAATACACTGAGACAATTAAAATCAAACTCGATGAACTTTCAAAGCCATGAATAAGCAAAAGGCTATGACAACAAGATCGTTCCCTGTTATCATAGCCCCATATTACGAGATTTCTCACGCCAAATCACTTCTATTTTTAAAATAAACCATTATAGTACATGCCATTTTGATTCGTTAAACTATACTTACCATCCACACCATATAGCTTATTGCGATTCATGCTAACAAATGCTTCATTGCTTATCTCAAATGCCTTTGCATAAACTTTACCTGCATAGGAATTGTTCCCTTGAAATAGTGTTTTGATATCATTGATGTCAGCATCATTAAAATCGCCTAAATCAAGTGATAATTTATTATCCGATGCAACTGAAATTCCTATTTTATCTAACAATTTTGAGTTTGCAGCTGTTGCTCCTGTCATAAATGCGGCTTTTCGCAAAATTGATACATTATCTGTATTGCTTGCAGAATCTAACACAGAATTATATGCCTTGATATAGTTCTTTAGTGCAGTTTTAATTCCAACCATATCGTATTGTGAAGAGCTTTCTCCTACCTCGGTATTATTTGTGGTAGATTCAACCGAGGTGCTAAGATCTTTCTTATGAAATAAAGAATCTTTTCCCTTTTCTAAAAGCTTACTTACCTCTTTCATCAGAAGATCAGCATCTTGTTTCGCTGTTAAATATTCAGCTTTTGCCGTAGAATCATTCACTAATACACCATTGGTATTATTTCCTTCTGCTTCTTGCTTTTCATAATAAGCTTTTAATAATTTTTTATAGCTACCATTTTTAATACTAAGATAATCGCCTAAAAAGTTGTCACGCTGTGATGAACTTTGCGAATTCGTTGTAAATAAAGAACTCGAATAATTATAATACCTCGAATTAATATTCATAGATTCACTCCTTTGTATCGAATACATAAGCGTTACATCTGACATCTTTATCATGAATTTATGTTTCTATACATTATATCGGAGCTTTCTATGAATATATTATAGTTGATTTCGGTTTCAATTAATTCAAAGTACTTAGTGCATCTATATCTTCCAGATAAATCAGATGAAATGCACTATGTTAGGTAGATAAGTTTCATCAAGAAGAAATAAAATTAATAGTTCATGAAATATTTATGATGTGAATTCAGGTTTGATACATTCTCTTAACATGCTATTTGTCCGATTCCCCTACAATTATAGATACTAAATTAAAATCTTTCTCTCCACTCTCGATGATACGAATCTCAACACTATGTTTTCCATTTTCACCATTCACCAAAAGATCGTGCATATACAGCCAATCTCCCCAACCATCAACAAAATTACCATCCAAAGCGATTGCTTTCTCTTCATTTCCATCAATTATCGCAATGGCTTTTGGTGCACCTAATGAATTGGTCCTTTTGTACTGTATGGAAATATTTCCACCAGCAACTTCAAACGTGATGCGGTCTCCCTCATTCTTTGCAGTAAATCCTCGTTTGAATACATCCGTTATTCCATGTTGTTCTCTATCATCCGCTACAAAACCTTCTAACATTGGGGTGATACTTGTGTTATTATATCTGGTTAATGTCATTCCCACACATGCACTTCGTTTTTCTGGAATTTCATACTCAGTTGTGGTCGTATAGGTTCCTTGCTTCACCTTTTCGAGATAATTGGTTACTATTCTTGCTCCATATGTATGCCCTACATCATTTGGATGAAGATTATCCCCTGAAACATCAGTAGGGGTAAGCTTTCCTAGTAATATCTCTTCAAATACACTCTCTTTCATGCTTACAATAGGTAAATCATAAGCACGTGCAATTTCGTTGTGCATGGTTTGAACGTTGTTACCATTATTATAACTAACCATATTTAAAACCATCACCGCAGGTTGATTTTCCGCACTCAGTATCCCGCGCAAAAGACTCTCATAACTATCTTTAAAAACATCTCTAGAATCATCATTTACACTAAATTCTACAACAACAAAATCTGGTTCATATTGCAGTAAATCATCCCAAACTCTTGCACAAGCAAATTGAGAGGTCGTTGCTCCAATTCCTGCATTCACAAAGGTCACATTTGAATTAGGATAGCTTTCACACCACCAATCAAAGACTTGTTTTGCATAGCAATGCTCACTACTGGATGCCCCGGACCCCATCGTAATGGAACCGCCGATGAAACCGACTGTAATATCTTCACCATTATTTGCACGCGCCATAAGATTTTGTATTCTTTTCGTATTTCCTACATTTAAAATTGCTCTCTCTTCCAATGGAATCATGTCCTTTGTCACCCTCTTTACACTATAAATTTCACCGGTTGTTCCAAGTCCAAGAATGTGAAAATTCTTCTGAATAGAATCTGCACTCATCCGTATTTCAACCGTATGCTCCCCTTCTTCTACCTCATTTAGCAGCAATGCTACTTCTGGATTATTCCAGCCCGATGGTGAATTGCCATAGACGGTCTCTTTTTTCTTACCATCAATATAGACTTCAATATTTCCCATATTCTCACTAATGTCCTCTTTGTACAATAGAAACAGATTTCTACCCTTCATCGTAAACGTAAAAGAACCTGCCTCTTCCTTATTCCATACCCAACCATTCGGAAAATGAACAATGTTGGAGTTTCCTTCTAAAAATCCACCAAGAGACTCTGGGTATAGATTCTGATTGTTATAAAACTTTAAATTTGAATAAATTGATCCGTATGCTCTTAGATTTGTATAATCAATGTTGATAGCTTCCATCTTGCTTTGTGATGCACATTCAAAATAATAAGCAAGGTAATCCTTAATCATGGTGTGTCCTTCTTTGGTTGGATGCGCTTCATCTTGTGCGTATGTACTCCAAGTTAAGTTACCATCTTCCAAATCCTTTGTAATTGCTTCTTTTACACTCAGCATAGGAAGTTGATAGACATCACCGATTTTTTTCATTTCTTCCTCACAAGAATAACCATTCTCAAGCACCGTAAATAATAAAATTACCGCAGGCTTATTTTCTTGCTCAAGACATCGTTTTACTAAGCTTTCATATGCCATATTACTCATCGTATCTTTTGAATCATTCACTGCAAATTCAATGACTATGACATCTGGTTTTTCAGCTAAAACATCCTGCTCTACCCTTAATAAGCCTATGGTTGATGAAGTCCCACTAAGACCTGCATTCACACTTTTAATATTTGGATTTTGATACTCTTCTTGCAGCCACTTTATTGTTTTCGCTACATAATTTTGATTGGCATTCACTAAGTATCCTTCAGTAATAGAACCACCAAGAAATGCAATTTTAGTTAACTCCCCTTGCTTCATTTTATCAAGTGCCTGATGAATTCGATATGTATTACCAAGATTTAAAAGAGAACGTTTCACAGTTTCTGAGGCCTCTATTTCTAGTTTTTCTTCTATGATTCCATTGCTAACTTCCTTACTTTTATTAAAACTCATGTCATCCTCACCACCATCCGACCATATCTTTTTTACAAAAAATAAAGCTATTCCTAAAATGAAAATAATTAATATACTACCAATATACAATATAAATTTTCTGTTTTTCATAAACGCATCCCTTTATTTTAGATACAAAAAAGCCGCCAAACATATGGAGTCTGAACTACACATATTTAGCGACTTTGTCAAAGTATACTCTCGTTATTCTATTCTGCTAATTTTAACAATGGCGCTCTTAAGCTTTCAAGCTTATTACTTGCATCTTCGAAATTACTTCCTTTTACACCAATGTAGAATTTAATTTTTGGTTCCGTGCCAGAAGGTCTTACACAAACCCAAGCATCGTTTGATAATTCAAAATATAAAACATTTGATTTTGGTAGATTCGTACTCGTAATAGCACCAGTGTTTAAATTTAGTACCTGATCTTTTTCATAATCACGGAAAGCAATAACTTCATAATCTCCCAATTCTTTTGGAGGATTATTTCTTACATTCTCCATGATCTGGTTAATCTTTTCGGCACCTTCCACACCTTTTAAAGTAATCGTCTCAAGCCCTTCTTTGAAATATCCATACTTTTCATATAAGTGTAACATCTGATCCCAAAGAGTAAGACCCTTTGACATATAATAAGCTGCAGCCTCACAAAGGAACATAACAGCTACAATAGCATCCTTATCCCTTGCATGAGTACCAATTAAGCAACCATAGCTTTCCTCAAAACCAAATTCATAAGTTCCGCTACCATTTTCTTCAAATAACTTGATTTGTTCACCGATGTATTTAAATCCAGTTAATACTTCAATTAATTTTATGTTATATTCTTCTGCTACTTTATCCGCCATGTTTGTAGAAACAATTGTCTTAATTAAAGCACCATCTTTTGCAATCGTACCGTTCTCTTTTTTCTGGCTTAATAAATATTCACAAATTAATAAACCGGACATATTACCAGTAAAAGACACGTACTCTCCTGTTTTAGAATCTTTCGCATAAACACCTAAACGGTCTGCATCTGGATCCGTTGCAAGTACTAAATCTGCATCTTTTTCCTTAGCAAGTTCTAAAGCTAGTGCAAATGCATTTGGATCTTCAGGATTTGGTGACTTTACGGTAGAAAAATAACCATCTGGTTTTTCTTGTTCTTCTACGACATAAACATTTTTAAAACCTAGTTCATCAAGAACACGGCGTACCAATAGATTACCAGTACCATGAAGTGGTGTGTAAACTATTTTTAATTGTTCTCCATATGCTTTAATAATTTCATTATTTAGCACAAGTTTCTTTAACTCAGCAACATATAAATCATCAATATCTTTTCCGATTGTGTGATAAAGTCCAGCATTGATGGCATCTTGTTTTGACATAGTTTTCACATCGTTAAAATCAGTCACCTTACTCACTTCATCAATGATTGCCTCATCTTTTGGATAAGTAATTTGTGCGCCATCTTCCCAATATACCTTATATCCGTTATATTCTGCAGGATTATGGCTTGCCGTAATTACAATACCTGATATACAACCAAGGGTACGTAATGCAAACGACAATTCTGGAGTAGGACGAAGTGATTCAAAACGATATGCCTTAATACCGTTCGCACAAAGACAAAGTGCAACTTCTTCACTAAACTCTATGGACATATTTCTAGAATCGTATGCGATTGCAACTCCCTTATCTTGGCCGCCTTCTTTAATAATAAAGTTAGCAAGTCCTTGGGTTGCTTTTCTTACGGTATACAAATTCATACGATTGGTACCAGCGCCAACAATTCCTCTTAGTCCTCCTGTACCAAATTCTAAATCCTTATAAAAACGATCTTTAATCTCTATATCATTCCCTGCGAATGATTTTAATTCTGATTTTGTTTTTTCATCAAAGTAAGGATTTTCACACCAGTCATTATACTTATTTAAGTATTCCATGCTTGTAGCCTCGCTTTCCATATTTTAAGTTCCAATGATTGCCTATTACACAATGTATTTAGTTTATCGCTCTTTGCTGAAAATATCAAGATTTTTCTTTATAAATAATCAAACACGTATAAAGCGAATCTTTTCCTTGGACTATCTTCATAATAAACATTGCTATTATAACCCGTCGATTATTACAATTCATTATTAACAGGTTATTATTAACATTGAGATATAAGCATTGTAACTCCAATCAACTTCAATTAGCCAAAAGCATGGATTTTAAATCTAGTTAAATAATCCCTAACGTTGCATCGTCTGCAACATCTACATGATTTTCTTTCACAAAATCCACCAATTCGTCTACCGTAGTAAACGCAAGTCCTACATAACTATCTGCTGCCCCGTAATAGATGGCAATTCTTCCGGTATCCCCATCGGTGAGCGCAGCGCATGGAAATACAACATTTCCAACAAAGCCACGCTCCTCATACCATTTCTCTGGTGTTAAAATAAATTTCTCCGAACGATATTTTACAATTGATGGATTATCAATATCAAGTATTGCTGCTCCCATACTATAAACATATCCATTGCAGGTTCCTGTCACACCATGATAAATTAACAACCAACCTTCGCTCGTTTCAATTGGCGCTGCTCCTCCACCGATTTTAAGTGTTTGCCACCATTGACCATGTCCTTTTGACATTACATGTCTATGTTTTCCCCAATATTCTAAATCTGGACTTTCACTAATAAAAATATCTCCAAACGGTGTATGCCCGCTATCACTCGGTCTTGATAATAATGTGAAATTTCCATTTAATTTTCTTGGGAATAAAACCCCGTTCCGATTGAATGGTAGAAATGGATTATCCAAACGTATAAATGTTTTAAAATCAGTCGTTTTTGCTAAACCTAGAGCTGCACCATAAAAATCGGTACACCAGATAATATAGTATGTATCTTCCACTTTAATCAGTCTTGGATCGTATGCGTAACGAGGCATAAAAGGTTCTCCACTCTCATTAACAAATAGTATCCGCTCTTTCTCATATGTCCATTCTATTCCATCTTTGCTATATCCCAGATATAGATGGGGAACTCCATTTGTCTGTTCTGCACGGAACACTCCAATAAACTCTCCCTGATAAGGAAGCACCGCACTATTAAAAATACGTGCCACTCCTGGCAAGGGATTTCTGTCAATGATAGGATTCTTCTCATATCTCCAAACTGGTCCAACACAGTTGTCTGGTTTTTCTTGCCATGGGATATTTGGTAGCGAATTTGTTAGCATTTTTACTTTATTCATTTTAACCTCCACGATGCCGCAATGCGTATTATTATTGAGAATTATGATGTGAACGTAAATAATCCTCCTAGTTCTTTCTTTGAGGGTGCTGCTCCATGAATACTCATACAACACCCTCTTTTTAATCTTCCCTTACCTAACCTTAATCATATACACTTCCATTAAACCGTTGATATGTCGAAAAATAACTTATCGATTTGTATTACACTTATATCACCGTATCCCCCACACTTTGATTATAAAACTTACTATTGAAACATAACTTATCAATCCGTATCACAATTAATTAAACGTATGCCCCCGCACTTTGATTATGAAACGTACTTATCGAAACATAACCTTACAATCCATAAACTCATATAACAACATCTCTACACTCTCTGTTCTGCACCTTACATCCAATCATGATACGTCAGCTTTAATTGTCACCCCTATCACTTACTTAAAATAAGTATCCAGTGCATCTTGAACAACTAACTTACTCTCCTCAGCCAATTGTGACGCTGTCTTCTCACCATATAGAAGTGGAACCAATGAGAAGTTATCGCCAAGACCTAAGCTTCCCCAAATGTCAAATTGCTCTTTTGTACCCATATCTTTCAGATAATTAAAGTTACGTTCTGTAATCATCTGATTTTCAAACCACTCGGTATCATCTCTTAGCTCAGTATCACCATCGTACCAATTCGTCCAGTCATAAAATACGTTGTAAACTAACTCAGGATCTTTAACCCCTTTTGGAACGAAATAATAACTACCTGCTGTGATATTGTGTTTGTTATTCTCAAAACTTCCACTTGGTCCAACTGGCCAAGGAACAACACCGATTTCAAAGCTTAAGTCGGAACCACCATACTCACCCATTACCCATGCAGCCGTTGGCCAAAAAGCAATTATACCATCTGCATAAACAGATGTATTAATGTTCCAATCGTCTTGGTTCCATGGTTTTGCTACTTTATCTACATTATACATATTGTAGATAAAATCAAATACTTCAATGGTAGCCGGACTATCCACACCAGTTGTAGTTGATCCTGCTATATGAGTACCATTTGACATTAACATCTGATTTAACAGATTCGTCCACCAACCACCGTATCCATAAACGTCAGTTACACTATCACCATCTTTGTCTTTTGTTAAAGCGAGTAAATATTCTCTAAACTTCGCCCAAGTCCACTCTCCTCTATCGTATAAATCTTGTGGATTCTCAAGGTTCGCTTCTTCAATTATATCCATGTTAAATGCAAGAGGATATGGATTTAAGTTAACAGCGGTTTGTTTAAATAAATAGCAACCATCTTTGCCCATATCACTTAAGTCCATATAAGATAAAACCGTTTGATCACCAAATATGTCATTGTCCCCTGGAATTACGGATTTTAAATCAGTTGCATAACCATTTAAAACTGCTGGAATACCAAATTGAAGGTCAACTTCATAAATATCACATTCAGGAACACCTGCCATAATGGAAGTATTGATACTTTCAACCGTACCATCCCAAGTTAAATTCACAAACTTTAATTCAATATTGTATTTTTCTTCGATGGCCCTAATATTATCTAATTGCATTTTAGCGGTTTCTTCATCCGTTACATTTGGATTATCTGTAGTTTCTTTGTGATCACTTGTATAATAATGATCATACCAAGTACCAACTGTAATCGTTCTTTTTTCTCCGCTTTTCACAGCTTCAGTAGGGGCTTTATCTACTGCCTGCGTAACCTTATTTGATTCCTCTTTAATCGTCTCTTTTGTTTCACCTTTACCACATGCACTTAAGGAAAATACCATTACAAATACAAGGATAAGTGCCATTAGTTTACGATATCTTAATTTGCCCATATATAATCCCTCCTACAACCTATTATTGTATTGTTACCTTGGTAACTTCCAACGCTGCACCACAATCGCCAACATTAAAAGCATCTAAGTAAGTAACGAGATCCGTTGTGCCAAATGCTGCTACCATATCATCATAGGTATAGGTAGCAACAGTTCCGGTATCTGCACTAGCAGCAACTTTTGCCCAACCAGCGGCTTCTGGTTTTCCATCCGTCCAACTTTGTAAAATAATTTCTGGGCAAATATCAGAACTATAATAAACAGTAACTACACAACCTTCTGTTAATAGGCTAGGATCGAAAGTACCACCAGTATTTTTAATCGTTTGCATTATTACCGCTTGCCCCCAGCCACCAGCGGAAGTACCAGTAGCTCCTGGCACTTCTACTTCTTCGCCAGTACTTTCCGTACCATAGGATATTTTAGCAACCGTTAACGCATTTCCAGTGTCACCTACGATAAAATTATCTAAGTAGGTAGCAAAATCTTCTACACCAAATGCTGCTACCATATCATCATACTTATATTGAGCAATTGTAATCGAGTCATTTACAGCAAACGGAGCAACCTTTGCCCAACCAGCGGCTTCTGGTTTTCCATCCGTCCAGCTTTGTAATACTATTTCTGGTGCAGAAGCGGAAGCAAACCAAATCGTTATAATGGCTCCTGGTTTTAAGATTGTAGGATCGAATACACCACCATCATTTTTAATCGATTGAAGTTGAACCGCTTGACCCCATCCACCAGTAGAGGAACCTGTTCCACCATCAATGACAGCTTCTCCAACTACTTTTGTTAAGTTTGAAGTATCATCGGCTCCAAATCCTGCAGGTTTATTAAAACCAACGGATGTATCCACTGGAATTGCATTTCCATTGGCATCTCTTATAATGATATTGTCAATGTATAAATCGCAAGCTTCCACGCCTTTTGCAATGCCATTGTCCGTTTCTTTTGTGAAAACGAAAAAGTTATACGCATCTGCAACAAATGCCTCTCCTTCCTTATCAAGAACACCTTTCGCTAAATTTGGATTCTTTGCAGGAAGATATACTGACCAAGCGTCTCTTGATTCTGTTCGATTTTCTCCACTGTATGCATATAAAAAACCAGAGGATGCATAAAAATTACCATCTGCATATTCCGTAGCTACGGTCATTTCAATGGAATGAACAGATGCAATCTTATCCCCTACAAGACTGCTTACGTCAATCGCAACATAAGGTATTTTATTTTCTTTCACATCAACTTTTAGAGCCTTACTTCCATTAAAATCAACAATGGATAATTCTGATTTATCTGCATTGCCTGGTGCTGTATTTAGCATGATAAAATCAAACTTGCCATCTTCAAATGTAACGCCTTCCCCCTCCGTTACAGTAACTGGTGGTTTCTCATCTACTACAGGCGCTTCTGTAGGAGTTGCTTCCGCTTGTGTTGGAACCACGGTAACTGGTGCGTCCGTTTGCTCATCCTTATTCTTACATGCAGACAAGGAGAATATCATGATCACGGACATGATAATGGAAAGTAACTTTTTCTTCTTTGACATACTACTACTCCTCCTTAAAATTTTTGTAAATCCTAACATTATTCCATAATCTTCGGTATTTAAAATTTTAATTTCTTTGGTATGTCATAATTTTTATTGTCGCATCCTTTTACTTTCGTACATTCTCTCTTTCAGTTATGTATTTTAAAAAACGAAGTATATTGCACATCATGCATAATAAACCCCTTAACCAACAATACCACTTCGTTCAACTCCTTCAATAAACTTCTTCTGTAGTAAGATATAGATAAGAATTACTGGAAGAACAACTAATACAATTCCTGCATTTACATAAAGGTTTTGTATTGAAATATCAAGTATCTTATCCGAATTGGCTATGGTATCTTGTAGTGATACGATTTTACGGCTTAATAGTAAATTTGCATCAACGACAAACAATCTGGAATAAAACGTATCGTTGTATTGCCAAACCAAGGAAAATATCGCTACCGTAATGACGGATGGAATGGCATTTACTAACATGATACGATAGTAAGTCGTCCACATGCCTGCACCATCAACAAATGCCGCCTCTTCAATCTCTTTTGGTAGCCCTCGAAAGAATTGGTTAAAAATATAAATATATAAACCTGAACGTAAACCACATCCAAACATTGTCATAATAATCATTGGATTTGGTGTTTTTAATAAGTTCTTTGCCTCTCCATTGATGGCTTTAAAAATTCCTAGTATGTCAAATCGTTGAAATGTTACATATAGAGGTAACATAATGGTGTGTGTTGGCATAATGATCATTACAATTACAAGTCCAAATAACAATTTCTTAAATGGAAATTGAAATCTAGCAAACCCATAACCCACCATAGAACACACGAAAATCTGAAGCACCATAATTAAAAGATCAAAAGAAAGCGTGTTTATTAACACTTTGATATAATCAAGCCTTAGAAAGGCAAGCCGATATCTCTCAAGGGTTGGAGAAGTCGGAATAAGATATACCATTGGGTTATATTGATCGGCGTCGGAGAAGAAGGACCTACTAATGATTCCGATAAAAGGACCAACAATGACATAACATATCCCAATAATGACAGCAAATCGAAATAAATTCATGAGAAGTCGTTTTCCTTTTGATACAACGCGATTTCGATCATTTTCAAATTGCTTATCATTTTTTATCGAATGAAATGTATTCTTACTCTTTGTAATGAAATCCATGACTTCTCCTTTCTTAATTATGATAAAATGTACGCTTAGAGATTAGCCCACAGGTCAACACCAAAATTGCACAGACGCTAACCGTACTAATGATGCTAAAGGCTGAACTCAAACCATAATTCTTATTTGTCATTGCAGTGTTATAGGATAGATATACTACCTCGCTGGTGATAAAAGAATCTACAACTGTGTAAACAACATTTGTAATAATCAGTGGTGAAACCATAGGTAGCGTAACTTTCCAAAAGGTCTCATAGGCAGTTGCTCCTTCAATTTTTGCAACTTCATAAAGGGAAGGTGATATGGATTGCAATGCAGCGATAAAGATAACGATTTGTACTCCAGATGCCGTTATGATTTCGTTAATTCTTGATACAGCACCAATGACATAATCCAGTAACACCTCTGGCATACCAAATGATTCAAACAAATAAATGTAATACTCAATATTAATACTTGAACTCTCTGCCATTTCAGCGGACACAGCACTTACACCACCCATCATGACCTGTCTGGCATGTTGAATTACGGTAATAATCGCCTCTGAATTCATGATTACTGGTAAGAAAAAAATCGCACGCACCAAGGTTCGCCCTTTAAATTCCTTGTTAAGAAGCAAAGCCATAAACAAACTAAAGAAAATGACCAAAGGGACATCCACTAGCATATTCATCAACGATTCAACGAGTATTTGTTTAAACGAACCATGTGCGGTAAAGGCATATTTAAAATTATCAAGCCCAGTAAATACTGCACGGTAACCAGTTCCTTCTCCCACAATAATATCGGATAGACTAAATTGTACCGTCATAAAGATACTACGTACATAAAACATTAAAAAACCAATCAACCATGGTGAAATGAAGAGTAAACCAACAATTGCACGCTTTTTCGCAAGCGTTAATCTTTTCTTTTTCATTCGCGATTTCCCTCCATTTCATAGCTTTTTGCTCCAATAATTAAACCTTCATAAGTAATTTCTTTCTCCGTTTGATTCACATAAAAGCATATACCATTATCGTAGCTAATCTTTTTAAAACCATCGTAGATTAACTCATGTTTTATTATTTTAGCATTCACTACATATTTAAGAGCTTCATTCACTCTATGGTAAACTTCAAGTGCATCCTCTCTCCAAATGGAATACCTTGTGCTATGTAACATATTTAGCCCTGTGTATTTCATTTCAGACGATTCCTTTTCGGTCAATGTGTAATGAGGAGATGCTCCATATTCAATGCAACGTAATATAAAGTCATTCTTTTTATAAGTATCCATTAAGTTGATAGCGCTTCCTGAATAATTGATTAAACCATGGATTACCATTTCATAAAACGGCACTTCTTCATCTACAATCGGATAGGTATTGTGTCCAATTGGTGCATTTATAATATGATCACTAAAGGAAAGGGAATAAAAATTGCCGCCATTCACCATAATATTGTCGTTTGCGTCCTTCAGCTTATTAAATTGATCCAACACAACGTATTTTGCCTGCTCTCGATTAATTCCTTCGGTTCTTTTTTTATCCGAGTGTAAGACATCTCCCAAATCTTTTAATGTAATACCTGAGATATTATACTTTACAATTTTATCTGCAAACTTATTGACATACCTTGGTAAGAATTTTGGTGATATTAAATTATATTTCGTTTCAATAAATCCCATGGAAGATGCTTGATAATATGTCGTTGGATTCACTTGACCAAAAGATACGACATATCCACTTCCATAATACTTTGAACTTTCCACCGCATAGTTATATCTTTCTGAAGAAAATGGTACTTTTTGAAATGAAACTTCGGTAAAGAGATTCCCTCCAAGTGACTCTAGTTTATTTGTTAAATTGTTAAGTCCAGATTTACCACCGAGTTTACGAATGACTTTGATTTTATCCGCCGTGTCATGATAATATCCACCATTGAACCACCCTTGATAATTCATAATTAAGTTTGTAACACCTTGACTATGAAGATCTCCAACAATCGTTTCCGCTTCCTTAAATGTAGTCATCGGGAAAATCTCGTCATACTGCTTTCCAAGAATAAAACCAGTTCTAGCAACTCCACCGATTACATCCATGTAAAATGGTATCGATTCCTCGTCTGCTAACGTTTTTAAGACTCCTTCACGTTCCAACCGCTCTCTAAAATAACGAGCCATTCCAGAATAATCTGCATTCTCTTTTTCTAGAAAGGAATATTTCACCGTCAAATTCACATTATAAAAATTCCTCTCCAATATCGGAAGTTCAACTGCTGCTCCGGTTTGCCCAAACATCGATAAGGTGTCATAACCACGTATTTGAAATTCTGGGTAGGCATAATTATAAGAATTAATCTTACCTGCAACACTTGCATAAATTGCAGCCAAAGATTCTCCTTCTTCTATGGTTGCTAAGATTCCACTCTCTCCCCTGCTGATTCCAAACAACGGAAGTCTTGCATTCTCTGTGTTTTCTAAAACCAAATATTGTGACAAGAGCGGATCTAAACCATAAATAAATTGTGCATAATCTTGCGCCTTCGTTTTCCCATTATTAAACCGAATCAATGAACCCGAACCGTTTGGAACAAGAATGTACCCCTCTTCCTTCGTATCCGCAGCACCAAAATAGCGTAAAACTTGAATACGAAAAAGAAATGCACCACCATGCTCTTCTACTTTACTAGTTGGAACTGAAACATCGATAGCGTCTTTCGATAAGCGGTACTCTAGTGGTATAACAAAGGAAATTGGAATATCTGCTTCGGCGCCTGCTGAAAGCATATCCATTTCGTAGTCCTCAATTGTATATCCTGCAGTCGTAAGATATTCATTTATCTTTCGAAGTGTAGAAGCCCCAGTCTTAGCCGCTTCATTTAACTCAAGAAATCCATCCATTTTCTTGGATTGGGAATAACGTTTTAAAACATATTTTGCTGATTTTTCATCGAGGTTTGACATAAAGAAATCCAAACGTTCCTTTGTAATATATATTGGAACAATTCCTGTTGCGCTTGATAAGTCTCCAAGGGTATATGTGTAGCGGAAACCATTATCAATGGATTCTAGCTCAAATTGTCCAAGGGAAGTCGAATAATCATAGGAATTATAGCTTCCACCAACTCTACTATCGTTAAAATAATCGATGATTAATTGGGATTTTAACATTGACTTATTCACGCCACTTGCAACTGGGTCATCGTCTGGATGCTGTGGATTGGAATATGTAATCGTACCATTTCTTTTATCGTATACAGCAATTTCAGCAGTTTTAACATTGGTGTATAACTTAAGGTACTCATTCTCTGCCCCTAACACCATGCCATCAACGGAAGGATTACGATCCGATATTGCGCGAAACTCTTTCCCTTCCTCGTAATCATAACTTGTAAAGGATTCTTTGTACTCATCATAAGTCACATAATGTACTAAGTAATATGTAATATAGGAAGCGCCTATGACGAGTGCTATTCCAATACCCAAAAGAAGTATTTTTTTATATCTCTTCATATGCCACCTCCCTAAGTCCTAAAGATTAGTTCCGTATAAATATTACGAAAGAATCCAATCACTTGCGTTAATAAATCACTTAACATCATTAATATAAACACGATAATCAACATCGAAATAAAGGTTAATACTAAAGTAAGGATCGTTTTTGCTAAGGTGTAATTATGTATGGTCATAATACCAATCAAGGTTAAAATTGCAAACCACGCAATTCCTACGATTAGAATTACATAATAAAATGCCTCTTCATCTGCTGCAATAAACCTTGAAAGTAAGGTGGCTGGAACAAATGTTAAGATCAACGGAAGCATTGAGTATCCTACCGCAATGACGATATCTTTTAGTCTTCCCTCCCCTTGCATAAGACAAGTAATGGACCAATTGCCAATGCAAAATAGGAAGAAGAAAATAAAAAGACCTTTTAATTCAAAGTAACTATCTACCTCTCTAGGGTCGGTATTATTTACAACGAAACTTGCTAAAATACGATTCATAGAATATGAGAAGCTAAATAAAGCGACAATGATGAGTGCAACCAACACACTTCCACGCTCTCTATGTCTTATTTCATAAAACCCATCCATTGGATGCGTTAAAACATAAAATGGATATCGGAATTTTTCTTTTGAGAAATACTTGCCCATCGTTTCGCCCTCCATTCTTAAGCGTCATTATCTTTATGCTTCTTTTTTATTCTTGAAATCACTTGATAACCAATTACAATAACAATAATACTTGTAAATACATAACCTATATTTCCTTTTAATATATCATTTCGATAACGCTTATAAGCAATGGAGTAATATTGACGATCCATGCCTTTTTTCAGATATTTCATTGCCATTTTATTATTGCCAGCAGTTAGATATGCTTTCCCGATTCCGATGTAAGCCAATTCAAAATTCTCGTCAAGTTTTAATACTCGCTCCCATAATGCAACGGCTTCTTTCTCATCCCCATCAAAACGAAGTCCAATGGCTTCATTGATTAGCCCACCATATTCCGAAGCTTGAAAACAAGCAATTTCCCCACGGTAGGAATCAAGTACAAGAATTCTATCCTTTGTTGATTCAATGGCTACAGGTAGTGTAAACGTACCTGCTTGCATTCCCAAACCACCAAAGATATATAATAAGTTCCCCTCATGATCATAGGTAAAAATCCGTCCTCTTCTTGAATCTAACAATGAATAAATTCCATTCTCCCGGTAAACAACATCAACAATATAAGAAGGTCCACTATATCTGGATAGACCCATTATATAGATATCTCCACCTATTTTTTCATTCTTACCCTTTTTAATGACATCTTCACCTTTGGGATTTAATCTACGTACTGCTTGAGTACCCTCGATATCGATATTCGAGGCATATACAAACCCACCCGGGTCAACATCAACCCCTGTAAATTCCGTCGGTATGTACAGCAACTGCTTCGTTCGTTGCTCCTTGGTTGATAAACGCTTCCATATCTTTTCCCATAAACTAATCTTGACTTTAATGGTTCCAAAAAATCCTGTAAACGTACCATCGCTATCAAACATCATGATTCCTTCAAACATACCTTTTGCAATGCAATATACACGTCCGGCATAATCAACCGTAATCTTTAAAGGAGTAAATACAAAGTCATCCGCGAGAATTTCAGAGGTTGGATTATCAATAATTTCCACCAACTCATCCTTCTGATTCAGTACAACGATACGTTTATTTTCTGAATCCGCTATGTATAACAAATCACTTTCAGAGATACTCACTCCATAAGGTGCATTAAAGCTATCTTGCACTCCATCATTATCAAAGGAAGATATGATTTTAACAATCTGATTCATCTGCGGGTTTAAAACTACGATACGCTGATTTCCCGTATCAGCGATATATACGTTCCCTTCTTTGTCTAGACATAAGTCCTGAGGGTTTGAAAAGGAATCTATTCCAAGAGAAGTACCAGAAATTGTTTTCTCTGGAAGATAAGCAGCTGGTGTTCTCATGATATATTTTCTATAATCGTAGTTATAAGTATCGTAGGGAAGATTCGTACTACTTGCATATGCGATACTGCTATTAGAAAGAATGCATACAATAAGAATGAAATTTAGAACTACTTTTTTCATATACAACCCTCCTATTCTTTCATTCCAGATGTCGTCATTGTTTCTAGTACATTGCTTTGACAAATTAAGAAGAAGATAATTGGTACTGCTGCAATAATAAAGGTTACTGCCGCCGAAGCCCCCGCTCTACCTGAACCACCCGCTGTAATTTGTTGAAGTGCCGCTTGTAACGGTTTTAATTGTTCACTTCTTAAAAAAGCATACCCAGTATTCCCCCACATATGTTGAAATTGAAAGATCGCAAGTGTTAACCATGCTGGCTTTACATTTGGCATAATTATTTTACGAAAGGTCTGAAACTCGGAACCTCCATCAATTCTGGAAGACTCAATAAGGGAATCTGGAATCTGTTCCATAAACTGCTTCATCAGATAAAGACCCATACCAAAACCCCAAGCAGGTAAAATCAATGCTAAGTAGGTATTATTCATCCCTAAATACGAAATAATCATGTAATTTGGTATCTGTGTTACAGTCCATGAAAACATCATGGATAACACAACTAAACTAAAAATCAAATCTCGCCCAGGAAATTTATGTTTCGCAAGAGGATACGCAGCTAGAGAGGCAACCACAACGTGACCTATGGTACCACATCCAGTAATTATTATTGTATTCAGTATGTATCTTGAAAAAGGTACCCAAGACCCAGTCATAACAACAAACAAACTAGTGAAATTTTCTAAGGAAGGGTTTCGAACGAAAATCTTTGGTGGGAATTGAAACAATTCATCCAATGGCTTTAACGCATTATTTATAATCATAACAATTGGAAGTACCATAAAAAGTCCACAGATAAACATTAAGGTAAACAACAATCCATTTCCCGCAGCGGAACGATTCAGCTGTTTTTCTCTATGAAACAAGCGTCTTTTTGGTTTAAAATAATCTCTTGCCAACTTATTTCCCCACCCTTCGTATTATTCGTTGCACTAGTTTATTCGTTCCAACCATCATGAAAAATAGCACCGTTGCTATTGCAGAAGCGTAACCCATTTCAAATCTTGTATTGCCATAATCTAAGAGGTGAGTTACGACTGTTGCACCTGCGTAGTTAATGGACGGATTACCAGCAAGATTAATTGAAATATCTGCCACCGCAAACGACTGTGTAATCTGCATAACCGCTCCAAACATAAGTTGTGGTTTCATTGCTGGTAATGTAACATGCCATAATTCTTGCCATCTGTTTTTAACACCATCCATTGCAGCTGCCTCATAAAGAGTTTTATCAACTGTTTGAAGTCCTGCGATAAAGGAGAGAAATCCTGTACCCAAACTAAGCCAGAGTTGAACTACCACAAGGATTGGAAGTATGTATTTTTCCGTTTGCATCCACAGCTTTGGCTCATTGATGAAGCCAAACTTTAGCGCAATACCGTTTAAATAACCATATCGGTCTCCAGTAAGGATAATATTCCATACCATATAAGCATTCCCACATATGGAGGGCGCATAAAAAATCAAGGTTAAAAATGCTCGTAACTTTCCTTTAAATTCATTGATAATCCAAGCAAACAATAAGCAAAGAAGGTAACTAATCGGACCTGTAACAACCGCAAATAAAAAGGTGTTTTTAAGTGCAATTAAAAAGATATCATCCTCTAATAGTAGTTTGGTGTAATTTTTCCAACCTACGAAGGTTGGAGCCTCTAACATATTAAAATAGGTAAAGCTTAAAATAACCGAGGAAAGTATAGGTAATATGGTAAAGAAGAAAAACAAGAGCAAATACGGTGCCATCATAATGTAGGATGCTTTGCTTTTTTTCATTCTCGCCCATAGTGTTGATTCTTTCTTGACTTTTTCTAACACTTCCGTTTGATTCATAAACTACTCCCTTCCTCCGTTAATTTTCGTTTGCTAGAGGTAAATTAAACTCACGCCTCTTATATGTAATTTCATCGTTGATATAAATTACCTTTTCCATTAATTCTTCTCTTGGAGTCGCTGCTTTGGTATCTGTTGTCACTTTAAAGAAAGCATTGTTTACATTTCTCCAAGAAAAATATCCTCCAGGTACTTGTGGAATTCCCTTGACTTGCTCTAATTGTTCAATTAATGCATCATAGATATCATTCGCCCAAGGTAGAGAATCAAATGCTTCTATATTGGCCATTGGAACTCTGGCTGCAGAGCCCATTAAGCTTTCCATTTCCTTTCCATACGTTATCTGAGTATCGGCTGATGTCCACCATTTTAAGAATTCCCAAGAAGAGTCTTTATCTTTGCTCTCTTCCATAATCATGGATGCAAGACCAGAACTAGCAGAAGAATGATCAATACTTCCATCTTCTTTCAACTTTCCAGGTACTGGTGCCATTCCCCATAAGCCTTTGATATCTGGTGCTGAAACCTGTAAATTATTAAAAATTGTATAATCTGCAAGAATGATTGGACATTCCCCAGTACGGAATCGCTCTTCCACACTCGTCCAGCGATCTAATTTGTAATCGGTGTATAATTCACAGTATTCTTTAAATGCTAGAATTGCTTCATCACTATCAAGCGCAGAGCGTGTAGCGTCTTCATTGTAGTAAGAGCCTCCATATTGATATAGAAGCATTGCATAAATCGCTTCGTTTGGTAATACGCCGAATTCCATTTGATTTTTACTTAAAATTGATGTGATTACTTTCACATCATCCCAAGTCTTAGGAACTTCAAGACCAATCTCATTTAAGATGTCTTTTCGATAAAACATCATTGGAAAAGTTTGCGTTTCTGGAAGTGCATAAATGTGTCCATCGAAGGTAAATGCGGTCATAGCACTTTCTCTAAAACGTTCTGTAACTTCTGTTACGTCAGAAAATTGGCTTAAGTCTGCAACTGCATGTCGAAGTCCATAATTCATCGGAACATCATTTGATATCTGAGCAGTATTTGATCCAGCCATAGCACCTACTTGAATTGCTACGTCCGGCCCCTGCCCTGCTAAAGTCGCTTGCAACAAGGTACTCATATCTACTAACATAAGGTTTACATTAATACCTGTTTTGCTTGTGAACGTCTCGTCAATTAAGGACTTAATGACATTGGCCTGATCTCTTCCAGTACCAACCCAAAGAGTAATTGTTTTTACCTCATCGCCTTTTGCTGCCACGTTCCCAATCTGGTTATAATTAATGATAAAAGAATAAAATAATCTTGAAAATTCATAAAATAATTTTTCAAAAAAAGAATCCTTTTCCACCGCTATTTCAACATTTGGAGAATGAATATAAATCGTATCAAATTGTAGAGGTTGGGATAACACCCCAGTAATCCATTTGCCACAGGCACGAACATTGATTTTGTACGATTTAATCAATTTCGTAAAACGCTCTTGATCCTTAATTAATGTAGATAACTGATCCCGCATCGTGATTAATACTGCTTCTTTATCACTTCCGCTTCCTGCAACCTCTTTTAATCGATGGATTGCCAGATCCAGTTGATCATGTACGTCCACCAATTCTTTTTCTAGTTCAGGAAGGCTTGCTTCAATCTGATAATCTCGAAAAGTATCTGGTTCAACACCAATAATTCGGATTACTTTTCGATATATAGCATTCAATTTTGATACCGAATCCTGCACTTCACTTACGATTTCAGAAAAATCTCCAAGTACAACTTGCATGCGCAATGTATGATCGCCTTTTTCTAAATAAATCTTATAAGGCTCCTTGCCCTTACCCAGGGTTTCCAAGCGCCAATTTTGGCTATATGTAAATCCATAATCGTTCCATTCATCAAACAAAACTTCCCCATCAATCATAATCTTTCTTGATACGTAGATACCTTTTTGAAAATTTTGTTTTAGATACGCCGATATGTTGTAATAACCATTCTCTTCTACTGTAAAATCCCATTCCATCCATTGGCCAGTAAGTCTCCAAGAATTACCTCCAATCGTGTTGTTTAGAAGTTCTTTTGTACTGGAAGGATATACAGCTGGAGAAGATTGATCTTGTTGTGGATATAACATTTGAGATGATGTTTTTGTTACATTCTCTGCTTCAATTCGTATGATTTGATTGCTACTCTCCTTATACCCCAAAGCATCCCAAGATGATTTCACAGTGGCATAATCCTTTACTAGTTCAGAATTATCTAAAACTATTTCTTGTAAAATCATAGGTTCACGCAATGAAACCATGGTGATTGTATGAATACCTTCTGAAAGATAAACTGCCAACTTTTCGGTAATATAGCCTTCGCTGTCATAAAAATAGCTCTGAATCCATTCTGGTACTTCACGCATCGATGGCTTTAAATCATTTCCTTGATTGTCCTTCTCCCATACTTTCATCAAAATACCATTCTTATCGGTAGCACTATCGGTGATACTATTTCTCCATACTCTTGAAAACTGTATCAGTGATATCTCTTTGTATGGTAACTTACCATCAATGAAAAAACTTCGTTCAATATCAGAACTTTTTCCTTCCACTGGATAATATAGAATCGATACATCATAAAGTCCTGCCGTTTTAATATCTACTTCATATTCAACATAACCTCTTTCATGGGAATAAATAGAGCTCCCGCTCATACCTTCATAATCTGTATAGGTTTCAGGTATTGTTTCTATTTCATTTCCTTTGTCATCATATTCACCTTTTGAGTATTTTACAAAATCTTTCGCTAAAATCTTATAGCTATCCTCTGGCCTTACATTATCATGCTGTTCTTTGTACTCCATGTAATTTGGTATTGAAGAATCCACGGAATACGTCCCGACAATCTCTTCAAAATCATCTGTGGTAAGAGAAGTCTTCGCACCTGCCTGCAACATAGACATTGTGCTTAAGCCAATGGAAATTAAAAGTAAAATTGCTATGGCTCTCATTCGAAATCTTCTATAAATCATACGTTATCCTCTTTCTGCAATTAAGTCGTGTCAAGAAAGACACTTTATTGCCTGCGAATATTCAAACAATTGAATGATCGAAACAAATATCGAAGGGTGAGATGTTTACAAATCATACCAGGTTTCTTCCCCATCTACTGGTTTTACCATATATAGTTTCATTACTTTTTCAATCAATAAAGAAGAGATATAACACCAAACACCAGGAATCAGTAATGTCATAACGATTGGTAAAAACCAAACTGCCATAATACTTATTATTGTTCCCGCTACTAATAATAACGTAATTGGTAAATTTCGAAATGCCATATGAAATGACATTTTCATTAGTTCAAGTTTTGATAATTGAAATCTTGATAATATCGGAAATAAATAAACGATGATAGCAAGGCTAATGCATGAAAGAACATCGTAAATCATTGTAAAATAACGACCTGTGCTACTTCCTTCCTGCCCCAAGTACATACGATTAAAGTACAGTATCCATCCCCAGAGGAGAAAAATTGTTGTAAAAATGCATCCATTCTTTAAATTTCTCTTAAATGCTCTTAGGTATTCCTTATGGATATAACCATACTCTCTACGTATGACTTTTACGATTGTGTAATACATAGCACTGCTTGCTGCGCCAATCGTAATGATTGGAAGGCAAGAAATCAACCAAAGCACAGATACAATAATAATTTGCCCTACCTTATGAACATATGAAAGAATTGTTTCTTCACCTTTTTTTATCACGTTCATAGTACTTCCTTTCTAGCACAAGATGCTTAATTTAATAGTTCAAATACCTACTGTAGTTAGTAAAATGAAATTTATAATCTATAGTATCCTAGTTAAACTAAGAAATCTTAGCTGCGCTTTAATAATTTATTTATAAAACACAGATTGAATGATTGATTCGAAATCGTTCAAATTCCGTCTGGTAATGATTACTTTGTTTACTTTAGCTATAACTTACTTATAAATTTATTCCGTATGGTAATGATTACTTCGTTTACTTTAGCTATAACTTACTCATGAATTTCATAAGTTTTTAAGTCTGGTAATTCATCGAGAGTTAAAACTTTTTCATGTCCATACACCTTTTTGATCATAGCTTCTTCGGTATACTTTTCAGATATAAAATTAAGCGTGGAAGATTTTGTTACAAACTCTCCGCCCCAAGTTGCATAAAATCCCCACATTGCTCCATCTCTTATCGCCAAATCCGGATCAAATAAGCAGCCGTTTTCTGATAATACAATCATCTTTTTCGCACTCGTATAAGATAGTGCCTTTAAAAATCTTGGTACTTGTGAAGTATATACTCGTTCCCCTGGATAGATATCTTCTCCAATGATATCGACGTATTCATCGCCTGGATACCATTCGCCATCCTGACCATTCCATAACCAAATCAAATTATTTATTTCATGATAATTCGTAAGTCGATCGTATAACATTATGTATAACTTCTTATAAGCATCAGCTCCTGCAGCTCCCCACCAAAACCATCCACCGCTTGCTTCATGCAATGGTCGCCATAAAATCGGTACGCCTTCATCCTGCAGTTTTTTCAATTGAACTGCAATTGCATCAATATCAGAAACTAATAAATCATATCCTTCTCTATCTTCTCCATTCATAATGGCTGCTAAATCAATATTACTTGCTTCCTTATAAAACCCCTTCCACCAAGTATCTGTAAGATACTTTACCGGTGCATTCCAATGCCAACAAAATGTAACAATGCCACCTTTATTCCAAAAATCAATTGCATATTCAGTAGCTTTTGAGGTACTACCATTCGCAACTCTCGAAGGTGAATATTCAATAAAATCAAGACCTAGGACAGCTGGAAATTTCCCATCGGTTACGTTCCATATGGCTGCCACTTCATTCCCGTACATCCCAGTATCGCAATATTGTCCAGATAGAAAATATTCTCCGTAGATATCGGTCAAATAACTCATCAACCGTTTTGAATTCTCATCTGCATTTGGATTAACAAGTGTTGCTGGCACATCATAAATTGCCTTATCCAACGGCTTTGATGCCGTAATTTTTAAAGAATCGATACCAATCCACCCCCAGGATTTTTTAATCGTTACATCATGTGAACCAACGTCTAAGTATACGCGTTCAATCATCGAATCTGTAAAACTATTACTTTCTGTCGATATTACTCCAATATTTTGTTCATCTACAAAAACTAAATTCTCCTTATAACCGCCAAGGCTTAATGAAACCACATTGAGATCATAAAAATCTTCTTTGTCAATTTCAATTTGAAATGTACAAGTGTCGGTATCCTCCTCAATTCCTACGACATACCCAGTGCCAGAATATCCAGATTTGCTACTCTCAACTTTTACACTTCCTTGTAATATTGCATCTTCTGCTTCATATGTAATCGCTTCTATTACGATGTCCTCTGTGCTAACATCAACATCTTCTTCCTTCTCCTTACATGAAGTTAATAATAAGATAAGCAATAAAAGAATTACCCCAATTTGTAGACGTCTCATAACTCCTCCATTCGTTTTAGAAAGCATTTTCCTAACGTAACATGATGAATCCCAAATTATCTTGCATAATGGTGCATTATATTGCATTTATTATTGCATTTATATTACATTCCATTTTGTTATTTAATTGCATTATACCATGCGTTTTTAAATCACACAAGCAAAATTTGGTTTTAATGTACAATTAATTCCATATAATGTTTTAAATTTTGGATATTTTATAATATATGTACTATATTCTAATTTCATTATGCATTTTATACTGTGCATATAATTCATTTTTTGCACAATTATTTTTACACTAGATTTATAACGACTTCAGTAATTATAAAGGTATTTAAAGTTCTATTTACAAATCTATGCACAAGCATTTTCACATGGTAAAACAACTTTAATAAAAAAACGCAAGGCAACAGTAAAAAACACTTCACTGTTATCTTGCGTTCCTTTATCATTTCTGATTATCATTTCTGAATTATCATTTTTATTTGTCTACTTTTATCTATCTTAGATATCTATGCTCCGCACCTTACATATCATTTTACTTCCCATGAAATATAGATGAACTACGGAATATAGGCTTTGTTTCAATATATAAAGTTTCTTTTGGAAAATCAGAATTCTCCATGCGCCACAACAATTGTTGAACCAAACGTTTTCCAACTTTTTGGTTGTTTACCTTAACTGTTGTTAATACCGGTTCTGCTTGAGTCATGGATTCTACATTATCAAAACCTGTAATGGCAACATCATCTGGCACTGATAATCCACGTTTCTTTAAACAACGTATTACATCAAGTGCGATATCATCATTTGCACACACAATGCCTTCTGGAATATAGGAGAAACTTGCAATTGCTTGTTCCACTTCTTCGGTCTTATAATATCGATTGTCTTTATGACCAGTTGCAATGATAGAAGGATCAAAATCAATCTTCGCATTCAGCAACGCATCTTTATATCCCTCATATCTTTCTTTTACAGTGGTACAATATGTAGTATCTCCTATGAATCCGATTTTCTTTGCTCCTTGCTGTATTAAACTTTCTGTTAAAATGCGTGTACTGTTCCTACTTTCACAGATCAAATAATCGCCGTTCAAAGGTATTTCATGGCGCATTGCAGGCGCATCTAGGAATACGATTGGAATATTCATCTTATTGATCTGCTCGACATATGCTTGTGAAAAAACACAAATAAAAATAACACCATCAACATCTTCCATAAATTCAATTGGAAGTACTAAATCTCTTTCATCATCATCGCTAACAAAACTAAGGCGTAATCGACAACCATTTTTGCTCGCTTCATCCGAAATCCCCATAATAATGCTATTCCAAAACATCGATAATTCTCTTCGAATAATTACTACGATTGTTTTATAATCGTTGATGTTATTCTTTAGTTTGAATTCATTTAAAACAGCGGGTGCAAGTTTTTGATATCCCATTTCACAAGCTTTTTTAATAACCATATATCTAGTTTCATATGCTACACTATCGCTATTATTTAACGCTTTTGCAACTGTGTTTCTAGATAGTTTTAGTTCCTTCGCTACATCTTGAATTGTAACTTTTTTCATGACACGCATCCCTTTACATTAATTTTACACTATTGTGCATCTAAGATTTAGTCTACTATACTTATATGGATTTTACAAGTTATTTTCTATTTTTTATGCATTTTAAAATAAAAATGCACCATAAATGTTGCATTTTTCATAACAGAATGAATGATGCAATATATATGGTGCACAATGTAACATAAATATCGATAACTAAGATATAAACATAGCGTCTCCAAATGAGAAGAAACGATATTTTTCTCTAACTGCCTCTTCATAAGCTGCTATGATATGATCTCTGCCAGCCAATGCCGAAACTAACATTACAAGTGTAGACTCTGGTAAGTGGAAATTAGTAATCAGGCAATCTAAGACTTTGAATTCGTAGCCTGGATAAATAAAAATACTTGTATCCCCACTACCCGCTTTCACAAGTCCGTTCTCATCCGCCGAGGATTCTACCGTTCTACAACTAGTCGTGCCAACGCAGATTACTCTTCCACCGTTACGTTTCGTGTTGTTGATTTTCTCTGCTTCTTCTGGTAAGACTTGATAAGTTTCGGAATGCATATGATGATTTAATATATCATCTTCTTTTACAGGACGGAATGTTCCTAAACCAACATGAAGCGTAACTCTTGCAATTTCTATGCCCTTTTTCTGAATTTCATCCAATAAATCTTTTGTAAAATGAAGTCCAGCTGTAGGTGCAGCTGCAGAACCTTCGTATTTTGCATACACAGTTTGATATCTATTTTTATCTTCTAATTGATGAGTAATGTATGGAGGCAATGGCATCTGGCCCAAAGCATCTAAAATTTCCTCAAAAATGCCTTGGTATGTGAATTTCACCAAACGATTGCCCTCTTCGATAACATCAATGATTTCACCAATTAATAAACCATCACCAAAACTAATTTTTGTACCGATTCTTGCTTTCTTTCCTGGTTTAACCAATGTTTCCCAAATATCATTTTCTCTTCTTTTAAGAAGAAGTAATTCGATTTTGGCACCATCTACAGTAGCATCTTTCTTATGTGCTCCACTTTCGTGAATTCTATTACCAATCAATCTAGCTGGAATAACCTTAGTATCATTAATAACCAAACAATCACCAGGATTTAAATAATCTATAATATCTTTAAAATGTTTATGTTCTATATCACCAGTTTTTTTATTTAATACTAACAAACGAGAACTACTACGATCCTCAAGTGGATCTTGTGCGATTAATTCTTCAGGTAAATCAAAATAAAAATCTTGTTTCTTCATCATTTTCTCCTATCCATTCAAAACCATCAACGGTATAACTATCATAGTATTGACTGCAAACACAGTCATAAAACATTAAAAAACTCTCTCTTAAAAGAAATCCTAGTACATTATAGCTCCTTTTCTCATAAAAATCCATACAAGCAGTTGTATAATTTCAAAAAACAATTATAATATAAATAAAAGTGCTGATTTAGCACTTTTATTTAATGATGAAAAGTTCGCAGAACTTTTTAGAGTCTAAATCAGAAGTGTTTTTTACTTCTGATTAAAAGTGCTGATTTAGCACTTTTATTTAATGATGAAAAGTTCGTAGAACTTTTTAGAGTCTAGATCAGAAGTGTTTTTTACTTCTGATTAAAAGTGCTGATTTAGCACTTTTATTTAACGATAAAAAGTTCGTAGAACTTTTTAGAGTCTAGATCAGAAGTGTTTTTTACTTCTGATTAAAACCATCTTCAATTGTTTTCAATTGAAAGATAAAAACTGCTTTCATTTCAATGAACAGATTACCTTCCGTTCCATCTATGATGCAGTGTAATTAATAAGAGAGAAAGGTTTTTGCATGAAAAAAGAAATTAAATTAAATTCATTTGTACTGTATCCTGTATGGTTACTCATCTTGTTACCAAACTACTGGCTAATCCTTGCAGCCTCTGTTTTCGTTGTTCAAAGCATCGTATTGATTGGTGCATTAAAGCATCTCGGATTTGACGATGTCCCATCTGTATGGCGTAAAAGTATCTTATGGAATTCCTTTTACGGTTTTCTTGCATATTTGGTAGCTAGTGGACTTTTTACAATTACCCTATTCATAAAACCACACAACGGAGTAAGTGAATGGTTTATCGCAAATGTTTCCGAACCATTGATTAAGAATCCATTCTCCAATGTATTTGCACTATTATTTGCTTTGGTTGTGCTTTTAATCACAGGATTATTGCTCTATGTAGCAAACCGTGCCATCTCATTCCGTAAAACTGCACTTAACGATCTAGGTGTTAAGAAGGTTTCCCTTTACTTAGCAATCTTTACTTGCCCATATGTGGTATTATTACCAAGTACAAGTTTTTATAGCACCATTACCGGTATCATACAATTACACTTACTGAAATAACAAATTCGATATAAGATAATGCTTGTTTCTAGCACGAAACATATTATATGATACGATTATTGGAATACGATTGCATAAGGAAAACGAAACAACAAAACAAATTTTTAAGAAGTCCTCGTTATATGGCTATGGGGACTTCTTTTTGATTAAAACTATACAAACACCTATCATTTTAAGTACTTAATGGTTTTAAGTATTTAATCATTTTAAGTATTTAATCATTTTAAGTATTTAATCATTTTAAGTATTTAATTGTTAGAAGAAATTATTTCTTTTAACGAGATATGTTCATTACGAAATCTAACTTTGCTTTTTTCTTTATTCACTCTTATAGAGTTTTGTGGGCAATTATGAGTGCATGATAAACATCCAATGCAATTACCTTTAAAACTTGGTCTCTTATTAATCAAATCAATGTTATTTATAGGACATACCTTGCCACATATACCACATCCAACACAATGATTCTCTACTTGAAAAGATTTATCAAAGGATTGTTGATATACTCCTAATTCTTTATCCCTTTTCGGGAAACGAAACTTCACAGCTATATGAGTAAGTAATTTTACAATATGATTATTTTTTTTAATATAAATTTTATTTGAAGATATATCCTCCTTAATTTTTAAAATCTGTTTATCAATCTCTTTTTTATCTTTCTTAGCAATCTGTTCTTCCATATGATAAACAGGTATATAATTATCGACCATTACAACTTCATTAATATAAGAAAATTTGATTTTATTTTTATTTCCTATACTTTGAAGTTGTGAAGAGGCTGAGCCAGAGAACATTCCATAAGTCATAATTGAAAATATATAATCACTCTTCAACTCCACTTTCTCAAGAAAATCCTTAATATACTTTGGAATCCCTAATTCATAGACCGGGAAAATAAGTCCAATTTTTTCATCTGAAAAGAATAATTTATCTTCTTTTATGGCTTTTGGAATAGAATATAAATTTTCACCTAATTGTTTCGAAACATACAAACTATTTCCAGTAGCACTAAAGTATAAAATTAACATAAATATCGCTCCTAAACTCAATTAATATTTGACACATGTAAAAGTTAATAATATAATAACTTCAACTTTTACATGTGTCAATGAATGTGAGATAACTTATACATAATGGAGGAGATGTCAATGTATAGTGGAAATAATATAATTGCATTACAATCAAGGCAATGGTTGGTAAATGCATTGCTATCTTTAATGAGAGTTGAGAATTATCAAAAAATAACAATAAAAGAAATATGTGAAAAAGCTGATTTATCACGTCAGACATTTTATAATTTTTTCGAGCAAAAAGATGATATAATAAGATTTTGGTTTAGAGAAAGATACGAAATCACATTGAGCAGATTTGAATCAACAAAAGAACTAGAAATCGATGATATAACAGAAGTTTTTGCAGCTTTTTTAAAAGAAAATAATGAGGTATTAAAGTATATAATAGACCAAGGTCTTGATGATATTATTTCAGATGAAGTATCTAAATCAATTCCCATATTTGCTTCTAAGGTTATTGAAAACATAGAAGAAAAACATACTTGTAAATATATTAATGCATTTTTAACAGGTGCTTTAACACAAATATTGATTTGTTGGTTTAAAGATGAGCAAAAATTATCAAAAGAAGAGCTTTCTGCTTTACTTTTAAACTTAATTTCGGGAAGGTATCCTAATTAGATAGCTTTGATATGATATATATTTTTAATCTAAATAGTATATTTAATAAACTGAACAAAATTTATCTAATACAATCGAAAAAGTAGGAGTATACCAAGCGGTATCCCCTACTTTTTTGTTATTAATATTGTTTCCTTATATCAATTATTAAACATAGTTTTTTTTCCATTGACATCTTCCGATATAAAATCATTTATGTTTCGCTGTCTGAAGCTTATGTTCCAAACAAAGAACCATAGTTTCTGGTATGAATTTAGTAAACTGACGTAATAAGCGATTGGATAAGCCCGGTATAATCACTTCTTTGCCTTTTAGCATCTCTTTGATTGCAATGTCTGCACATTGTTTTGCAGAAAGGCCAAATAAATTTCTAACTCCAGAAGACTTAATACCCTTATTAAATTCTGTATCCACAGGACCTGGACATAGAACTGCGATACGCACTTTACTTTTTTGACGTTTTAGCTCATACCCAAAGGCTCTACTAAATTGATAAACATAGGACTTTGTTGCACCATACACTGCCATTCCTGGACCTGGTTGAAATCCAGCCATACTCGAAACGTTTAAAATAATCCCTTTCCTCATATACCTAGCAAACAACTTCGTTAAAAGGTGGACAGAAATTAAATTTGTTCGTAGCATTTCAGAATCTTTTGAAAAACGCATTGGTGTTACATACTCTGGGTAACCAACACCAGCGTTATTAATAAAAATACGGACCGGTTTCCTCTTACAAAATTCAAACAATCGATAACATTCACTTGTTTTTTGTAAATCACAAACAAAACTTTCTACCTTCACTTTATAACGTTTCACAATCTCTTTTTCAAGATCATGTAATCTGTCGATTCTACGTGCAACGAGGATAATATCAAAACCTCTCATTGCAAGATTTTTCGCCATTTCTTTTCCAATGCCGCTAGAAGCACCCGTTATAACTGCAACCATTGCAACTCCTATTCTATAAAACCAAGACTCGGTTTATACCGAAACCATGCTTTACCAAGTATTTTATCTATATGTACATAAGAATTCGTCCAATATCTTGCATCGTCTGAAATATTCCGATTATCTCCCATCATAAAATAAGAATTCTCAGGAACCGTAAACGTTTGCACTCCTTGTGTAAACATGACCTCCTTTAAGTAAGGTTCATCCAGTGGTCCTTCCATCAACTCGCCATCTGCGTTATAAATATACACGCTTTCATCTTTGATCTCCACTGTTTCACCAGGTAAGCCAATGATACGCTTGATATAATCTTTCGTTTCATCGTCTGGAAACTTAAAAATAACAATATCCCCTCGTTTTGGACTTGTAAATAGATATGCTAGTCGATTACCGATAATCTTATCGCCCGTCATAATCGTATTTTCCATTGAATCCGAAGGAATTACTGCTTTTATAATTACACAGTTCGTAATAAAGTTTGCTAAAAGATATGCCAAAATAGCAATTGCAATCCAACTAAATATCTCATTTTTAATATTCATTGGCTTTTTCATATCAATCACTTCTTGTGTTTCTTGCACATTTGTTTTCTCAATCGCTTTTTCCGAATCTTGCAATTTTACTTTCTCAATCGCTTCTTCTGATTCTTGCACCTTTATATTCTCACTCCCTTCCTTATTCTCCACAATCATTTTATTAGGTTTCGAATTCATTCCCACCGATTCCTCTGAATCTGCCTTCTTATAACCACCTTGTTGTGAATTTCTCATATTGTCTTTCCCATCTTTTTCATTTGATATACTCAAACTTTTTATCTCCTATCTATAAGACACAAAAGTATAAATACTACCTTTATTGCCCTGAATAGTAAAACCGCCGTTAACACTAGTTTAGTTAACAGCGGTTTTGATGTCAAGGGTTTCGTCTCGATAATCAAATATATTTCTTGAATATATTCGAGAATAAACTCAATAACACATTTTACAATTTAATTTTCAAATCCATTTTTATGAGTAGAATGCCACTTCCATGCAGAAGCAATGATTTCTTCTAAATCATCATATGCAGGATTCCAACCTAATACTTCTTTCGCCTTTTCACTGGATGCGATTAAAGTTGCTGGATCACCAGCTCTTCTTTCACTAAGAATTGCAGGAATTTCATGACCAGTCACTTTTCTAGCGCATTCAATGACTTCATTTACTGTGAATCCAACACCATTTCCAAGATTAAAGATATTACTTTCATTGCCCTTACGTAAGTATTCCACTGCAAGAATATGAGCATTTGCAAGATCTGTTACATGAATGTAATCACGTACACAAGTACCGTCTTTTGTATCATAATCGTTACCAAATATCATGATTGCATCTCGTTTTCCGTTTGGAACCTGTAAAATAAGAGGAATTAGGTGCGTTTCAGGTGCATGTGCTTCTCCAATTGTACCACTCTTATGCGCTCCACAGGCATTAAAATAGCGTAAGGATACATAACGTAAATTATGAGCTACACTCGTCCAGTGAAACATCTTCTCCATGGAAAGTTTGGTTTCACCATAGGTATTGGTAGGACATGTACGGTCTGTTTCCAAAATTGGAATAGAATCTGGCTCCCCGTATGTTGCTGCTGTTGAAGAGAATACGATTTTATCAATACCATGTGCAACCATAGATTCTAACAATACCTTTGTTCCACATAAATTGTTGTCGTAGTATTTTAAAGGATTCGTCATACTCTCGCCAACCAAAGAGTTTGCAGCAAAGTGAATTACCGCTTCAATCTCTTCTTTTTCAAATACAGAATCGATAAAGGAACGATTTCTGATATCACCTTCATAAAAGCGAGCCTTCTCATGAACCGCTTCTCTATGTCCTGTCTCTAAATTATCCACTATGACAACATCTTCCCCTTTGTCAATTAACTCATACACTGTGTGAGAACCAATGTATCCCGCTCCTCCTAATACTAAAATAGCCATGTTAAATCCTCCTTATAAAATGCTAGGTCCATCGCCAACTTCAACTACATAAAAGTCAGCTGCATAACCTATTTTTTCTTTATACATCATACCTACATTTTCAATAAAAGCATCCACAAAATCGTCTTTTACAATACTAACCGTGCATCCACCAAAACCTGCTCCAGTCATACGAGAACCTATTACTCCTTCTTGTTCCAGGGCCGACTCTACTAACGTATCTAGCTCTACTCCTGTTACTTCATAATCATCACGTAAGGAAACATGGGATTCTATCATAAGTTCACCAAAACGTTTGATGTCATTCTCCTTTAGTGCCTTTACCGCTTTCATTGTTCTCTGATTCTCATAAACAGCATGCTTTGCACGCTTTCTTCTAATATCATCTGGTATTGCCTCTTTTATTGCATCAAATGCATCTTCTGTTAAATCACCCAAACTCTGTATGTCTAATTTCGTTTGCAAAAATTCAAGCGCTTCTTCGCATTCTCTTCTTCTTTCATTGTACTTCGAATCACCAAGTCCACGCTTTTTATTGCTACAGGCAATGACAATTTTCATACCAGCCAGTGTAATCGGTGCGTATTCATAGGATAATGTAGCAGTGTCTAAAAAGATAGCATGATCTTTCTTTCCCTTTGCAATGGCAAATTGATCCATAATACCGCAGTTCACACCTATAAATGTATTTTCTGCTTTTTGCGCAAGTAAAGCTATTTGAATCTGATCGATTTCTAATTGAAATAAACTTTTACAAAGGAAAGCAGTTAACACCTCGATGGAGGCGGAAGAAGATAAACCGGATGAATTTGGTATGTTCCCATAATACAAGATATCCATTCCTTCTTCGATACTAAAATTAGCATCTTTTAGTATTTTAAGCATTCCTTTCGGATAATTTGCCCAATCGTGTTCTTTTTGATATGTAAGGTGATTTATGTCCGCTTCAATGACTCCAAGTGATTTAAAATTCATGGAGTAAAATCGCAACGTCGTTCCATTGTTTCTACGAGCAACTGCATAGGTTCCAATCGTAAGTGCGCAAGGAAACACATGCCCACCGTTATAATCTGTATGTTCACCAATAAGATTCACTCTTCCTGGTGCAAAAAATACCTGAGTATGTTCCACATCCCCAAATATACTTACAAATTCCTTTAACAACACATCCTTCATCATCATTCCCATGCCTTTCTTTTTAAGACAATTCTATTATATTTTCATATGTCGATTGGGGCGTCAAAAGCCTTTTCAAAATTATGCCGGCAATTTGCAGAAAACTAAAAGAACGAATGCGCCTATGTAGATGCGTTAGCTGTTCTTTTCTTTCGTAATTTGTGTTATATCAAAAGACAGATCTGTTTGAGCGTAGCGAGTTATCTGTTTTTTGATATGTTTAGCACCAATTACGAAAGAATTAGAACAACTTATGCATTGAAATCGAAGCATGAGTCTTTTAGCTTTCTTCAAATTGCCATTTCCATAAAGTAGTGATGGCTTTTGACACACGAATCATTTAATTGATTGTAACAAAAATTCTGTTATATATCATATTTTATGTTTTTATTATACAATAGTTCCTAAATCTTGTAAAGAAAAAGAGAACATTACAATGAAATTTTGTAATATTCTCCAAAATGTTAAGTTTTATTCCATCCTTTGATTCTACTTAAAAAAGAATCTCTTTTTTCCTATGTAGTAATCTTGCACCATTTGTAATAATTAGAGCACCAGCTACACAGCCAAAAGCTACAACACAGATTCCAATTACTAAATCGAAAACTCCAACCGATTTCATTGTTTTATATACTCTTTCCATATTTGCACCTATGCCTTTCTAATTGAATGGTTATAATCTTACTAACCCTTAAGCTCCATATTGCTCATAATAAGCATCAATCGCATTTTTGATCGTATCATCAATAATGATAGTACCATTATAAGGCTTATTGTATAAATGTTCAACTACTTCTTTCATTGTAACAATCGCAGTAGTCTTGATTCCATACACTTCTTCGATTTCTTTTAACGCGCTCTTTTCGCCCTTACCACGTTCCATACGATCCACAGATACAACAAGTCCTAACACGCTTACATCGCCTTGTGCATTTAAAATAGGCATTGTCTCCCCGATGGAAGTTCCAGCAGTCGTTACGTCCTCAATAATAACAACTTTATCACCATTGTTAATTGGGCTACCAAGTAAAATACCAGTATCGCCATGGTCTTTTACTTCTTTACGATTGGAGCAATATTTGATTTCTTTATCGTAAAATTCGCTAATTGCCATAGAAGTTGCAACACTTAGTGGAATACCTTTATACGCTGGTCCAAATAAAATATCAAAATCAAAACCATATGCATCTGCGATTGCTCTTGCATAATACTCACCAAGTTTTCTTAATTGTTTACCAGTACGATAAAAACCTGTATTTACGAAGAATGGTGTTTTTCTTCCGCTCTTTGTAACAAAATCACCAAATTTTAAAACTCCGCAATCTACCATAAATTCGATAAAATCTTTTTTATATTGTTCCATAATAGGCTCCTTTCATTTTAACCAATCTCATACCAGAATATACCTTTTCTAGTAATTAAATATTCTTGTCCTAAATTTAGGCAAAAAAAATTAAACTATTTTACACAACCAATCAATTCGTTAATGTCATTGATCTGATTGGATTTCATAAATTCATTGATGCCTTGAATTACATCAATGGTTGCACGAGGATTGATAAAGTTTGCTGTACCCACCGCAACTGCTGTTGCACCTGCCATCATAAATTCTAGTGCATCTTCTGCTGTAGCAATACCGCCCATACCAATGATTGGTAATTTTACTGCATTTGCAGTTTGATATACCATACGGATTGCAATCGGTTTTACTGCTGGACCAGATAATCCACCAGTTTTATTTGCTAAAACGAAATTACGACGATTAATATCAATCTTCATTCCTGTTAATGTATTAATTAAGGATAACGCATCTGCTCCACCAGCTTCTGCTGCCTTTGCAGTTTCTGTAATATCCGTAACATTTGGACTAAGTTTCATAATGATTGGTTGTTTTGCACGTTTCTTTAATTCAGAAGTAATTGCTTCTACCATCTTAGGATTTTGACCAAAAGCAATACCGCCTTCTTTTACGTTTGGACAGGAAATATTAATTTCTAACATATCCACATCTTGGTTTGCAAGACGTTCCACAACTTCGATGTAATCCTCGGTTGTCTTACCACAAACATTCACAATGATTTTTGTATCAAATTGTTTTAAAAATGGTATATCCCTTTGTTCAAACACATCGATTCCTGGATTTTGTAGTCCAATCGCATTTAACATACCACCATAAGTTTCAGCGATTCTTGGAGTCGCATTTCCTGGCCAAGGAATATTGGCTACACCCTTTGTTACAACGGCTCCTAACTCACTTAAGTTCACAAAGTCACTATATTCTGCACCGGAACCAAACGTACCAGAAGCTGTCATAACTGGATTTTTAAAGGTTACTCCTGCTATATTAACTGCTGTATTCATTTGCACGCCACCCCTTCTTAAAGTTCTATTTCATCTGCAAGGAACACTGGTCCGTCTTTACAGATACGTTTATTGTTTACATTGGTATGATGATCTTTTTCTTTGCTTTTGCATACACAAGCAAGACAAGCACCAATTCCACATGCCATTCTTTCTTCTAAGGAGAGCCAAGCAGTGATATTATGTTCTTTTGCATATTCTTTTACTCCACGAAGCATCGGAGTAGGCCCACATGCAAAAATAACATCGGCATTAAGCTGATGTTCTCTCATAGCATCAATTACATTTCCTTTTGTTCCCACACTACCATCTTCCGTAGCAACAAATACGTCCGCATAGTCTAGAAACTCATTATCTAAAAATGTAACATCACGATATCCTAACACCACTTGCTTTTCACAATTTAATTGTTTTGCTAATTCAAGCATCGGAGGAATACCAATACCTCCACCAATTAAAATGGCACGTTTTCCTTCAATAAGAGGAAATCCATTCCCAAGTGGTCCCATTACTTCTATAAATTCTCCAGCCTGATAGGTGGCGATTTCTTTTGTTCCTGCACCCATCGCACGGAATACAAGGCGTAATTTGCCTTCATTCACTTCACAAACACTAATTGGTCTAGGTAATAACTTAGAACCATCTTTGCAATATAACGATAGAAACTGCCCTGGTCTTGTAGCACTCGCTATTTTTTCTTCGTCAATCCACATACTGTATATTCCATCACTAATTTCAGTGATGCTATCAATTTTCGCCGCGCACTTAACTGTCGTCGTCATGCTTTCCACCAAGCCTTTCTTTTGTTTTCTTGTACCATTTTATATGAAAGGCTCAAAAAAGGCAATATAAGATTTCTTCAAAAGTGGAATTATTTCATATTTGGATTATTTTATACTATTTTACCAGTTATTTGGTACCTTTTTAACAGTTCATCTCTTGCTGTATCGTATCGTTTGAATGTGTTTTTCGCGACGTCTTCTTTCTCGTATACTTTCCAATACCCACATAGCTTGAAATTCTTTCCACCTTGCTTCATAAATTCTTGTATATCATACAATGGGTACTCTAAAAACACACCCAGTTCATGAGGAAAAACTTTTCCAATCTTATGATAAGTATACATCTTCTCTCTCAACCGATAAAAGCATTGCTCCAAATCAAGTGGCCGATAACCAAGTTGTAATAAATAAGAACAATACGCCACCTGATTCATTACAACTCGCATACGGTCATTTCGATAAAATAAAACAACTGCCTTTTCTGAATTTTGATATAAAATGATCATACGTATCTCTGTATCCTTTAACATACGCTTAACTTTTTCTAAATCAGAGCACAATAAAGTAAGGGTATTCGCAGCCTTAATCCCTTTTAAAACTGGTGCACAATGTAGTATTAATTGCAACTCTATGGTATCGTTATAATTCTTCCACACATTTGAACCAATCATATGTCCTCCTCATATATTCAGCATTAATCTTTATCTTCAAACTTCGCAGTACTAAGTCAAATGAACACTTGATAGAATCAGAATTTAGATATCTATATTACCATTGTTTAAACTGTTTTATCTCTGTTCCAGTTCCCTAGTCACCAATGATTTACTTTTATTAATACAGATATTAAAAATCAAGTCCAGTATAGATTTTGAAACCGCCAAGTTTGACTTTTTTATATTATCTTTCCAATTTTTTTACTATCTTAACCTTAAACAATACTTGTTTATTTTAACATTTAATTCTGAAGATATAATTATTGATATGAAAAAATACAGAAGGAGGAAATAAATTTTCCCCTTCTGAGTTCTTACTAATACTTATTAAGACTTTTGGTTGGCGTAAGTTATCTCTCCACCCATTACCGTTAAAAGAACCTTGACATTTCGAATTTCATCCTCGTTTACCGAGTATAGATTAGAATCTAGCACGACAAAGTCAGCATATTTTCCAGTTTCTAAGCTTCCCTTAAGCGCTTCTTCTCTCGATGCATAAGCCCCTTCAATTGTGAACATTTGTAACGCTTGTCTCATTGTTACACTCTCTGATTTATAAAACCCTTGCTTTGGCTCGCCATACAAGTCTTTTCTTGCTACTGAACAATAGATATTGTTCATAATATTAAAATGTTCCACTGGGCAATCGGAACCTCCCGATGTATGCACATTATTATCCATAAGTGTTCGAAACGCATAACTGGTAGAAGCTAACTCTTTCCCTACTCTATCTTCTACCATGTGTAAATCGTACTCTAAAAAAATTGGTTGGACATATGCAAGAATTTCTTGGCTTTTGAATCGATTAAGTAATATAGTGTCTGTAATCTGACAATGAACAATACCATGTCGAAGAAAATTCTTGCTTTTATATTTTTTTAAATTGAGACTTTCTAATTCTTTGAAACAATCCAAGATCGATTCTATTGCAGCATTTCCAATCGCATGAACAGCAATCTGCATGCCAGCGTCATTGGCAATTTTCATCTTCTCTAATAACTCTTCCTTTGATTCAACAAACACACCTCTTGTGCTTTGATCATCTACGTATGCTGTTTTTAAATAAGCCGTTCTTGCACCAAGAGAACCGTCGGATAAAATTTTTAGTGGCCCTAAGGAGTAGTATGGATTAACTTTTTTTAAAACATAACCTTTCTTAATAAAATCATTTAACTTTTCATTGTCTTTGATTAAACACTGCTGCGTAACTCGAACATTCAATAACTTTTCGTTACCAAGTTCAGAAAAAGCAGTAATCACATCCTCATAATTTCCCACCGAACCAAAATCATCACTATGGACCGAGGTAATTCCACAGGATGCCAGTTCTTTCGAAGCCTTCATAATCATTTCCTTGATAGCAGAAACGTCTGGTTTTTCCCACTTATCATAGATGAGTAGTAATGCATTCTCAGTCAATAAGCCGTTTGGTTTTCCAAAGGAATCTAACGAGATTTCACCTCCCTGAACATTAGGTAATTCATCCTCTGAAAATAATAACTCAAGAGCTTTATCATTTACTACTGCTACGTGAAGGCAAACACGAAAGATAACGATTGGTACCTCGGTTGATATTTTATTTAGATCTTCTTTGTTTGGAATTCTCTTATCAATAAAATTATCCTGATTAAAGCACCTCCCAATTAGCCACGGATGATGTATTCTATTTTTACTTTGGTCGTTAAGAGTGGTTTTCATAACAAGAACAAGTTCATCTATCGATTTAACATCGGATAAATCTACTCGTTCTTGTTGTAATGCATATTCTAACATATGCATATGACTATCAATAAACCCTGGATATACAGCATTGTTTTCTAAGTCATACAACACGGTGTGTTCCGATTGTAACTTTAAGATACTCTCATTGCTACCAAGGGCTGCTATCTTATCATTAATTATCCCAATTGCTTCATATACACTATCGCTACAATCAAGACTATGTATTTGTCCGTTAAAATAAATTTTATCCATTGCATCCTCTTTCTACATGATGAAAACAATGTTACTTCGTCATGTTTTCTTTATAATATTCGACTGCTGGATCTCGCATATCGTATACACGCTTATATTCGTTGGAATTCTCATCCCGCGTCGTTAACGAACGATTGCGATATAAAAATCTTGTTAAATCATAACAGTCAATCCATATCTCATTATACCCTTCTTTTTGAGATTCATCAAAAATTAATTGCAATCCAAAATGAAGATGTGCAGTTGATATGTTATTCGTATTCTCCTTAGCACTGTAGCCCGTTCTTCCAAGATAACCGATTACTTCGCCAGCAGTTACGATACTTCCCTCTCCAAGATTCGAATTGTAAGGCAAATCTTTTCTAAGATGTGCATAGTAATAATATCTCTTTCCATCAAAGCTACGAATTCCAATTCTCCAGCCGCCATATTGGTTCCATCCTATCGCTTCTACATAACCAGACTCCACCGCTATGATTGGTGTTCCCACCTGTCCCATTAAGTCATGCCCTAAATGCTTTCTCTTATATCCATAGGACCTAGATACCCCAAAGTCGTCATAGTGATAAAAGTAATAATCTCTAGCAATTGGTGAATACCCTTTTAATCCATAGCGCTTTTCCCAGACGAAATCCTTCTTATCATCCGTTGCGACCTGTATTTCATATTCTCCAACAAGGCCACTTAATACCGCAGAATACGCCTCATAATAATATGGATAGTATTTCATATCCTCTGTCAATGTACCTATGGTTTCTTCACCACTGAGCAATAAATCTGCAACTTTCTTCATATCCGAGCTCTTGTATTTTGAAAAATCGCCGCCATTTTTTGTACCAAGGTAAGCAAGTAACTCAATCCAATGAAGTTCGATTTCTGTGTCATGTGTATCCAAATCATAATGATAAGCATCGTCCAATGCTTCATACGTAACCGCAAAATCTACCCACTTGATGTAATTTTTCGTTCCTTTGTCAGATGTAACTACCAAGGCATCCATTTTATTTTCCTTCAAGGACTTTGAAATAAAGATCCCTGCCAAAATTAAAAGTATCAAGCACTCAAAGCCTATGATAAATAACGAACGATATTTCTTTAATTTCATAAGAGCTCTCCAAAACAAACTTATTAGTATTTTATGTTTTCACTTAGTTTCATAGTACTTGAAATGTAATTGTAAGTTCGTTTCGTTAAATTTACATGTTAGAACCAAAAAAAATCAAAGATTTTAATAAAAATTTAAAATTTCTTTAAAATTTTCTTTGTTGGAAAGGCACTGAAACTGTCCACCAGTCATAGAGTAATAGTAAACCCTAAGCGTTGAGGTGCAAACTTGAAATCATTTCCTAAACCGTTAAGCGCAAAGGAAGAAAATGAAATGCTTTTACAATGTCGTTCTGGCAACCGGGTTGCGAGGGATATTTTAATCGAGCGTAATCTTCGTTTAGTAGCACACATTGTTAAGAAATATAACTCGCAAGACCGAGAAACGGATGATTTAATCTCAATTGGAACAATTGGATTAATCAAATCAATTGATACCTTTGATACTGAAAAAGGGATACGACTTGCTACTTATGCTTCTAGATGTATTGATAATGAGCTATTAATGATGTTACGAAGTGGTAAAAAACAGTCGAGAGAAGTTTATCTATACGAACCAATCGGATCGGACAAAGAAGGCAATGAAATTAATCTTCTGGATATTATCGAAAGCATGGATGAAGATATTGTCGATATCATGGAACTAAAGAGTAATGTAAAAAAACTCTACTCTTTTGTAAATTCTGTACTTAATGATCGAGAAAAAGAGATCATCGAAATGAGATATGGCTTAAACGGACATCACGAAATTACTCAAAGAGAAATCGCCGACAAACTTGGCATTAGTCGCAGTTATGTTAGTCGAATTGAGAAAAAAGCGCTAAAGAAACTTAAAGATCAGTTTGAATCATAGTTATTATTATCCGTAGTACTAACATACAAAAACTCCCCATACCTTTCATTTCAAAGGTATGGGGAGTTTTTATATTGAATCATTTTATACAATATTTTTCTGTTTAATATTTACTGTTATTAAACTTCTGTTACTATGACTTTCAGTTACTATAATTCTCTTTCTCTATAACTGACCGTTTCAATAACTTTCTGATATATTAACTTTTTCGTTACTATAATTTTCTGTTATTATACTTACTGCTACTATAAACTTTCTGTACATACTCTTTAAGTTACAACAACTTTTTTACATTATAACTATTTTAATACAACCAGTTTATTCGATCTTTTCTTCCTTCTTACGAACAATATCAAAAGCTTCAAGCTTGATACCAAAATCAACAAAGATTTTTTGTTTTGGATGTGGACAACTTTCCATTTCATTGCCTTCTTCATCAAGAATACGTTTTACAGTAACTAAAATATTTTCTCCGTTTGGCTTCATTACTTCAACTTCGTCGCCAACGCTAAATTTATTTCTTTGTTCCATTTCACAAAGGTTGTTCTCATCAACAGAAGCTACGGTACCAAGGTATGTGTACTCTTTTACGTAAACATTGTTATCATAAATCTGAGCATCTGCCTTTGGCTTGTCAAAGAAGAAACCTGTTGTAAACTGACGATAGGTACATTTTGCGATTTCTTGTCTGTAGTATTCTAAATTTTCTTTATAAAGCTCTGGTGATTCGAAGAAATCATCAATTGCCTTACGATAAGTTCTAGCAACCGTTGCAACATAAAGTGCAGTCTTCATACGACCTTCTACTTTTAAGCTGTTAATACCAGCTGCAATGATCTCAGGAATGTATTCAATCATACATAAATCTTTTGAGTTAAAGATATAAGTACCGCGATCGTTTTCATAAACAGGTAGATACTCACCAGGACGGTTCTCTTCTACCACATGATACTTCCATCTGCAAGGATGTGTACAAGCGCCTAAGTTCGCATCTCTTCCTGTAAAATAGTTGCTTAATAAGCAACGACCAGAGTGAGCGATACACATAGCACCATGCACGAAAGTTTCAATTTCAAGCTCTGCAGGAATGTTTTTTCTTAAATCTGCAATTTCTTCTAAGGAAAGCTCTCTTGCTGAAACAACACGGCTTGCACCCATCTTATGCCAGAAACGATAAGTTCTATAGTTTACGTTATTTGCTTGTGTACTGATGTGAATTTCGATTTCAGGAGCCACTTCTTGTGCAATATCAAATACCCCTGGATCTGAAATAATAATCGCATCTGGTTTCACTTCTTTTAATTCTTTAAAATAATTTGCAACACCTTCTAGATCACGGTTATGTGCAGTAATATTTGCTGTAACATAAACCTTTTTACCATAGCTGTGAGCAAATGCAATACCATCCTTCATATCTTGAAGAGAAAAGTTCTTCGCCTTTGCACGTAGCCCATACATTTCACCACCAATGTAAACGGCATCAGCTCCGTAAATAATTGCTGTTTTTAATACTTCTAAATTGCTTGCTGGAATTAATAATTCCGGTTTCTTAATATAGTCCATTTTAATCCTCCAAGGAATCAATCATCATAATACCTAGCACCGATGACTGACTCAAATCTTCTGTTAATTGTTACTTTATTCTAGTACTAAGTGTCATTCCATCCCCGACCGGTAGTACCACGGTATCAAACTCTTCCATATGTGTCAGTGCGTATAAGTACTCTCTCATACGCACGTGGATGGTTCGATCTCTTCTTATAATGCTATATTTGGATTCCGCTATGCTTCCCTCTTGTAACACGTTATCCGTAATTAATAGACCATCTACGGGTAATAGTTCCATTATCTCAGGTAAAAAATTCATATATTGCCCCTTCGCTGCATCCATAAAAATAAAATCGTATGGCTCACGGAGAGATTTTTTAAGCTCAGACAATTGTTCCGAGTTCACATCGTTTATATCGAAATAAGACTTATTGTTGTGAGGAGAATAAATCTCACTAATGTAGCCTTCTTCCTTACCATTTAACGCACGTAAAACATCCATTGCGTCCCCTATTAAAAGTAGCATATCTTGGGACCTTTTTGCAAGCGACAAATTTTTCTTAGCTTCCTCGACTCTTTTTGGGAAACGCTCAATGGTTGTAATTGTACAGTCACTTGGCATGTACTCAGCCATTAACGAACAAGAAAAACCAACTGCAGTACCTACTTCTAAAATACGTTTTGGTTTTTTTAGCTTTAATAAAAAACGAAGTAATGATTGTGCATCTTTACGAATAATTGGAACGAAATCCTTTAACGCTTGTTCTTCTAAACTAAGTAAATACTCAGGTAATTCCCCCTCAAGTGAATTGATATAGGCGGCAATACGTTCATTTACAATCATATCTTTCTCCTAACATTTTATCTTTAAAAAGAGGTCGTCACATAACCATTGGTAAGCATAAGCCTACAAAGAGTTACATGACAACCTCAAACTGTTGCCAACGGATATTCACAATCCGCTTACGCTACTTGTTCATTCCTATACTACGGAGTTGTCGTTTGCGATTCCACCGCCTCTTCTTCTGCGATGGAATTACTTATATCAGTAATAACTTCTAATATAGCATCATAATCCATAGATGTATTCAGAACAAAAGTCCCCGGCATAATATTATATTCTTTAAATTTTGTTTTTAAATAAAAGGAATACTTATTAACAACCAACTTACTAACTTCAAGCTTATTTGCAACGTCCATTGTGGATTCGCCCTTTTTGATTTGAAACTCAACGTCTCTACCCGGCTCAGCTTCTACTGCAACAGATCCAAAAATCTGATACGCAAAATTATACGTATACGTCCCTGCCTTAATAATAAGCATAGCTATAATAAGATAAAATAAAATATTTAAAAACGTACGTACTAGCGAACTAGTAATTTTAAAAACTAAATTAGCTGTCGTGGTATCTGATTTTCCCATAATTATCTCCTAGGGCAAAGCATACAACTCTTTGCCGTTAACTTTCTTAAGAGTATCGCTAAGCAAAAATCTTAAACTTCCATAATAATTGGTAAAATCATTGGGTTTCTCTTCATTTTCTTCCATAAGTAATCGCTGAGAGAATCCTTGATTTCATTCTTGATTTTACCCCAATCACTCATATTCTTGCTTAGACATTTATCAAGAGCATCATTAACAACAACTCTTGCTTCTTCCATCAAGTTTTCGGATTCTCTAACATAGACAAATCCTCTAGACACAATATCTGGTCCTGACAACACTTGATTGCTGAATTTTTCTAATGTAACTACTACAATGATAAGACCATTCTCGGATAAATGTTGTCTATCGCGAAGAACAATGTTACCAACATCACCAACACCAAGACCATCGACTAAGATACCTTGCGCTGGAACTTTACCAACAACCTTACCACAATCTTCGGATAATTCTAAAACATCACCAGAAGATAGTAATACGATATTATCTTTTTTAACTCCCATGCCTTCTGCTAATTCTGCATGCGCTCTTAAATGACGATATTCACCATGCACTGGAATTGCAAATTTAGGTTTTGTAAGAGCATAAATCAATTTAATTTCTTCTTGACACGCATGCCCGGAAACATGAGTATCTTGGAATATAACTTTGGCGCCCTTTATTGCTAATTCATTGATTACCTTAGAAACATTCTTTTCATTTCCTGGAATTGGTGTAGAACTAAATATAACCGTATCACCAGGCTTAATGAATACTTTCTTATGAATTGAAGCAGCCATTCTAGATAAAGCAGCCATTGCTTCACCTTGACTACCAGTTGTAATTAATACAATCTGATCGTCTGTGTAGTTTTTCATCTGTTCGATATCGATTAAGATATTATCTGGCATTGTAATGTAGCCTAATTCGGATGCAGTAGTGATGATATTCACCATACTTCTACCTTCAATTACTACTTTTCTACCGTATTTCGCGGAAGAATTAATAATTTGTTGAACACGGTCAACATTCGAAGCAAACGTAGCTACGATAATACGACTTTTCGTATTCTCAGCAAAGATATTATCAAATGTCTTACCAACCGTACGCTCTGACATTGTATAGCCAGGTCTTAAAACATTCGTACTATCTGCCATTAATGCTAAAACGCCTTTTTTACCTAATTCGCCAAACTTTTGTAAATCTATAGTTTCACCAAAGACTGGAGTATAATCTACTTTAAAATCGCCTGTGTGAACAATAATTCCGGCTGGTGTATAAATTGCTAATGCTGCTGCATCTGCAATACTATGATTTGTACGAATGAATTCGATACGGAAACATCCTAAATTAATTGATTGACCGTATTTAATTACTTTACGCTTTGTAGTCTTTAATAAATTGTGTTCTTTTAATTTATTTTCAATGATACCGATTGTTAATTTGGTTGCATAAATCGGTACGTTAATGTCTCGTAATACATAAGGCAATGATCCAATGTGATCTTCATGTCCATGTGTAATGACAAAGCCTTTAACTTTGCTAATATTATCTTTTAAATAAGTTATGTCTGGTATAACCAAATCAATACCAAGCATTTCATCTTCAGGGAAAGCCAATCCACAGTCAACAACGATAATTGTATCGTCGTATTCAAATGCGGTAATATTCATACCGATTTGTTCAAGACCACCCAAAGGAATAATCTTTACTGCTGGTTTATTGGACTTTTCTTTCTTGTCCTCAACAACTACCTCAGGTTCCATTTTCACTGTAATCTCAGCTTTTGTAGGAGCAGCAAGCTTCTCGACTCTATTTGGTCTAGGCTTTTGGTATCCCTTTTTGGAATAATTATTGTTTCGCTTTTTAAAATTATTCTCATTTGCTCCTTTAGTTATTTCATTTTCTTTCAAAATTGCACCTCCAAAATATTTTATATGTAAATTTCGAAGTGCATCGTATGTCAACGTATTAAACGTTGAATATGTTAGAGCTATTCTTTTTCATCCGATTGTTTCTTTTGTCTGCATTCATTGCATCTTCCAAATAATTTCACTTCATGATCAAGCACTTCAAAGTTCATTGTTTCAAAAATTCTTTGTTCCAGTGCTTCCAACAAGTCATCTTGAAATGTAAACAACTGTCCACAATCAAGACAAATCAAGTGATGGTGATGATGCCCACAATGTTTGTCATTCTGTTTCCCTATTTCATAACGTACATAACCATCATCTAAATTCAACTTATCAATTAGATTTAGATCTGATAACACCTGTATCGTCCGATAAACGGTAGCTAAACCAATATCCGGATACATTAATCTAACACAATCATAAATCTCTTCCGCTGTCAGGTGCTCATCCGGCCTTGAACTTAACACCTCTAGGATCGCGATTCGTTGCGAAGTTACCTTTAATCCGTTTTGTTTTAACATTAACTTAAACTTTTCCTGCATATCATCCATATCATCACCTACTGTTCTAACATTATTACATAACGTATGCATTCCTTAATTATTGACTATATTTATAAATTCAAACTTTTTTTTCTATATCTTATGATAAAACTGAAGTATCTCTTTCTTCTAGCTTTACCGTCAATTCAATATTACATACAGTAAATCAATCCCAACGTATGTATTCTATTCTGAAATTATATCAGTATCTTCTAATAATTCTTCAAAAATAGAAGCAATAAGGTTAATTTCTTTATCATCTTCTACAATATCATAAATCGCATCACTATCTTCTGGATTTGATATATCTTTTAAAATATAAGCATCTTCTTCATCATCTGAATCTTCTGTTACTAATAAATAGCTAACACCATTTAATTTAGTTTCTTCAATAACACGAAATTTAACTTCTTCATTATCTTCTGTGATAAAGCTTACGATATTATCATTATTATTTTCCATGAATGTCCTTTCTAATAAATCAATTATTCTATTATTCTATCTCTACTGAGTCACTTTGTTTTTGATTTGCAAGATAATCTAGATAGTTTTGTAATATAAAAACTGCTGCTATCTTATCCACAACTTCCATTTTACGTTTTAAACCGACATTCCCTTGATCCAAAACTTGATGTGCAGCCACTGTTGTTAAACGTTCATCCCATAAAATAACAGGAAGTCCAGTTCTTCTCTTCAACTGTTCTGCAAATTCTTCTGATTTTAGCGCACGTTCACCAATTGTATTATTCATATTCTTAGGATACCCAAGTACAATTTTCTCAACATGGTATTCCTTCACTAATTCCTCAATACGCGCTAAGGTCTGTCTTAGCTTCGTCTCTTGTTTTCTTCTTATGACTTCAATTCCTTGTGCCGTAATTAATAATCCATCACTGATTGCAACACCAACGGTCATTGAACCATAATCCAATCCCATAATTCTCATAAATTTAAATTTCCAACCTTTTCATGATTACTTTAAATGGCTCTCAATATAATCCTTTAATAATTCTTCAATGATTTCATCACGTTCTACTTTCATAATTAAGCTTCTTGCGCCCCTATGATTCGTTATGTATGTCGGATCTCCTGACATCACATATCCAACAATCTGATTCACTGGATTATATCCTTTTTCCGTTAAAGCAAGATAAACAAGGTCGAGCACTTCTTTAATAAACATTTCGGGTTCTTTTTGTACCCTGAAATACTGTGTATTGTTCATTTCTTGCATATACTCTCACGCCCTTCTAACAAATTTGTCTAAGAATCTCACGAGGCAGTACATAGGAGATTTCTCCTAGTTCTGCCCGCTTAATTCATGCGACCTAACACTAACTTAGATGTAACTACGAATTCTGCTTCTTAACTATATAATAATACAAATGGTTTGAAATATCAATCTATTATTTCAGTCAACATAGTATCTTTGTCATATTGACTAATAATTTTCACTTTCACTAATTCATTTGTAAAATCTTTTTCTGTCTTGAAAATACAGCGAATGTAGCGTTTATTATGACCAACTGCATAAACTTCACCATCAAGTGTAATCTGTTCTTCCACTAAAATTTCATCAATTTGACCAATGAACTGATTTCGGTAGTTTGATCTCATTTCGTCTTCTAAGTGAATTAATTCTTCACTACGGCGACTCTTTTCTTGGTCTGAAACTTGATTTGGCATAGCCTCTGCCTTTGTTCCTTTACGCTTGGAATACTTAAACACATGCATCTGTGAAAAGGATACTTTTTCAAGGAATTTTCTTGTCTCATCAAATTCTTCTGTTGTTTCCCCAGGGAAACCTACGATAACATCGGTTGTAATCGCTGGAGATGTAAAATACTTACGTAAAAGCGTACATTTTTCATAATACTCATCTGGAGTATATTTACGATTCATACGTTTTAATGTTTCAACACTACCACTTTGCAAGGAAAGATGGAAATGAGGGCATATTTTCGATTGTTCTGCTAAAGTCTTAACAAAATCCTCAGTAATTATTCTTGGCTCTAAAGAACCAAAGCGAATTCTTTCAAGTCCTTCTATTTGATTTAATAAAATAATAAGTTCAAGCAATGGTGATTTGCCATCGTCTGCTTGTAAAGATGCCTGTTCTTTTACTGATTTTGTTTCAAATCCGTAAGAAGATAGATGAATACCTGTTAAAACAATTTCCTTATATCCTTGTGCAGTTAGACGTTTTACTTCTTCAACAATGTCTTCTTTCTTTCTGCTGCGAATGCGACCTCTGGCAAATGGAATGATACAATAACTACAAAATTGGTTACAGCCATCTTGTATTTTTATATATGCACGAGTTTTATCAGAGATAGCGGATAAGGATAATGTTTCATATTCATTTTCCTCTGAAATATCAATAACAGAATCAATGTCGGTTTCATTATAATGAGAATTAACAATTGCAACGATTTCGCTCTTTCTATTATTTCCAATAACAATGTCAATACTATGGTCTTTTTCTAATTCATCTTTCGCTGCTTGAACATAGCAACCAACTGCAACTACAATTGCCTCTTCATTCATATTCTTCGCTTTATGAAGCATTTGTCTTGATTTACGATCGGCAATGTTAGTCACGGTACAAGTATTTACTACGTAGATATCCGCTGGATCGCTAAAATTAACAACCGTTGCACCTGCATCTACAAACAATTGTTGCATTGCTTCTGTTTCATAAGAATTTACTTTGCAGCCAAGTGTTAAAAATGCTACTTTTTTATTTTGAATTTGGTTATAATCTTGTGGTTTTTGGGTACTAATAGTACTATCATTATTTTTCATTTCCACGTTTGTCATCCTTTCTCTTATAATTCACCAAAATACTCTGAATTTTCGTGAATCATGTAAATTTGTGTTGACATAATTTATATACTTTGTATATTGACATTTAATTCACTAAATTGTAGTATATACATGTAAGTGGGTTTCCTATCGTATCTGCTTGAAACAAGCAGTTAAAGGACCCAATCTAGAATAGTAAAATAGGAGGAATTCCATATGAAAACAGTAAAGATCTCATTAAATTCCATTGATAAGGTTAAATCCTTCGTTAACGATGTAACTAGATTTGATGCTGACTTTGATTTAGTATCTGGTAGATACGTAATCGATGCAAAATCTATTATGGGTATTTTCAGTTTAGATTTATCTAAATCTATCGATTTGAATATACATACAGAAGACAACATCGATAGCATTCTTGAAATTTTAAAACCTTACATCGTTGAATAATTTTGTTGCATTATGGGGGATACATTTGTATCCTCTATTTTTTTGTTTTTAACTGCAAAAATAATTAGTTGCCCTATAACAAAATTAGTGTTCTTCGCTTCCTCTTTCATAAAGAAGTCACTCTGGATTATAAAAAAAGAAAAGCGTTTGCTCTGTCGCTGTTTGTGACATCCCAAACGCTTTCTTTTTAATTTTAACCAAATCGGTGAATTACTACTCTCTATATTACATCAAACTTATCTTTTTACTTTACTAAAATTGTTTCTTTTGTTGCGATTGCCTCTTTTAATAACGCATCAATATTTTCACTAAGATTTTCTTCTGATTTTTCGATAACGCTAAGAATTGGTCTAGTTGTTGGATGTTTTGCAACAAAAATCGTACAACAATCTTCATATGGTAAAATTGATGTCTCGTAAGTTTTGATTTTATCTGCTACATCAATGATTTCTTGTTTATCAAATCCAATAAGTGGACGATACACTGGCATTGTACAAACTGCATTGGTTGCTGCAAGGGAATGCATTGTTTGGCTTGCTACCTGTCCAATACTTTCACCAGTAATTAAACCAAGACAATTGTTCTTTTCTGCAATGTGCTGTGCAATCTTCATCATATAACGACGCATAATAATAGTTAATTCTTCATGCGGGCATTTTTCATAGATGTAGAGCTGAATGTCTGTAAAATTAACGATATGAAGTTTTATTGGTCCAGTGTATGCGGAAATAATTCTAGCCAAATCAACTACTTTTTGTTTTGCACGTTCGGAAGTATATGGTGGCGCATGGAAGTAAGTAGCTTCAATGCCAACACCTCGTTTGGAAATCATATAACCAGCAACTGGGCTATCGATACCACCGGATAACAATAACATTGCTTTGCCGTTTGTACCAACTGGCATTCCCCCTGGACCTGGAATGATGTGTGAGTAAACATACGCTTTCGTACGAACTTCCACTGTAATTCTAGTTTGTGGATTATGCACATCTACTTTCATTGTAGGGAATTGCTTTAAAAGATAAGAACCCATTTCTACACAAATTTCAGGAGAAGTCATTGGATATTGTTTGTTGGAACGTTTCGCTTCTACCTTAAACGTAATATTTTTATCTTCATAAAATTGATCTACGTATTCTCCAACTTTTGTTTTGATTGTCTCCCAATCCGTTTCATCAATTACAACAACTGGGCAGATTCCCCATACACCAAACACTTTTTTTAATGCTTCTACGGTTTCATCGTAATCGTAGCCATCTGGACACTCAACAAAGATACGACCAGACTCTTTGCTAACGGTGTATTCACCTAATTTCTCTAGGTTAAATTTTATTTGATCACGCAATGCATTCTCGAATACATAACGATTCTTTCCTTTGATACCAATTTCCGCATATTTTATTAAAAATGCTTTATACATGTTTTCCTCCTAATTTAAAAACTAAAATCATTCAAGGTATATCTTTTTATGACTTTGTTCTATTTATATCTATATCTATAACTGCGTTATATTTAAACGTATCACTTGTTGCGCTAACACTTGTCCACTGCAATTCTACATTTATCAATGCACTTAATCCCTCACACAAGCTACTTTCTTGTATAACGTCTTAGTTTCGGTAAAATATCCTTTAATACGGATAGTGCATAATCAATCTCTTCCATTGTAGTATTGACTGAAAAACTAAAACGTATTGTTGAATCTAAGAGTGCTTTCTCGATTCCAATGGCTTGCAGCGTTCCACTTAAGCTTGGATGGTTGGATGCACAGGCAGAACCTGCTGATACATACACACCTTGATCCTCAAGTGAGTGAAGAAGCACCTCGCTACGTACTCCAGCAAAACTCACACTAACAACATGAGGTGCTGTTTTTTTGATACGCTCTTCCAGTGATAACTCACTCTCTTCTTCAAAGATAGCATTCACTTTCGTATCTTCAATCAAAGAAACTTCTTCGATAAAATGTTTCTTTAGCTCGTAAAGTCTAGCAACCTTTTCCTCGTGATTTTCATAGATTTCCTTTACCGCCTGAGCCAAACCTGCAATTGCAGGAACATTCTCAGTACCGGAACGAAATCCTTTTTGCTGTCCACCACCATGAATAATTGGTTTGATTTTTAGTTTATCTTTGATATATAAAAATCCACTACCTTTTGGACCATGAATTTTATGACCGCTTACGGACATCATATCAATATTTTCACGCTTTGGATATATCTTATATTTACCAAAACCTTGGATCGCATCCACATGGAAAATGATATCTGGCTTTTTGCTCTTAATCTGTTTTGCAATGGAAGCGATGTCTTGAACTGCTCCAACTTCATTGTTTACATGCATGATAGAAATAAGAATCGTTTCATCACAGATTTCATTTAACAAGGAGTCCATATCAATTAATCCATTGCGATCAACCGACACGAAACTAATCTTAAATCCCATTTCCTCAAGTGCTAATAATGGATTGTGCACCGATGGATGTTCAAATCTTGTTGTAATAAGATGCTTACCTGCTCTGGCATTTGCAAGTGCAGCACCGATCAAGGCAAAATTGTTGGATTCTGTACCACCAGAAGTAAAAACAATTTCTTTTTGATCTACTTTTATTGTTTTTGCAATAATTTCTTTTGCTTCTTTTATATAGTTTTCAGCTTCTATACCTTTACGATGCATAGAAGACGGATTTCCATAATTTATTTCTAATGCTTCTACCATAATATCTTTGACCGAACCAGATACCCTTGTCGTAGCTGCATTGTCTAAATAAGCTTCCATTCTATTCCCGTACCTTTCATCTTAACCGCGCATGATAAATTACTTCATTTTGGCTTCATGTTTTATACCATTATCATTTTTAGCTAAATTTCAGCAATTTATTATTTATGGTCTACATTTATCTTTCAAAGACTTTAAAATGACCTTGTTTTTCATTTTCTGTTCTAATTTCAAAGCGCTTTACCAAGATCTTGTTATTTAATCTTCTTCCAACTCAAACATAAGAACGGATAAAATAGCAAGTCCTGCTGTTTCTGTTCGAAGTATGCGCTTTCCTAACGTAATTGGCGTAACGCCTTCAGATATAGCTGTTGTTATCTCATCATCTTCAAAGCCACCTTCTGGTCCAATAAAGATACCAATGGATTTCTTGCCCTTCATATCTTTAATCAGGCTTTTCGTTGCATTCATTCCTTCTGCATGTTCAAATGGAATAATCGCTGCATCCAGATTCTTCGCATATTTTAAGGCTTCTTTATAACTCATTGGCTCTTTGATTGTTGGAATTAACCCACGCATCGATTGCTTTGCTGCACTTAATGAGATAGTTTCCCAGCGTTCCATCTTTTTTTGCTCTTTTTTCTTATCCTCGATTTTCACGATGGTGCGTTTCGTAATCACTGGTATGATTTCATGAACACCAAGTTCCACTGCTTTTTGAATGATCAATTCCATCTTGTCCTTTTTTGGGAGTCCTTGAAATAGATATAATTTCGTTTTAAGCTCAGTTGCAGTTTCTTCTTCTTTTTCAATTTGAACCCGTATCCCATCGGAAGACATATCTGCTATTATACAATAAAAATCTTTTCCTTGTCCATTACAAATTATGAGTTTCTCCCCAACACGCATACGGAGTACATTCTTTATATGATTTACATCACTGCCAGTGATGATTATTTCATCTTCTTTTATATTCTCATTTTCCACATAAAATCGATACATAGATAACATCCCTTCTCTCGTACCATCATTTTTCGACGAATCATTTTTAATCTCAATCATTGATTATAACACCGATTGTGTATTTTGACTATAGCTTTTTCTTTGGCAAGGTACAAGATTATGTATATGCGTATATACATAGATGAACAATCGGCGGATTTTTAATTTCTATCATTGAAAAAGGATTTCGATGCAAACCTTACCCCCGAACTTTCATAAGCATCCAATCACTTTACACATCCTTTAAATTGTTAGTCAATATTATTATAAAATATCACATGAATAGTTTCTATGATTAAGTAGAATTTGAATGGCAAACTATTTTTTGGTCAGTTTAAAATACATCAGAACCTAAAAGAAGCCTATTTCATTCTACACATGAAATAGGCAAATCAATAATAACTTCTATACTGTATCCGCTTTGTCATCCTGACCGTTTAAAGTCATATCTTATTTTATAAACTTCAAGATAGTTATCTAGGCAAACACCCGAAGCCCCTGCTCACTCATCTCTTCAATAATATGTATTACATTGTTTAAGATATCTAACATTTGCATGGATAATTTTTCAGTCTCTTTATAAACACGTTCTGCTTCTAGTTTATTGTTTAACTGAATGTTCTCAATAATATGATCCCCGCTCTTGTGAAATGCATTATGAAGCTTGTCAATTTCTTTCCATTGATTCACTAACTTTGGATGTGTAACGTCAATGGCATGATAAAAGTGTCCAAAAGCACATTTATTGGAATCTGTTTGTATGGGTTCCAGTTCCATTTTATCAACCATTTCTTTGATTTTTTTCACCCAGTTCACATGTGATTGCTTCGCTTTGCTTAACACTTCTAGCAATTCTTTATTTGTAACGGCATGTTTACCCTCTTTTAATCCTTCAAATAAATCATTAACGACATGGGATAGCTTATCATCAATGGCAGCGATGTTCTTCGCGTATTCTACACTATGCGTTGCATTTACCTGAATGCTCTGTGTCATCTCGCTTAATTTTTGAGCATCCTGACTGGACATTTCCATTGCTTTATTGATTTCGTTTGTAGAATTTTTAATTCCTTGCATTGCATTATTGATATGAGTCACATTTCCAACTAGTTCATAAAGCATACCGATGTTCTCATCAATCGTATCAGAAACCATATCAATTTTATCACTCATTTGTGATGTAGATTCAATTGTGCGCCTCATGCTTTCTTTTTCATCATTTGCTGCTTCATAAATATGACTTACAAAGTTCCTCATATCATCTAAGTTTTTCTTCGTATCGTCAGCTAATGTACGAACTTCTTCCGCAACAACGGAAAAGCCTTTTCCATGCTCCCCAGCACGTGCAGCTTCAATGGCAGCATTTAATGCAAGTAGATTGGTTTGATTTGCAATCCCTTGTACACTCTCTACAATTTTCTCTACTTCATTTGCAATTACTACTAACTGCTCAATCTTTTCATTCATATACTGCGTATCATTTAATACATTATCTTTTAAAACCTTCACTTCATTTAACAGTTCAACACTGTGATTGTTCTTTTGCGCAAATACTTCCGATTCTGATTTTAACCGTTCTAGAGTAAATGCGGTGGAATCAATGGTATCTGAAACTTCACTCATCGTAGCATTCGTTTCTTCAACGATTGCTAGATTTGATTCACTTAAGTCTCCCATTTCCTTTGAAAAAGACATAAGTTGAGTAGATATGTGCGTCATTTCAACGTCAAATGCACTTATTGAACTAGCAACATCCAAAACTTCCTTCGCAGCTTTCGACATTCTCTTTTCATTACCAAGCAACTTTTGAAACTGATCTATAATTCTAGCATGAATCCCATAATCACTGGTTGGGACTTTAACTTCTTCTCCTTGCAATGTACGCTCTACATACTCCATGACACCGTCCATCTCTGAACATCGTTTACCTTTACCAAATATCAATCGTGCCACCCCTTTATCTGTTTTTTAGTTTGCATATCCCTTGCGTCATTGTTCCCATTGGGCAGTATACACACCATGAACGTGGTTTAAATAACATCATAGTTATCATTCCTAAGACAGTAGATGTTAACATAACACTGTAAAATCCAAATGCAAATTGTGCAACCCACGGAGCAAATAATGTTCCATGATAAGCAAAATTCCAAGGCAGCTTAAAGGTCCACAATAATTTTACAATTTCTTTCATTCCGTTTCTCTCAGCAAAAACTAGGTAGGTTAAAAACAGCATATTAATAAACATAGTTAGGAAAAACGTAAGAAAACCGTAACGAAACCAGGTGCTTCTTAAAAAACCTGGAATATCTTTTTTCCTAGATAGGTTTAATTTATTTCCTAGTAAATCAAATAGCTGTCCTCTACCACAGTATTTATTGCAGTAGGATTTGTTTCCTTCGAATAATGAAATACCAAGTGGTACAAAAAAGCAGATAAGTCCAATCCACGCAAAAAGAATATTTACAAAACCCAAAATCAAATATACAGACGATACAATCCATAAGTAATCATACCATTTTTTCTTAGCTTTCATAAAGATCCTCCTCACGATTCGACTCATGTGTTGTTATGTGAATGACCGATGCAGGACAGGCTTTAACACATAAACCACATCCAATACATTTACTCTCATCCACCACTGCATAGATTCCTTTTGGAACCGTGATTGCGTTTCTAGGACAAACTTTGATACAGCTTCCGCAAGCAACGCATTGCGTTATATCAACGGTTGCTAATCTTTTTCTTTTTTGTATTGCCATAAGTACCTCCACATTGTTTTTTTCATCATAACAAATACAGAGTTTCTTATCTGTGACAATATCACAAATCCACACCATGGAAATGCTTTTTTTGATATGCTTTCTTTAGTTTTATTTTCTATTAAATGATTGAATACTTCTCTATGTAACCAGTAAGCCAAACTCCCAATTAGGATATAAAAAAGCGGTCAAACATGGTATTCTACACGTATTTTCAATCGATACAAAGTATAATTTTCAATTGATACAAAGTATTCAAAAATATGAAACTACATATAAAACACATCAATGTTTGACCGCCCAATTTCTTTATATTGACTTATCGTTTCTTTTTAATACATTTTTGAAATGAATTTATTCACGTAAATATTATCATTCTACTTAAATGTTTTCATTCACGTAAATATTATCATTCTTCTTAAGATTTTATTCTATGATCGAATCTTTGCTACAATAGATACCCAGTCACCCATTCTCGTAACTTCTACTATATCAAAGCCATTTTTATCAAGCGCTAACTTTACTTCTTCTTCCTTCATATCAATAATACCAGAACTAATCCAAATACCATCTGGTTTCATAAACTCAGCAACCACACTAGAAAGTGGGATAATAACATCTGCAAGAATGTTTGAAACAACTACGTCATAACATTCTACGCCAATGTTTTTTCTAAGGTTTGCATCATCAATAACGTTACCATCCAAAAGTTCAAGTAAGCCTTCACTTCTTGTTACAGTATCTTCTTTTGATAATCTAGCTACATTAAGATGATTTACTTCTGCGTTTTCTACAGAAGCAGTAACTGCATTTTCATCAATGTCCGTTGCAACCGCTAATTTTGCACCTAATTTCATACCAATGATTGATAAAATACCAGATCCACAACCAAGGTCGAGCAATAAGTCATTTGATTTCATGTATTTTTTCATGTTTAAAATACATAACTTTGTTGTTTCATGAGAACCAGTACCAAATGCGGTTCCTGGATCAATTTCAATAACAAGGTCCGTATCCTTCACTTCCGTAAGAGATTCCCATGTTGGCTTAATAACAATGGTATCATCTACACGAAATGGCTTAAAGAATTCTTTCCAATTATTCATCCAATCCTTATCTTCTGTTTCAGAAGCACTAATCTTACCAGATCCAACGTTTACAAAGGCAGACAATTCTTCTAAACCTTCTCTTACTCGGTTCATGATTTCGTTTTCATCTTCTTCTACATCAAGATAGAAGTTAACGTTTGCAATGCCATCATCTTCTCCAAGCTCTGGAAGAATATCAATAAACATACGTTGCTTTTCTTCCTCAGTAATCGGCACCTTATCTTCGATCTCGATTCCTTGAATCCCGATTTCATCTAACATACTGCTGACAAGGTCGACTGCCTCAGTTGTTGTTTCAAGCGTAAGTTTTTTCCACTTCATGTTTTACCCGTACCTTTCAATTTATCTGTTCATTTTCCGAAGAATTTTTTCTTCTTTTCGCCTTCGTTTTCATCATGCTTTTTCTCAGACTCTGATTTTTTACCAGTGAAGGATTCATCTAATTTTTTAACTAACTCTTTTTGCTCGCTCGTTAATTTCGTTGGTACCTGTACTACCAAGGTTACATAATGATCTCCGCGAACGTTTTTGTTACGTAGGGTTGGAACACCTTTTCCACGTAAACGAACTTTCGTATCCGTTTGTGTACCTGGTTTTACTTCATATAAAACATCGCCATCTACCGTACTAATTCTCACATCGCCACCAAGTGTTGCTTGTGCAAATGACATAGGTGCTGTGGAATAGATATCATATTCTTGTCTTTGGAAAATTGGGTGTCTTGAAACGCTTACTTCAACTAATAAATCGCCTCGTTCACCACCATTTAATCCTGGTTCTCCCTTGCCACGAATACGAATGCTTTGACCGTTATCAATACCAGCAGGAACGGATACTTGGATTTTCTTTTTGTTGCTTACATAACCGCTACCGTAACAGTCGGAACATTTTTCTTTGACAATCTTACCAGTTCCTTGACAGTCTGGACAAGTTTGAACGTTTCTAACCATGCCGAATAGGGATTGTTGAGTAAATACAACCTGCCCTTTACCACCACATTTTGAACAAGTTTCAGGATGGCTTCCTGGTTTTGCGCCAGAACCATGACATGTATTACATTCATCCTTTAATGTTAAATCAAGTTCTTTTTCACATCCAAAAACAGCTTCTTCAAATGTAATACGAATTCCAGTACGAAGGTTTGCACCTTTCATTGGACCATTGTTTGCACGTCTTGAACGTCCACCACCGAATAAATCTCCAAAGATATCTCCAAAGATATCTCCCATATCTCCTGTAAAATCAAATCCGCCAGCTCCGCCGCCGCCTTGTTCAAATGCTGCATGACCAAACTGATCGTATTGTCTTTTCTTCTCTGCATCACTTAAAACTGCATAAGCTTCAGAAGCCTCTTTAAATTTTGCTTCTGCTTCTTTATCCCCAGGATTTGCATCTGGGTGATATTGTTTTGCAAGCTTACGATATGCTTTTTTAATATCATCATCCGAGGCGCTTTTTGCTACACCAAGGACCTCATAATAATCTCTCTTATCTGCCATGTTTTTGCCTCCTACCCAAATTTGTTACTTTAACGGGTATTATTTTACTAATCTATAAATTCCAACTTATACCGTACCATATCATACTTCACCAATCTTAATATAATAAAAAATAAATTTCTTCAAACGCAATTTATACGACATCGTATCATCTATTTCTATAAATCAATATTATTTTCGCATACATTTTTAAAATTATAAATAAGCGCTATCTATAAATTTTATAAACAATATCATAACCATATTCTATAAGAAAACATGAGATTGAATTCATAAACGTAATTACGTACAAAGAAATTTACGTGAAAAGAAAATAATAAGATATATAGTATATATATATTTATTACTTTCTAATTCACAAATAGGCAGTCTATGAAAGACCGCCTATTCAATGTGCTATGGTACGGACCCATAAGCATTATATTACTTAATATCTCAAACTTCGTCAAGAGTAATAAGTTTTAATGTTACTCTTGATGAAGTTTTAATTCGTCAAGAGTAATAAGTTTTAATGTTACTCTTGATGAAGTTTTAATTCGTCAAGAGTAATAAGTTTTAATGTTACTCTTGATGAAGTTTTAATTCGTCAAGAGTAATAAGTTTTAAGTTACTCTTGATGAAGTTTTAATTATGATGTTTTGTTACACCAAGAGTAACATTTATTTATAATCATTACTCAAACGATTTTTATACTTCTTTATAGTCTCCGTCAACTACATCATCACCAGCATAAGATGCATCTTGTGCTCCAGACATATCTGGGCCAGCTCCAGCAGCACCCTGAGCTTGCTCATAAAGTTTGCTGAATAATGCTTGAGAACTAGTCATTAATTTTTCTTTTGCTGCTTTTAAGTCTTCTACTTCACCATCAGACATAACTTCTGGATTTGCTTTTTCAACTAATTCTTTTAAGTGAGCTAAATCAGCTTCAACACCAGCTTTTTCGTTAGCATCAAGTTTGTCGCCAACTTCAGATAACGCTTTTTCAGTCTGGAATACCATAGAATCTGCATCGTTTCTAGTATCTACAGCTTCTTTACGTTTCTTATCCTGTGCTTCATATTCTGCTGCTTCTTTCACTGCTTTTTCGATATCGGAATCAGACATGTTAGATCCAGCAGTGATTGTGATGTGTTGTTCTTTACCTGTTCCTAAATCTTTTGCAGAAACATTAACGATACCATTTGCATCGATATCAAATGTAACTTCGATTTGTGGAACACCTCTTCTTGCTGGTGGAATACCATCTAAGCGGAATTGTCCAAGAGACTTGTTGTCTTTCGCAAACTGTCTTTCACCTTGAACTACGTTGATATCAACCGCTGTTTGGTTATCTGCAGCTGTAGAGAAGATCTGGCTCTTTCTTGTAGGGATTGTAGTATTTCTTTCGATTAATCTTGTAGCAATACCACCCATTGTTTCGATGGATAAGGATAATGGAGTAACGTCAAGTAATAAGATATCACCTGCGCCTGCATCACCAGCTAATTTACCACCTTGAACGGAAGCACCGATAGCAACACATTCATCTGGGTTTAAGGATTTGCTTGGCTCATGTCCTGTTAATTGTTTTACTTTATCTTGAACTGCTGGTACACGAGTAGATCCACCCACTAATAATACTTTGCTAAGTTCAGAAGCTGTTAAACCAGCATCTTTTAAAGCGTTTTGAACTGGAATTGCAGTTCTTTCAACTAAGTCATGAGTTAATTCATCAAATTTAGCACGAGTTAAGTTAAGGTCAAAATGTTTTGGGCCTTCAGCAGTTGCTGTGATGAATGGAAGGTTAACGTTAGTTGTTGTAGAAGAAGATAATTCTTTCTTCGCTTTTTCAGCTGCTTCTTTTAATCTTTGAAGAGCCATCTTATCTGTAGATAAGTCTACACCTTCAGTTTTCTTGAATTCATCAATGAAATAGCGAGTGATTCTTTCGTCGAAATCGTCACCACCAAGTCTATTATCACCGGAAGTAGCTAATACTTCGATAACACCATCACCGATTTCGATAATGGAAACGTCGAATGTACCACCACCTAAGTCATAAACCATGATTTTTTGTTCTTTTTCATTGTCAAGACCATAAGCAAGAGCTGCTGCTGTTGGCTCGTTGATGATTCTCTTTACATCAAGACCAGCGATTTTACCAGCATCTTTTGTTGCCTGTCTTTGAGCATCGTTAAAGTAAGCAGGAACTGTGATAACAGCTTCTGTAACTTTTTCTCCAAGGTAGCTTTCTGCATCAGCTTTTAATTTCTGAAGAATCATTGCAGAAATTTCTTGTGGAGAATATTTCTTATCGTCAATGCTTACTTTATAATCTGTACCCATATGTCTTTTGATGGATGCGATTGTCTTATCAGCATTCGTTACTGCCTGACGTTTTGCAGGTTCACCTACGATTCTTTCTCCTGTTTTAGTAAAAGCAACTACGGATGGAGTTGTTCTAGCACCTTCTGTGTTCGCAATAACAACTGGTTTTCCACCTTCCATTACTGCAACACATGAGTTTGTTGTACCTAAATCAATACCAATTATTTTTCCCATGTTTTTGTCCTCCTATTGAATAGTATAACTCATTATCAAAAAAATAATAAAAAGTAAAATAAACTAAATTAATTAACTACTTTTACCATGCTGTGTCTAACTACAGTATCACGGTACGTATAACCTTTTAAGAATTCTTCTGCTACTATATTTTCACCTAATTCTTCATCTTCTGTATGCATTACTGCATTATGGAAGTTAGGATCGAATTCCTTACCAACTGCTTCAATTGGTTTTACACCAGCAGCTTCTAGTACATCTACTAATTGTTTGTAGATTTTTTCAATTCCTTGAACAAAAGCGCTTGATTTTTCGTCTTCTGTTACAACGCCAAGTCCTCTTTCAAAGTTATCAACGACTGGTAAAATCTTCTCGATGATATCCTTTGCTCCAACTTCAAACATCTGAGCTTTTTCTTTTTCAGAACGTTTTCTAAAGTTATCAAACTCAGCCATAGAACGGATTAAACGGTCATTCAATTCTTCGATTTTTTCATCCTTACTATCTTTCTTATCTTTTTTCTTAAAGAAGGATTTTTTATCTTTGCCGTTAACCTCTGCTGCTTCAACATCATTTGCTTCATCTGCAGCATCTTCATTTGAATCCTCTACTACTACATCTTCTGCGAATTCTTCCTCTGAAGCTTGTGTTGCCTTACTCGTTTCATCAACGATGTTTTTTTCAATCATATCTTCTAATTCATCTTTTTCTAATTCATTAAAATCTATTGTATCTGACAACTATCTTCACCATTCCTTCCTTGTCGTAAATACTTCGGTTTTATTTTTTATCACCCTTGAAAATATCATCTAACTGACCCATTAGGTTTTGCAAGGTGCTTACTACCTTTTCATAATCCATTCGTTTTGGACCAATGATACCAATCTTACCATAAACACCTTCTTCGATTTGGTAAGTAGCTGTTACTACTGCACAATCTTTCATGGATTCTACTGGTGTTTCATTCCCAATATATACTTGAATGCCACGGTTCTCACCGTTTTCAGCTTCACTACTCATAAGATTGGTAAGTTGTTTCTTCTCTTCAATGGTATAAAGTAGCTCGCTTGCTTTTTCCGTATCACTAAGTTCTGGATACTTTAATATATTGGTTGCTCCACTTGTGAAGATCTGAACATCCTCTTCTTCTCCAATAGCTTGGGCGATTGCATCGAGAATGTCACTAACAACGTTAGTATAACCAGTTGTTTGTGCTTTCATTTTTTGAATGAGAGATAAATTAATCTCTGACAAATCAAGCCCTTGTAAGAATGTATTCAGTACGATGTTAAGCTTTAAAACAATTTCTTTTTCTAGTGGTTCTTCCACCTGAATCATTTTATTTTTAACAATATTACCTTCTAGCACGATAACTGCAAGAATTTGTGTACTATCGACATCGGTAATTTGTATGAACTTGACTTTACGGCCACGATATTGAGGAGTTGTAATCATTGTCGTATAATTGGTATTCACTGCAAGCAGTTTTGCAACTTGCTTTAGCAGAGTTTCCATCTTATCCGCCTTTTCTAGCAACATTCCTCGCATCTCTTCTACTTCTGTTGTTTTTTCTTCCATCAGCATATCAACATAGAAGCGATACCCCTTATCCGATGGAATTCTACCAGCCGAAGTATGTGGTTGAATAATGTATCCTAGTTCCTCCAAATCCGCCATCTCATTTCGTATTGTTGCGGAACTTAGATTTAAGTCCGTATACTTTGAAATGGTTCTCGATCCAACTGGTTCACCTGTTTCAAGATAATTGCGAATAATTGCTTGCAAAATTTTTATTTTTCTATCATCTAACTCCATCATTCCCTCTTTCTCAGATGAATCATCTGTACTTTGAAATGGACGAGCAAACTATGATGTTGATGTTGTTAGCACTCATTAAGTTAGAGTGCTAATATCGTTAAACATAAGATATCACTATCAAAAACTTTTGTCAATATGTATTATGGATTTTTTTTATTTTTTTATTTAAAACGAAAAATTAAAGCACTTGAACATTTAACCAAAATTATATTTTAAAAATTTACAACGAATAAAAAGCGGCTGGTGTGATAACTTACACACCAGCCTTTATAATTACTCCAACTCCTGCCCAAAAATCTGATGCATATTGCTATGGCGTTGCAACGAATTTACCCCTTCTTCAATGTAATTCCAAGTATCTTGATAAGAACCTGCTACCGCAAGATTCTCACTGGATATAAAGTCTACAAACTCCTTACAACGACCTTCGTATTGATCGGCAAAGGCATCCGACATCTCTTCTTTTTCCTCGTTAGAAAAATCTTTGAGTTCATTAAAAAGCACATGCTCTAAATTACATGAATTAAAATAAATGCGATATGGAATCTTTTTTACCTTTCCTGTGTTTCTTAATTTAAATAAAATATCTGCTTTCCTATGGTTACGGTCTAGGGTAGAAGAAACCGAAGGGGCTTCTACGCGGTCTTCATAATAGGTAATCTCAGGAACTTTCGCCTTTGTTACCTTATCATCGGAGATAAATACACCATCGGTGTCTGTAATATGAATGATTTTTAGAAAATCTGAAGTTTTATAACGGTATCGTTCCTTCACGGTATCCAAAACTTTATTTATCTTTAATAATATCTTGTCCACACTTACGTAATCATGAACGGTAATATCGCCATGAACGATAAAAAACTGCACTTGCTCATTTACAAAAAATTCTTTCATAATGGTACCTAGCGCTGCTTCTTCACTCATTCCCTCTACAATAAAGACAATAACCTTCTTCTCATTATTTTTCATATCGCATGCTCCTACCTGCCTTACGAAATGCTCTGGCAATCTTTAAGCTATCTGTTTGGGCATAAATTTCCTCATTATGACCACCAAGGGTGATGCCTCGCAGATAAACGTCACGAAGATTATTGGAACTTTTAATGTTCTTCATATGAATATAACGATTCACTGGATTCACTGTGGAAAACATGATGCTCTCCTTATCAAGCATCTCTAGTGCTCTTAGATTATGGGAAGTAAAAATCAACTGCCCCCTAGCACTTTTCTTAAAAATATCTAGAAGCTCCCCAAGCATGTACTCAAACACTCCAGCATCCAGCTCATCAATTGCAAGGCAGATAGATGCATCAGAAAAAGCTTGTATTAATGCGTTTAAAATAGAAATGATTTTAATAATTCCCTCCGATTCCATACGAATCGGAATCTTTACGCCTTCCCTAACAGATAATAGTTCGACTTTAAATCCTTCTCTACCGCTATCTAGCATCTGCATGCCATACTCTTTCACTTCCATCTGCAAACCAGGAATGATGGTACAAAGAACGGTATTGATTTCGTTTACAATCACATGGAGCATCTCTTTTTGTTCGCGGGATAACACGGTAGGCTTATTCAGTGAAACTGCAAAATCCCCTTTAAAACCTCCACCTAGCTGATCCGAATCTTCTATTTTAAATGCCATCGGAAGAACAAAATTAGCAGAGATTACACCAGAGTGCGTATTACGAATGACAAAAAGGTCAGTTAGGGCAAAACGATGTAAGGAGGTAATTAACGCAGCATACTCTTTGAAGGAATACTCAAAAGGCTTTTTATAGATTTCTAAGCTGTTCTCACCAAAAATAAACGAGCAATTACTTTTTTCCGCCAGTTTCTTTGCAACCAACAAGTCCATCTTATATTCTTTGTTCTCCGTGATAAGTTCTTCAAAACGCTTCTTCGGTGAAAATATATTCTTGCTATCTCCGTGGGTATAATCCATAAAAACTGCCTTGTTGCTTCTTCCTTCTGGAGTGATTTTCGAACTTGAAAGCGTTTCTCGGGAAATCTTAACGCCTTGCCTTCCTACTTTTTGTAAGTAAACCTTATAGCCTACTTCATACACACTCTCTTCTATATAAATAGAAAACTCTGCGCTAATTTCCGCTTCGTCTTCACTTGCATCCATATAATCAGCAAGATCCATCGGCAAATTCTCGCCAATCATTATGCGCTGTATAAAATAAAGTGTATCCACGACTGCTGTCTTACCCGAGCCATTCTGCCCGTAAATCCCTAATACTTCTGCATTCCTATAACTTGCTTGTTTCTTATATGTGTTAGGCATTTCAATTTTTCCGTATTTCACATTCTTGATATTATGAAGACTTAGCGCCTGTAAACGTACAATGGTTTCCATGAGAATCCCCTCCTTTTATACATTTATTGTATTTTAAAATAACATTAATATCAATAGTTTTTCCAAAAACGAAATTTTTTATTCCGATTATTGATTTATATATCTATCAATATAGACTACACCATATGAGATGCAATTACTTTATGCGGTTTTTTAGATTATGAATCTAAAACGATATTTGACTATAACACGTTTAACTTTTGATAAATCATCTTAAAACCCAAATACCACGCATATTGAATTATAACTATCTATCTTACATTTGCCCAAAATAGAACTTTCCATTATAATGGAACTATCTTAAGAAAGGAATCGATACCATGAAACTACCTGGCTATTATTCTTCAGGTGAATTTGCCCGTATGGCGCATATTACGAAGAAGACCATTCGATATTATGATGAACACAATGTATTAAAACCATCCTATGTCAATCCCAATGGTGCTCGTTTTTACACAGATTCTGACTTTGCAAGACTTCAGCAGATTTTGCTGTTAAAATATCTTGGCTTTTCACTGGACGATATCAAAGAGATGACGATACACGATACCGACTATCATTTTATGGCGGATTCCTTAAATCTACAGTTAAAACTTGTGGAGGACCGTATTGAACAAATGCAGTTGGTAGCACAAACGATTAAAGATACCACAAAGGCAATCGAGAATGAGCATAGCATTGATTGGAGTCAAATGTTAAACCTAATTCACTTGACTGCGATGGAAAAAAGTCTAAAAAACCAATACCAGAATGCCTCAAACATATCTGCTCGTATTCAGTTGCATCGCCTTTATTCAAAAAATCAACAGGGATGGTTTCCTTGGATCTATGAGCAGTGCAAGATAAACAATGGAATGAAGGTCCTTGAAATCGGATGTGGCGATGGTACACTTTGGAGAGAACGCATTAACCTGCTCCCGAAAAATATTCACATAACGTTATCGGATGTTTCCGAAGGTATGCTTCGTGATACACGCCGTACCATTGGAGCTACGGATTCTCGTTTTACATTTAACTCCTTTGATTGTCATCACATTCCTTATGAAGATCAAAGCTTTGACCTTGTCATCGCCAATCACGTCCTCTTTTATTGTGACGATATCTCTAAAGTGTGCAGCGAAGTTAAACGTGTCCTAAAACCTGATGGAACGTTTCTTTGTAGTACGTATGGAAGCAATCATATGAAAGAAGTCAGTCAACTGGTTTCTGATTTTGATGAGCGAATTGTATTATCAGCCGAGAAACTTTACGAAAGATTCGGAAGGGAAAATGGCAGTGAGTTATTAAAACCATTCTTTACGCAGACACAGTGGATACAATATGAAGATTCTCTTTTCGTAACCGAATCCGAGGCATTGATTTCTTACGTACTCTCCTGTCACGGTAATCAGAATGGATTTCTTTTAGATCGTTACAAAGAGTTTCGTACTTATGTAAAGAAAAAGACAGCACAGGGATTTTATATTACGAAGGATGCTGGGATTTTTCTGTGTAAGAATTATTAATTTTAAATACTTTCATTAAATAGAATATAACCATTTCTTATCTTGCAACAACACAAAATCGAACTGATACATCTTGGATGATTAATTATCAACACTTAGAGGGCAAGGTTGGAAATGTGTACTTATTTATACAGGAAAATAACAAGATGATTCTAACTTGACACTAGCAAAAGTTACAACTTATGCTGATGATACCGCAAAAGTTTTAGGGAACTCATAAAAGGGTTCCCTAAAATCTTGTTTTAATTAAGTTTCTTCTTCGCCAATCTTAAGTTTTTTCATTACATACCTCCACCTAATATAAAATTGTGTATACAGCAAGTAATTGTCTATTTAATTATATAGCACACCCATACAGAATTACAAATAATTTACATACACTGAATGCGCCCAGAATGGGCGCACTCCTAAATTCACCTATTACTTTCCATTTTGATATCTAGAGTTAGGTAATGATGGACGAAAGAATTTACGCCATAATTTTTTCCCATCAAACGGTATGAGCGGATAAATATAATTTCTTCCAGAAATCGTTTTTGTTAATGCCATGCATAAAAACGTAACGATTATACCCACGATATAGCCCCATATTCCAAAAACTGAGGTCAAAATCAACAAAATAATACGCATAAACTTTAATGCATATCCAAATTCAAAACTAGTTTGTGTATAAGTTGCAAGAACAACAAATGCCATATATAACATTGTTTCTGAATTAAACCACCCGGAACTCACTGCGAAATCTCCAATCACCAGAGCCGATATCACAGAAAGAGGTGTACTTAACATACTCGGTGTATTAATTGATGCTAACTTTAATCCATCCACTGCAAGCTCCAATATCAAAAATTGAAAAATGATCGGTATGTTCATCTCTTCTTTTACTTTAATAAACTCGAACATTTTTGGAAGTAATTCTGGATTATTCATTAAAAGTAAAAAGGTTGGAGTTAATAATATAGCTACAACATTCATTAATTAACGTGAAAGTCTTAAATAAGTTCCTGTGATTGGCGGAAAATAATAATCATTTGCTTCCTCTATAATATCAAACAATGAAGCAGGAACAATCATTGCTGCAGGTGAATTATCGATTAATATAATAATATTACCTTCTAAAAGACAAGCTGCTGCTGTATCTGGTCTTTCTGTGTATTTAAACTTAGGAAAGGGATTTATCCATCCTCTTTCAAACATACATTCCGCTAAACTTTCTTGATTCATACTAAGAGAATCTACCGTTATGTTCTGTATTTTTGTTAATACCGTTTCCAATAACTTCTGATTACATCGACCTTCGATATAACTAACTACAATATCAGTTTGTGAAGATGCTCCAACAGATAACATTTTATTAATTAACTTTGGAGTTCGGATTCTTCTACGTATTAATGCAGTATTAAATACAATCGTTTCTACAAATCCATCTCTTGAGCCACGAATAACTTTATCCGTATCTGGTTCCTCTACACCGCGTACTGGATACGAACGAGCATCGATTACAATTGCTTCTTCATAAGAGTCAATAAGAAGGATTGCTACGCCAGATAGTATATTCTTTACAATATCTTGTGCATCCGTTACTTTGTCAGCCTCAATATATGCAATGTTGTGTTTCATATAGTCATGAGCATTCTTTTGAAATTCTTCAGCTTTTAATGCTTCTAACTTTTCTAGCAATTTTTGCAGTGCATCATCTTTTGCAAAACCGTCCACAAAATAAAGACAAGCTTTTTTTCCTCCTGTGATAAAATTTTTCTTAATAACATCAAAGCTTACATCAACACGTAATTCCTGATCAAAATACTCCATATTTTCTGATAAATTTTTCTTAAGCTGAAATGGCATCATTTCACACACCTTCCAATAAAATCATAATTGAAACTAGTTTTATCGAAAGCACAAATTTTTATTCTTTATAAAACCCTATCTATGTTCAAAATTTGCTAACCGTGTTAACAGTGCCTGACCCCTTTTTTGTGCTGACTTCTGTTAGTCTTCATTCTGATGGTATACATTTGACCATGATTAATAAGCAACTCAAAAATTAAAAATATCTTCAAGTAATTCAATGATGGTATTTATTGAGTTTATAAGAAGAGTCGTTAAACTAATTGCTAATACTAGATCGATTGCTTTATTTAAATAGTACTTGAATGTTTTTAACATAATTCTCACCTCATACGTCGTGTTAACAGTGCCTGACCTCTCTTCACTCTACAACTTCAAAATTCATTTCAATGGTATCCTCTAAAATTTCGCCATCTTCATTTGGATAATAGAATAGAAACTCTACTGTATATTTACCTTTAGGAAGTTGTAACATAGTATAAGCTTCCTGTATACTTTAAATAGGTCAAGAGATTGACAAAGAAAAATACCTCAAGTAAATTTAGATTATTACTGACCGGCCAGTTGGTAAAAATCTAAAATTAGAAGAGGTATATACAATGAATGTTAAACGTAAAAAGAATAAAAATCAAGTCTCAACAGCAAATATTTTTGAACAACAAGAATTATTAGTAAAAATGCAAGCTATAAAAAGTAATCTTAAAGCTTCAACTTGGCATGAGTTAGAAACCAAAGGAAAATTCAAAAAGAATGAAAAACTCACTTTTATCAGTGATGACATGCTTATTTTAGGATGCGATATAGGTAGCGAAACTCACTATGTAAGAGCGATTGACATCAGAGGAAGAGAACTCAGTAAGTCTGCTTTTTCATTCAGTAACTGTTTCGAGGGATTCCAAAGTGCAAAGGATTGGGCGGTGAAACTTGCTGCTACACATGATAAAACTCAGATAGTGTTAGGCCTAGAGCCCACAGGACATTACTGGTTTTGCCTTGCTACATGGATGATATCAAATGGAATTAGTGTTGTCCAAGTGAATCCATACGCTGTAAAACAGACCAAAGAAATTGAAGATAACAGCCAACTTAAAGATGATACAAAGGATCCTAAACTAATTGCAAACCTAGTTAAGGATGGTAATTATGGAATGCCATATCTTCCAGAGAAACTTTATGCGGATCTTCGACGATTGTCGATGTTTCGTGATCAGCTGTGTGAAGATAGAATTCGATGCTTTAATAGACTTCACCGAGAAATGAAAATCTACTTTCCAGAGTATAAGGACGCACTTGGAAAAATTGATGGAGCATTTAGCTTAGAATTATTGAGAAAGGCACCATTTCCAGAAGATTTGAATGCACTTGGCAGTGAAGGAATAAAACAAATCTGGCATACTGCTAAGCTGAGAGGACGCGGTTATAGTAGGGTGGATGAAATTCTGAAGTATGCGAAAGAAAGCGTCGGATTGAAGGATGGAGCTGGGGCAAGTAGTATGGCTGTGAAATGGTTTGTAGAGCGAATCATAGAACTGGATACACAGCTTGTAGAAGTGGAAAGAATACTAACCCAGAAATGCATGGAAATACCACATGCAAGAAATATCCTTGAGATATCAGGGGTAGGGGAACGTGTACTTACTGGAATTCTTGCAGAGATTGGTGATATATCAAGATTTGATGATGTTAAGCAAATACAGAAACTAAGCGGTCTTGGACTTGTAGCGTGTAGTTCAGGGAAACACAAAGGAGAAACCAAAATCAGTCATAGAGGTCGTAAACGACTACGATACTGGTTGTTTCAAGCGGCTAAGTCGGCAGTGGTACATTCGGAGGAGTTTAAAGAACTTCATGTGTATTATACGAAGAGACCGGATAATCCACTGAAAAAAATGCAGTCACTGATTGTTATTGCCTGCAAACTGCTTCGAGTGATTTATACAATCCTGACCAAAGGGACGTCATATGATCCGAAAAAGATGTTAATGGACATAAAGCACCCAATGAGAAAGGAAGCAATGGCAGCATAGTAATACAAGTAGATATGCATTATAATTCCAGACCCTTGCTTGGTTCCAGAGAAATTTGAAATCGAGCAGGGTTCTGGAATGAAACCCGAAAAGATGAAGTACAAAAAGTGCTGTATCAGTAACAAGACTAACTGAGAGATACAAGGTAAAGCGTCCACTGAATATCAGTACCTTGTTGAATGCAGAGGTCGGTAAAATCAAATAAAAACAAGAGCTGTAGCTGGCAGTAGTTCTCTCCTTAGGGCACGACCCTGTTTATAAGCTTAGCTGGCACTCAGTGTATGAACAGGTGGGACGAAGGAAGTTGGGACACGATCCCTTTAGACACGGAAGGTTCACCATCATAGCTAAACAGAGGATAAATAGCCTTTATAAAGTAAAATAACAGGATGCTTTTAAAGTCATACCTATTTTTAGCTATTCAGTACAGGATACAATGACTGTTCATCACTAAATGGCTCTAGTTATAGAGGTAACTATTTAAATAAAAACCCATAAAATCAATACTTTTGGGCTTGACAATATAGGAAGGTTTATAGTATAATGGCTGATCCTTTGTAATCTCCTTACCCTCATCTAAATTAAAATAGTTAACATACTCTAGATCAAGTTTTTTATTGTTTTCGTTATAGATATTAGTCCACATTGGATATGTACTCATATAAGGAAATATCATACTATCCTCTTTACCAGAATACGTCATGCTCGACCAAATAGTTACATATTCATCAACCTCGTATATATTTTTATCCAAGTTCGCCTCTAATTTATATTTTTTTGTAGACTTTACTTCACGTATACTTTTTCTATTATTTTTAGCTTTTACCCTGATTTTTTTAGATGTATACAACTCATGCCTTGATTTCCCTAATAAGTCATCCTCGTACCACGTTGTTAATGTTAATGTATAATTTCCTGGGGGCAATCTTAGCTTATCTGACTTCCCTCCCGCTTCAATATACGATTCAGGCTGTTCATAGCCCTTAAAAATTTTCATAGCTTGAATGTAATGATAATTGGCATAGTTTGAACAATCCATTGTTATGATATCATTTCTTTTAAATGTATGTTTTTGAGTTCCAAACATATTGTGAGATTCTATGATTGATTGAAAACCATTGTCACCAGAAATTAATAACGAAAATGGGAATGTCGGGATATAAGCATCAAGTTCTTCACTATCTCCAATATAATGCATATTTAGTTGTATGTTTATATCTTCATTGTCATAAAACTTTGTTCCGTTAATATCGATCCATGTATTAAACTTATCATCCTTTGATGAATCCTCTTTTTGGTTTACATATATTTTATAGCTTATTACTGCTATTACAATCATAGAAAATACAGTAAAATACTTCAAAAACTTTTGCAATTTTCTCCTCCGTAGCACTATATTTATAATAAAATTAAAACATTAAATCAGTGATAGGTATATGCTTCTCAACCACTGGGTTTCTTGCTGGTCTCATAATTTGAACAATAAAAACTTGCTATTTGTTAAAAAACCCGCCTTACTGTAAACCAAACTAGTAAGGTAGTGTCAAGAATTTTGTGTAAATAGATTATGAATACCTTTCGGTAAACATATCTTGAAGCACATCATAGGAACAAGCAAACCCTCTGAGCTTTCTTGTAGACCATGATTCATTGTATGAACTCACTTTGTAATAAACAAGTTTACTACATGCATCCTCAGTTGGTAGAGAGTCTTTCGTTTTAATGAGGCGACGCACTTCCTTGTTAAAGCGTTCAATCCAGTTAGTAGTATAAATGGATTTTCGCATGGATACAGGGTATTTATAGTACGTAAATAAGTCATCATCATTTAACCAGGATTCAACCAAACGTTTGTAAGATTTACTCCATTTTATTGCGAAATCATCCAATGCTTTTTTGCATTGTTCCAAGCTAGGGGATTCGTATATAACCTTTAAATCTGCTGTAAATTCGTTGATATCTTTCTTACGAATACTACGAACTGCATTACGAACTTTATGGACCATACAACGTTGAATATCTGCTTTAGGATAAACTCTATGAACTGCATCATCAAGCCCTACTAATCCGTCCATGACAAAGAGAAGGACTTCCTCAACACCGCGTTCTTTTACTAGGCGAAGGTTATCTTCCCAGACATAAGCACTCTCATTTACACCGATAAAGAAGTCTAAAACTTCTCGGTATCCTTCTTCATCAACGCCTAGGATGAAGTAAACTGCATCACTAGATACCGTATCTCTTCTAAGCTTAAGATGCAAGGCATCAATGTAAATAACGCTATATCTCTTTTTGAGTGGACGCTTATGCCATTGTTCAATTTCTTCTAGGGCGACATCTGTGATATTACTAACAGTAGCTGCACTATATGAGTTTCCATAGAGTTTTTCAATGATGTTAGCAATTTCGCGTGTAGACACACCGCTTGCGTACATGCGGATAATCATATTTTCTAACCAATCATCACGTCTTGCATAAGGTGGAATCAGTTGTTGTTCAAACTCATTATTTCGGTCGCGAGGAATCTTAAGATCCTCAATTGTACCGTACTTCGTAGCATAACTTCGTCTGTAGTAGCCATTGCGTGAATTGCCTGTTCCATGGCCATCGTAGCTATATTTACTGTACTGGAGAACGTTAGTGAGTTCTTCTTTCATCAAGGTTTCCATGGTTTGTTTTAATAGATCAAGAATATACTCTTCAAAAAAAGAGTTTAAGTCTAGATTTTCTTTTTGATTTTTGTTATTATTAGTCATAGGGAAGTCCTTCTTTCTTGGTTATGTTTTTCTTAGTCGCTAAACATTGTACCATGTCAGATGGGACTTCTCTATTTTTATTTACACAAAATATTTTACACTATCACTAGTAAGACAGGCTTTAATATATATTACATATATGATGATTAATTGCTAAAATCAACTATTATATTATTCATCATTCTTATTTTAAAGAAACTTTTACGGTGTATTTTATATTGGAAAATACATAGCTACTACATTCAACCTTCACATAATAAGTTCCCTTAATATTTATATTATATAATAAACAACAGATATTGTAAATCTTTACCATGATTTAAAACAGTTATCTTAATATAGCATTTTATAATGCTTATATTTCTTATTACGACTTATAATAAAATAATTGTCCTATTGCTTCACCAATCTATTAAGCACTGTCCTATTCAAACTTCATTCTAATATAAGTGTATCCAGCGATAAAAACTTAAAAGAGGTAATGAAAACTCCAAATGGACGATAATAAAAGAAGAAATCACATCTTTTTTAAAAAATCTCATCTTTTTTCAAAAAAAGACTTGCATGTGCCCTAAGGGCACCTTTTATAATGTAAATAACATAAAGACTAAAAGATAAAATTAAAAATGAAACAACATAACAAAAAGAACATACATAATGAAAAAAGGAGACTTTACTATGAAAGGAATTATTTTAGCTGGAGGTTCCGGCACACGCTTATATCCTCTAACGATGGTAACATCCAAACAGCTGTTACCGATCTATGATAAGCCGATGATCTATTACCCAATGTCGGTACTCATGAATGCAGGAATCCGTGATATCTTAATTATTTCTACCCCACAAGATACCCCTCGCTTTGTGGAATTGTTAGGGGACGGACATCAATTCGGAGTAAATCTAACGTATGCCGTACAACCAAGTCCAGACGGACTTGCGCAAGCATTTATTATCGGAGAAGAATTCATTGGCGATGATACCGTAGCAATGGTACTTGGGGATAATATCTTTGCTGGACATGGATTAAAGGAACGTTTAAAACAAGCAGTAGAAAATGCAGAAACTGGTAAGGGTGCAACGGTATTTGGTTACTACGTGGATGATCCAGAACGATTTGGTATTGTAGAATTCAATGATGAAGGTCGTGCGATATCCATCGAAGAAAAACCTGCAAAACCTAAAAGCAACTACTGTGTGACTGGCCTTTACTTCTATGATAACAAGGTTGTAAAATATGCAAAAGAGTTACAACCAAGTGCCCGAGGGGAACTTGAAATCACAGATTTAAACCGTATCTATCTTGAACAAGGAAACTTAAATGTAGAACTTCTTGGTCAAGGCTTTACCTGGTTAGATACTGGAACTCACGAGAGCTTAGTAGAGGCAACGAACTTTGTTAAAACAATTGAGACACACCAACATCGTAAAATAGCTTGCCTAGAAGAAATTGCGTATCTAAATGGTTGGATTACCAAGGAAGATGTCCTTAAGGTATATGAAATACTAAAAAAGAACCAATATGGGCAATATTTAAAAGACGTATTGGAAGGCAAATATCTCGATGCACTTCGTTAATTTTATTTTAAAGGAGAATGAATTATGAATATTATTGTAACCGGCGGTGCCGGATTTATCGGAAGCAACTTTATCTTCCATATGTTAGACAAATACCCTCACTATCGTATCGTATGTCTTGACAGCCTTACTTACGCAGGTAATTTATCTACACTGGAACCAGTGATGAATAATCCAAACTTCCGCTTTGTTAAAATAAGCATAACAAATCGTGATGCAGTTTATAAATTATTTGAAGAAGAACATCCAGATGTGATCGTTAATTTCGCGGCAGAAAGCCATGTGGATCGCTCCATTGAAAACCCACAGGTATTCCTAGATACCAACATCATCGGCACTTCTATCCTTATGGATGCTTGTCGTAAATACGGCATAAAGCGTTATCATCAAGTATCCACTGACGAAGTGTATGGTGACTTACCACTTGATAGACCTGACTTATTCTTCACGGAAGAAACACCAATCCACACAAGTAGCCCATATAGTTCTTCAAAAGCTGCTGCTGACCTTTTGGTGCTCTCCTATCACCGTACTTACGGCCTACCAGTGACCATCAGCCGTTGTTCCAACAACTACGGACCATATCATTTTCCAGAAAAGCTGATACCACTCATGATTGCCAATGCACTTCATGACAAGCCACTCCCAGTGTATGGCAAGGGCGAAAATGTACGTGACTGGCTCTACGTGGAAGATCACTGCAAAGCCATTGATTTAATCATTCATAATGGTAAGGTTGGCGAAGTATATAACGTAGGTGGACACAATGAAATGACAAACATCGATATCGTTAAGATCATCTGTAAGGCACTTGGCAAACCAGAAAGCCTCATTACTTATGTTGCTGACCGTAAAGGACACGATATGCGCTATGCTATTGACCCAACGAAGATTCATAACGAACTTGGCTGGTTACCAGAAACGAAGTTTGAAGATGGAATACAAAAAACAATCCAATGGTATCTAGATAACAAGGAATGGTGGGAAACAATTATCTCCGGAGAATACCAGAATTATTATGAAAAGATGTATAAAGATAGATAAGATAGGATAAAAGAAACACCAGCAAGGAAATAGTTACTTGCTGGTGTTTCTTTAATATATCACTACGTTTGTTTCCATTCGAGGAGCTTCATATTCCACATAGAGAATCTCACCCTCCCCTCGTTCTTTTTGTACTTCGCTAATATAGAATTGAGTATCTTTCTACTTCATTTACATATTCAATATTTTATTCCATATATCTTCGACTACTGGAATGCCATGTTCCATATTCTCTTTTCTCGTTTTAAGGGAGCTTTCACCCGGATAAAAAATTGTACCATTTTCACTGATTGGTTCTGATTCTTTCACATCTGCAATAATTTTATCAACGATAGCGTCGATCTCTGATGTGGTACTAAACTTCGTCGGATCAATGGCCATTAGAACTTGTGATAACCCTGCTTCTTCACGCATATTACCACCAATGTCTCCTACTGAGTTGCCTCCAGATAAAATAGTTGCAATCATATCAAACACGATAGATAGACCACTACCCTTCCAAAAACCAACTGGCAGAACCCTCCATGTTTTTTCGATTTCACTTGGATCGGTAGTAATGTTATCTTCCGAATCATATCCACCTGGAACAGGAAGTGATTTGCCTTTTAACTTGTATTCCTCAATCTTTCCATAAGAGAACTGAGAAAGAGCACAGTCAATGACTACATGTTCCCCATTGCTTCTTGGGACAGACATAATGAATGGATTATTGCCAATCTTTCTATCTTTTGCACCATGCGCAGGCATATTTGGCATCGTATTTGTCCAGCAGATACCAATACACCCCTGATCTGCCGCCTGCCATCCAAAAGCACCACCACGCATCCAATGATTCGTATTTCTAATGGCAACTACTCCAATTCCATGTTCCTTTGCAAGTTCCGTAGCTCTATTCATAGCCTTCATTGCATTTGTATTACCCAAAGCGTAATTACCGTTCCATCGCTCCATTGCACCAAATTTCATTTCACATACCGGTTCAGCGTTTGGATTGATAATACCATTGTCTATATATGATACTACTCTTGGAAATCGATTGATTCCATGGGAATATACACCATCTAAACTTGTTTGCGCAAAGTTTGTAGCAGCTTCAAGAGCAGTCTTATCATCAAACCCTTTTTTAAGTAATACTCTATTAAATTCATTCAACATATCGTCGTATGCAACTCTCATAAATATCCTCCTTCGTCAGTGAAACGGCTTGTGTTTATATACTATTATAAACCATTTCGAAAATCAACGACGTTTTTACATCTGTTGCTCATGACCTTCCACACCAAAAACCCAATTCCACAGCCTACAGTATTCATAATCACGTCATCAATCTGACAGTATCCTCTTTTACTTAATAACTGAGCTCCTTCAATGAAACAGCTTAACAAAAAGCCAAAGACACTGCAACTAAGAAAGCTTCGAAACTTATTTAAAACGGTTGGGATTAATATGCCCAGTGGTATAAATAGTAATATATTTTCTACAACGTAAGAATTCCCCCTTGCATTACCTGTGGCTGTTCCAAAGATACGCAAATCAATCCCATCCCGTGAACCGGCTTCCCTAGAAAGGAATACAATTTGCAACAGGACTAGAAGGTACGTTACGAAACATACTCTTAATATAGCATTCACGTTTACAATAGACTGCTTCTCTATCGTCTTCTTACCTATGAAATATTCAGCTACACATAAGACAGCACTTAAAATAACACCAATTAATAGTGACATTGGCAAGTAGTTAAGGCATAATAATAAGTCATCAAAAATCAAGTTCCACATATATACTCTTCTTTCCTAAATTTGTTTGCACTGCTTATGAGTATACTATAATCCCATGAACAAAACAATATTATGGGAACAGTTAACCGTCCTCGATGTCTTTATCATTCTGAAACTAATCTTTTTTCACCTTCTAATTCTTTGATTCCTTTTATATCCTGAGTTACTTCTAGTACTCCTAAATATTCACCATTCTCATTGCGAACCGCAAAATAGCGAATCAGAATAAACTTTGGTCCCATGTTAATCCAAAAATCTTCATGATCTTTTACACCATTTCTAAGATCTTCCACTATTTTTTCTACAATATGAACACTTGCAGGTGGATGACAATTTGATACTTTCCTTCCAATAATAGCGGTAGTACGTGGAAAAATACGTTCTAACCCTTGTGAAAAATATCTTACCGTATCATCTTTATCTACAAAAGTTATATCAAATGGCAAAGTATTCAGCATAGCTACTAACTGTTCTGTCTCAAGGACACCAGTTGGTAAAATGATTTTTCCAGGTAACTCTTGCTTTAAATTTACTTCTTCTTGACTTTTCTTCTCTTCTTTTGTTATAGGTTGATATAGTGGAACTTTATCTAAGCCAAAATAACCAAACTCATCACTTTCTTTCGAAATTAAAACCCACTCTTCTTGTGTTAGATTCTCAAGAAGCATCGGAACCATAATATTTTCTTCTTTAAATATCATTTCAGTAACTCTAGTAAGAAGAGCCTTTATTTCACTTTTATCTACCTTGTTACTATTTTCTTTTAATTGAATCGTAATTTCCTTTATTTTGGCTCGTATCTCATCATCTACACCCCACATAACTTGAGTTGGTGCTGTAATACCGTAATTCTCCATGTATGGAAAGAATAAATTTTCTTTCTTTGCATAGTGTCTTGATATATCTTTAAGTTTTTCAAATTGCTCTATAAGCGTTTCTATGGCTTGATCCTCTGGCCATACACTTAATGTTTTTTGCATACTTTTAATATGTTTTTCAATCTCTGCGTTCTCTCGTTTGAGTGTATTCGCTGGATGACCAATAATTTTAAAAGGATCATTTTCTCTATGAATTTCCTCGATAGACCCCTTAAACACTGCCGCATGAACATCACAAAGTCGTTGAATCTCACTTATTGGCAATCCATCTGCTATTAATGCATTTTCTGCTTGCGCAATTTCTTCTGCGGATACACCCGAAAAAGCATCTGCAAATTTACCTTGTACTTCTTCTACACTTTTACCATCGTGCAATTCTTTTAATACTTCTTTTAAAATTGTTTGACGGTACTCTCTGTTATTAATATATTCACTCATATAAATCCTCCTTATCTTATTCCGTTACATTTTCATGCTATATAATGAGTATCGTATTTTTACACCTCGTATCCTTTTTCTAAAAAGGCTTGCCGAATCACTTCCATATCTATTTTTTTGCTTGCTGCACCCTTAGGTATCGTCATAACTCTTCCAGCTGTTTGTAGCATTCCAGGTTTTATAATATCCTTAAACCCTAGATTTATAAGAATATCTATAATATCTGGATGAATTTTACATAATTCATAAACAGAATCTTTTAGGTCTAGCTTAATTCTTTCCATTTCTTTCTCCTTCTAATAAAACTCGGGTGATTTTTAGTGACTAATTTATATAAGACAATTATAAGTCAGTAGAAATAATTGTATGTATCTCTAGATACATTTATCTCGATTTGCCCCTAGCTTAACAATTCTGGGTACCACCCAAATACCTGTATTCTTCCCCAATCACTTGTTGTACCTGCTCCCTTTATTGGAAAACTAAACATAGATTTTACTTTGATTTCACTTATGCACGGTAGAACCCAAAGGATACTCTTGGTAAAATAAAGCAAAAAACAAAGGAAAAGGTATCTTATATGCAGAAAAAGAAATCCTTGCGTAGCCTATTTTTAAAAAATTTAATCATTGTATTCCTTGTTCCTTTTATGAGTATTCTGTTAGTTATTTGCTTTTATGCGTATGGACAGATGACAAAAGAGAATGAAAAACGTGGAGCGATGTATGCTTCTATGTTAAGTAATGAGATTGAAAGAAAACTTGAAAAGTATAAAGAAATAGTTGAAATGGCTGCGGACCGGGCTGAAGTAAAATCACTTGATTATACACAAGCGGAGCCTTACTTAGAACATTTGGCAGAAATCATGAGTAAAGAAGAATGGTCGTATTTTACTATAACGAATGCTTATGGTACAGAGCAGGCACACTCCGAGGGAATGATCGGTCATGGAGTATCTTTACGGTTTGAAGAAGCCTTCTTAAAGCCCTGGGAAGAGGATGCTACTGTTGTATGTAATCCTGATTTTTCAAAAAGCACTGGACGAGCTGTTATAGGAATTTCTACGCCGATTTATCGCGATGAAAGAAAGGTTGGTGTTTTTATTGGCTATGTATGGTTAGAAAGTGTAGCGGAGTTTCTTAATAATTATAAATACACAGACAGTAGTTATGCATTTATGATGAATGCGGATGGTACCATTTCAGCTCACCCAGATGAGAGCATGGTTTTAAATGCAACTTGGGATGTAAGCATGGAGGAAAGTAAGTACCTGACCTCTTTTACACTTATATTCTGAAAAGCTTCAAAATTCACAGGCAGCTAACGGACTTTTAGATGCAGTAGAAAAAGCTTACATTCCATTCTTGTATCTTATTTGCTTATACTTACTTTTCGGCATTTCCCCTTCATCGTACGCTTTGGAAGTTCATTCAGAACCAAATTGCCTTTACCATTAAGGATCTCTACATAAGTAATACTATCTCGTATATCAATTACACCAATATCTTCTTTTCCATTAACACCTTCAATACCACAAATTGTTCCGACAACCTCACACGTTCTAAGCTTTGATTTTCTACCGCCACCGATCGTCAGTTTCATAATCTCTTTTTGAAATACATCACCTTTTTTCTTTTTTCGTTCTTGTTTTTTTAGTTGAGTTTCGTTGAACTTTTCTTTATATAAAAGCTCTCTAACTTCTTCCTCTGTGGGTGGTGTAACGATTTGGATTGGAGTTCCAGTAAATTTTTCAATTAAGCTAAGCATCTTCCTTTCTTCCTCACGGATGAAACTAATTGCCTTACCACTCTTTCCATTCCGTCCAGTTCGTCCAATTCTATGAACATAAGTCTCTTTTGACATAGGTAAATCATAATTTATAACATGTGTTATATCTTCAAAATCAACACCTCTGGCTGCCACATCCGTAGCGATCAGATAACGAAATCCTCCGGTACGAAAATCATCAATCGTATGAATTCGTTGTTTTTGATCAATAAGCCCATGCAGCATACCACACCAAATTTTTTCCTTCTTAAGTTTATAATATAATACCTCTACCATTTCTCTGGTACCACAAAAAATCATTGCATTTAAAGGATTATTTTTATATAACATACGAAGGAATATATCATACTTATCCTCTTCTGTTACAAAACAACCCAACTGTTCAATACTATCCACGGTTTCGGTACCATCTTCAAGCTTCACCTCCACCGGAGAATTCATAAACTCATCCGTCAAAGCATACAAATCGTCTCCCATGGTAGCAGAAAATAGCATTATTGTTATATTCTCTGGCAAATAGGAAAGAATTCGCTTAACATCATCTAGGAAACCCATGTCAAGCATAAGGTCAGCTTCATCAATGATAACATATTTCATATTATTGCATTTTAACGTTCCGCTCTCGCAATGATCCAACACTCTTCCTGGTGTTCCTACAACAATATGAGATTTTTGCTTTAGAGTAAGTGCTTGCTTATCAAATGGAAATCCACCAAATACCATAGGGACCTTAACTCGTTTCATACGTCCAATGTTAAAGATTTCATCCTTAACCTGGTAGGCTAATTCTCTTGTTGGCTCCAAAACAAGGGCTTGAGGTAAATTATCCTCCCAAACAACTGCTTCACATATCGGAATTGCAAAAGCTGCTGTTTTACCACTTCCTGTTTTTGATTTTGCTATGATATCTTTTCCTTGTAGAGCAAGTGGTATTACCTTTTCCTGAATTGGTGTTGGTTCTATATAATGAAGCATGGATAATGCTTGAATAATCTCCCCACAAAGTTTGTATTGTGTAAATCTATTATCTAACATGTAGTAGTTCCTTTCCTACGAATGATCTGTTTCTATTATACCCATACATATAATGAATGCAATGAAAATTTGCTATGCTATGAATTATTGAGGGTTTTAAATCGTAAAAATTTCTATTCTATAATCGAAACGTCTTCGTTGAAATGGAGACTAATATTTATTAACGTACAATGTACAGAATTTTATATGACAAAAAAATAGGCGCACAGATAGAGAACCTGACGCCTTTGTTTTATTTATAATTGAAATTCACTTATTCGTATTGTTTTGTGATGCTTTCGAAGGTTACAATACGTTAGAAAGTTGTCTCATCTGGATTACGAGCATATCCGCAGCATCCATCTAAATTAGCAATTAAAGCAACATCTTCACTGCTTAATTCAAAATCAAATACTTCCGTATTCTCCTTGATTCGCTCAAATGCAGATGATTTTGGTAATGGTAAAAATCCCATCTGCAAACTCCAACGGATACATATCTGTGCAACGCTTTTTCCATACTTATCCGCAAGTCTTTGCATCTCTTCTACCTCAAAAATACGTCCAGTTCCAAGTGGGCTATATGCCTCAAGTAGCATATTATGTTCGGTACAATAAGCAACCAATTCTTTTTGTGCATCGCCTGGGCAAAGACGTATCTGATTCACCATTGGTGCAATGATAGCTGTTTTATTTAATTCCTCTATATGACGCTGACAGAAGTTACTAATACCAATTGCACGAATCTTACCTTCTTTATAAAGTTCCTCCATTGCCTTCCAAGAACTTGCATTTGCTTCTTGCCATTGATTTCGATATTTTAAGGGATTCGGCCAATGAATTAAATATAGATCTAGATAATCCATGTCCAGATTTTTTAAAGTCTGATGAAATGCAGCCTTTGTTTCTTCATATCCTCTGACAGTATTGTGTAATTTACTTGTAATAAATAATTCTGCTCTATTAATTTTGCTATTCTTTACTGCAATACCAACGCTTTCTTCATTGCCATAGCCTGCTGCAGTATCAATATGACGATATCCACTTATCAATGCATTTCCAATGGTGTTTACCGCTAATTCTCCATTTTCAACCTGCCAAGTCCCAAAACCAATGCAAGGTACTTTAACCCCATTTATTAATTCATAAGTATCCGTTAATTTCTTCATAATTCAACCTCCTACAAAACTAAAACTGCCTTCTTGTAACATCTTATTCTCTAATACTACAACCCCTTCAAAAGATTGTACTTTTCCACTCTCGCGAGCAAATAAAAGAGACCCTTAACACTTTATTTCTTTTTTGGATAAGGCTGTCCACAACACATAGAACCTTCAGGGCAATTACCAAACTGACAACTCGCACCTAAATTTTCAGCAAGTAACGGACTTACCTTTTTTACTTCAGCAATCATAGCCCAAGCTAATTCATTGATTTCGTCTTGTGCTCTTTTACAACATCTATGGTGACAGAAATTAACTAGTGTTCTAAGATTCATTGTACATATGATTTTAGTTTCACAAGCATTTGGCAATACTGCCCTTGCGTTCTCAATCGCCATTTTAGTAAAAGCATTATATTTCTTTTTGTGATTCTGAATCATAATCTTTTCAATCTCTTCAATATCTGCTGTGCCACCATATTCTTCTTCATAAAACTCATTCATGAATTGAATAAGAAGTTCTCTTGATATAAGTACATAATATTCAAATGCTGCTTTCATAGCGTCTTCAAACAATACTTTCGCACCTGAATTATCTTTGATTTTTTTTGGAATAACATAAGAAAATGATTTATCAAGGTTAACATATCTTTGTGATTGTTGACTATATGAAGCAATTCTATGCCTTACTAACTGATGGGTTAAACTTCTACTAACTCCTTCAATTGCAAATGAGAAATTTACATGCTCAAGTGGTGATTCATGCCCCATAGAAATTAGCATATTAACAAATTTATCAATCATCTCGGGAGTCTGTTTTTCCACAAGCGTTTGTATATCTGATGGTGAATAGCATAGTTTTCCAGCTGTTGCAATCAGTAGTTCTGGGTTCATAGTGTGGGATAATAATTTTACATTCAATGTTTTTTCCATAATTTTACCTCTCTAGTATCTTCCATATAAATCATTAGCTAATGTACTTCATTATAACATACATCTTTAAAAAATGAACTAAATTCATCCCTCTATCACTACTCAATTCTAGATACCACTTAAGAAAAATCTTTCCTATATAAATCAGATTAACAAAATATCCCTACCGTATTAACCGAAAACTTTTCCCTTCGCCTGACCCCTTTTATTTCGTTTCTACTATATTCTGTATCCATATACCTTTCTTCACTAAAGTATATCCTATGAAACATTTAATTAACTCTAAAGACTGGCAGATAAAATAAACCATAACAATATGTAAGCCCGTGTATCTTGTTAACAGAAATGCAATAGGAATGCTTACCACCCATGTAAATACGCTGTCAAATAAAAATGTAACTATAGTTTTCCCTCCAGATCGAAGCGTAAAATAGGAGGCATGATTAAATGCATGTAACGGCATACATAACGCAACAATTTTAATAAAATCCGTTGCAAGACTTCTAATTTCTTCTGTTGTATTATAAATCAATGGGAATACTGGAGCAATTAACATTAAAAGGAATCCAATAAAAACACAGCTTATCACTGAAAAGAATATCAGCTTCGTATCGGTATCCTTCGCCTCTTCCTTTTTATCAGCGCCTAATAACTGACCAATGATTATAGCTACCGAGCTTCCAAGGGCTATAAATACTATATTAAACACATTCGATATGGTTGATGATATGTTAAGACCAGCAACTACTTCTAAGCCTCTGACGGAATAACATTGAGTCATAATTGCCATACCCGCTGACCAAAAGGCTTCATTTAACATAAGGGGAAATCCCTTTAAGATTATTTGATTTGTTAAATGCTTTGGAATTCGAAAATGTTGATAAACTCCTGCAATAAATTTATTTTTTTCCTTATGTCTGTGGGTCCAAACAACCACAATCAGGCATTCAATAATTCTAGAAATTACAGTTGCAACCGCAGCACCTTTTACACCAAGGGCAGGTGCACCACATTTTCCGAAGATTAAGATATAATTAAATGTAAGGTTAACAAAGACTGCTGTGATACCTGCCTTCATTGGTAGCAGCGTTTCCCCTGTTTCTCTTAATGTACTCGAATACGCTTGCATGATAGCAAATGGAATCATGCCCCAAAGCATGACTTTTAGATACTCCCTACCATAAAATAGGGTTTGCTGTATATCTCCCACCTTACTGACATCATGAAGAAATTGGGATATAAGCTGTGGTCCAAAGTTTAAAAATACACCAATTCCAATCAATGCCATTACTCCGCATATAATAAGCTTAAAACGAAAGGCATTTCTAACTCCTTCATGATTTCCATTACCATAAAATTGCGCTCCAAAAATACCTGCACCAGAAATTGCTCCAAAAATGCATATGTTGAAAACAAACATCAATTGATTTACAATCGCAACACCTGACATCTGCTCTGTTCCAATTTGACCAACCATTATATTGTCAAGCATACTAACAAAATTGGTTATACCATTCTGTATCATAATGGGTATTGCTACCATAAGTACCATTCTATAAAATCTTTTGTCCCCAATAAATTTATTTGCCTTCATGTTTTCCTCAATTCGTTTATTTTTTCTATAAATCTTTAATTTTTATCTGTTTCAATGCATTTCATCAAACACTTGTTACTTAGTTGCTTTGATAAAAATACTTGTAGTGTAATTATACCTGCTAATGTTAACAATGCCTTCCCCTTTAATTCCTCCGTTATTCCTTCGGAGCTTCTGAAACAGATACCTTTTCAAAATTTAGAGACTCTTTTAAAAACTTCATAACCTCATCGGCTGTGGAGCATTTTGCTAGTTCTTCATTCACTATCACAGTTACATTTGCATTGACGATATTTTCGTCATTAGGTGTGAAAGTTACCATAAAGCTGTTAGCGGCATCATAGGTGTAAAGATAGGTGGTTGTGTCTTTTAGCCCCTCATAAATAAAACTGCCGCTGTGATTGAGAATTGATGTAGCTGCCACATTAATAGTACCATTCATTGCATTTATCTGAGTGGGTATCGCAAGGGCAAATCTACTCTTTACCATTACTTCAACTTCAGCGGGTAACTTAATTTCGTAAAACATACTCTGCAGTACGATTTCATCCAAATTAGGAATGACAAAAACCGCTTTTGGCTCTGTATACTCATTTTCTGCGATACCTTTAATTACACCTGCAATTTCATCACTTGCACTATAAAGAGATATGTATTCTTCACATTCAGCAAGTCTATCCACCTCTCCGATTAGGCTAAGTCCTTTGTCGGTAAGAGATAAATTGTTAGCAGATTTTGTACCGCAAGCACTTAGGCTAAATAAAAGAAATATTACTGTTATTGTTGTTATAATTTTTTTCACTTTAATCTTCTCCCAACTCTTTCGTCTTCTTTTTAGTTTAATTGATAGATAAAAATACGCTACTGTTATAAACAAAGTTTTAACAGTTACATACCCAATAATGTTAGATAATACAACATACGGGTTTTGATATTGTATTGCTCATAGCTTATTTAAAAAGTTTAGTTAGAGATATTATATATCACTAGTTAGACGAATTACAAGAAAATATTTCCAGTTAAGCTATGTTTTGCATACTGTACTGAGAAATTAACTTTTATACTCTTAAGCACTGTATATGATAAATATTTATATCCAGAAAAAACGAGCAGTTCCCTGCTCGTTTCCGCTATATTCAATCTTTATTTTTTTCATAATTTGTTAACCGTGATTTGATTCTTTCCTTTAATTGAAATCATAACGAACTTGTAAGAATAAAAGCTATCTTTCGGGAACAAGGTTTGCAATATATCTTTTATCTTTTTAGATATCTTTTTCTTCTTAAAAATAACTTACTTAAAAACCTTAACTCGAGCTTCCACATCCGAGAATTCTTTTTCGCCTGCTCTCATTAATGGTTTCCCAAAAGGTAGCTGAGCGTATAACTTCCAATTTTTATCAATTCCCCACTCTCTTTGAATATTTTCATCAATGAGAGGATTATAATGCTGAAGTGATGCACCTAAGCCCTCCGCTTCTAAAGCTGTCCAAATTACGAATTGATGCATTGCATTCGTATGCAGTGACCAATCAGGAAAACGATCTCCATATAGAGGGAAGCTATTAACTAAATATTCTACGACAGATTGATCTTCAAAAAATAATACAGTTCCATATCCAGAAGCAAACGCTCCCATTACTCTTTTCTCGGTTTCCACAAATTGTTCTTCGCTCGTTAGTTTCTTTAATTCATTCAGTGTAAATTGCCACAACTTATCATGATGCTCTCCAAAGAGAATTACAATCCTTGTACTTTGTGAATTAAAAGCAGATGGTACATGCTTAATTGCATCCTTCACGATTTCCTCGATTCTTTCTTTCGAAACTATTAATTCATTACTTAACGCATATATGCTTCTTCTATTCTTAATTGCTTCCATAAATGACTTTTCCATATTCTTACCTCCATATGCTTAAAGTTTTAGTTAAGCATATTCTAAACATTTTTGAATTATTCATAGCTTGTAAAATTCTAAGGATTTTCTATGAATATATAAGCATGCTTAAATTTATTGTAAGAACTACGTTCTCATTACTCGAGATATTATTAATTAAATATAGACCACTAGAAGAATAACACATGGTGAGTAATAAATGATAGCTGAGAAGTTTTCTATATTTACCAATAAGTTTTATCCATTTAACAAAAGATTTTAATAGCTTCTTTCATAACAAGAATCAAGCATTGCCCAGTGTATCGGGGTAAAACTCTTGCGCTGATTTCTTAGTTCTTCAATTACCTTCTGCAGTATAAAAAATCCTCAGATTCGCCAATGTTGGAGAATAGAGGATTTTTTTCTGTAACTATTCACTAACGCAATTTCTACCCTTTTTCTTCGCTCGGTAAAGTGCCTTATCCGCTTCTTTTATAACGCTATCGGTTGTTCTAGAATTTTCATTTTTTTGTGCCACTCCAATACTAACCGTAATTCGAACCTTTTTTGCATTATGAGAGATTAAACTTGTTCCGCGATTTCTCTTTTTTGATTTACTTGCAAATAATTTTCCCTTGGACCTTTTCTTTCTTTTTGTCCCATTTTTCGTTGTTTGCTTTCCACTTATGGTAAATCCATTCAGCGCAACCGCTTCTCTTAATTCTTCCAGATATGGCAGCGCAGCCTCTATGTTTTTACCTGAAAATAAAATAGTAAATTCTTCCCCTCCATAGCGGTAGGCTTTTCCCCCACCGCCAACGTCTTTGATAATGGACGCCACTACTCTTAATACATCATCCCCTGTATCATGCCCATACTTATCATTAAACTTTTTAAAAAAGTCAATGTCTAGCATGGCGATGGTATACTTCATACCAAGCTTCATCATGTCTTGTCCTAATGCACGCCTTGATGGAAGCCTTGTCAGCTCATCATAGAAAGCCATAAAATAGGTTGCTCTAAGTATCGTTACAATCAATATGACACCCACCATAGTAAATATCAGTGGATAAAATTTCGCTCCAATCAAAAGACCATAAGCACTTAGTATTAAAACACTAAGGAAAGATGCATCTAGCACGGATTGGTACAAAATCACCCTTATAAACAGTGCTATAATAGTTAGGATAAATAAAATAAGTGAAACTTGTGGTACACTACTATGTATCTTATAATCCAACGAAATCAAAGGACGTTTTACATAATCTACCCACGCCAAATTCTCTGATTGAATTAGCTGATATCCTACATACACTTGGGATAAAATAAACACCAATCGAATAAAACCCCATAAACTTACGATGCCCCGCTCTGATAAAAATGAAAAAATTAAGACATTCAGCGGAATGAATATACTAATAAATAGAAAGATATCTTCGCTTCGTACCTTGATCTCTGGCAACTTCATTAAAATAACAAAACTCATTGTATAAATAAGAATACAAAATAAAATACGGCTGTAATTGAATTTCCACGCTATGACAACACCAATAAAAAATACAAGGTATGGGGCATATTGTAATAGATTCAATACTTGTACAGGGAATTTATCAATCTTACGAACAAATATAAAAGTAATAATAAGTAAGATGAAGGATGGTAATAAAGTAAAAAATATTTTATTAATGGTTTTCAAACTACTAATCCTCATTTCATTTTCTAACTTTTATATCGGTAATTATATTCTTAAAACTTATAATAATCTAAAATTATTCTAAATTTGACAAAAACACTAATGAAGCAATCTGTCAATATGATATTATCATTGTTCATATTTTATCTTTAGTAAGAGAGTGTATTGTAAGTACCAAACTCTTACTAAAGTTCATCTCCTTCCGTTTTAAACACTTTCAAGTGAATAAAAGTTATTAGTTTACATTGTATATGAATTGGGAATAAAAATACCGCATATCCAATTTTGAATAACGCGGTATTTCTACAAGTTTAATATTTAAATTTACTCTATAAACTAGAATTTATTCATTTGATTTGTTCTTACGATTTTTCCAAACATTGTACAAAATATCTTTAAGAATCAACATTGCGTCTTGTTCATTAAATTTATATTCCTTTTTTATTTCGTCTAACATTTCATTTAATCTACGAGCGTAAATAGGAATATTTACTTTATTTTGATATTTAAGCAAAATAGGATATTTTTTCCCCCACGCATTTGTCCAATCGATTTTTTTTTCTGTTTCTTCACTTGTTTTGTCGATAGTCTCCTGAATTTCTTTTATATCAATATCAAAATCAATTAATTCATCTAACGACATATTGAATAATACCGCCATTTTTTTCGACTGACGAATATCTGGAACCGTTTCATCTGTTTCCCATTTTGAGACAGTCTGTCTGCTGACCCCTAGTTTCTCTGCCACATCTTCTTGCGAAAGTCCACTCTTTTTTCTTGCATGAAATAAACTATTTCCTAATTTCATTAATTTCCCTCCTTATCAGTTTATAGCCTTATTATATTAGTCAATAAAGACAAGGTCTACCAATTATGGTTATCAATTTTGCACGTTTTTTTTACATAAAAAGAACTTATTCTAATTCGTCAGATATGTAATAGATAGTATCAATACGATTAATGATTCCATTTAATTATCATTATAATAAGTTTTAATATCTCTATAGTAAAAACAATAAAATATATCCATTGCAAATTTATTTTTATCATACCAAAAAATTTAATAAATTCATAAATAAATAGCATACCAAAGGCCAATGTTCCCTTTATATATAAGAAAATACCTAGATTGAATCCTATCCCTTTATAAGTTATTAAATTTTCAATTTGTATCCCCAATAAATAATATAAAAAGGCAAAGGGGCACTTCAATAAAAAAGCCTCCCAGTGCCAGTCTTCGAAAACAATCACCAGGAGGTTGCAATAATGCATAATTATTGTATCAATAAATTACTAAATTTAAGAGAGGTAAAAGTAAAAAATATCATTCATGCGGATTCTTTTGTGAAAATCTTTATGGAAACTAAAGCAAAAGCTCACACTTGTTCTTTCTGTGGTGCAATTACAGACAGCAAGTGCCTGACCCCCTTATGCAAATATTTTGATTAATAGTTTAGGAATAAACATTGCAACTCCTAGTCCATATAAAAAGTCTAACCAAAATACAGAACCTACAGCCCCTACATAGATTAATCCAACAATAGGTGTTGCTATTATCTTTGACCATATACTTGTTTTTTTACTTCTAACTGAACTCCATATACTTTTTGCATCACCTGTACTTGGAAAGGAATGCATGGCAATGGATACTCCTAACCATATTAAAAAATAATCAAGTAAACTTCCTGCTCCAAAAGTAATTACTGGAATTGCAGCTGGTAGTGCTATGATTGCACCTAATATGGTATTAAGAATGAATGGACCAATACCTATAATTATATTCTTATATTCATTATTTGGAATTTCATGTACAACATATCCGCAAGGATTTTTTAATCTAAAATAACATACATCTAAAACAGCAACTTTTGTTAATCTACAAAATAATTGATGGGCAGCCTCATGTACAATAACTCCTGGAAATGTGGCAATTGATATTAAAAAACCTGGTATAATCATTATCTATATCCTCCGCTATAATTTACTAACGCCATTCAATCGATTGGCTAAATATACTTTCCATTAAATCCAGTGTATATGGATCAGAATCTTCGTATTGTAAATATTTATTGTACATGTTATCTCGTTCTTCCATCATATTATTGTAATGGTAAGCAAGCGCAAGTGCGTACACATTACTAGAATCTTCATTGAGCTCATAAGCTTTTAATGCCAGATCCAAGCCTATGCTATCATTATAATCTTTTAGTTCGATTCTTGATAAAGCAGCATAAGCATAGCTATATTCTGTATTCTGTCTAAGCACTTCGTTGCAACATTCTCTAGCCTTATCAAACTCACCTAATTCACGATAAAATGCAGCTAATAGTAATTGACCACTGAAAAAATCAGGATTACGTTCTACTGTATTTTTTATTATAGCTAACCCTTCATCAAATTCTTCAAGTTCAAACAGTAAATTAGAAAAATAGTAGGATGCCATAATATCCTCTGGATTTTCCACTAAAAAGCTACGATATAATTCTACCGTTTCTTCTATACTAATACTTTCGCTTTCTATAAAAATAGTTTCTAATTCGTCAGATATGTAATAGATAGTATCAATGCGATCAATGATTCCATTTACTTCATTTAATAAACTCTCATCATCTACATCTCTACCAGCTAATCTATCAAGTAAAGCAAATGCATAATCTAATTCATCATTATTGTAGGCAGTAATAAAAAGCCTTGATAAAATAAGTGTTGAATCAGAATATTTATTTTCCAGTTCTTTATAAGTATTCATAGCTGTGAGATATCTTCCGCCATTCTCAGCTTTCTTACCTTTCTCGAATTGAATTCCATCTTTTAAGCTTGATGGAAATTTAGTAAGTGCTATAATAAAGATAATAGCTATAATAAGGGACATGATTTTAATAAATGCAGGAAATGGCCTTTGGTAAAGGTTTTTTCTGCAATCTTTACAAAGTTCCATATTATAATTTTCTTCAATAATAGAACTTCCACATAGTTCACACCCAGTTTGCTGAGGTAGCTCATCGCTAAATTCTTCTTGGTCAATTTTGTCACTCGTCATAAATTTTCTCCTTTTAATGTTCTAAATAAAAAGGCAATTGCGAAACTGGTTTAAGTATTCAGGCTTACTTAAACTCGTTTCGCAATTGCCTATTTAAGAAATAACCATAATTATATTAACACTTATTTCCTAAAAATCAACATAAAAATGTAAAATGTTACAAATTACCTATAATCTTCCATATTTCAAATAGATTTGATTTTCCTATTAAATTTTAATTATTAACTTTATATTCTTTTGACTCGGTTAAATATATCTTTAATCTAACAATACACATTAATATAAAAAAAATAATTAGTATCATTACAATC
>OJJJ01000036.1_pt1 | contig 108382 bp, 108 predicted proteins | sample 1596311 | NCBI WGS metagenome assembly OJJJ01 (sample SAMEA4350140, study PRJEB24818) | metagenome | biome: human; feature: gut; material: faeces | place: Denmark | collected 2013-09
GGTTGTCACATCAACCACCTTAACTTCGTTCTTATACGCCAGCCACGCCGACAGCTTAGCTTTGTTGGCGTCACTGATTTCACCCAGCATCAACTCAGTTCGCCAGTCGAGCATTACCGAATCAGCACGAGCCAATAGCCTCTGGCGTTTGTTCTCTGCCATCTGTACCAGCTCTTCATGGCTCAGTGGTGGAATATTCACCCAGGAAGGAAGGCCATCAACTACGCCTCTGCGTTTACCTTGTGGAGGAACGTCTAAAAATTCATTCGAAATTGAGTCTTCAATTTCAATTGCATCATCAGGAAGTGTACCGCTCGCTTTATATGAATTAATCAACGATACAGGGTAAAAATGGTTAGTTTTTGCAGAAAATAAGTATTTGCTCATGTTCATTACCTTCCGAATGCTTTCCAGTTACAGGTCAGGCTTGCCGGGCTAACATCACTTCCGTTTGCAGTAGCACATCCTGTCCGAAATTTTGTCGTACTGACGGGGAATGCCTGGGAAATTTCCGCATATGGCGTGTCATTCGGGTCTGAGCTAATCAGCACGTAATAACATTCGTTGGGAAATGGAATGATGAAATCCGCATCTCCATTCCCATAATTAGCCTTCCCCCACTGTTCTATAAAACCATCAGGTGTTTCCCTCCATCCATTTGTGGCTTTCAATGATTTCCATTTGCTCATATCAGGGATCTGATTTGCACCGGTTCCCACATCCCTTTTTGCCGCTTCTCCCAGACCAACGTTTTTAATAATGATCATTTATCGATCAGGTGGCATGATTCCGGCCTTTTGCAGGAAGGAAACTCATGCTGATTGGCTATGTACGCGTGTCAACAAATGACCAGAACACTGCACTCCAGCGAAACGCGCTCGAGAGTGCAGGATGTGAGCTGATTTTTGAAGATAAGATCAGCGGTAAGGTGTCCGACAGACCAGGGTTAAAAAAGGTGCTACGGACGCTATCAGAAGGCGATACGCTGGTGGTATGGAAACTGGATCGGCTCGGGCGAAGCATGCGGCATCTTGTTGGGTTAGTGGAGGAATTGAGGGAGAAAGGAGTTAACTTCCGGAGCCTGACAGATAGCATCGATACCAGCACACCTATGGGCAGATTCTTCTTTCATGTTATGGGTGCACTGGCCGAAATGGAAAGGGAGCTTATTGTCGAACGCACCCGCGCCGGTTTAGCAGCCGCACGCGCAGAAGGGCGGATAGGTGGAAGGCGGCCAAAGTTTAGTGATGATGAGTGGGCCCAGATGGGGAGATTGATAAAAGGTGGCATGGACAGAAAACAGGTAGCGATCATATACGATGTTGGATTATCGACATTGTACAAGAAGTTTCCTGTAAGCGTAGTGAATTGAAGCTTGGGTACCGCTGATTGGATAGGGGAGGAAATATCCGGCAGTTAATTAATTGATGGTAACTGCCGGAAAGGAAAAAATTATGTGTACATTTTTGTGTATTAAAATCAGTAAATTCACGAAATACAATTTTCTAATTTACTGATTTTTATGATTTTATTTGCATTGTTTGTAAGTGCTATCGTAAGGCATACCATTCCTTATGTTTCAGAGGGTTAGCCATAGCACCCAAAATATCAGAAATCACGTTAACGATAATGACCAGTGAGCCAATCACCATCACGCCGGCTGAAATTGCGGCGTAATCCTGCTGGCGAATGGCGTTGATCAGCCAGCGGCCAAGGCCTGGCCAGCTAAAGACCATCTCGGTGATCATCGCCAGCGTCAGCATGGTGGAAAACTGGAGACCAAGTCGCGGGATCACCGGCGGCAGGGCATTATGCAGTACGTGGCGACGCAAAATGGTCAGCCGTGACAGGCCGCGAGTGGCCGCCGCTTTTACGTAATTTTGATCGAACACCTCGATGGTACTGATACGCATCAGGCGAATGACTTCGGTCGTTGGCGCAACGGAGAGCGTTAACACCGGCAGCACCATGTGGCGTATTGCGCTGACCAGCATTTCATCGCGCCACGGCGAGTCGGAAAGCCACGCGTCGACGATAGCAAGACCGGTGACGGGTTTGACTTCATAAAGCAGATCAAAACGACCAGACACGGGCAGCCACCCGAGCGTTAGCGAGAAGAACAGCGTCAGCAACAGTGCTAACCAAAAAACCGGGATGGAAAAACCCATCAGGGCAAAGGCACTAATGCATCGATCCGGCCATTTATTGCGTGTGATCCCCGCCAGCATGCCAATCGGGATACCGACCATTAGCGCAAAACCGAAGGCGAGAACGCACAATTCCATTGTGGCCGGGAACACTTCTTTCAACTGTTCCGAGATCAGTTGTCCGTTAATGCTGGATACACCGAAATCCCAGTGGATGAGGCCATTGAACCAGAATACCCACGCATTCCACAGCGACGCACCCTGCAGAGGAGCATGGGGGGTAAAATAACTCAGGCTGAACCCGATAAACGTCAGGAAGAACAGGGTGACCAGGAGCAGTAGAAAGCGACGCAGGGTAAAGATAATCATGGTTTTTTCACCTCATCTTTCTTTTCCCTGGATACGCCGGCAAAGGAGGCATTACCGAATGGGCTGAGTACCAGACCTTTGATGTCATAGCGATAGGCCTGCAAACGCAGTGAAGAGGCCAGCGGCAGGATGGGTAGCTCTCGTGCCAGGATCGTTTGCGCTTCGTCATAGGCATCAATGCGCGACGAGAGCTGCTGCGATGACAGCGCTTTGCGCAGAACGCTGTCAAACTCCGGATCACACCAATGGGCAAAGTTGGTCTGCGAGTTGATGGCGGCACAGCTAAGCAGCGGACGGAAAAAACTGTCAGGATCGTTACTGTCTGTCGCCCAACCGGACAACGTCAGATCATGGTTCATATCCATTAATCTCGCCTCCTGAAAACGACCTTCCACCGGAATAATCTTCACTTTCACGCCAACCTGCGCCATGTCCGCTTGAATAAGCTCGGCGGTTTTCAGCGGGCTGGGGTTCCAGGCCTGGGAGCTGGTTGGTACCCAAAGTTGTAACGTCAGATTCTCCAGCCCCAGCGCTTTTAACTGCTCGCGAGATTTTGCCGGATTGTATTCTGTAATTTTAGCTTCGTTGTCATACGCCCACGAGGCGCGCGGCAAAATAGATGCGGCGGTTTCTGCTGTACCGTAATAGATCGACTGCATCAGCCGCTGGTTGTTGATTGCCAGCGCCAGTGCATGACGCACGGCCGGGTTGTTCAACGGGGGTTTATTGGTATTGAAAGCCAGGTAAGCAATGTTCATCCCAGGGCGCAGCGTCAGGCGCAAACGTGGGTCATCACGTAAGATGCTGAGCTGACTGGCAGCAGGCCAGGCCAGCACGTCGCATTCACCGGTGAGCAGTTTCGATAAGCGCCCGGTTCCACCAGAACCGAGATCAACGACGACCTGCGGCATTAAGGGTTTCCCGCGCCAGAACGCGTCGTGACGCTGCAGGCGAATATATTGCCCGCCACGATTTTCCGAAAGCTGATACGGACCGGTACCGACAGGCTGTCGGTCCAGTAATTCCTTGCGATCCTGTTTTGCCAACTGAGAGGCATATTCTGCTGACATTACTGACGCATAATGCGTGGCCAGATGCCACAGGAAAGACGCATCCGGTTGAATCAGGCGAAATTCAACGGTATGGCTGTCCAGCTTGCGTACGCTTTGCACGTTATCGGCGAACTGGAGGCTATCAAAGTAGGGGAAGCTACTGCCGTTAACATTGTGCCACGGATGCTGGCGGTCAAAGATTCGCTCGAAGGTAAACACCACATCGTCTGCATTCAGTTTACGAGTAGGGGTGAACCAGGTGGTTTTTTGAAATGGCACGTCACGACGCAGGTGGAAGCGGTACGTTGCGCCGTTATCCAGCACTTCCCAGCTTTCGGCCAGTTCTGGCACCAGGCGATAGGTGTAAGGATCCACATCAAGCAGACGGTCATAAAGTTGGGCGGCAAGCGTGTCGACGATCAGTCCACTGCTCGCTTTTTGTGGGTTGAACGTATTGACCTGTCCGCTGACGCAATAGACAAAGCCGCTGTCACGAATATCAGCGTGCGTGGTCTGCTCAGGCGCGGCAGCAGCCTGACCACTCAGAAGTCCAGCCATCACAATCAGAGATGATAAAACCAGGCGCATAATTTTTAAGGTTTTTAGAGTCGATCTGCAAAGTGTATCGCACAACGGCCCGTCAGGTAAAAATGTCTGCAGGTAACTGGCGTAAATGTGTGCGATTCAGGTCAAGGAACCGCTAAATCTGATGTTTTTTGAGCAATGCCCGCAGCTGGTGGTAGGTCAGCCCGAGTAATTCTGCCGCCTTTTTCTGATTAAACTTTGCCTGCTGCAAGCTGGTTTGCAGAAATGCTTTTTCTTGTTGCTGCTGGAATTCACGTAGATCCAGCGGCAGTGTCACCGGCGCGGAGTGAGTTTCCTGCTCTTGAGGTTGTACGGTGTGGCGTTTGAAAGGGTCAATCACGACTTCATCCAGTGGAAATTCGCTGGTGCCGTGGCGGTAAACAGAGCGCTCGACGACGTTTTTCAGCTCACGAATATTGCCCGGCCAACGGTAGTGCAGCAGAGTATCCCTGGCCTGTGCGCTAAAGCCTGGAAACAGTGGTAAGCCAATTTCCCGGCACATTTGAATGGCAAAGTGCTCGGCCATTAGCATGATGTCGCTTTGACGCTCCCGCAACGGGGGAAGTTGCACCACATCGAAGGCCAGCCTGTCGAGCAGGTCCGCGCGAAACGTCCCTTCATTAACCATCCGCGGTAAATCGGCGTTGGTGGCGCAGACCAGGCGCACGTTAACCTGCAGCGGTTGGCTGCCGCCAACACGTTCGAGTTCCCCGTATTCAATCACCCGTAGCAGTTTTTCCTGTACCAGCATCGGGGCGGTGGCCAGTTCATCAAGAAACAGCGTCCCGCCATCAGCGCGTTCAAAGCGTCCGGGATGACGTTTTTGTGCGCCGGTAAAGGCGCCAGCTTCGTGACCGAACAGTTCTGAATCGAGTAAGTTTTCATTGAGCGCCGCGCAGTTCAGCGAAATAAACGGCCCTTGCCAGCGCGAAGAGAGGTAATGCAGGCGGTTAGCGATCAGCTCTTTGCCGGTGCCGCGCTCACCGATCACCAGTACCGGTTTATCCAGCGGCGCCAGCTGAGAAACTTGCTCAAGCACCTCGATGAAACTGTTGGCTTCGCCGAGGAGGTTGTCTTTGTATCCGGTCATGATGAAATTCACTATTTGTTAGTGTTATTCACCAATGTACCCTAATTTCGCTATCAGGTAAAATTAACTATTATTTTTATAATCAAGTAGTTATAAAGTTGGCACGCAATCTGCATTAATCCAGCAGCAGGGCATCGCCCGATATCAGAACTATCAGTGAGGATTACATTATGGGTATTTTTTCTCGTTTTGCCGACATCGTGAACGCCAACATCAATGCGTTGCTGGAAAAGGCTGAAGATCCGCAGAAGCTGGTGCGGTTAATGATTCAGGAAATGGAAGACACGTTGGTTGAGGTGCGTTCGAACTCGGCACGTGCGCTGGCGGAAAAGAAACAGCTATCCCGCCGTATTGAACAGGCCACCGCGCAACAGGTTGAGTGGCAGGAAAAAGCAGAACTGGCGCTGCGTAAAGAGAAAGAAGATTTGGCGCGATCTGCCTTAATTGAAAAGCAGAAGCTTACCGATCTGATCGCCTCGCTGGAACATGAAGTGACGCTGGTTGATGACACGCTGTCACGCATGAAAAAAGAGATTGGCGAGCTGGAAAATAAACTCAGCGAAACCCGTGCTCGTCAGCAGGCATTGACCCTGCGTCATCAGGCCGCCAGTTCTTCACGTGATGTTCGTCGTCAACTGGACAGCGGTAAGCTCGATGAAGCCATGGCGCGCTTTGAGTCTTTTGAGCGTCGTATCGACCATATGGAAGCTGAAGCTGAAAGCCATAACTTTGGTAAGCAAAAATCGCTGGATCAGCAATTCGCCGACCTGAAAGCGGATGATGAAATTAGCGAGCAGTTGGCGCAACTGAAAGCCAAAATGCAGCAAGACAAGCAATAATAATATCTGGCGGCGCCCGAACGCGCCGCCGCTCATCACCTGTAAGGAGTACTCATGAGCGCGCTATTTCTGGCCATCCCGTTAACCATCTTTGTGCTGTTTGTTTTACCGATTTGGTTATGGCTGCATTACAGCAACCGTTCCAGTCGTGGCGAATTGTCGCAGAACGAACAGCAGCGTTTAGTGGATCTGAACGCTGAAGCGCAGCGCATGCGTGAGCGTATTCAGACGCTGGAAGACATTCTGGATGCTGAACATCCTAACTGGAGGGACCGCTAATGGGAGGCGTTAACCTGAACAAAAAGTTGTGGCGTATTCCGCAGCAGGGCATGGTGAAGGGGGTCTGCGCAGGTATCGCGCAGTATCTCGACGTGCCGGTGAAGCTGGTACGGATTCTGGTAGTACTGTCGATTTTCTTCGGCCTGGCCTTTTTCACCCTGGTGGCCTATATCGTACTGACTTTTGTGCTGGATCCAATGCCGGACAATGTCGCAACCGGTGAACAGCAACCGTCCAGCGGGGAACTGTTGGATGCCGTCGACCGCGAACTGGCGGCCAGTGAAAATCGTTTGCGGGATATGGAGCGTTATGTGACGTCAGATACCTTCACATTGCGTAGCCGCTTCCGTCAACTGTGAGGAATGAGATGAACAATCGCTGGCAACGTGCCGGGCAGAGGGTAAAGCCTGGCGTTAAATTAGCAGGTAAGCTGGTTCTGTTTACGGCACTTCGCTACGGCCCGGCGGGCGTCGCCGGGTGGGCGGTAAAATCCGTCGCCCGTCGCCCGCTAAAAATGTTGCTGGTTTTGATGCTTGAACCTTTATTGAACAAGGTCGCCAAAAAAATATCCCGCCGTTATGGTCAGTGATAGTGCGCTCGCAATATTTTCTTAAGATCAGTTATATAGTGTTAGATGAAATTAGGTCATTTAACAGGACGATACTATGTTGAGAAAAGGGGTATTCGCGCTAGCGTTGCTCATCGGTATGCCGGTTTTTGCCGCGGAACATTGGATTGATGTCCGCGTACCTGAGCAATACCAGCAGGAGCATGTTCAGGGAGCCGTCAACATTCCCTTAAAAGATCTCAAAGCGCACATCGCGTCCGAGGTTCCGGATAAGACCGACACCGTGAAACTGTACTGTAATTCCGGGCGGCAATCGGGACAGGCGAAAGATATGCTTACCGAGATGGGATACATGCAGGTAACAAATGAAGGGGGGATCAAAAGCATTGATCTTCCGAAAGTAGAAAACAAATAATCGCGCAATGTACATCTATTTCGGGCGGCATTATTTTTTGTCGCCTGCTAGACCTCAGGTAGTTGATAAATAAGAATTACCCCCTATCTTTACTTCCTGTTTGTTATATTTCCTACGGTTCCTTCAGCATAACGGGATGGCGATGAAGCGACTCAAAAATGAACTCAATTCGCTGGTGAATCGCGGCGTGGACAGGCATCTGCGTCTGGCTGTCACCGGGCTTAGCCGCAGTGGTAAGACCGCGTTTATCACTGCGATGGTGAACCAATTACTCAATATTCATGCCGGCGCTCGTCTGCCGCTGCTCAGTGCGGTGCGCGAAGAGCGTCTGCTCGGCGTTAAACGGGTTCCACAACGCGACTTTGGCATTCCGCGCTTTACCTATGATGAAGGGCTGGCCCAGCTGTACGGCGCTCCGCCGACCTGGCCGACACCGACGCGCGGCGTGAGTGAGATTCGTCTGGCGCTGCGTTATAAGTCCAATGACTCATTGCTGCGCCACTTTAAAGACACCTCCACGTTATATCTGGAGATCGTCGATTATCCGGGCGAATGGCTGCTTGATTTGCCGATGCTGGCACAGGATTACCTGAGCTGGTCGCGGCAAATGACCGGATTATTGCAGGGCCAGCGGGCAGAATGGTCGGTAAAATGGCGGCAGTTAAGTCAGGGGTTAGATCCCTTAGCGCCCGCCGATGAAAATCGTCTGGCGGAGATTGCCGCCGCCTGGACGGATTATTTGCATCAGTGTAAGCAGCAGGGCCTGCATTTTATTCAGCCGGGGCGTTTTGTTCTGCCGGGCGATATGGCGGGCGCACCCGCGCTGCAGTTTTTCCCGTGGCCGGATGTTGACGCGTATGGCGAATCGAAACTGGCGCAGGCTGATAAACACACCAACGCTGGCATGCTGCGCGATCGGTTCAATTACTACTGCGAGAAAGTGGTGAAGGGGTTTTATAAGAATCACTTCCTGCGCTTTGACCGTCAGATTGTGCTGGTTGACTGCCTGCAACCGCTCAATAGCGGACCACAAGCGTTTAACGATATGCGTCTGGCGCTCACGCAGTTGATGCAAAGCTTCCATTATGGTCAGCGTACATTGTTCCGGCGGTTGTTCTCACCGGTGATCGACAAGTTACTGTTTGCCGCTACCAAAGCCGACCACGTGACGGTCGATCAGCATGCCAACATGGTGTCGCTACTGCAGCAACTGATCCAGGATGCCTGGCAAAATGCCGCCTTTGAAGGCATCAGCATGGATTGTCTGGGGCTGGCGTCGGTACAGGCCACTACCAGCGGATTGATCGATGTGAAAGGCGAGAAGATCCCGGCACTGCGGGGGAACCGCCTGAGCGACGGCGCGCCGCTAACCGTCTATCCGGGAGAGGTGCCAGCACGCTTACCGGGTCAGGCGTTTTGGGACAGTCAGGGCTTTCAGTTTGAAGCGTTTCGTCCGCAGGTCATGGATGTGGATAAGCCCTTACCGCACATTCGTCTTGATGCCGCGCTGGAGTTTTTAATAGGAGATAAATTGCGATGAGCGAGCCGTTAAAACCGCGTATCGATTTCTCAGGACCGTTGGACGTTGATCAACGTCCGGCTTTTAAAGCGCAGCAGATGTTCGACGATACGCAAGCGCAGACTTTTTCTCCGGCTCAGTTAGACGAGCCGCTGGCAGATGAAGGACAGGCCGAAGCGGTCATTGATGCTGCTTTACGTCCTAAGCGTAGTCTGTGGCGCAAAATGGTGATGAGCGGGCTGGCATTGTTTGGCGTCAGCGTGGTCGCACAGGGTGTGCAGTGGACGATGAATGCCTGGCAAACGCAGGACTGGGTTGCGCTGGGTGGCTGTGTCGCCGGAGCGCTGATTGTTGGCGCCGGTGTCGGTTCGGTGGCAACGGAGTGGCGTCGGCTGTGGCGTTTGCGCCAGCGCGCGCACGAGCGTGATGAAGCTCGGGATTTGTTGCATAGCCACGGCGCCGGCAAAGGGCGCGCGTTTTGTGAAAAGCTGGCACAGCAGGCGGGTATCGACCAGTCTCATCCGGCGCTACAGCGCTGGTATGCCTCTATACACGAAACGCAAAACGATCGTGAAGTGGTGAGCCTGTATGCTCATCTGGTGCAGCCGGTGCTGGATGCGCAGGCGCGGCGCGAAATCAGCCGCTCGGCGGCAGAATCTACGTTGATGATCGCCGTCAGCCCGCTGGCGCTGGTGGACATGGCATTTATCGCCTGGCGAAATCTGCGATTGATTAACCGTATTGCGACGCTATACGGCATCGAACTGGGCTATTACAGCCGCTTGCGCCTGTTCCGCCTGGTGCTGCTGAATATTGCCTTTGCCGGGGCCAGTGAACTGGTTCGCGAAGTCGGTATGGACTGGATGTCGCAGGATCTGGCCGCACGTTTATCCACGCGAGCTGCCCAGGGCATTGGCGCCGGATTGTTAACGGCGCGTCTGGGGATTAAAGCGATGGAACTGTGTCGTCCGCTGCCGTGGATTGACGATGATAAACCGCGTCTCGGTGATTTCCGTCGCCAGCTGATCACTCAGGTCAAAGAGACCGTACAAAAGAATAAACCTGCGCGTGAAAGCTGAGTAAAAATGGGCGCCGATCGTATAACTTTACGCCCCGGCGCCTAATTTTCCAGCGTGCTGTCAATATTTGTTGACAGAGTCCTTCCTGCTAACGAAATACTGGCTTATCATCTATCACATGATCCCTTGTTTAGGTGAAGGTTCCCATGCGTCTGGAAGTGTTTTGTGAAGACCGACTTGGTCTGACCCGCGAATTACTCGATTTACTGGTGCTTCGAGGCATTGACTTACGCGGTATCGAGATCGACCCCATCGGGCGAATCTACCTTAATTTTGCGGAACTGGAGTTCACCAACTTCAGCAGCCTGATGGCTGAAATCCGCCGTATTGCCGGTGTAACGGATGTGCGCACCGTGCCCTGGATGCCTTCTGAACGCGAACACCTGGCGCTGAGCGCGCTGCTTGAGGCGCTGCCTGAACCGGTCCTTTCACTGGACATGAAAAGCAAAGTGGAGATGGCGAACCCGGCGAGCTGCCAGCTTTTTGCCCACACGCAGGATCGTATGCGCAACCACACGGCGGCGCAACTCATCAATGGCTTTAACTTCCAGCGCTGGCTGGAGAGCAATCCGCAGGATTCCCACAGCGAGCATGTCGTCATTAATGGACAGAATTTCCTGATGGAAATAACCCCTGTCCATTTGCAGGGCGAAAATCAGGAACAGATGTTAACCGGCGCGGTGGTGATGCTGCGTTCCACCATCCGCATGGGGCGTCAGTTGCAAAACATGACCACCCAGGACCTGAGCGCCTTTAGCCAGATTATTGCCGTCAGTGCCAAAATGAAGCACGTGGTAGAACAGGCGCGTAAACTGGCCATGCTGAGCGCACCGCTGCTGATTACCGGCAATACCGGGACGGGGAAAGATCTGTTTGCCCATGCCTGCCATCTGGCAAGCCCGCGAGCGGCGAAACCTTATCTGGCGCTGAATTGTGCGTCGATCCCTGAAGATGCGGTAGAAAGCGAGCTGTTTGGTCATGCGGGGGAAGGTAAAAAAGGTTTCTTTGAGCAGGCTAACGGTGGTTCAGTACTGTTGGATGAAATTGGCGAAATGTCGCCGAGCATGCAGACCAAATTGCTGCGTTTTCTTAATGACGGGACCTTCCGCCGCGTCGGCGAAGATCATGAGGTTCACGTTGATGTCCGTGTGATTTGCGCCACGCAAAAAAATCTGGTGGAGCTGGTACAGAAAGGTTTGTTCCGCGAAGATCTCTATTATCGGCTGAATGTACTGACGCTCAACCTGCCGCCGCTGCGCGATTGTCCGCAAGACATTATGCCGCTCACCGAGCTGTTTGTGGCGCGTTTTGCCGACGAACAGGGCGTGCCGCGCCCGAAACTGTCCGCCGATCTCAGTACGGTGTTAACCCGCTACGGTTGGCCGGGTAACGTGCGCCAGTTGAAAAATGCTATCTACCGGGCATTAACCCAGCTTGAAGGGTACGAACTGCGGCCACAGGATATCTTATTACCGGATTATGATGCGGCGACGGTAGCTGTGGGGGAAGAGGTGATGGAAGGGTCGCTGGATGAAATTACCAGCCGCTTCGAGCGCTCTGTCCTGACGCAGCTGTATATTAATTATCCCAGTACGCGCAAACTGGCCAAACGACTTGGCGTTTCGCACACCGCTATCGCCAATAAGTTACGTGAATACGGTCTGAGTCAGCAGAAAAAAAGCGAAGAGTAATACGTAGATGAAAAAGCCTCCGAATGGAGGCTTTTTGCTTTAGGGCGACTTAGGCTTTCAGTACGTCCAGAGCGGCAGCATAGTCTGGCTCGTTGGTGATTTCATTCACCAGCTGGCTGAAAATGACGTTGTCATTCTCGTCGATAACCACCACGGCACGCGCGGCCAGGCCCTTCAGTGGGCCTTCGGCGATTTCAACGCCGTAGTTTTTCAGGAATTCCGCGTTACGCAGGGTGGACAGAGTGATCACGTTGCTCAGACCTTCCGCGCCACAAAAGCGAGAATGGGCGAATGGCAGGTCGGCTGAAATACACAGTACGACAGTATTGTCGATTTCTGTCGCCAGTTGGTTAAACTTACGTACCGATGCCGCACAGACGCCGGTATCGATGCTTGGGAAAATATTCAGCACTTTGCGCTTGCCGGCAAACTGGCCCAGCGTAACGTCAGACAGGTCTTTAGCCACAAGGGTAAAAGCCTGCGCTTTGCTACCTGCCTGAGGAATGGAGCCAGCAACGGCAACCGGGTTGCCCTGGAAATGAACGGTTTGTGACATGGTTATCTTCCTGTTTACATATAGTTAACGTCGAGGTTAGTTTATGCCATCAACAGTTAACACGGCAAACGCTATTTGCGGATATCCACTTCCGGGACTGCATAAGGAAAACAAATGAGAACAGTGAAGGTATATGAGGAAGCCTGGCCGTTACACACCCCGTTTGTCATTGCCCGTGGCAGCAGGACCGAAGCGCACGTGGTGGTGGTCGAACTGGAAGAAAACGGCGTGAAGGGGATCGGCGAGTGTACGCCTTATCCTCGCTATGGCGAGAGCGATGCCTCGGTACTGGCGCAAATTATGGGTATCACCCCACAGCTGGAAAACGGACTGACGCGCGAAGATTTACAAAAGCTACTGCCTGCCGGTGCCGCACGTAATGCTGTCGACTGCGCGCTTTGGGATTTAAGTGCCCGGCAACAGCAGCAAACCCTGGTGGAGCAGGTCGGTGTCGAACTCGATGCAACGGTAACGACGGCTCAGACGGTGGTGATCGGCACGCCGGAACAGATGGCGGCAAGCGCTGCCGCCCTGTGGGAGAACGGGGCGACGCTGCTGAAAGTCAAACTGGATGCGCGCTTAATCAGCGAACGTATGGTCGCTATTCGTTCGGTTGTTCCTGATGCAACGTTGATTGTTGATGCCAATGAGTCCTGGCGTGCCGAAGGTCTGGCCGCACGCTGTCAGCTGCTGGCTGACTTAGGTGTTGCCATGCTGGAACAGCCGCTGCCTGCTCAGGACGATGCCGCGCTGGAGAATTTTGTGCATCCGCTGCCCATCTGCGCGGATGAAAGCTGCCATACCCGCAGTAGCCTGAAAGCGTTGCACGGACGCTATGAGATGGTGAACATTAAGCTGGATAAAACCGGTGGCCTGACGGAAGCACTGGCGCTGGCGACCGAAGCCCGAGAACAGGGTTTTGCATTGATGCTGGGATGCATGCTGTGCACATCGCGCGCGATTAACGCCGCCTTGCCGCTGACGCCGCAGGTCTGCTTTGCCGATCTCGACGGCCCGACCTGGCTTGCGAACGATGTGCAGCCCGCCCTGCATTTTACGACCGGGCAACTCCATCTTTAGGGTGCCAGCGCAGCAAATTGGACATCGCCAGCAGGTATTTTTCGCTGGCTTCATCTGAAGATATGGGCGGGAACTCTGCGGTAATGCAGTGTAGGTTCAGGTCGGCACACCAGCTACCAAATGATCCCGGCGTTTCATAACCCACGCTGGTGACGAGGGGGAGTTCAAACCCTCGCGCCAGCCACTCGCCCAGTTCGCTGTGCCTCGGATCTTCAATACAGGCCAGCGGGTCGTGAAATGAGACCACCCAGGCGGGATGAATGCGGTGAATCAACTGACACAGTGCCTGGGTTTCCGGTTCGGAACCCGGATGATCCCCCGTCAACAGCACCACATCGCGTTCTTCTGCACTACTGTTCCAGCGATAGACAGTTTCACCTGCTTTCCAGTTTGCTGCCGGGAAATTACGATTGAGATCAACCCCGTTAGCATTGGCGCGCAGGCCGAGCTGACACCCGTCAGGGTTTACCGCCAGTACCACGTGGTGACGGCGCAGGGAAGGGGTAAGCGTACGCAAGGCGCAGGACAGCGTGACAATTGATGCGTTTTCGTCACCGTGGGTACCCGCCAGAATGAGTCCACTATCATGATCGGCTGCCGGCGCGGGAAACCAAATTAACGGGGCACCTAAGAGTGAACGTCCGTAATGTTCGGTTCCTGGCGGAAATGCGCCGCGCTCGGCACGGGGACGGGTAACGGTCATAGTCATCTCTGAATGCATAAATTGTTATTCGCAGTGTTGTGCAAAATGTATGGATAATCAAATCGTTTTCACACACTTATCTTTTCAGGTGTAATATCACTTTCTTGTCCGAAGTTAATTGCATTTCCTGCTGGCGATACAAATAATTACACATTCACTTAATGGTCAGATTTGAGGGTATCTTATGCGGCATTCTGTTCCAGTAACCTGTTGTGCGCTGTTGGTTAGCAGCATTTCCTTGTCCTGGGCTGCGGATGTACCCAGCGGTACGGTACTGGCAGAGAAACAAGAACTGGTGCGTCATATCAAAGATGAACCGGCCTCGCTCGATCCGGCCAAGGCTGTGGGGTTACCAGAAATTCAGGTCATTCGTGATTTATTTGAAGGGCTGGTTAACCAAAACGAAAAGGGCGAAATTGTGCCTGGCGTTGCCACCCAGTGGAAGAGTAACGATAACCGTGTCTGGACGTTTACGCTGCGTGATAATGCCAAATGGGCCGACGGTACGCCGGTAACGGCACAAGATTTTGTTTACAGCTGGCAGCGTCTGGTTGATCCGAAAACACTGTCTCCGTTTGCCTGGTTCGCGGCGCTAGCCGGGATCAATAATGCGCAGTCGATTATCGATGGTAAAGCCACTCCCGATACGCTGGGCGTTAGCGCGGTAGATGCCCGCACCTTAAGAATTCAGCTGGATAAACCGCTGCCGTGGTTTGCGAATTTAACGGCTAACTTTGCGTTTTATCCGGTACAGAAAGCCAATGTTGAAAGTGGTAAAGAGTGGACGAGACCGGGTCATTTAATCGGTAACGGCGCGTATGTATTAAAAGACCGCGTGGTTAACGAAAAATTGGTGGTGGTACCAAATACGCACTATTGGGATAACGCTAACACCGTGCTGCAAAAAGTCACTTTCCTGCCGATTAACCAGGAATCTGCGGCAACAAAACGTTATCTGGCTGGCGATATTGATATTACGGAATCCTTCCCGAAGAACATGTATCAGAAACTACTGAAGGATATTCCGGGACAGGTTTATACGCCGCCGCAGCTCGGCACCTATTATTATGCGTTTAACACCCAGAAAGGTCCAACGGCTGATTCACGCGTGCGTCTGGCGCTCAGCATGACTATCGATCGTCGTCTGATGGCGGAAAAAGTCCTCGGAACCGGCGAAAAACCGGCCTGGCATTTTACCCCGGATGTCACGGCGGGATTTACGCCTGAACCTTCACCGTTTGAGCAAATGAGTCAGGAAGAGCTGAACGCGCAGGCGAAGACGCTGCTGCGTGCGGCGGGCTATGGACCGCAAAAACCGCTAAATCTGACGCTGTTGTATAATACGTCAGAAAACCATCAGAAGATTGCCATCGCCGTCGCGTCAATGTGGAAAAAAAACCTGGGCGTTGATGTGAAGTTGCAAAACCAGGAGTGGAAAACCTACATCGACAGTCGTAATACCGGTAATTTCGATGTTATCCGTGCTTCCTGGGTGGGGGATTACAATGAGCCATCTACCTTCCTGTCGTTATTAACCTCGACTCACACGGGCAATATTTCGCGGTTTACTAATCCCGCGTACGATAAAGTGTTGACCCAGGCCACGATGGAAAGCACCGAAAAAGCCCGTAATGCGGACTATAATGCGGCAGAAAAAATACTGATGGAGCAGGCGCCAATTGCTCCGATTTATCAGTACACCAATGGTCGTTTAATTAAGCCATGGCTGAAGGGGTATCCGATTACCAACCCTGAAGATGTGGCATACAGCCGCAGCATGTATATTGAGAAGCATTAAATCTGGTATCGGCTGGGGAATTTTCGTGCCAGCCTTTTCCTGTTACTCCGGGGGCTGGTGCTCCCGGCAAATTAGCATTGAATCATCTTTACTCAACACCTCTTTCGTCAGATTACAAAATCCCTGACCCTTTATTTTTTGGTGAAACCGACAGCTATGGCACAGACCAAAGCCTGGCACATTGTGGGTCCGCTGAATTTCTCTTAGTAGTTCGAACAACAGTTCTTTTAGCTGCGTCGCGCGTTCACCCATTGCCGATTCGCCTGCCACTAAAAATGTGGGGGGAAGCAGCGCATCCAGTAAGGTGTTGGCTGACCCAGTTAACTGCAGATGAACGCTGCGTTTATCGCGATCATCCTGCTTGCGCACGATCAACCCTTTGGTTTCCAGAAGCTTAAGCGACTGGGATACCGTACCTTTGGTGAGACCGAGGTAATCCGTCACGCCGAGCGGCGTATTGGAATAGCGGTTGCAGCGCGCCAGATACATTAACGCGCTGAGCTGTACTGGTTGCAGATCCGACAGTAATGGATGCTGGCGAAACCACATCCGCATCAGGCTAGAAAGCCTGTCCATAACGTCGAAAAGTGACATATCGTGCATTACAAAATCCTCCTCGGCATAGAGAATCGACTAAAAACTATATTGACAAAGTCTAAATCTCTCGTAGTATGAATTATGGTATCGAATCGATACTATAATTCACAGGAGAGGTATTATGAGCAAAGCCCGGTTTTATCATGCTGGTTGCCCGGTGTGCGTATCCGCAGAACAAACGCTGCTACAACATCTGTCCCCTGATGTGGAGGTTGATGTCATTCACCTGGGAGAACAGCCTGCTCGGGTGGCAGAGGCTGAGTTGGCTGGCGTGAAGTCTGTTCCGGCGTTGGTCATCGATGGCAATGTGCTGCATATCAACTTCGGCGCACCTATCGAAGCCTTGAAATAACACAAGCGTTCGGGGCGTTGCATTGGCAATTTCCCGAACATCCGATCGAATGCTCAGGGACCGTTATGTATTCCACAGAAAAGTATCACCCTGTTGATTGTGACCTTCATGATTACCTGGAGATCGCCTGCATATACCGCTATATGCTGCGTATTGTGCTCACCGACGGCACAGTCTTTGATGCCAGAGCCGTGACGACACGAACAACGGCAGGTAAAGAGGAGTATTTGGTGGTTGAAAGGCAGGAAAGTCCGCAAAACATTCGTCTGGATTACCTGTCAGCCATCACCGCGTTAACGGCAGGGGCGAAATTTAGCACTGTGCTATTTGCCTCTGTGACTCGTTGACGTCACAGAGAGAGCGTTACACGGTATAAATCCGGATGTCGTGCGCCTGAAAAGTGGTGCCATACTGTTTGCTAATGTTTTCCTCTACCACTATCACATCGATTTCGCTGCTCTGAGCGACCACATATCGGGCCACCGCGGGGATCTTATCCGCCGTCAGCGCGACAATAGTTTCATTGCACTGCTTAATCACCGCTTTCTTGAACTCACAGTCGGCATAGTCAAACCCGGTTAAACCAGATTCCGGTGCCATTGCGCAGCCGCCAATAAATCCCTGGTCAAACAAAATGCCCTGCACCTGGGTTATCGCGGTGGTGCCTACACTTCCACCGTATGAGCGCTGTATCGGGCCACCGAGGATTATGACATCGTACAACGGTTTCTTGAGCAGAGCGGTGGCAATTTCCGGAGAATTAGTCACGACGGTCAAAGCAAGCTCGGCGGGTAACGCTTCAGCCATCGCCAGATTGGTGGTTCCGCTATCAATAAAGATACAGCTGCCGGATTTGACCAGTCGGGCACAGCGTTGCGCGAGGCTACTCTTTTTCGCCGTATTTTTTGTTTTCCTCACCGACATATCTTCAGATTCCGGCAAAGAAATGACGGCCCCACCGTACACTTTTTTGCAGACACCTTCTTTACTTAGTTCATGCAAATCCCGACGAATTGTGTGTTCTGACACGCCGAGTCGACCGGCAAGCTCGGAACAGACAACCCTACCGTTTTCCTGCAGGATTTGATAAATCAGCGACTGACGTTGTTCCGGGAATGCAGCATAATCGAGCATCAAAACTCCTGGTAAAATAAATATCGAGCAATAATAATCATGATCGTGCATTATGACTGGTATTGTCAATGTCCCTTAATGGGCGTGTTTGAGAGAGGCAGGTGATGAAGATTGCACATATGGCGCTGTGGACCCAGGATCTCGAGCGGCAGGCCCGTTTCTGGATCACCTTTTTGGGCGGTGAGATTAACGAAAAATACGCCAGTAAAACTAATCCCGGGTTTGAATCCTATTTTGTCAAAATTGGCGAGAGTATTGCGATTGAGTTAATGACTAAACCCGGCCTGAGCCAGGCGGTGCCCGACAATAACACCACCGGGTGGGTACATCTGGCGATCTCTGTTGGTGGGGTAGAGAACGTCGACTCAATATCAATGCGCGCCAAACAGCAGGGGATCCTCGTCTCCGGTCCGCGTACCACTGGCGATGGCTATTACGAAGCGGTCATTCACGATCCCGACGGCAATTTAATTGAGATTGTTGCATAACGCGAGTTGGTTTGCGCATATCGCGGTGGAAATCCCGGCTCCAGGCGCCTCGAACGAATGGCTGGAACCCGTGGCCGACGAAGAATACAACCAACTTCCCTGATTGATAGACTAATAAGACGCGGGGTTCCGCGCCTTATGCCTTTTAATGAGCAGAAGCCTGAGGATTGTCCATATACAGCGTCTGGCTTGGGAAGGCAAAGTCAGCGCCGTTTTCCTGGACCAGGGTGATAATTTTCAAATAAACATCCTGCTGTACGGCAAGCCACTCCTGCCATACGGTTGTTTTGGTGAAGCAGTAGACCATAATATTCAGCGAAGAATCGGCAAACTCATTAAAGTAGACCAGTAGGGTCTGCTTCTGGTCAATTCCAGGGTGATTTTGCAGCATCTGTCTGATCGCATCGACAATTGTGCTTATTTTATCGGCATCCTCATACCGCAACCCGATCACCGTTTTTATCCGTCGATTGCTCATCCTGCCCGGGTTTTCTACGCTAATTGATGAGAAAATCGAATTGGGCACATACAGGGGACGATGATCGAAGGTGTTTATTTTGGTCATCCGCCAGCCAATTTCGGTCACCGTACCTTCGATGTTTCTGTCCGGGGAGCGGATCCAGTCACCGATGCTGAACGGTCTGTCAAAATACAGCATGATACCTGAGAAGAAATTGCTCAGAATATCTTTCCCCGCCATACCGACAGCAATACCACCGATACCACCGAAGGTTAACAGGCCAGACAGGCTCATACCAAAATGCTCGCCGTACAGTAAAACGATGGCGACGACGATCGTAATCTTAATAATACGCGACAGGATCCGCGCACTGGTAATGTCCCGGCCTTTGTTGATCTGCGTTTTTTCAAACTGGTTAATCACCAGAAAGAGTTTTGTGGTTAAAATCAATGCAATCAACGAGGTACAAAGAAAATTGACCACGCTGGGCGAGACAAATGTCAGTTTATAGCTGTCGATAACGTTATTGGCGATGCTGCCAAACGTACCGATAATAATGGCATAGACGAAAAACTGCGCCGCGTGGAATATAAATCCTTTGCAGTGTTTTTCACTACGATGAAACCAGACGCTCATCAGCACTAATGCTGCACAGCAACTGAGAATGACCGTCAGATTAAAGGCATTATTCATAAACAATTTAGCGATCATGATTCTCCCTGGCTACTCCGTGTTAGCAAAATATCATCTGACATCCTGAACCTCAGGTATTTTACCTGTAACAGGCTGTCATATCATTCATCATGAGGAGATAGAAATAATACAATTAGCGCTATTTTCAGTTGAATAACGCGGGTGTCAACCCCGCAGGCAGTTTATGTAGCAGACAGTGAGTTGATGTCATGGTATTGTTATTGCAAAGTGACAATATTTTCATCTGCACAAGAAAAGGACGAGACTATGATCATGGCTAAGCTGAAGACAGCTAAGGGAAGAAAATTTCTGTTGTGTCTGCTTGGAGTGTTTATCATCGCCGCATCGGTGGTGACGCGAGCCACTATAGGTGGGGTGATTGAACAGTACAATATCCCGCTGTCTGACTGGACGGCTTCCATGTATGCCATCCAATCGGCAATGATTGGCGTCTACAGTATGGTGTTTACTATTCTGCTGGCAATCCCGCTTGGGATCTATTTCCTTGGCGGCGAGGATAAGCACTAAGCGCTTATGATGCCGGACGACATCGTCATCCGGCAGGTTGCTGCGTGATCAATCGTCTTCGTCGTCCAGTTCAACCGGCGTCTGATACTGATCGGGCTTAATGACCAGCAGATCGCAGCGTAGATGGTCGATGACCTGTTCCGCCGTATTGCCAAGGAATGCGGCAGAAATACCGGTGCGCCCCACGGTACCCAGTACTACGATACCCGCCTGTAAATGCTCTGCTAAATCAGGAATGACCTCTTCAGGCAGTCCTTTTTCAACGTGCGTGACTTTCTCATCGATGCTGAATTTCTGACGCAATGCCTTCATGGCCAGCAGGTGCTGTCCGCGAATCGCGTCGTTATAAACGCTAGGGTCAAACTCAGGCAGTTCAATGGCGATGTTGATTGGGGTAACAGGGTAAGCCCCCACCAAATGTACTTCGGTATGGTTAACCTGATCTGCGAGCATCAGCGTTTCTTTGACCAGCTTTTCGTTAAGCGCGTTGTGATACGCTTCTTCGCTGGCCAGGTTGACGGCAACCAACGCCTTCCCGCCTTCCGGCCATGGTTGGTCTTTGACCATCCACACCGGACTTGGGCATTTACGTAATAAATGCCAGTCGGTTGGGGTGAAAATCACCGCCTCCAGGCGGTCGTGCTGGTGCGCCATTTTAAGGACCAGGTCATGCTTAGCACTGATGACTTCCTGGATGATGGCTTCGAAGGGACGGTTGTGCCAGACCACTTTAATATCAAGAGGAATACCTGCATCAATATAGTATTTCGCTTGCTCGCGTATCCATGCCGTTCGCTGACTGATAACACCTTGACGCATTGCCGTCCGCTCATCGGGCGACAACAGGGTAGTCATCTCATAGGAAAAGTCATAGATCGGCAAAAAGGCTTTAATTTTGCCACCAATCCGTTGATGCAAATAAACAGCTCGCCGTAATGCAGGTTGATCGTCCTGGTTCGGATCGATGACCACCAGCATGTTTTGATACATAGCCATACAGGGTCTCCTTACAACTGTCACCGCAGTTTGTCATTAAAAGAGTAACCCAATAATGTGGATTGAAACAGGGGAGAACCTCCTGCCAGATCAATAAATCGGGAGAATCCCTGTTTTTTGTCCGTATCCCAAGAAATGAGAGCAACTGTTCTTAGCCGTTGTAACCCTTTGATGCCAGAACGGGTTGAGATTTCTCGTCAATTTAAAAAAACTCATCGAGCATCAAATGAAACTGCAACTTTTTCAGATCAGGGGTTGTGATGCCATATGTATGAAAAAGTCTATTCTGTAAAGACGGTGAAAAATCACCGAGACAGTTCCAGAGAATGGCAAGATCCTGGTATCGATCGGCGATACCAACGCGACCAACATCAATACAACCCACCACTTCACCCTGGCTAATAATAACGTTATCCAGTGAGAAGTCTCCGTGCGTCACCACGGAGTCGGGCGAGAAGGGTAAAAGGGACTGCATCTCATTCCAGACTTGTTCAACAGACCACCCCTTGCGCTCATCATCAAAATCATCAGCATCAACCAGACCGCTATTCATTCGTGTTTGCGCCAATGCGAGCCGAAACAAATGATCGCTGTTAAAAGGACAGTGGCTTACAGGGATCTGGTGTAACCGCTGCAGGAATACAGCAAGTGCATCAACAATACTATTCTGTGCAGCTGGGTATTCTTCTAACATCTGAAACGCAGTCTTGCCGGGTATCGCTGTTGTGAGTAGCAGCGCTTCATCCCCTGTGCGGGTAAAATGCTTGATAGCCGGAAGTGGTAAATAAGCCTTCAGCCAGTTAAGTCGGATCATTTCATCTGTAATATCATCGGCAACGGTCCCTCTACCTTGCTTCAGGTACAATTCCGGCGCACCAGCTTTACTATACAATCGATAAATGACTGCGCCAGATTGACCGGCATGATCACGCGCCCATTGATAGCCCTTCAGGTCAGCGTCCAGACTTGTATGTAATTGCAGAGCTGAGCACTGCTTTTCCCTTTGAATATAATTCATAACATTCCTTTGTATTGTGACTGACTCATAGCGGATGCATTTGTTGTAAGCAGAAAACGGATACCAGACGGGCAAAGCGGAAAAGAGTCGATGAATGATGATTAGAGCAGAAGAGAACCTTCTGCCAGATCGTTAAATTGGGAACATTTAGCGATGTGACAGAAGGGTAATAGCGATGCTTGCAGAACGATTACGCTACGTTGCGTGAATGGCCAGCAAGAACAGCCAGTGCGTCGCTATTCTCGATAGTGATATATTTGCCTTTCACCGCCAGCATGCCGCTTTTCTGGAATCGACCCAGCAGACGACTGATGGTTTCTACCGTGAGGCCGAGATAGTTACCAATATCTCCGCGAGTCATGGTCAGGCGGAATTCGCGAGGCGAGAATCCACGTTGGGCAAAACGACGGGACAAGTTGTAGATGAAGGCCGCTAAACGTTCTTCTGCGTTCTTCTTCGACAGCAACAGGATCATGTCCTGATCGCCTTTGATCTCGCCGCTCATCAGACGCATCATCTGCTGACGCAGATTCGGCATCTTACCGGACAGATCGTCCAGGGTCTCGAATGGGATTTCACAGACCATTGAGGTTTCCAGCGCCTGTGCGAAGCTCGGATGATGACCGCTACCGATGGCGTCAAAACCGACTAAATCGCCGGCCAGATGGAAACCGGTAATTTGCTCATCGCCTTGTTCGGTAATGGTATAGCTTTTAATCGTTCCGGAGCGGATAGCATAGAGTGATTTAAGTTCATCGCCTGCTTTAAAGAGCGTCTGCCCCTTTTGGATAGGCTTTTTACGCTCAATGATATTATCGAGCTGGTCAAGCTCGTGCTCGTTAAGTGTGAACGGGATGCAAAGCTGGCTGATGCTGCAATCCTGGCAATGGATAGCACAACCGCCAGACTGAATGCGCCGTATAATTCGCTTTTCCGGGATCATAGGTCTGCTCAAGCCGTAATTGATATTTGTCAATTTTAACATCTTTTTGGTGAGCACGTAAGCCTGACCTACCCCTAAGAGAGAATAATTCAGGCATAAGCGAGTTGAATGTTTGTATCTGTTTGATTAACCGCACTTTATCTGCGGTTGCTTTATGTAGAAGTGTGATGAATAAGGCATTAATTGCCTGGATTCTAGAGTAGCAAATAGCCTTCATGGCGCAATAACCACTCTTTACGCTGCACACCACCTGCATATCCGGTCATGGTACCGTTGCGTCCAATCACGCGATGGCAGGGAACAACGATGCTGACTGGGTTAGAACCGTTTGCTGCACCCACGGCCCTGGCGGCACCGGGACGCCCCAGTTGTTCGGCCAGTTGCCCATAGTGCATCACCTGACCACAGGGGATCGCGCGTAGCGCTTGCCAGACTTCCCGCTGAAACGGGGTACCTGCGGTGGCCGTTTCCAGTGTGTCAATAATGCCCAGATTCCCCGCGAAATATTCAGACAACTTATCGCTTAACCCCCCGGGGTTTTTTGCGGCAATGCGCTGATAGCCTTCAGTGCGATAATGAATATCCAGCAGCTGTTCCATACGATCGCTGTGCTGATCCCATTCGACGGCGCGCAGGCGAAATTGTTCATCGCAAATCACCCACAGTGGACCTAGCGGTGTTGCAATGGTGTCTTCAAGTAAATTAAGCATCCGTTTCTCTCAATACCGGCGGGGCAATACCCGTGTCATCTGGCGGGCTTACACCTTATCACGCCAAGGATATTCACAGCTATACCCCCTAAGATCCACGACTTAAACCACCGAGTAGAATCGCCTGATTATTGGAAATAGCTGTAAACCGTTGTCGGTATAGTTGTCGGTATAATAGTGCGCAGTTATGATAATGACCGTCGCAAAATGCTGGAGGATGAAACATGAACCCTGATGACGCATCATTGTTTCTGGACGCTATGGGGGATGTTGAACCTCTGAAAGGCTGTACTGATATCCACTGGCAGCCTTCGCGCAATCCTCGTGCGCCAGCGCGTATTGATACGCTGCAGTTGGATAATTTTCTCTCTACAGGTTTTCTGGAGATCGTACCGTTGAACGAACCGCTGGCATTTCATCGCGAGGGGTTACAGCAGGGCGTTACCGATAAGCTGCGGAGCGGAAAGTATCCCCAGCAGGCGAGTCTCAATCTTTTGCGTCAGCCGGTCGAAACATGTCGTCAGATGTTATTCAGTTTTATCCATCAGGCCCTACAGGAGGGGCTGCGCAACGTCCTCATTATTCATGGCAAGGGACGAGACGATAATTCCCATGCCAATATCGTGCGCAGCTATGTGGCGCGTTGGTTGACGGAGTTTGACGACGTGCAGGCGTACTGCAGTGCACTGCCGCACCATGGTGGTAGCGGGGCATGTTATGTTGCACTTCGCAAAACGGCGCAGGCCAAACAGGAAAACTGGGAGCGCCATGCAAAGCGCAGTCGTTAACGGCTGCGATCTCAGGCTGCCAGCACCCGGTTTCTGCCTTCGTTCTTGGCTTTGTATAACGCGTCGTCCACGCGTTTGAACAATTCATCAATGCTTTCATTCGCTTCGTGTCGTGCCACGCCGATGCTGACGGTAAAGCGGGGAAGGCCCGGCAGGCCGACACGGGCAACCGTTGCACGTAGGGTTTCTGCCAGATTAAGTGCAACATCGAGAGATGTACGTGGCAGGAGCAGCAAAAATTCTTCACCTCCCCAACGAAAGACCAGATCGTCTTTACGCGCGCAGGCTTCCAGCGTGCGGGCTAGCGCGCAAAGCACCTCATCGCCCTTCAAATGACCGAAGAGATCGTTAATGCTTTTAAAACGATCGGTGTCGATCAGTAACAAGCTATAGTCCTGCGTCAGCGGCATAGCGTGCGTTTGTTCCGCTTCAGTGATGTGATAAAAATGCCTGCGATTGAATAATCCGGTTAAGGCGTCACGCAGTGCAGCCCGTTCCAGTTCCTGCTCAAGGCGTTTTTGCTCGGTAATATCGTGAATAATGCACAGCATCAGTTTATTACCGTAAATCTCGATGGGGCCAGCGTAGGTTTGCACGTGACGAGTGCTGCCGTCGGCCAGTTTGTGGACAAAATGTAAGGGCTTATGGCCGCCAGGCAGATGCGCAATTTTATGCATCACCGGTAAGACGTGACGCCCCAGCATGTTAATTTCCCAGGTATGTTTCTGGCACATCACGTCATGGCTGTAACCATAAAAATTCAGCGCACTGAGGTTGGCGTCGACAATCAACCCATCGCGAGACGGATCGATGAGCAGCATCGGCGCTGAGTTTGTCAGGAAAAAACGCGCGTAAAATCCCTGTTTCTTACGTTGGTAATTGGCGGAACGACTGGCTTTAAGCCCTTGTGCCGCCGGGGTTTCAATACCTTCAAAAAGAATGACGTCACCGCAATTAGCCAGAACTCTGATCGACAGACGGCAGGCCTGGGCAATTTCCTCTCCGTCCCGGCAAACTGTGAGGATTTCCACAATGTCATGCTGATTTTTCAGGTCGCTGAGATACTGGGTTAAGTCGGCCTGAGCATGGGTCGAAAACACCCCCTTCCTGAGGCGTGAGAAATCCCCAGCTTGCATGATTTCCCGAGCTACGGTATTGGCGAATACCAGGTCCTCGGTATAGGGCGAAACGAGCCAGACCGGAATGGTTAATAAATCCAGTGAATGCAGTTCGTTTGTGCTCATCGATAATCCCGTTATCTTCATTGGCTATGTTGCCGACCAACTGGCAACTAATATTTCTTTTTCAGTCTCACAACGATATTGATTCCTGGTGAGACAATGCCTGTGCGGCCAGTATCGGTTTTACGCTGCTTTCTGTGTGTATCAATTCATGGATCTGATGTGCGGGCAGGGGCTTAGCAAACAGAAAACCTTGTAAAACTCTGCATCCCATCTGGGTGAGGAGTATTTCCTGCTCATGTGTCTCTATACCCTCAGCCACTACGCACATATTCATCGAGTGGGCTATGTCAATAATAGTAGACACGATTTTTGTATTTTTGCTGTTCTCACTAATATCTTTGACAAATATTCTGTCAATTTTTAATTCCCGCGCCGGGAGTGACTTTAACATCAGGATATTTGAATAACCGGTGCCAAAATCATCAATAGAAATGGTGATGCCGAGTGCAGAAAATGCATTCAAAACGTCGACGCTATGCTTTAAATTTTTAAGGGCTGTACTTTCAGTCAGTTCCAGCGTTAATTGTGTCGGTGATAGCTGATATTGCGCGAGAGCATTGCAGACAAAATCGACGATATCATGCTGTTCAAACTGGGCGGATGAAAGATTTACGGCGAGCGTCCACTGGCTATGACCTTGCGACGCCCATTGGTGTAACTGAAAACAGGCCTGATGAATAACCCAGTCACCGACTGGAATGATCAGACCTGTCTCCTCAAGCGCGGGAAGAAATTCAGCAGGCAGCAGCATGCCGCGCTCGGGGTGGTGCCAGCGAAGGAGTGCTTCAAAACCGGTCAGCGTATGATCCCCTGCGGTATATTTAGGCTGATACCATAGCTCGAATTGATTATGCTCAAGCGCCTGCGACAGTTCCTGTAAAAATGTCGGTGGTGTATCTGCGATTGCCTCCATTTCTGGCGTGTATATTGCCCAACCGTTTCTGCCAGCCTGTTTAACATGGTACATCGCCATGTCAGCCTTCACTTTTAACTCATGCAACGTTGCGCCATGTTCAGGATAAATACTGCTTCCTGCGCTTAACGACACCCGAAGAGAATGTCCACATAACGAAAACGGCTCTTTGATAACATTGGCAACACGGGTCAGCAGGTCGGAGATAGCCTCTCTGCCGCTATTCGGAACCAGCAGCATAAATTCATCCCCACCCAGTCTTGCGAGGGTCATGGTCTCATCGAGACAGGTATAGATGCGTTGAGTGCTGGCGATCAGCAATTGATCACCCATGTGATGACCCCAGGTATCGTTAACCACTTTGAACCGATCGAGGTCGATAAAGACTAGCGAAAACGGGTGTTGATGCAGTTTGGAGTCCTGCATGCAGGACTGTAAGCAGGCATCGATCTGGGTGCGGTTGGCAAGTCCAGTCAGCGGGTCAAAGTGGACCTGATGTTCGAGCTGACAGTTTAATTGATGCAAATTATCTGCCAGTCGTGATGTCCGTAGTTGGGCGTCCACCATCGAAATCACCAGCATTATCCCCAGGATCACCATCGTTATGGCGCTGACCCAAATGGAGAGTTCCAGCGTGGAGATCCCCTCGTGCGCGGTGTGCGTGACGTGAGTGAAAGTTGCAGCACTCATCCCGGTGTAATGCATAGACGCAATAGCCAGCGCCATAATGAGCGCGGCAATAAGGCGGTAGATCAACGCGCGCCGGGTATTTTGGCGTAAATGAAACGCCAGCCATAAACCCACGCCCGACGCCACGACGGCAATGACCACAGAGAGCAGAATAAGCCTGCGATCCCAGATAATTGCCACATGTTCAATAATGGCCGCCATGCCAACGTAGTGCATTGCCACTACGCCAGTGCTTAATAGACTCGTGGCGACAACCAGGCGTTTTGTTGAAAGCGTCTGACCCGATATGGCGATATTGATGGCAAACGTTGCACTTACAAGAGCAATGAGAAAAGAGCACGCGGTGAGTACGAAATGATAATTTATCGACATGCTCATTTTCATGGCCAGCATACCAATAAAATGCATTGACCAGATCCCCAGACCCAGCGTCGCACCACCGGATAACCGCCAGAAGGTCGATTCTCGTCGACTGGAGATTGCCACTTTTCCCGCACTGTCGAGAGCAATAAAAGAGGCAATAAAAGCGACTACAAAGGAAATCCCAATCAGTACAGGGTCCCACGACACGTGCAACATCGTACTACCTATAGATAAAAAGTCGTGATGTTAAATCTAGCAGGTTTTGTCAAGTTAACCCGATAAAACCAGGAATAGTCTTAATATTTCATCATGAGTATTAGCTTGAACCTCTCAAAATAGGAAATATTCTATTTTCGCTTATATAAACATTCACCATATTTATGTTTTTGCGCATTTTGTGTTCGTGGCGTGCTCCTCATCACAATAATCTGAACGTTGGTGCCGTGACCCGCTTTGGCAGAGAAAAATGTGGCATTAATGAAAATTTAAACTGTAATAATACGCCTTAAGTGAAAGTGGGTTAGGGTCCAGTTGAAAATTAAGGTTTCTGCGTAAGCGAATGGTAATCTGTGTCGCAACTGCTATAAAAATTACTACCCGTATTTATATTATTTCTTGGTGAGCAGAGCTGAAATGTTGAAGAATATAAGCGTCAGGACGTTTATTATTTCATTTGTGACATTAACACTTTTTATTCTCAATGTGATGGAGTTATTATTATCCACAGAGATTGATACTATTATTTATACTGACGTAGTGAGTCTGATCTCGATATTATGTCTGTGGTGGTACATGACAAAATATCTCGTTGAACCAATCAATACCGTTAAAAAAAGCATTGAAGAGGTCACGTCAGGGAATTTGGCGATCAGTATTCCTGAGTTCGGAAATAATTGCGCCGGGCGACTTATTCCGGGTATCAATAGCTTATCGAGTAATATTTCTGCGTTAGTCAGCGAAATCCGCACTTCTTCACGCACGGCGATGATGCTCTCTGAACAACTTGCGGACCGCAGTGCAGCGCTGTCGGTTAAAACGGAGCAGCAATCAGGGGCGTTAACGCAAACCTCTGCCAATATGGATGAGATAGCCATCAGTACACGCAATAATGCTGAGAATACGCAGTTGGCCAGTGCCCAGGCGAATATCGCTACACACTCTGCCCGTCAGGGGGGCGAATTAATGGTACAGGTTGCGACCAATATGCGCTCTATCACCGAATGCGCGCAGCAGATGACGGAAATCATCGCCCTGATTGACGGCATTGCTTTTCAGACGAATATTCTGGCATTAAACGCAGCTGTGGAATCAGCACGAGCAGGTGAGCACGGCAAGGGGTTTTCCGTGGTAGCGGGAGAGGTGAGGACGCTGGCCCATCGTAGTGCTGAAGCGGCAAAGAGTATTAAACGGCTGATTGATGAAACACATTACAACGTGCGCGAAGGGGCGGCTATTGTCCGCGAAGCCGAAAAAAACATGCAGGATATCGTGGGCGGCGCCGGGCAATTGGACCAATTGATGGGGGAGATATTAACCACCACGCGGGAACAGGAGAAGGGTATCGTAAAGATTACCCAGGCCCTGGCAGAGTTGGAAAACGTGACTCAAAGTAATGCCATCATGGTTGATGAGTTATCGGATTCATCTGCCATTCTGAAAAATCAGGTAAACGACCTGCAGTCACGAACACATAAATTTCATTTAAGTAACACTCCGGAAAAAGAATTTTTCCCACAACCTCACGGCACCGTAACACCTTCGGGGCTCAGCCGACGGGATAAATACGGTCATTCATTCTAATCCTGTAGTCACCCGCGCCGACGTCGTCGGCGTTTTCATTTTTATTTAACTTTTCTGAATCATTTCAGCACAATGGGATAATGAGATATTGCTTAACATAATCTGCAGGCTAGACTAACGAAAAAGACTGAATGACTGTGGAGGCGCTGTGGAAGCCATTAAGGGAGCGGACGTTAATGTGCCGGATGCCGTGTTTGCCTGGCTACTGGATGGCCAGGGCGGAGTAAAACCGCTGGAAGATAACGATGTGATCGATGCTCAGCATCCCTGCTGGTTGCATCTTAATTATACCCATTCTGATAGCGCGAAGTGGTTGGCGACGACGCCTCTGCTTCCTAATATTGTGCGCGATGCGCTGGCCGGTGAAAGTACGCGCCCACGAGTCAGCCGGATAGGGGAAGGCACGCTGATCACCCTGCGGTGTATTAATGGCAGCACGGATGAGCGTCCAGACCAACTGGTGGCAATGCGTTTATATATGGATGAGCGGCTGATTGTCTCGACGCGTCAGCGTAAGGTGCTGGCGTTGGATGATGTGATCAGCGATTTGCAAGAAGGAACGGGGCCGAATGACTGTGGCAGTTGGTTGGTGGATGTCTGTGACGCGTTAACCGATCATGCCAGTGAGTTTATTGAACAGCTGCACGACAAAATTATCGATCTGGAAGACAATTTACTCGATCAACAAATCCCACCGCGCGGCTTTCTGGCACTGTTGCGTAAGCAACTGATCGTCATGCGGCGCTATATGGCGCCACAGCGAGATGCCTATGCACGTCTGGCGAGCGAACGACTGCCGTGGATGACCGACGATCAGCGGCGCCGGATGCAGGATATCGCCGACAGGCTGGGAAGAGGGTTGGATGAGATTGACGCCTGTATTGCCCGGACCGGTATCATGGCGGATGAAATTGCGCAGGTGATGCAGGAATCGTTGGCTCGCAGAACCTATACCATGTCGTTGATGGCGATGGTCTTTCTGCCCAGCACATTCTTAACCGGATTGTTTGGCGTTAACCTTGGGGGAATTCCCGGTGGCGGCTGGCAGTTTGGTTTCTCATTGTTTTGTATTCTGTTAGTGCTCCTGATTGGTGGTGTTACTTTATGGTTGCATCGTAGTAAATGGTTGTAACAACAACGTTTTTTACCGCCTCGGATGGGCGAAAACGTTTAATATTTTGAGCGAGGTCAATAAACTCTCTACCTATTCGGGGCAATATCTCTCTCGCAGGTGAATGCAACGTCAAGCGATGGGCGTTGCGCTCCATATTGTCTTACTTCCTTTTTTGAATTACTGCATAGCACAATTGATTCGTACGACGCCGACTTAGATTAGTCGGCTTTTTTTTGCCTGCAGGAAATGAGCGTCTACCCTAAAAGAGTCAACCTGAATGACTGGAGGGAATATGACCCGTCTTACGCTATTGCTACCGTTGCCCACACTCAACACCGACTCTGTACCGACCGATCCGGTACCCATTCCTGACCCGATACCTCGTCCGCAGCCGATGCCCGATCCACCGCCGGATGAAGAACCGATTAAATTGTCGCATCACGGGCGCAGATCTGCGAGGATACGCGCCTGCTAATTGTAAGTTCTTACCGCGAGATTAAATTGTGACCGCTTTTTCTACTCTGAATGTTTTACCTGCCGCTCAACTCGAGAATCTTAACGAGCTGGGTTATCTTGAAATGACGCCTGTTCAGGCCGCTGCGCTACCGGCGATCCTGGCAGGAAAAGATGTTCGCGTGCAGGCAAAAACCGGCAGTGGCAAAACGGCCGCGTTTGGTCTTGGACTGTTACAGCACATTGATGCCGCGCTGTTTCAGACGCAGTCGCTGGTCTTATGCCCCACACGTGAACTGGCTGACCAGGTCGCGGGCGAACTGCGTCGATTAGCGCGTTTCCTGCCGAATACCAAGATATTAACGTTGTGCGGTGGACAACCTTTTGGCGCACAGCGTGACTCTTTGCAACATGCGCCACATATTATTGTCGCCACGCCGGGCAGATTGCTCGACCACCTGCAAAAAGGTACCGTGTCGCTGGAAGCCCTGAATACACTGGTAATGGATGAAGCCGATCGCATGCTGGATATGGGCTTTAGCGATGCCATTGATGAGGTGATCCGCTTTGCGCCTGCGTCACGCCAAACGCTGCTGTTTTCGGCGACCTGGCCGGAAGCGATTGCCGCAATCAGTGGCCGGGTGCAGCAAAATCCGTTAACGATTGAAATCGATACGGTGGATGCGCTGCCGGCGATTGAACAACAGTTTTTTGAAACCTCCACACACGGCAAAATTTCGTTGCTGCAAAAGTTGCTCAGTCAACATCAGCCGGCATCGTGCGTTGTCTTCTGTAACACCAAAAAAGATTGCCAGGCCGTGTGCGATGCGTTGAATGCCGCGGGGCAAAGTGCGCTGTCACTCCATGGCGACCTGGAGCAGCGCGATCGCGATCAGACGCTGATTCGTTTCGCTAACGGTAGCGCGCGCGTGCTGGTGGCAACCGATGTTGCAGCACGTGGCCTCGATATTAAATCGCTTGAGCTGGTGGTGAACTACGAACTGGCATGGGATCCGGAAGTGCATGTACACCGTATTGGACGTACTGCGCGTGCGGGTAACAGCGGCCTGGCCATCAGCTTCTGTGCGCCAGAAGAAGCCCAGCGTGCCAATATTCTTTCTGAAATGCTGCAACTTAAGCTGAACTGGCTACCTGCACCTGGCAACGGTTCAATTGTGCCGCTTGAGGCCGAGATGGCGACGCTGTGCATTGATGGCGGCAAAAAGGCAAAAATGCGTCCGGGTGATGTTCTGGGGGCATTGACCGGTGATATGGGGCTGGATGGGGCCGACATTGGCAAGATTGCCGTGCATCCGATGCATGTCTACGTGGCCGTTCGTCAGTCCGTGGCGCACAAAGCGTGGAAGCAGTTACAAAACGGTAAGATTAAAGGCAAAACCTGTCGGGTTCGTCTGTTGAAATAAATGTCCGTTGGAGTGCCTGATGGCGCTCCACTTATCTGGCCTACAGGCGTTTATGCATGTCGTAGGCCGGATAGGACGTTTACGTCGCCATCCGGCATGATAAATTACTTCACTTCAACCACGTTCAGGCGTAACTCATCCAGCTGATTTTCATCTTCTTCCGGCTGCCAGCCAGCAGGTTGCAGCGGGATCTCTTCGCGATCGAACGCTAAGTCACCGCCGTCAACGACCGCTGAGCCGTGCTTAATACCTTTAAAGTCGAACAGATTGATATCGCTAAGATGCGAAGGCACCACGTTCTGCATTGCGCTGAACATGGTTTCAATACGGCCCGGGTAGCGTTTATCCCAGTCACGCAGCATGTCAGCAATCACCTGACGCTGCAGGTTCGGTTGTGAACCGCACAGGTTACACGGAATAATCGGGTAGCCTTTGGCTTCTGCAAAACGCTCAATGTCTTTTTCACGGCAATAGGCCAGCGGACGAATGACGATATGCTTTCCGTCGTCGCTCATCAGCTTCGGTGGCATACCTTTCATTTTCCCGCCGTAAAACATGTTTAAAAACAGCGTTTGCAGGATATCGTCGCGGTGGTGTCCCAGCGCAATTTTCGTGGCACCAAGTTCGGTTGCCGTGCGGTACAGAATGCCGCGGCGCAGGCGAGAGCACAGTGAGCAGGTTGTTTTCCCTTCCGGAATTTTGTCTTTGACGATCCCGTAGGTATTCTCTTCGACAATTTTGTACTCGACGCCCAGTTGTTCCAGATACTCCGGCAGAATGTGTTCCGGGAAACCGGGCTGTTTCTGATCCAGGTTAACCGCAACCAGAGAAAAACTGATCGGCGCGCTTTGCTGCAAATTGCGCAGGATCTCCAGCATGGTGTAGCTGTCTTTCCCACCGGAAAGGCACACCATAATGCGATCGCCATCTTCAATCATGTTGAAGTCGGCAATCGCTTCGCCTACGTTACGACGCAGACGCTTTTGTAATTTGTTCAGGTTATACTGATCTTTTTTGCTAATATCTTGATTTTGCGACATTTAATAGAGGCTCAATTCATAGTGTGGCATCAGAAGAGAATGCATCACGCCGGATTGTCCGGCAAAAGAAGTCTGATATAAAAACTGTGGCGTGTATGGTACGGATAAGCGGGAAAAATGTCAGCACATTTAGGTCAGGAATCGCGGGGTAAAAGAGGTAGAAATGAAAAGCCCGCAGCGATGTGCGGGCCAGAAAGCTTAGCGGACGACCAGAACCGAACACTCCGCATGCCGCACTACAGCTGCGGCGTTGGAGCCAAGCAGATAAGTGGTGATGTCAGGTCGGTGCGAGGCAATAATGACCATATCTGCGGGTAATTTCTTGGCAAGCTCCAGAATTTTATCTTTTGGCGAACCCTCAACGACATGAACGTGAATTCTGTCTGCCGGGATATTGAACTTCTTGATCATCTCTTCCAGTTGAGATTTCGCTTCGGCCTTAAGATCGTCCATGGCCGGCAACTCAGCCGAGTAGGCCAGTCCAAGCGAAGCATAATAGGGCAATGACGGAATAACGGTCAGAAAATGGACCTGTGCATCGTCAATTCTTGCCTCGGCTTCGACATGGGCAATAACGCGTTGAGTTAATTCTGAGTCTGAAATATCGATGGGTACAAGAATCGTTCTGTTCATAAAACCTCCTGTTTAAGTATCCTCCTAAAGCTTACCGCGTAATGGCACTTTATGTACAATGACAGAGATCACATTTTGGCATCACTTTATTTTGAGTTCAGGGAACTTGCCTTTTATTACGCCATCGTAAAACCGGCCTTTTGAGACCACTGTCAGGAAATCTCGAAAGATACGCGCCGGGACCGAGTGATATTGCAGGATTTCCGTATGGTGAAAACGAATTTCTAACGTGCGGGATGATTCGTCATAACCGACGGATGCAATACGGGATGATTTGACGGGGTGATGATTCATTGCAGGCATCCTCTGCGGCGAGTGTGAAGGCAATATATCATCTATCAGGGATGTGTTTTAACGCAACAGATATAATGTTTTGATCTACATAAAACATAATTGCACTGCAGGGGTGGGAGAGTAGCCCGCTGTTTCCAGCGGGCTGACAGATTAGAACTGGTAAACCATACCCAGTGCTACAGTGTCATCGGTAGAGATATCGTTTTCAGTGTAGAAGCTCTTGTCTTCATCCAGCAGGTTGATTTTGTAATCAACGTAGGTGGAGAAGTTTTTGTTGAAGTAGTAAGTTGCACCTACGGAAGCATATTTAACCAGATCCTGGTCGCCATCAGAACCGTTTACACCCAGATCCTGGCCTTTAGACATCAGGAAAGAAACTTCCGGACGCAGACCGAAGTCGAACTGGTATTGCGCAGTCACTTCAAAGTTCTGTGTTTTGTTGGCAATAGTATTATTGCTACCGTCTGAGCCGCCATAAGGGGTCATATTACGGGTTTCAGAGTACATGGTTGCCAGGTAGATGTTGTTGGCGTCGTATTTCAGGCCAGCAGTCCAAGCATCAGCTTTGTCGCCGCCAGCGGTAGAGTGATTAACCTGCTCGTTGGTACGGTCAGAAGAGGTATATGCCGCACCGAAGCTGACGCCCATACCCAGATCGTAGGTAGAAGACAGACCGAAGCCGTCACCGTTGGAGTTCTTCATATTACGATCGTCACCACCGTTATTGGTGCCTTCTTGCTCCGGCGACTGATTTTCGTTCGCGCCCTGGTACTGCAACGCCACGTTCAGACCATCAACCAGGCCGAAGAAATCGGCGTTACGGTAGGTGGCTACGCCGTTGGCACGACCGGTCATGAAGTTATCGGCTTTGGTGTAAGAGTCACCGCCGAATTCTGGCAACATATCGGTCCAGGCTTCCACGTCGTACATCACGCCGTAGTTACGACCGTAGTCGAATGTGCCGTAATCGCCAACTTTAATACCCGCGAAGGCCAGACGGGTCCAGGAATCGCCTTTATCACCTTCTGTACCGTTTGCCTGAACCTGATATTCCCACTGGCCATAGCCGGTGATCATATCGTTAACCTGAGTTTCGCCTTTGAAACCCATACGCATATAGGTCTGGTCGCCATCACTGCCAGCGTCATCAGAGAAATAGTGCAGACCGTCTACTTTACCGTAGAGGTCTAATTTGTTGCCGTCTTTATTATAAACTTCAGCAGCGTGTGCAGCGCCTGCAGCTAACAGGGCAGGAATTACGAGAGCCAGTACTTTTCTGTTCATTGAAATAATCCTTTAGTTTTTATATTTACCTGCAACTACCCATATAGGGTGTTAAAGCATGCTAAAGGAGAAGTTCCGTAAAGAGATAAATATGAATTGTTACGTCTTAAGTAAAATCTTAAATAAATAATTCCACGGAAACGATGATAATTGTGGTGAATGAATTAATGATTAAGTATATAAAATAAATATTATACAAGTTAATTTTGTTGGGATATTCTGCGCGGGTTATATGCCTTTATTGTCACGTTTTATTTTTCGTTGGAGAGTTGTCCCAGAATTGATTCGCCAGCGAATAAATTGACAAGCCCGAACATCTGTTCGGGCTTTTTTTATTCCAGATTAATACTTAACTGAACGTATTAATCGGTACTGCTTTTTTCGGTTTTTCCCGCCAACTGCGCCAGGAAGTCATAGCGTTTTTGCAAATCTGCGGTCGCATCCTTCCACAACTGCTCTGCCACCTCCGGCTGCTGTGCATTCAGGCGGCGGAAGCGCTGTTCGTTCATCAAAGTCTCAGCCAGCGCATCTGACGGTGGGCGAGAGTCCAGTGCCAGCGGCAGTTTACCTTCGTCAGCGCGACGCGGATCAAAGCGATACAGCGGCCAGAATCCGGTGGCCGTGAGTTGGCGCATCTGATCGTGACTCAGGGCGAGATCGTAGCCGTGTTCTTCACACGGGCTGTAGGCAATAATCAGCGACGGACCTGGGTAAGATTCTGCTTCCTGAATCGCTTTCACCGTCTGGTTTAACTGCGCTCCCAGCGAGATCTGTGCGACGTAAACATGACCGTACATCATCATACTGACGCCCAGATCTTTACGTGCTTTACGCTTACCGTGTTCGCCAAATTTGGTGACCGCGCCAAGCGGTGTCGCTTTCGAGGCTTGCCCGCCGGTGTTGGAATAACACTGGGTATCCAGTACCAGGATGTTAACGTTCTCGGTCAGGCTCAGGACATGGTCCAACCCGCCAAAGCCAATATCGTAGGCCCAACCGTCACCGCCAATCAGCCAGATTGATTTCTCAACCAGTGCATCGGCATCGGTTAACAGTTGCTGTGCGCCATCAACGCTTTGCAGATGTTGGCGCAGTTCGGCGACCTGCTCGCGACGAACTTCCGGCGTGGCTTCTGCGTGCAAGGCATCATTCAGCTCAGCCGGGATCTTATCGGCAAACTGTTCCAGCAAGCGCATGACGCGAACGCGGTGTTGGTCCACCGTCAGGCGGAAGCCCAGACCAAACTCGGCGTTATCTTCAAACAGAGAGTTTGCCCAGGCTGGCCCACGGCCGTTTGCATCGGTGGTATACGGTGTGGAGGGCAGGTTTCCGCCATAAATCGATGAACACCCGGTTGCGTTGGCGATCAGCATGCGGTCACCGTACAGCTGGGTAAGCAGTTTGATATACGGCGTTTCGCCACAGCCTGAGCAAGCACCGGAATATTCAAACAGCGGGGTGATCAGCTGCGAGGTGCGAATATCAATGCGTTCCAGTTTGCTGCGGTCGATCTCTGGCAGGTTGAGGAAGAAATCATAGTTCACTTTTTCTTCTTCGACATGCTCCAGGCGGGACATCATATTGATGGCCTTGATCTCTGGATTCTGGCGATCTTTCGCCGGGCAGACTTCCACGCACAGATTACAGCCGGTGCAATCTTCAGGCGCGACCTGTAGAACATATTTCTGACCGCGCATATCGCGGGATTTCACATCCAGCGAATGCAAACTAGCCGGGGCGTCTGCCATTGCTTCCGGGGAAACCACTTTGGCACGAATTGCCGAGTGCGGGCAGGCGGCAACGCAGTGGTTGCACTGTGTACACAGTTCTTCTTTCCAGATAGGGATTTCTTCGGCGATATTGCGTTTTTCCCAGCGCGTGGTGCCCATGGGCCAGGTACCGTCTGGCGGCAGTGCGGAGACGGGCAGTGCGTCACCCAGACCTGCGAGCATTGCCGCCGTCACGGTTTTCACAAAATCAGGCGCGGCATCGGAGACCACTGGCGGTCGGTTGGCACTGTGCGGATCAACCGGCTGAAGAGCCACTTCGGCGACCGACTCACGTGCCAGCGCCAGCGCCTGCCAGTTACGTTCAACCAGATCCTGACCTTTGTTGCTGTAGCTTTTTGCAATTGCGCCCTGCAGTTCCGCCAGTGCGCTATCACCGGGTAAAATTTGTGTCAGATGGAAAAACGCCATTTGCATTACGGTGTTAATACGTGCTGCCAGGCCGCATTCGCGGGCGATTTTGGCAGCGTTAATCACGTAAAAACGGGCCTTCTTCTGGTTCAGAACTGCCTGAACTTCTTGCGGCAGACGTGACCACACCTCATCCACGCTGTACGGCGTATTGAGCAGGAAGATACCGCCTGGCTTCAGACGTTCTGCCATTTGATATTTATCGATAAACTGCAGCTGATGGCAGCCAACAAAATCCGCCTGCGACACCAGATACGCCGAACGGATCGGTTTTTCGCTGACGCGCAGATGGGATACCGTCAGGCCGCCGGCTTTTTTCGAGTCATAGACGAAATAACCCTGCGCATACCACGGCGTCGAGTTACCGATAATCTTGATATTGTTTTTGGTCGCTGACACGCTGCCATCGCTGCCTAATCCGTAAAACAGGGCTTCGAGTTTTGCGGTGGTGGGCAGGGTGTTTTCTGGCAGGGGGAGTGACAGATTGGTGACATCATCATAGATGCCGACGGTAAAGCGCGATTTTGGTTTGGCGTGGCTTAACTCATTAAACACCGCCATCACGCAGTCCGGGCCAAACTCTTTCGAGGAAAGGCCATAGCGCCCGCCAATAACACGCGGTAGCGTTTCACGCTCGCCACAGTTAAAGGCTTCGGCCAGCGCGGTCATGACATCCAGATACAACGGCTCAGCCTGTGCCCCGGGTTCTTTGGTGCGATCCAGAACGGCGATGCTGCGTGCGGTTTCCGGCAAGACCTGCAGTAAATGTCGGGCTGAGAACGGACGGAACAGACGGACTTTCAGTACGCCGACTTTTTCGCCACGGGTAAGCAACTCATCCACGACTTCTTCGCAGGTGCCGATGGCGGAGCCCATTAGAATGATGACGCGCTCTGCCTGCGGATGACCATAGTATTCAAACGGCTGGTACTGGCGACCCGTTGCGGTGGCGAAATCGTTCATTGCCTGTTCGACATGCTCGTAAACCGCGTTGTACCACGGGTTTGTCGCTTCGCGTGACTGGAAATAGGTATCCGGGTTAGCCGAGGTGCCGCGAATCACCGGATGCTCCGGATTCAGCGCGCGAGAACGATGGGCGTCGATCTCCGCCTGCGGCATCAGTCCAAGAATGGTGTCATCGGCCAGCGGTACGATTTTATTGATTTCATGTGAGGTGCGGAAACCATCAAAGAAATGAATAAACGGGACGCGGCTTTTCAGCGTGGCGATATGCGAAATCAGGGCAAAATCCTGCGCTTCCTGAACGCTGCTGGCGCACAGCATCGCACAGCCGGTCTGGCGAACGGCCATCACGTCGGAATGGTCGCCAAAAATCGACAGCGCATGGGTGGCAATCGTACGTGCCGCAACATGCAATACAAACGGCGTCAGTTGACCGGCCAGTTTGTACAGCGTCGGGATCATCAGCAATAAACCTTGCGATGAGGTAAAAGATGTAGACAGCGCCCCGGTTTGTAACGCGCCGTGTACGGTCGCAATGGCACCGCCTTCCGACTGCATCTCCACAACGCGAGGCGTATCGCCCCAGACGTTTTTTAGCCCGTTCCCGGCCCAGGCATCGGCCTGCTCCGCCATCGTCGAACTTGGCGTAATCGGGTAGATGGCGATAACCTCGCTGGTACGAAATGCAACCGAAGCAACCGCACCATTACCGTCAATTGTTTGCATACTGACACCCTTACATTGCGCAAAAAGAGGGACCCGCAAAACGGCGGCGAGTCCTGTAGTTATCTTTCTATTTTAGCAAAAGCCATCTGGACACATTTTCGCATTTGTGTCCCTGTAATAAACAGAATGAATGGTTTGATCAAAGGAGCCGTCAAAAAATTGCCAGAAAATGTAAACAGGGCGCATAAATGCGCACTTTACCTCTCGACGACAGTGTTTCTGCTGCCTATTATTTAGGGCTGTGTCGTTGGGTTATTTTTGAGAGGGGAGTGAGATGCGCGCAGCGTTTTGGGTAGGGTGTGCCGCGTTATTATTATCGGCTTGCAGCAGTGAACCTGTTCAGCAGGCAACGGCCGCGCACGTCGCGCCGGGCATGAAGGCTGCAATGTCGGGTTCTGGTGAGGCCAACTGCGCTATGATTGGCGGTTCGTTGTCGATTGCACGTCAACTGGATGGTTCCGCCATCGGGATGTGTGCTTTACCTAACGGCAAACGCTGCAGTGAACAGTCGCTTGCCGCCGGGAGTTGCGGGAACTATTAAGTCTCCGCGTTAATTACATTAAATCTGCCAGTTTATACGTCAGTGTTTGCTCTGCCGTCGCCAGTGTTAACTGGTTAGCCGTCAAATCGACCTGTGCGCCTTGCTTAAACACGTCGCTGATAACGCCATCAAGTGTGTTCAGCTGTGGGTCGGCGCACATCATGCGGGTCATCGCCAGGTCTTTCACCTTCAATTCGCCGTCAGACAGCTTGCCCTGGCCCGTGAATTGATTACACATTTTTCCCGACACCGTCATATTTTCACCAAAACTCAATTCGGGTTGATTTTTCGCAACGGTGACCGGTTTGCCGTTCACGCTCTCCAGAACGAAACGGTGGTGCTGTAACTGTTCGCGATTAACGGAAACTTTTCCATTGCTCACACAGCCAGCCATAAGCATGCTGAGCGCAATCAACGTGACAATTTTCTTCATTGAATTTCTCTACGTTAGTGACGGGAATACAATCAATATAATAATGATACTGTCGGATTTATCATCAGGGGTTATCTGAAAATGCTCCCCTGATGGCAGGGGAGCGGCGTTTTCAGAAGAGGGCGTTCGGGCAGGTTTCGCCTTTGGAAATCTGGGCCAAATTCTGCAAGGTTGTTTCCGAAATGCTGGTTAACGCTTCGGCCGTTAAAAATGCCTGGTGCCCGGTGAACAACACGTTATGACAGGCAGACAAGCGACGGAATACGTCATCCTGGATAACATCATTGGACTTATCTTCAAAGAACAGGTCGCGTTCATTTTCATACACGTCCATACCCAAAGAACCAATTTTCTGGTTTTTCAGGGCATCAATGGCAGCCTGTGAGTCGATCAGGGCCCCGCGACTGGTGTTAACGATCATTACGCCGCTTTTCATTTGCGCGAAGGCTTCTTCATTGAGCAGATGATAGTTTTCCGGCGTTAACGGACAGTGCAGGGAAATGACGTCTGACTCCGCAAACAGCGTGTTGAGATCGACATACTCAACGCCTAATTCAAGAGCAGCAGCGCTTGGATAGGGATCAAACGCCAGCAAACGCATACCAAAGCCTTTCAGGATCCGCAGCGCGGCAATACCAATTTTACCAGTACCGATCACCCCGGCGGTTTTACCGTACATGGTAAAACCAGTCAGGCCTTCCAGAGAAAAGTTGGCGTCACGAGTGCGTTGGTACGCGCGGTGGATACGACGGTTCAGCGTCATCATCATACCAATCGCATGCTCGGCGACCGCTTCCGGCGAATAGGCCGGAACGCGCACAACCTGCAAACCTAGCTCTTTGGCGGCGTCCAGATCGACGTTATTGAATCCGGCGCAGCGCAGGGCAATGTACTTCACCCCGTGCTTTTTCAGTTCTTCCAGAACCGGGCGGCTGCCATCGTCGTTGACGAAGATGCACACGGCTTCGCAGCCATGGGCTGTTTTGGCCGTTTTCTCGGTCAGCAGAAAGTCAAAGAATTCAAGTTCAAAACCAAAAGCCTCGTTAACCTGTTGCAAGTACTTCTTGTCGTACTGTTTTGTACTATAGATGGCGAGTTTCATAAGACTTTCTCCAGTGATTCTGAAATCACATTAATCCAATTCAAATTATTTTACAAAATCCAAAAAACAATTGATAGTCATAGATATAATGAATAATTCTAGAGTATCTCTTCTTAATGTGGGCACATTGCTGGATTTAAACCACGTTGCCCATCATACGTGCTTTGGTACGGTACGCACTAGAACAGACTGGTGGCTTCCTGTCGCTAAGCACGGCTACTTTTGGTTGCACATCTACTCACAAAACTCGTCCTTTCCGTTCAAACCTGCTTTAACTTTCTCTTCATTAAAATAGATTGTTTTAATAATCTATTTTCAATTTAAAGATGCTTGCACCGTAGAATTGAGAGGTAAGACATGAGCAAGCCGGGTGACTATGAAGACTGGAAATCATCCGTCACCTTACCAACTGAGCGTGGGCAATGTCAGGCGTTTGAAGAAGGGACCAAGAGAGGGATTTTCCACGATGACTTCCAGGTACATGAAGGGGATGTGGTTGCAACTGAGCACTGGGGATCGAGCGGATTTCCGAACACTGACCTCAGTACAAGGTGAAACGTTATGGTAAGGAGAAAATCATCTGCGTGGATCTCTTAGCCAACACTTGTCTTGAGGTAACGGCCCGCATTGGTATGGTTCAGGACTAAGCTTATGACACATAACAGCCATCTATTATTGCTTTTCGGCAGGCCAAGTGTGGTACATTTCCGGCACTCTAACGCCCCCGCTCACTTTAAGAAGTATGCAGAACAGACTTAAATTATTTAGCTGGCTTTTAATTGTTATCTCGTCACTCAGCGGTTGCGGCACGCTCTCGCAAATGTCATCCCCGGCAGGTACTCAGGAACTCCTTACTCATCAATCGCTGGACGGCGACGTTGATAGCGTGGTGCGTCACTATATGGCGAAAAAATCTGTCCCTGGGATGATGGTCGCAGTGATCCATAACCATGGTTCGCCCCAGTTTTACAACTGGGGCGTAACTGATGCGGTTCATCGCTACCCGATCAAGCCTGATACTCTGTTTGCCCTCGGCTCGCTCAGCAAAGGAATTACGGCGGAAGTGGTGGCTTGTCTGGTGAATGAAGGACGACTGCGTTGGGACGATAACCTGGCGACATTGCTTGCACCGGGGACGCCGCTTAGCGCGGATGCACAAAAAATTACCCTACTGGAACTGGTGACTCACACCTCCGGCCTACCGCGTCAGAATATGGATATTCCGATGCTGGGAAAATTCATTAGTTACTTAGGCAGCGGTGAGAATTTTTATGGTGAACTGGATAGCGATAATTTGCTGCATTATCTAACCAACTGGCGGGCGCCACAGCATAAAACGCCGGAATATTCCAATATCGGCTACGCCCTGATCGGCTATATCCTGATACATAAAACTGGCGAAGATATACAAAACTTAGCCTCGCACTATATATTTCGACCGTTGCAAATGGCTAATAGCAGTTTTACTCCGCTGAAGTTAAAAGGATATCCGCAGCGTGCGCTTGGCCACGCGGGTGACCAACCTAAATTCATTCCGCGCGGACAGCTTACCCCGGACTGGCATTTTTCCAACAACATGGTGGCGGCGGCGAGTTTATACAGTAACGCCGAAGATCTTGCCACTTATGCCCGCTATCATGTGTCGACGACCAACAACCACTTACTGGATAGCGTGTTTGACGAAGTCAGTAATACCGATATTCAACGCACTGACGGTGTACAGGGTATTGCATGGACCACCGACTTTATCGAACGGGAAAGAATCACCTATCAGGTGGGGTATATCGGGGGTTACTCCAGCTTTATCGGTTTTGATAAAGAAAAGGGCAATGCGGTAGTGGTACTGCAGAATACATTTAATTGGAGCAATTATATTGGCATCGCGTTATTAATGGATATGGCGAAAAATGACAACGGTATCCCCGGAAACCATTTTGCAAAAAATTAACACTTTGAAAAAGTTAAACCGCATGTTGCTTATAATTCCTTTAGACAATCCTCTCAGGAGATTATGATAAAAATATACAGCCACATAGGGAATGGACATGACATTGTTTGAGGAATACAAGGAGTTGCTCAAGGCCGATTTTGATGTTGTCGAAAGGGATGACCTGAGCATGGTAATGGATATTTTTCATAGAAATCTCCCCGGTTCAGATTACGAGAAAATTCTACTTATGAACACACTGGTTTTTCGGGGGGATTACCGGGGCCTAAGTACCCCCACCGCCGAGTCCAATAAACCGTGTGGTGTTGTCGTGCCGTAACAGCATCCGACACGTCGATTTCCTCCACGTTCGTTAAGCCTGTAACGCGGATAAAAAGCCAGGTGAATTACCTTCAGGCAGCTACGCTTATACAGGTATCACATATCTGGAGGGGTCATGTTAACTCACTCTGAAGCAAAACGCTGGGCCACCTTAATGCTGAAGGCTGCATTATGTGATGGTATGAAACCTGAAGAAATTTCCCGGCAGGTGCATCTTGTCTGCGATCATCATGGCAAGGCGTGCCTCGAAGAGCTCATAGAGGAAATTCTGATAGAAGCAGGTCGTATCGGACCTAAACATAGCGATGGACAACTGCGCCATCACTGAGTCTGAACGCTTCCGCGTCCCCGTTAATATGATGTCTTAAGAGCAGACAGAACAACGGGGAATCGCGTGATGCACTGCAGATGACTCAACTCAGTTCCCTGATTTTTTATATTTCCGCTGGCACGCGTAACAACGTACCGTTGTTTTGAGGCAATTTTACTCATCCCAGTGTTGGATCAGCGTCGCCCCAATCCCCGCAATCTGCCTGTTTCGCGCCTCCATTGTTGCCTGGCTTTCGGTGATGTAAATCACCACGATACGGGAAGGCTTACCGTCCGGCCCTAACGCCGCGACGATCCCGCGAGAACCGCGTGCCCCAGCACCTGTTTTATCGGCTATAAACCAGCCTGCCGGAAGTACCGAGCGCAACAGTGGCCCCGCGACTTTATCCGTCACCATCCAGTGGGTGAGTTGCTGCTGTGATGTCGTCGTCAAGATTTTTCCGGTGAGCAGTTGGCGCAATGTTTGCGCCATATTTTCAGGTGTCGTCGTATCGCGTTTATCGCCGGGTAGCGCTTCGTTCAACTCGGGTTCCCAGCGGTCGAGTCGGGTCACCCGATCGCCGGTTGTGCGCAGAAACGCGGTTAATCCTTGCGGACCGCCGATGGCCGTAAGCAGTAGATTCGCCGCCGTGTTATCGCTCATGGTGATGGCGGCATCGCATAATTCGCCGACGGTCATGCCATCGGTCAGGTGTTTTTCTGTGACCGGTGAGTACTCGACCAGATCACGCCGGCTGAACGGGATGCGACGATCCAGCCGCTCTTTTCCTGCGTCAACGCGTGCGAGCACCGCGCCGCAGAGTAAAACCTTAAATGTACTCATCATCGGGAAACGCTCTTGCAGGCGATAGCTTTCCAGAATCTCACCGCTGATAAGATCCAGCTCCGCATAGCCGACGCGTGCGGGAAGTACGCTTTCAGCTTCTTTGACTTTATTCAGCGTTGTCGGGTGGGCAAACGCGGGCAGGCAAAATGCGGTAAGCAATGGGATAAGGGCCAGACGAAAGTGGGGCATAGTTATATTCTTCCTTGGTATCTCTCTGATTAAAGATAACTTATTTAAATTATTCACAACCTATAAATATTACATATATTTCAATGGCATCTATTCTTAAGGTGGGCATGTTTAGCTAAACATGCCACAATACACGCCGAAACCGGCTTAAATTTTCGCTAAATCAGGATATTAACTACCCATGAAGGGTAAATATAAAGCCGTATTGGCTCTACTCTTATTATTGACCCTTGTGCCGCTGACGTTGCTGATGACGTTGGGCCTGTGGGTTCCTACGCTGGCGGGTATCTGGTTGCCCGTCGGTACGCGCATTGCGCTGGACGAGAGTCCACGGCTTACCCGACATGGGCTGCATATTCCCGAACTCCGCTATCTGGTCGATGATTGTCCACTCGCGCGTATCACCGAGGCGGATTTATCCCACCCCAGCCGCTGGTTGCTGAACGTCGGCAGTATTGAACTGGATTCCGCTTGCCTGGCTAAACTGCCTCAGACGGAGCCATCGCCCGCCGCGCCGAAAACGCTGGCAGAATGGCAATCCATGCTGCCCAACACCTGGATCAACATCGATAAACTCATTCTTTCTCCGTGGCAGGAGTGGCAGGGCAAACTGTCACTTTCGCTGACGCCTGCCATCCAGCAAGTCAGTTATCAGGGCGAAAAGGTTAAATTTCTGGGACGTCTGCACGGGCAAAATCTGACGGTCAACGAACTGTCTGTGGCGGCTTTTGAAGAGCAACCATCGGTGAAGCTGGTCGGGGAGTTTACGATGCCGCTGGTGCCCGACGGACTGCCGGTGGGCGGTCACGCGGTTGCCACCCTAAGCCTGCCGCAGGAGCCAACGCTTGTGGATGCAGAGCTGGAATGGCGAGAGAACAGCGGACAGCTGATCGTGATGGCACGGGACAATGCAGAACCGTTGCTGGATCTGCCGTGGGAAATCACCCGCCAGCGGCTGACGGTGAGCGACGGGCGCTGGAACTGGCCCTATCAGGGCTTCCCGTTAAGCGGTCGTTTAGGCTTAAACGTCGAAAACTGGCAGGCCGGTGTCGAAAACGCGGTAGTCAGCGGGCGTTTGAACATTCTGACGCAGGGTGATGCAGGCAAGGGTAACGCGGTGTTAACCTTTGGTCCCGGCACGCTCGGCATGGACAACAGCGACATGCCGTTACAGCTAACCGGCGAGGCGAAGCAGGGTGATCTGATCTTTTATGCGATGTTACCCGCGACGCTCAGCGGCAGTCTGAGCGATCCGCAGCTGGCTTTTGAACCTGGCGCCCTGTTACGTTCTCGTGGTCGGATTATCGACTCGCTGGATATAGACGAAATTCGCTGGCCGTTGGCCGGTGTCAAGGTGACCCAACGCGGGGTGGATGGGCGGTTACAGGCTATTTTACGCGCCCATGAAAACCAGATGGGCGGTTTTGAGCTGCATCTTGATGGTCTGGCTAATGATTTCCTGCCTGACGCCGGTCGCTGGCAGTGGCGGTACTGGGGCGAGGGCAGTTTTACCCCGATGCACGCTCGCTGGGACGTGGCAGGCAAGGGGGAATGGCACGACAACACCATAAAACTGTTTGACCTTTCTACCGGATTTGACCATCTGCAATACGGCACCATGCTGGTGGAAAATCCGCGTCTGGTGATGGATGAGCCGATCGTCTGGGTGCGAGACCCGATCCAGCCCACGTTTAGCGGGGCGCTGTCGCTGGACGCCGGGAAAACCACCTTCTCCGGTGGCAGTACTCTGCCGCCTTCAACCCTGAAGTTCAGCGTAGAAGGGAGCGACCCGACGATATTCCAGTTCAAAGGCCAACTGCATGCTGGCGCCATTGGCCCGGTCCAGTTGAACGGTCGCTGGGACGGGATCCGCTTGCGTGGTCAGGCCTGGTGGCCAAAACAGTCGCTCACCGTATTTCAGCCACTGGTGCCACCGGACTGGAAGATGAACCTGCGCGAAGGCGAACTGTATGCTCAGGTTGCCTTCTCCGCCGCCGCAGAACAAGGCTTTGAGGCAGGCGGTCATGGCGTATTAAAAGGCGGTAGCGCCTGGATGCCCGACAACCAGATTAATGGCGTCGATTTTGTGCTGCCGTTTCGTTTTAGTGAAGGCGCCTGGCAACTGGGCACGCGCGGGCCGATTTCATTGCGTATTGCAGAGGTGGTGAACCAGGTCACGGTGAAAAATATCACCGCGGATCTGCAAGGCGGCTATCCCTGGAGCGAAGATAATCCCTTACTGTTGAGTGATGTTAGCGCCGATTTGCTGGGCGGCAAGGTAGTGATGCAGCAACTGCGTATGCCGCAACACGATCCGGCATTAGTGCGGGTGCAGAATATCTCGTCCAGCGAGCTGATTAGCGCGGTTAATCCCAAACAGTTTGCCATGTCCGGCCCGGTCAGCGGCGCATTGCCGCTCTGGTTAAACAATGAAAAATGGATTATCAAAGACGGCTGGCTGACCAACCCTGGGCCGATGACGTTGCGCATCGACAAAGATACGGCGGATGCGGTGGTCAAAGACAATATGGCGGCCGGTGCGGCGATAAACTGGCTTCGTTATATGGAAATCACCCATTCCTGGACGAAAATAAATCTTGATAACCTTGGCGTATTAACCATGCAGGCAGCCGTCACCGGCAATAGCCGGGTAGATGGCAAAGTCGGGACGGTGAATTTGAATTACACCCATGAAGAAAACGTCTTTACGTTATGGCGCAGTTTGCGTTTTGGCGACAATTTACAGGCATGGCTTGAGCAAAATGCAGCGCTGCCAGAAACCCATTGCCTGGAAGGCAAGGAATGTGAGGAACAACAATGAAAACTATTGCGACCATGCTGGGACTGCTGGCGTCATCTTTGCTGGTAGGGTGCACCCCGCGTATTGAAGTTGCGGCGCCGAAAGAGCCCATCACCATCAATATGAACGTCAAAATCGAGCATGAGATCCATATTAAAGTCGATAAAGACGTCGAGAGCCTGTTGAAATCACGCAGTGATTTATTCTGAGGTGACGATGAAAAAAACGCTTAAAGTGACCCTGTTGCTCCTGAGTTTACTGAGCGCCAATGCGTTTGCGCTGACCCTGAATGAAGCCAGAACCCAGGGGCGGGTGGGTGAAACGCTCAATGGCTACCTTGTGGCATTGCAAACCGATGCTGAGACCCAGACGCTGGTGAGTGAGATAAACAAGGCGCGTAGCGCCAGCTACCAGCAACTGGCTGAGAGTAACAATATTCCTGTTGATGAAGTGGCAAAAATGGCCGGACAAAAACTGGTGGCGCGCGCTAAACCGGGGGAGTACGTCCAGGGCATTAACGGGAAGTGGTTGAAAAAGTAATCAACATATGTTTATTAAATCTCATTTTGGAATAATGGCAAGTATCAGGCAGGTATGGTTAATTAATCCACTATAATTGCATCAACAAATTATCAAGGAGTGATGATGACGCTTTATCAGATAAAGCCTGCTTTCCAGGCGCTTTTACGCCCGCTCATGTTCTGGTTAGATAAAAAAAGCGTCACCGCCAATCACGTCACACTGGCCGCGATGGCGCTTTCTTTTATCACTGGTGCTGTGCTGTTTATCTTCCCCGAACCTAAACTTTTCATTCTTTTACCCATCGTTTTATTTATACGCATGGCGCTCAATGCGCTGGACGGCATGCTGGCGCGTGAATGTAACCAACAATCCCGCTTGGGCGCTATTCTCAATGAAACCGGGGATATTCTCTCCGATCTCGCGTTGTATCTGCCGTTTATGCTGCTTTCCGGCAGTAATGCGCTGCTGGTACTGGTTATGCTGTTTTGTGCGCTGATGACGGAATTCTGCGGTGTGCTGGCGCAAACCATCAATGGCGTGCGCAGCTATGCCGGACCGTTCGGCAAAAGCGACAGGGCACTGGTGTTCGGTACATGGGGGCTGGTGCTGGCGCTGTGGCCGCAGGTGGCGCAGTGGAATAACGTTATTTGGGGCATTGCCACGCTATTGCTGCTGTGGACTATCGTTAACCGCTGTAAGAGCGCATTACGTGACGAGGGGGCGAAATGATGCTGCTGGAAAAGTCCCTGGCGGTGATTTTTGCCCTGCTGGTGATAGCGACACTGGCAAACGGTCTGCTGGTGTGGCGTCGGCCGGGTAAAGACTGGCGTGAGCTGACGCTGCGTATTCGCACCTGGTGGGTGATCATTGTACTGTTTTCACTGGCTATCTTAAGCCCGCCCTGGCTGGCGTTGACCTTCTTCGCGCTGGTGAGCTTTATGGCGTTAAAAGAGTTTTTAACGCTGGCCCCATCGCGCCAGACCGATCGTATGCCGCTGTTGTGGATGTTTATTGCGATCCCCATTAACTACTGGCTGATTGGTATCAACTGGTACGGCATGTTCGTGGTGTTTATTCCGGTGTATGCGTTCTTATTCTTGCCGGTGCGTATGGTGATTGCTGGCGATACGCAGGGATTTTTACGCTACGCCTCCCAGCATCACTGGAGCTTGATGACCACCGTGTTTGCGTTCAGTCACGTGGCGTTTTTGCTGGTGCTGCCTGATGACGGCAAGCAGACCGGGGCACTGCTGGTGCTGTTCCTCGTCGGCTTAACGGAATTCAACGACATTGCCCAGTACCTGTGGGGAAAATCAATGGGCCGTATCAAGGTGATCCCCAAGGTAAGCCCCAATAAGACCCTGGCGGGACTGGTTGGCGGCGTGGCAACCACCACGCTTGCGGCGGCGGTGCTGGGCCCGCTCATGACACCGTTAAGCATACCGATGGCGATGCTGGCAGGGCTTATTATCGGCATCAGCGGTTTCTGTGGCGATGTGGTGATGTCGGCCATTAAGCGCGATATTGGCGTGAAAGACAGCGGTACACTGCTGCCAGGTCACGGCGGTATTCTCGACCGGCTGGACTCGCTGATCTTCACCGCCCCGGTGTTTTTCCACTTCATTCGCTATTTTTACTATTAACGTATGATCAATACATTGCTACGAACGCTGTTTACGCTGTGCATCGTTTGGCCGGTAATTTGGCTGTGGCTTGGGCTGCGCGTCAGGCACCGGGATCGCTTGCCGCAGCAGGGGCCAGCGATTGTGGTCGCAAATCACAACAGTCATATGGATGTTTTTGCGCTGCTGTCGCTGTTTGCGCTGCGCCGTCAGGGGGCCATCCATCCGGTGGCCGCCGCTGACTATTTTCTGCGTAATAAATGGATGGCCTGGTTTGCGCTTAATATTCTCAACATTATTCCGATTACGCGTAAGGGCGGAGAAGCTGACCCGCTGGCACAGTGTGAACAGGCCTTACGCGACGGCAAGATCTTGATCCTTTTCCCTGAAGGTACCCGCGGCGAACCGGGAATACTGGCACCACTGAAATCCGGCATCTGGCACCTCAGTCAGCGTATGCCGTCGGTACCGATTATTCCCGTCTGGCTGCGCGGAACGGAGCACGTGATGGCGAAGGGGAATCGTATTCCTCTGCCGCTGTTTATTGACGTCAACATTGGCAGACCGTTGGTCGCGCAGAGCGATAAACGCGTTTTTATGGACGATCTCAGACAGCAGCTGGTGCTGCTACAGCAACAAACTACAGGACCGCACCCTCATGACTAACATTCGAGTGCCCGATGAACGTCCATTTTTGACCAGCGACAACACCGCGCTGTTTTTCCGCCACTGGCCGGCATTAGCAGCAGGTCCTGCGCCAAAAGTGATTGTCCTGTTTCATCGCGGACACGAACATTCCGGGCGTTTGCAACACATTGTCGATGAGCTTGCGATGCCGGACACCGCGTTCTATGCCTGGGATGCGCGCGGTCACGGGCAGTCGCCAGGACCGCGCGGATATAGCCCATCGCTTGCACGTTCGGTGCAGGATGTCGACGAGTTCGTGCGCTTTGCCGCTGCTGACAGCCAGGCTGCAATGGAAGATGTGGTGGTGGTGGCGCAAAGCGTGGGTGCGGTGCTGGCAGCGACCTGGGCTCATGATTATGCGCCTTCCATTCGTGGGCTGGTGCTGGCGTCCCCGGCGTTCAAAGTCAAACTGTACGTACCGTTTGCCCGTCCGGGGCTGGCCTTAATGCATCGCCTGCGCGGCCTGTTTTTCGTCAACTCCTACGTCAAGGGCAAATACCTGACGCACGATCCTGAGCGCGTGGCGAGTTTCAACCAGGATAAGCAGATCACCCGGGCGATTGCGGTGAACATCCTGCTCGATCTCTATAAAACGGCGGAGCGTATTGTCAGCGATGCCAGCTCCATTACTCTGCCTGTGCAGCTGTTGGTTTCCGGGGATGATTTTGTGGTCCATCGTCAGCCGCAAATTGATTTTTACCAACGCCTCAGAAGCCCACTCAAGGAACTGCACGTGTTGCCGGGCTTTTATCACGACACACTGGGTGAAAAAGACCGGCATCTGGCGTTCGACAAAATGCGTGATTTTATCGACACGCTGTACGCGATGCCGCCGCAGCGCTTTGACTACCGTAATGAAGACCGCTGGAGCCCCGGAGCAGATAGCTGGCGGCTGCTTAGTGGCGGACCTGCGCCGTATTCGCTTGACGATATTGCCTATCGTGGCCTGCGCTATGGGATGAAATTACTCGGGACGCAATCAACGGGCGTGCGTCTGGGGTTTGAGACCGGTTTTGATTCGGGTAGTACGTTGGATTATGTCTATCGCAACCAGCCTCAGGGCAGCAGCGCGCTGGGTCGGCTGATTGACAAAAACTACCTGAACAGCGTGGGCTGGAAGGGGATCCGCCAGCGCAAGGTTCATTTGCAGATGCTGATCCGCCAGGCGGTGGCGCAACTGGCAGAGCAAGGAACCGCAGTGCATGTAGTGGATATCGCGGCCGGACACGGGCGCTATGTGCTTGACGCACTGGAAGGCGAAGCGGCGGTCAACTCGATTTTGCTGCGCGATTACAGCGAACTGAATGTTAAGAAAGGCAGTGAGATGATCGGCAGCCGCGGTATGGCTGAAATTGCCCGCTTCGAGCAGGGCGATGCCTTCAACCGCGAACAGCTGGCGTCGCTGGAACCGCGTCCCACATTAGGTATTGTTTCTGGGTTATATGAACTCTTCCCTGAAAATACGCTGGTACGTAATTCGCTCGCCGGGCTGGCTGACGCGATTGCCCCTGGAGGCGTGCTGATCTACACCGGGCAGCCCTGGCATCCGCAGTTAAAAACCATCGCCTGGTCGTTGACCAGCCACAAAGACGGCAAAGCCTGGGTGATGCGCGTGCGTACGCAAGGGGAAATGGATGCGCTGGTGCGGGAGGCCGGGTTTGATAAGTGCACGCAGCTGATTGATGAGTGGGGGATTTTCACTGTCTCGCTGGCGGTGCGCCGTGGGGGTTGAACGCCGTAAGGTGATGGTACAGGCGGTGGGTTGGCTAATGCTGCTGGCACCTTTTTTCTTTCTTACCTATGGCAAGGTCAATCAGTTTACTGCCTGGCAGGACACGCAGCATGACAATGTGGGCAGCATCGTGTTTGGCTGGGAGTCCGCCATTCCCTTTCTTCCGTGGACTATTCTGCCGTACTGGAGTCTGGATCTGTTTTACGGATTGTCACTGTTTGTCTGCACCACGCGCGTTGAACAGCGGCGGTTGGTGCTGCGTCTGTTCCTGGCGTCGGTGATTGCCTGCGTCGGTTTTTTGCTGTTTCCACTCCAGTTTAGCTTTACGCGCCCGGAGGTCAGCGGCGCGGCAGGCTGGCTGTTTGCTCAGCTTGAACAGTTCGACTTGCCGTATAACCAGTCCCCGTCGCTGCATATTATTCTCTGCTGGCTGCTGTGGCGGCATTTCAGTCATCACCTCAGTGGGGGGTGGCGCAGGCTATGTGACGGCTGGTTCTTGCTGATCGCCGTGTCGGTACTCACCACCTGGCAGCATCATTTTATCGATATCATTACCGGGCTGGCGGCAGGCATGCTGATTGACTGGATGGTGCCGGAAAAACGTTGCTGGTGCTGGCGCAAACCGGATGCGGCGCGCTTAAGGCTGATGCGTCGTTATTTGTCGGGTGCCGCGTTATGCACTATTGCCAGCGTATGGCTAACGCCCTGGCTGCTGTGGCCTGCTGTATCGTTGCTGATGGTGAGCTATGGCTACGGCGGATTCGGCGCGGCGACCACGGGCAAAGATGAACAAGGGCGACTGCCGCCTGCCGTGTACGGGCTGACGCTACCCTGGCGAGTAGGGATGTGGTTGTCGATGCGCGGATTTACCCGCCGTCTGCCACCGCTGAGCAACATTGTCGCTGGCGTCTATCTCGGTAGTTTTCCACGCCGCATACCTGAACAAAACGCGGTACTTGACCTGACCTTTGAATTTGCGCGCGGGCATGCTACTTCCATGCGCGCCTACGCTTGCGTCCCGATGCTGGATCTGGTGATCCCGAGCGACGCCGAGTTACAACAGGCGGTAGACCGGCTGGAAACGCTACATAAAGAGCAAGGGACCGTACTGGTACACTGCGCGCTGGGGCTGTCGCGCAGTGCGATGGTGGTTGCGGCGTGGTTGTTGCAATGTGGCCATGTGGCAACCGTTGAGCAGGCGGTGGCGTATATTCGCGAACGTCGGGCGCAGGTGGTGCTGACGGATGAACATCTGGAGAGGCTGCAGCAATGGCAACAGAAAGTGACGGTGTAACGAATGATGAGACGCTGCACCGCGATTTGCTACGACACACGCTGGAAAGCTGGCGTTTCATCCTGCTTTTTAGCGTCCCACCCATGGTGTGGGCGATCGTTGTCGCACCGTCGGGGGTGCTACGTGCGGTTATCGCGCTGTTGTGCGCCATTGTCTGGTTTGGCTGCTGGCGCCTGTGGCTTGATGCCCGCTACTTTTCGCTGCTCAATGTGCAAAACAACGTGCAGGCCGGAGAGGCACTCTATGTCATCTGGCAGCGCGACAAGCTGAGGACGCTGAGCCTGACCGAGCGCCAGGCGGGAGCATTGGCGCAGTTTCGGCGTACGCTTTATTGGGTTGCTGCGTTGTGGGCGGCCTGGTTGATGATGCTGGTGTAGCGTTTTCGGCAGCGCAATAGTTGCCACACTAGACGGTGTTGATGCTGATATATTCCCTCTCCTGTGTCTCCTGGAGTGAAATCATGTGGCTTCTCAAGTGGTATGTCTGGAATCGTTGGCTGTTCAAACTGTTAAGCCGGGATGTTGCGGAGCCTGAACAATTTTTGTGCCATTGCTGGGAAGAGAATCTGGCGAAATGCCGGGAGTATTCGATAATCTGGCGTGATATCAATCGTATTCACGGCAAGCAGATGCGGATGCGGGCAAAGAAGTAAAATTGGCGTGGGTTAAAAACCCTCCCACCGGATGGTGAGAGGGTGAATTATCAGGCAGCGACGACGCTATCGATAGCGGCTTTGGCGTCAGACTGTGCTTTGGTCGCCACTTCCGGACCGTACGCGATACCTTCTGCGAACACGAAGTTCACATCGGTGATGCCGATAAAGCCCAGGAAGGTCGACAGATATGGGGTAACCAGGTCAGTCGGCGTATCTTTATGGATACCGCCACGGCTGGTGACAATAACTGCACGTTTACCGGTCACCAGACCTTCCGGCCCTTTCTCGGTGTAACGGAAGGTTACGCCAGCACGCGCAATCAGGTCGAAATAGTTTTTCAACTGAGTCGGGATGTTGAAGTTATACATCGGCGCGGCAATCACAATCACGTCATGGGCTTTCAGCTCAGCAATCAGCTCATCAGACAGCGCCAGTGCTTCCTGTTGACGCGGCGTCAGCGGCGTATCGCTCGGGCGCATTGCACCTACCAGTTCGCCGTCCAGTACCGGAACAGGATTTTCCGCCAGGTCACGGATGGTGATGTCGTCAGCAGAGTGCTTTTCACGCCACTGTTCAACAAAATAATCAGACAACTGACCAGACTGAGAGTACCCTGCCAGAATACTGGATTTAAGAACTAATACCTTGCTCATGGGTGTTTCCTTTTATGTGTTTGAAGGGGATGTGCCCCGTTGCTTGTTGACACTTTATTCACAATCCTGCCGCAGTGATAGCGCAATATATCGAATCCTATGTTCGAAATTATTGAACAACACATGAAAAGCGCCGATGTGGTACTCTATACCTATCATCTTAAAGAGATTTAACCCGGCAGAGCACTGCCCTCTAACGCTATGACAGAACAACAAAAAATAACCTTCAACATGCTACAGCAGCAGCTGGAATCACTGATGCTGCGCGACAAACAGCGTTTCTCCCGCCGCCTGCACGGCGTGAAGAAGGTTAAAAATCCTGATGCACAACAGGCCATTTACCAGGAGATGGTAAAAGAGATTGAACAGGCTGCCGGTAAAGTTGTGCTGCGTGAAGCGGCACGACCAGACATTACCTACCCGGAAAACTTGCCTGTTAGCCAGAAAAAACAAGACATCCTGGACGCGGTTCGCGACCATCAGGTGGTGATTGTTGCCGGGGAAACCGGCTCCGGTAAAACCACCCAGTTACCGAAAATCTGTATGGAGCTGGGGCGTGGGGTGAAGGGGCTTATCGGCCATACCCAGCCGCGTCGACTGGCGGCGCGTACCGTAGCTAACCGTATCGCCGAAGAGCTGCAAACTGAGCCGGGCGGCTGCATCGGGTATAAAGTGCGTTTCAGCGACCATGTTAGTGATAACACCATGGTTAAGCTGATGACGGACGGTATCTTGCTGGCGGAGATCCAGCAGGATCGCATGCTGATGCAGTACGACACCATCATCATCGATGAAGCCCACGAACGCAGCCTGAACATCGATTTTCTGCTCGGCTATCTGAAAGAACTGCTGCCGCGTCGCCCGGATCTGAAAGTCATTATCACCTCGGCGACCATCGACCCTGAGCGTTTTTCAAAGCATTTCAATAACGCGCCAATTATCGAAGTCTCCGGTCGAACGTACCCGGTGGAAGTGCGCTACCGTCCGATTGTTGAAGATGCGGACGACACCGAGCGCGATCAGCTGCAGGCGATTTTTGACGCGGTGGATGAACTGGGACGTGAAAGCCAGGGGGATATTCTGATCTTCATGAGTGGCGAGCGTGAGATCCGCGACACCGCCGATGCGCTGAATAAGCTGGATTTACGCCACACCGAAGTGTTGCCGTTGTATGCGCGACTCTCCAACAGCGAGCAGAACCGCGTGTTCCAGTCGCACAGCGGACGCCGTATTGTGCTGGCGACCAACGTGGCGGAAACCTCACTGACCGTGCCGGGGATCAAATACGTCATTGACCCGGGAACCGCGCGTATCAGCCGCTATAGCTTCCGCACCAAAGTTCAGCGCTTGCCCATTGAACCGGTATCGCAGGCCTCCGCCAACCAGCGTAAAGGCCGCTGCGGACGCGTATCGGAAGGGATCTGTATTCGTTTGTATTCCGAAGACGACTTCCTGTCGCGCCCGGAATTTACCGATCCGGAAATTTTGCGTACCAACCTGGCCTCCGTCATTTTGCAAATGACCGCGCTGGGGCTGGGCGATATCGCCGCGTTCCCGTTCGTGGAAGCGCCGGATAAACGCAATATTCAGGACGGTGTGCGCCTGCTGGAAGAGCTGGGCGCAATCACCACTGATGAACAGCAAACCGCATATAAACTCACGCCGTTGGGCCGCCAGCTCAGCCAGTTACCAGTGGATCCGCGTCTGGCGCGGATGGTGCTGGAAGCGCAGAAGCATGGCTGCGTGCGTGAGGCGATGATCATTACCTCGGCGCTGTCCATTCAGGATCCGCGTGAGCGTCCGATGGACAAACAGCAGGCGTCTGACGAAAAACACCGTCGATTCCACGACAAAGAGTCCGACTTCCTCGCCTTTGTGAACTTGTGGAACTACCTTGGCGAGCAGCAAAAAGCGCTGTCGTCGAATCAGTTCCGCCGCCAGTGCAAGCTCGATTTCCTCAACTATCTGCGCGTGCGTGAATGGCAGGATGTTTACACCCAGCTACGTCAGGTGGTGAAAGAGTTAGGGATCCCGGTTAACAGCGAGCCTGCTGAGTATCGGGAGATCCACGTCGCGCTGCTGACCGGTTTACTGTCGCATATCGGGATGAAAGATGCCGATAAGCAGGAATTTACCGGCGCGCGTAACGCTCGTTTTTCGATCTTCCCCGGCTCCGGTTTGTTCAAAAAACCGCCGAAGTGGACGATGGTGGCAGAACTGGTGGAAACCAGCCGACTGTGGGGACGTATTGCCGCGCGTATTGACCCTGAGTGGGTGGAGCCGGTTGCCCAGCATTTGATCAAACGCTCGTACAGTGAACCGCACTGGGAGCGCGCGCAGGGTGCGGTGATGGCGACAGAAAAAGTCACCGTCTACGGGCTGCCGATTGTCGCTGCGCGTAAGGTCAACTACAGCCTGATAGACCCTGCGCTGTCACGCGAACTGTTTATCCGTCACGCGCTGGTGGAAGGCGACTGGCAGACCCGGCATGCGTTTTTCCGCGACAACCTGAAGCTGCGGGCGGAAGTGGAAGAGTTAGAACACAAATCACGCCGCCGCGATATCCTGGTCGATGATGAAACGCTGTTTGAATTTTACGACCAGCGCATCAGCCATGATGTGGTTTCTGCCCGCCATTTTGATAGCTGGTGGAAAAAGGTTAGCCGTGAAACGCCGGACCTGCTCAACTTTGAAAAAAGCATGCTCATCAAAGAAGGCGCGGAAAAAATCAGCAAGCTGGATTACCCGAACTTCTGGCATCAGGGCAATCTCAAGCTACGACTGAGCTATCAGTTTGAACCCGGAGCTGACGCCGACGGTGTCACCGTACATATTCCTCTGCCGCTGTTAAACCAGGTCGAAGAGTCCGGGTTTGAATGGCAAATTCCGGGGCTGCGTCGTGAACTGGTGATCGCCTTGATTAAATCGCTGCCGAAGCCGGTGCGACGCAACTTTGTGCCAGCACCAAACTATGCGGAAGCGTTTTTAGGCCGCGTGACGCCGCTGGAACTGCCGTTGCTGGACTCGCTGGAGCGCGAACTGCGCCGGATGACTGGCGTTACCGTTGACCGCGACGACTGGCACTGGGATCAGGTGCCTGATCACCTGAAAATCACCTTCAGGGTGGTGGATGATAAAAACAAGAAGCTGCAGGAAGGTCGTTCGCTGCAGGCGTTGAAAGACGCGCTGAAAGGCAAAGTGCAGGAAACGCTGTCGGCGGTGGCGGATGACGGCATCGAACAGAGCGGGCTGCACATCTGGAGCTTCGGCCAGTTGCCGGAAAGCTACGAGCAAAAACGCGGTAACTATAAAGTCAAAGCGTGGCCCGCGCTGGTGGATGAACGCGACAGCGTGGCTATCAAATTGTTTGATAATCCGCTGGAACAACAGCAGGCTATGTGGAGCGGGTTACGCCGTCTGCTGCTGCTGAATATTCCGTCGCCCATCAAGTATCTGCACGAGAAGTTGCCGAATAAAGCCAAGCTGGGGCTGTACTTTAACCCGTATGGCAAAGTGCTGGATTTGATTGATGACTGTATCTCCTGTGGTGTGGATCGATTAATCGACGCCAACGGCGGCCCGGTGTGGACGGAAGAGGGCTTTGCGGCGCTGCACGAAAAAGTGCGCGCCGAACTGAACGACACCGTGGTGGAGATTGCCAAGCAGGTCGAACAGATCCTGACAGCGGTGTTCAATATCAATAAACGCCTGAAAGGCCGCGTGGACATGACCATGGCGCTGGGGCTTTCGGATATCAAAGCGCAAATGGGCGGACTGGTCTACCGTGGATTCGTCACCGGCAACGGCTTCAAACGCTTGGGCGATACGCTGCGTTATTTGCAGGCTATCGAGAAACGTCTGGAGAAACTGGCCATCGATCCGCACCGCGATCGTGCGCAGATGCTGAAAGTGGACAGCGTGCAGCAGGCCTGGCAGCAGTGGTTCAATAAACTGCCGCCCGCGCGTCGCGAAGATGACGATGTCAAAGAGATCCGCTGGATGATAGAAGAACTGCGCGTCAGCTACTTTGCCCAGCAGCTTGGTACGCCGTATCCGATTTCGGATAAGCGTATCCTGCAGGCGATGGATCAGATTAGCGGCTGATCACGTTTTTTGGCTTACTTTCGAGAAGCCCGGCTAGCGCAAACAGCCGGGCTTTTTTATGAGTTCTGATAAAAGCAGGTCATGCTGTCACACCATTACTCAGTGTGCGGCTCAGTAGAGTAGCGATGATGATAATAAAAACATTTTCTATTACTACGGACCGACTGATTTTGCGTCCGCAAACGATCAATGATTTTGACGTATGGTATCCCCTGTACGCGGACCCCCATATATTTCATCTCGCGAATGCTCCGGGGTTTACGCCAGAAGAAGGCTGGAATCGGTTGTTACGAAACATCGGTCATTGGGCTACGTTTGGCTATGGCATCTTTTCTGTTTTTCAAAAATACGATGGTCGTTTTTTAGGTGAAACTGGGCTGGCTCATTTTCATCGTAGTAGGGGGCCAGACTTTGATCCTTTCGCCGAAGCATCATGGGTCATTTCACCGTCGGCTCAGGGGAAGGGAATTGCCCAGGAAGCCGCAATCGCGGCTCATCAGTGGTTTGTGGATGCTTTTTCACCTGCCAGAACAGTTTGCCTTATCGCAAAGAATAATCCGGCCTCAGTTCGCGTGGCGGAAGTTGTGGGGTACCGTATTTATGAAGAGTGTATTTATAAAGGTGCCGACTGCCTGAAACTTGTTTGCCAGTGGGAAAATCCACAACCCGCTATTCTTTCAGAGTGATTAACTTCTCGTTAAATTATGCGCGCGGTATTCTGCGAGGAGCAAAGAGGAGGATTTATGAATTTGAGTGCATTTCCGGCACTTTCCGCCACCACCCTTACGGCGATTAACACCGTGGGGCAATGGCTGGCGCAGAATGATTTCGCCGAAAATGTCACGGTTCAGGCTGATTGCGTGATTCTGGCCGGGAATGCGGTGATCCCGACCATCGACGCGGCCTGTCGGATAGCGAAAGAACAACAGATTCCCTTGCTGATTAGCGGTGGTATCGGTCATTCCACGACCTTTCTGTACGCCGCCATCGCGCAGCACCCACGCTATAACACCCTGCGTACCGCCGGACGCGCAGAAGCGGCGATCCTTGCTGATATCGCGCACCAGTTCTGGCACATTCCCGGTGAGACGATTTGGGTGGAGGACCAATCCACCAACTGTGGGGAGAATGCCCGCTTTAGCTGTGCGTTACTGCGTCAGGCAACCCAGACCATGGAAACCGTGATTGTGGTGCAGGACCCCACCATGCAGCGCCGCACCATGGCGACTTTTGAGCGCGTCACGCGTGACGATCCGCAGGCGCCGCGCTGGCTCAGCTTCCCTGGTTTTGTCCCTGCGTTAACGCTACAGGGCGACGGTGTGGATTTCGCACCAACCGCTGAAGGTCTGTGGTCGGTGGACCGTTACCTGTCTCTTATTACCGGTGAGCTTCCGCGTCTGCGTGATGATGAAACTGGCTATGGACCCCGTGGTCGCGATTTTATTACGCATGTGGATATTCCGCCGACCGTCGAACAAGCAGGCTTATATCTGCAACGCGATGGCGCGCTGATTGACTTCCTGAACAGCCGCTCTCTGTAATCTCTGCTGCCCGTTTGTCGCTTTTTTTGTGCAAACGGGCATTCATCCCGCCGGTTTTTTCTCGTCACCACGACGTTGCCTGACGCTTTTATGAAGCGGCTCACAGAACCACCATCGCAGTGGCAATGTGTTATGCATGATTGATATTAATTAACAATAGTTTTACTTATTGAAAACAAATCAATCACAGGAGCAACGCATGTCAGTACCCGTACAACATCCTATGTATATCGATGGGCAGTTTGTGACCTGGCACGATGACGCCTGGATTGATGTCGTCAATCCGGCGACGGAAGAGGTCATTTCCCGTATTCCTGATGGCCGTGCTGAGGATGCGCGCAAAGCGATTGACGCAGCGTATCGCGCCCAGCCTGCGTGGGAGGCGCTGCCCGCCATTGAACGCGCCAGCTGGCTACGCAAGATTTCCGCCGGGATCCGTGAGCGTGCCGGTGAAATTAGCGCGCTTATCGTGGCGGAAGGCGGCAAAATCCAGCAACTGGCGGATGTTGAAGTCGCGTTTACCGCCGACTATATCGATTACATGGCGGAGTGGGCTCGCCGCTATGAAGGTGAGATCCTGCAAAGCGATCGTCCGGGTGAGAACATCCTGCTGTTTAAACGCGCCCTTGGCGTAACCACGGGCATTCTGCCGTGGAACTTCCCATTTTTCTTGATCGCCCGTAAGCTGGCTCCCGCCTTGCTGACCGGGAATACCATTGTCATTAAGCCAAGCGAGTTTACGCCGAACAACGCTATCGCTTTTGCCAAAATTGTCGATGACATCGGCCTGCCGCGCGGGGTGTTTAACCTGGTGCTCGGACGGGGAGAAACGGTGGGTCAGGAGTTGGCCGGGAACCCGAAAGTGGCGATGGTCAGCATGACCGGCAGCGTAGTGGCCGGTGAGAAAATTATGACAGCGGCGGCGAAAAATATCACCAAAGTGTGCCTGGAGTTGGGCGGTAAAGCCCCGGCTATCGTGATGGATGATGCGGACCTCGAGCTGGCCGTGAAGGCGATTGTCGATTCCCGCGTGATTAATACCGGGCAGGTGTGTAACTGCGCCGAGCGCGTATACGTCCAGAAGGGGATTTACGATCAGTTTGTTAATCGCCTGGGCGAGGCGATGAAAGCGGTGCAGTTTGGCAATCCTGCGGAACGTAAGGACATTGCGATGGGGCCGTTGATTAACGCCGCGGCGCGGGAGCGTGTGGAGCAGAAAGTTGCGCGTGCGGTGCAGGAAGGGGCCCGCGTGGTGCTGGGGGGGAAAGCGGTTGAGGGGAAAGGGTATTACTACCCGCCAACGTTATTGCTGGATGTGCGCCAGGAGATGGCGATTATGCACGAAGAAACCTTTGGCCCGGTGCTGCCAGTGGTGTCGTTTGACGCCCTGGATGAGGCGATTGCGATGGCTAACGACAGCGACTACGGTCTGACCTCATCGATTTATACGCAAAACCTGAACACGGCGATGAAGGCGATTAAAGGGCTGAAATTCGGCGAAACCTATATCAACCGTGAAAACTTCGAAGCGATGCAGGGCTTCCACGCAGGCTGGCGCAAGTCCGGTATTGGCGGGGCAGATGGCAAGCACGGTCTGAACGAGTACCTGCAAACGCAAGTGGTTTATCTGCAATCCTGATATTTTTGCCGGGTTGGTCTAGCGACCTACCCGGCATAATCATTACACCTTGCTGGCTATCCAGTTCATCATCATCTCCGGCCAGATGGCCAGCGGCAGTCCTTGCGTATCGCGAATGCCGAACCCGTGCTTGCCCCGTTCAAACAGATGCATTTCAACCGGTACGCCGAGCTTGCGCAGCGCAGTAAACAAGACCAGGCTGTTCTCGACTTTGACCGCTGGATCGTCAATCGCATGCAGCAGGAAGGCGGGCGGCGTGGTGTCATCCGCTCTTTCTTCCAGGGAGTAGTGGTGAATGTCTTGCTCTGCGGGCGTGGCGCCAACCAGCTCAAGACGTGAGCCCGGATGGGCGACACCTTCCCGCAGGCTAATCACCGGATAAACCAGCGCCATGAAAGCAGGGCGAGTGGGCTGTTCATCAATGCTATCCATCGGCGCATACACCGACTCTGCAAAGCGGGTTCCCAGGCTGGCGGCAACGTGCCCCCCGGAGGAAAACCCCAGTACGCCGAGACGGAGCGGATCGATTTTCCACTGCTGCGCGTTGGCGCGAATGTAGCGGATGGCGCGCTGGGCATCGGCCAGCGGTGCGTTTGATGCTTCCTCGTGACCGTCTCCCGGCATGCGATAGGTCATCACAAACAGGGTATAGCCACGCGCGGTAAAGAACGGTGCCAGTGCGCTGCCTTCTTTATCCATCACAACGCGACGATAAGAACCGCCAGGGGTAACCAGGATCCCCACGCCGTTCGGTTTGGCGGGGGCGTAGACGGTAATTTCAGGGGCGCGAATGCCGGTTACCGCGCGGTCGTAGTCTGACGTTCCGGTGTGCCGGGGTTCAGGCGTAAATACCGCATCGCTATTTTTTGCTCCGGGGGCTTCGCCCTGCGGCCATATCGGGTAGGTGGTCGCGTGGGCAACGGCTTGCGCCATCATATTCTCTAATGTTTCACGGCTCAGTGCTTCCATTACGTTGCTCCCTCAGTGGCAAAGGGTAGCTATAACATAATTAATACATTGAAAACGGGGATCGATTCACAACGTCTTGAATTCGCGAGAAATAAAAAGGGGTAAGGGGCTGGATTACGTTATTCCACGTCATGCCTGGACGCGTGGTCACCCAAAGTTGTCAGATAAACAGCAGAAAGAGCTTTGCAGGATGCACGGATGCGGCGAGTACTCAATCAGTGATTTGGCTGAGTTATTTTCCGTTTCGCGACCAACTGTTTACCGGACGCTTTCCCGTGGGAAATAATGAAAAACTGGATTTAGTGAAAATAAGCAAGGAGCGGTTATGTACAACAACAATGAAGTTATCAGTTACCTTCAGGCCAATAAGATCCTTGCATTAAAACTCGACTATGCCGTTTCAGCGGTCGGTCAAAAGGTCACAAATCAAGTTGAAACATTAGGAAAGGGCGCTACCCGCCTGCTTTATTACACGTCCTGTTTTACCGATGAATATAACGATGTTTGCCAGCAGCAAAAGACGGAAGATCTGCGCTTCAGAAATGGCGTTATTCGCATTATCCAGCATGGTGATGTTGTCTATGAAACTACTTTGAAGAAATATTTAAATACAAAACAAATGACCAATTAGAGCACATTAAAAAAGTGCTTATGGCGGTGAATGTTCATATCGCCGCCAGCACTCTTACAGGTGCAGGATACGCTTTAGCTGTCGCTACCAGCGTCCGCATTGGATTGAATCTAAGCATGCAACTCAGCGCCCTTGCGGGCCGAGCGGCTGGTACGGCTGCCGGAGTAGTGGCTACGTATGGTCTGGTTCAGAAAGCGGCGGATAGTGCCCATCGTCTACACGTCCAGTACCCAGCCTATTACTCTGTACTTTACATGCAACAACTGGAAATGATGTATTTCCTGATTGAATCGGTATTCGAGCGCGCGGGAGCACTTGAAGCACAATGGTCGTCTGATTCCAGTATAGCGAATATCATCACCCGGATGATCCGATAGCCATGATTCAATTACTAAAGAAATTCCTACTGTGGCAACTCAGGTTTTTATCATCACTGTACGGGCCTGTGATTCTCACGATTATTTTCGCACTGCTTCAGGGGTATTTTTTTCCTGACAGCCCTGTATGGCTTATAGGCGTATTCGCCATAATTATGATTGTTATTTTTACGCGTTACTGTAAATGGTGACAGCGTCAATATCACAGTTTTTTAATCATCACTGATAAGGAAATTATATGTCTACTCCCGCACATTTATGGCTTGAAGATGAAAACGGATCGCCGATTATTGGCAGTTGTTTAATGCCCCTGCGTTTGGGGTCCATCGAATTAAAATCATTTTCGCATGGTGTAACCATTCCAGTAGATCCCAGCTGGGGCAAACTTACCGGAACGCGCGTTCATAGCCGATCACGATAGTGAAGGAATTTGATCAAACAACACCACTTCTGTACCGCGCTGTCTGCGAAGGCCGCACACTGAAAAAAGCAACGATCAAGATGTATCGAATGCTGGAGTCTGGTATTGAGTCTGAATATTTCAATATCATCCTGGAAAACATCAAAATCACGACGGTTTCCCCTTATCTTGCCCCTAATGGCATGAGCAGCACCCATCTTGAAACGCTTGAATTGCGTTATGAAGCAATTACCTGGAAGTATACGGAAGGTAATATTATCTATCGTGATTCATGGAACGATCGCTGTTGTGCCTGATCACGAAGGAAATCAATTTCCCACGCCAAGGACTGAAAAAAAACTGATGTGGTTATTGAGAAATTCGGCGACGGTGCCGCGGAGCATAACAGCTTCCGTGGGGCCGGTTCGGTGGAGCTGCCAGCTGCCGGCCTCGGGTCACTCAACTATCTGCTGTATGTGGAACGGCTCGCTAAAAACCATCCGAATATTCCGCTGATTATTGAACATGTGGATGAGTCGGATATTCCGCGCGCCAAAAATTTTGTCGATGACGTACTGATGGTGACCGGGACGTAATGCTTCATCTGCAACCGGTATTCCGCTGTACTGGCGGGGTACCGGCAATCGTTATTTTTTGCGGTTACACGTAATCAACGGAAAAGGATCTAACAAAGTTAATGAATTTTTAACAAAAGCTGGTTATGTTGACGCATTATTGTTTTTACTCAGGAAGTGTTATGGGGAATAAGTATTCTGGCCTGCAAATTGGCATCCACTGGCTGGTCTTTTTATTGGTGATTGTGACCTACTGTGCCATGGAACTCCGCGGATTTTTCCCGCGCAGCTATCGTCCCGGGTTCAATATGGTACACGTGTCCTGCGGCATCACGATTTTAGCGCTGATGGTAACGCGCCTGCTGGTCAGACTTAAATATCCGACGCCGCCGATTGTGCCAAAACCGAAGCCGATGATGACCGGTATGGCGCATCTTGGGCATCTGGTTATTTATCTGTTGTTCATCGTCCTGCCGATAATTGGTCTGGTGATGATGTACAACCGAGGGAATCCGTGGATCGCCTTTGGCATCGTTATGCCACATGCGACAGAAGCCAACTTTGATGTTGTGGATATGCTGAAGTCCTGGCATGTGACACTGGCAAAACTGGGCTATTTTGTCATTGGTCTGCATGCCGCCGCCGCCCTGATGCATCACTATTTTTGGCAGGATAATACGCTGCTACGCATGATGCCGCGCAAGCGTTCGTAATGTCGATAATCAACGCCCCGCATTATGCGGGGCGTGTGTTTTGGGCCACTTATTTTTTGATGCTCTGCACCTGAGGGGACCGTTTTTTCAGACTGACGATCGCCAGCGCCACAACAATCAATACAATCCCGCTCCCTTCAACTACGCCGGGCTCTTCACCCAGCAGCCACCAGGAAAACAGGACCCCGCAAACGGGTACCGCCAATGTGCTTAAACTGGCAATACTGGCAGTAAGTTACGCAGGACAAACAGCCATAAACTCCATGCCAGCGCCGTTGCCAGTATGGCGCTATAGCCTAACGCCCAGAAGACCACCGGCTGCCAGTCAGGGCTGCGCTGAGGGACCAGGAAGGCCACCAGGCTCATTCCAGATGAGCGTCAAGGCGACCAGGCCACTAATCGCCAGTGGGTTACTTTTCCCTGCAGTGCTCATGGTGTATCCGTTTTAATGATTTTATGGTGCCACTATACCTGGTTTATGACCGCGATACCGTTTATCGAAAAATCATTGTTTTTTATGACCGCCTTTCTCATCAATAGATTACTAATCATGCATGCACTTTTTTATAAACAATATTGATATGTTTAAAATTGTAAAAATATTGTTTTTTTAACTGCGTCTTTCATCAATTTGTTTCCTATACTTTTTTTGCCGCTAATGAAAGGAGTTCCACCATGCTCAAGACCGTTCCATTTAAACGGACAGTGTTGGTCAGTATGTTTACACATGCGGGATGGTGAGTATGAACAAGGTACTGCTCATTTTTTTGACGTGTTTTATTAGCGCTCTGGTTTTTCCCTCATTCGCGGCGGAGCCCCGACAGCAGCCATCGGAACAGGAACGTGCGCGGACGGTGTATATCTTTCACCAACCGATTGTGATGCTGCAGGCAAAATTTGGCTTAACCACGCCAGAAGAGCGGGTGTTGCGCATCCGTAATACGCTGCGTAATTTTACGCAGGCGGACCTGCGTGAACCGCTGAAAATTGTGCCGATAACCCGCTACAACCAGCCGGGAAGGCTGATCGTCATGAACGGCAAACCGCTGCTGCTGCTGGCGCAAGCCGATCTGGATGAAGGCGACGATCTGACCCTCGATCAGGCCGCTCAGCGGGTGCTGGTGCGCATGGAGACCCAGCGGACGGCGTTGCGCGATCAATTCGACGGCGGTTGGCTGGCGCTGTCTGCGGTGAAAACAGCCGCGGGATTGCTGGGGCTGATTCTTTTTTTCTATGGCGCGTACCGTTCATGGCGATGGGTTCGCCGTTATTACCGGCATCGAATCATTGCTAACAGAAGCTGGCTCCCCCAGCGCTGGCGGCGTTTTACCGGTGCAATCGAGGCACGTTTGTATGCCTTATTGATGATTCTGCTGGGCATAGTCGCGTTGTATGTCTGGCTCAGTTGGGTATTTAGCCTGTTTCCCTGGACGCGTGTCTGGGGAACATCTCTGGGTGATTGGTCAAGAGGCGGATAAAACACAACGTGAACGGTTTCAGAAATAGTTAAATTCAGCGCAGCTGATGGTGTGGGTTGGCTGAAAAAACGTCAACATTTGGGCCTCCCGAAATAATTTACAAAACCGATATTTTTAACCGCAACCCATACTTACACGTGAGATGGTTAAGCAATAAACAGCGCCCGTCTTCCCATCACTTGATTGCATGCTTCACTACAACTACTGTATATAAAAACAGTATGTGAGGGATGCGTCATGATGTTGTACAGACCTTCAGAGCCGCGCGAGGCGATCGCGCTACCCCTTTTCAGTTATGTTGTCGCGTGCGGGTTCCCCAGCCCGGCACAGGACTACGTGGAGCAGCGTATTGATCTGAATGCCTTGTTGATCAAGCACCCCAGCGCGACCTACTTTGTGAAAGCGGCAGGCGATTCGATGGTTGACGCCGGGATCAATGAAGGCGATCTGTTGATTGTTGACAGCGCCAGAACCGCCGCTCACGGGGATATTGTGATTGCCGCGGTGGACGGTGAGTTTACAGTAAAATGTCTCCAGCTCAGACCTACCGTGCAGCTTAATCCGATGAACCGCGACTGGTCACCGATTCGGATCAGCAGTGAAGATACGCTCGATATCTTTGGTGTTGTGACTTTTATCGTCAAATCGACGGGGTGAGAATGTTTGCGCTCTGTGATGTAAATGCATTCTATGCCAGCTGTGAGACCGTGTTTCGCCCGGATTTGAAAGGCCGCCCGGTGGTGGTGCTATCGAATAACGACGGCTGCGTCATTGCCCGCAGCGCCGAAGCCAAAGGGCTGGTAACAATGGGCTCACCTTATTTCAAACAGAAAGAAATTTTCCGCCGACACGGGATTGTTACCTTCAGTAGCAACTATGAACTGTACGCCGATATGAGCCAGCGGGTGATGACCACCCTGGAAGAGATCGCGCCACGGGTGGAGATCTACTCAATTGATGAGGCGTTTTGCGATCTCTCTGGGGTCATGAATTGCTGCAATTTGGCGGCGTTTGGACGTGAAATTCGACACTCGCTGCACAAGCGCACGCATCTGCTCGTCGGCGTAGGTATTGCGCCCACCAAAACCCTCGCGAAGCTGGCGAACCATGCGGCCAAAAAGTGGCAACAGCAGACGGGCGGAGTGGTGGACCTCTCGAACAGGGAACGCCAGCGTAAGCTGATGGCGGCGCTTCCGGTCGATGATGTTTGGGGCGTTGGTCGCCGTACCAGCAAGAAACTCGACGCGATGGGTATCAAGAGTGCGCTGGATCTGGCGGATACCCACACTGACGTTATCCGCAAGCATTTCAGCGTGGTACTGGAGCGTACCGTACGTGAACTACGCGGTGAACCCTGCCTGGGGTTTGAAGAGTTTGCAGCGGTGAAGCAGGAAATCATCTGCTCAAGATCGTTTGGTGAGAGGCTCACGGATTACAATGCCATGCGGGAGGCGATTTGCGCCTATGCCGCGCGTGCAGCAGAAAAATTGCGCGGGGAACACCAGTATTGTCAGTTTATCTCTGCGTTTATTAAAACCAGTCCATTTGCCCCGAATGAACCTTATTATGCTAATAGCGCGTCGACCAAATTGCTGATCCCCACCCAGGATAGTCGGGATATTATCAATGCGGCAACACGCTGCCTGGACGTTATCTGGCGAGACGGACTGCGCTATCAAAAAGCGGGCGTGATGCTGGGGGATTTTTTCAGTTCAGGCGTGGCGCAGTTGAATCTGTTTGATGACAATGGCCCTCGACGCAACAGCGCGGAGTTGATGATCGTGGTGGATCGGCTCAATAAAGAAGGGCGCGGAACGCTCTGGTTTGCCGGGCAGGGAATAGAACAGCAGTGGAAAATGAAACGAGGAATGCTATCCCCACGATATACCACGCGTTTTGCGGATTTGCTGCGGGTGAGTTGATTGTATAAAACAGGGAGATGTTATTTATTTTCTGGAGACGCCCCGCATTTATTTAATTACCCGATACCGGCGGTCAATTGCGCCTCTCCTCATGACCCCATAAATTTCACCGTTTACACGGGGCTATTAAATGAAATACCATACCCCCCTATAGTATCCGGAGGGCGTATGCCGCATTCACCTGAAGACAAAAAACGCATTCTCACTCGTGTACGACGTATTCGTGGGCAGGTTGATGCGCTCGAGCGCGCGCTGGAGTCCGGCGAACCCTGTCTGGCGATCCTGCAACAAATTGCCGCCGTACGCGGCGCATCCAACGGCCTGATGGGCGAAATGGTTGAGATCCACCTGAAGGATGAACTGGTCAGTGGGGAGACCTCCCCGGACCAGCGTGCCGTGCGTATGGCTGAAATCGGCCATCTTCTGCGCGCTTATCTAAAATAACACCATCACCTCGCAATAATGGGAAGAGACAAATGAAATCACGTGCTGCAGTTGCATTTGGCCCCGGCCAACCGTTAAAAATTGTCGAAATCGACGTCGCGCCGCCAAAAAAAGGGGAAGTGCTGGTTAAAATCACCCACACCGGTGTGTGCCATACAGACGCATTTACGCTCTCGGGCGACGATCCGGAAGGTGTATTCCCGGCAGTACTGGGCCATGAAGGCGGCGGCATTGTGGTTGAAGTGGGCGAAGGCGTCACCAGCCTGCAACCGGGTGACCATGTGATTCCGCTGTACACCGCCGAATGTGGCGAGTGTAAGTTCTGTAAATCTGGCAAAACCAACCTCTGTCAGGCCGTGCGCGCGACCCAGGGTAAAGGTTTGATGCCAGACGGCACAACGCGTTTTTCTTACAACGGCGAGCCGATTTATCACTACATGGGCACCAGCACCTTCAGTGAATATACCGTGTGCGCAGAGATCTCGCTGGCGAAGGTCAATCCACAGGCACCGCTGGACAAAGTCTGTCTGCTGGGCTGTGGCGTTACCACCGGGATAGGCGCCGTCCATAACACGGCAAAAGTAAAAGAAGGCGACACCGTGGCGGTGTTTGGTCTGGGCGGTATCGGTCTGGCGGTGATCCAGGGCGCGGTACAGGCAAAAGCCGGGCGCATTTTAGCGGTCGATACCAACCCGGAGAAATTCAAGCTGGCCGGTGAAATGGGTGCGACCGATTTCATCAATCCGAACGATTACGATAAGCCGGTGCAGGATGTGATTGTTGAGCTTACCGACGGCGGCGTGGACTTCAGCTTTGAATGCATCGGTAATGTGAACGTGATGCGTGCTGCGCTGGAGTGCTGCCACAAAGGGTGGGGCGAGAGCATCATCATTGGCGTGGCGGGCGCTGGGCAGGAGATCAAAACACGTCCGTTCCAGCTGGTGACCGGACGCGTCTGGCGCGGCTCCGCATTTGGTGGTGTAAAAGGGCGTACGCAGCTGCCGGGCATGGTCGAAGACGCAATGAGCGGGAAAATTCAGTTAGATCCGTTTATTACGCATCGCCTGCCGCTGGAGCAGATCAACGAGGCGTTCGATTTAATGCATCAGGGTAAGTCTATTCGCACTGTTATCCACTTTGGCGATAACTGATCCATCCGCCAGCGGAACTCTCCGCTGGCACTTTCCTGAATTTTTTAGAATGATGTTGTGAAAGTGTGACGAAACCGGCGCTTTTCGCGGTAAGCAATCCTGGCGGATTGCCGATGACTATCTATCGGGCGTGTTTTCACGCATAAACCCTACAAGAGAGTCGACGGTCATGGACAACACAACATCGATGCAGGCCCAGCATAAACTGGGTTTCCTGCATCAAATCCGACTGGTTCCGCTGTTTTCCTCCATTCTCGGTGGCATCCTTCTGCTGTTCGCCTTAAGTTCCGGGCTGGCGAGCTATTTTCTTATGCAGGCCGACCGCGATCAGCGCGATGTGACTGATGAAATTCAGGTCAGGATGGGGTTATCGAACAGCTCTAACCACTTGCGCACCTCGCGTATCAATATGATCCATGCTGGTGCGGCGAGTCGTATTGCCGAAATGGACGATATGAAGGCCAATATTGCGGAGGCGGAAAAGCGGATTAAGCAGTCGCAGGAGGGCTTTAATGCCTATCTGTCTCGGGCGGTGAAAACGCCGGCAGATGAAGCGCTGGACGCTGAACTGAGCGCCAGTTTTAAAGCCTATATTGACGGTTTGCAGCCGATGCTCAAGTACGCCAAAAACGGCATGTTTGAAGCGATCATTAACCATGAAAATGAACAGGCCAGACCGCTGGATACCGCCTACAACAAAGCGCTGCTGAAGGCCATTGAGATCCGCACCGCAAGGGCAAACCAGCTCAGTGAGCAGGCCCATCATCGGACACAAATTGGCATGGTCTTTATGCTGGGCGCATTCGGTCTGGCACTGGCCTTAACGCTGATGACGTTTATGGTGCTGCGTCGTACCGTGATCCATCCGCTGCTGCGTGCAGCCAAACGTATTGAGCAAATCTCTGCGGGCGATCTGACCATGCAGGATGAACCTACCGGACGTAGCGAGATTGGTCGTTTGAGCCGTCATTTGCAGACCATGCAGCAGTCTCTGGTTAAAACCGTGGGAACCGTGCGTCAGGGGGCAGAAGAAATCTATCGCGGGACCAGTGAAATCTCTATGGGGAATACGGACCTGTCATCGCGCACGGAAGAACAGGCTGCGGCGATTGAACAGACGGCGGCCAGTATGGAAGAGCTGACGGCTACGGTGAAACAGAACGCTGATAACGCGCATCATGCCAGCAAACTGGCGGAAGATGCTTCCGGCAAAGCCAGTCGGGGTGGTCAGATGGTTTCTGGCGTGGTTCATACCATGGGCAACATTTCGACCAGCTCGAAGAAAATCTCTGAAATTACCGCCGTCATCAACAGCATTGCTTTCCAGACCAACATCCTGGCGCTGAATGCAGCGGTGGAAGCGGCGCGAGCAGGCGAGCAGGGGCGCGGCTTTGCGGTGGTAGCCAGCGAAGTGCGTACACTGGCAAGCCGTAGTGCCCAGGCAGCAAAAGAGATTGAAGGATTGATCAGCGAATCTGTACGGTTGATTGATCAGGGTTCCGGGGAAGTGGTGGCTGCAGGCAATACCATGACGGATATCGTCGATGCGGTAAAACGCGTGACCGATATTATGCTGGAGATCGCTGCCGCCTCCGATGAGCAAAGTCGGGGCATCGTGCAGGTGAGCCAGGCGATTTCAGAGATGGACAAAGTCACGCAGCAAAACGCCTCGCTGGTCGAAGAAGCGTCTGCCGCAGCGGCCTCGCTGGAAGAGCAGGCCGCACGCTTAACCCAGGCGGTTGGCACCTTTCGCCTGCAGGGCACAAGAGCGATAAAACGCGTTGCAGCCGTTGTTAATCCAGCATCTTCAACTCCACGGTCAAGTGCGATAAATACGGATAATTGGGAAACTTTCTAATAGGTCAGCAATCCGGTAATTCGGTTCTCTGAATTACCGGGTGACTCGCTTACTTATAGGTTGCGCTAATGGTTCCTGAGGCCGTGAACACACCGGGGGTATAATTATCACAGGTACTGTTATTGCTGGCTGAAGTGCAGGTGAGCAATGCTGCCATGGGAATATCTTTCGATGAAACGATACTGCCAAAATTAATAGTAACCGAAGAATTGCTGTCATTCGCCGAGAGGTATTTTCTCGATGAGTCTTCCCAGGAAATCGCAACGCCTCGACCACCCGCAGCGGATGTTCCGGTGGTGGTATTGGCGAGAATTGATAAGTTAGAGTTGTCGTATATTGCCTTCGTAGACGTTAGCTTTAGGGTAACACTCGAAGCATTAATGCAGTTGCTGTTTTTTAAAGTGAAGTTTACTCGCGGTTTTTCATTACCAACATCGCCAAAATCGATAGTAGTAGGAGAGACGGACAAATTGCAGGTTGGAGTAGCAAATCTAACGGTGAAAGATGAGTTATTTAATAAAACGGGAATCTGTTGATCTGTATCACTTGCCGAGCCAGCGCGGAACCGACCAAGTTCACCACTGATAGCTGGATGAGCGTCACCTACGGCAGAAACTGTCCCTTGCTGCCAAATTTCTATAGTTAAATCTGCATAGCTTTCTTCGGCAGTCCAGGCAAAGTCAAGCAGGCGAGTAACTGCGGTTGAGGAAGGTAAATAAACCTTTCCATAATTGCTCCAGGATGATTTTATATATACAGCGTAATATATTCCAGGTAATGTTGTTGGCCAAAATCCTCTATTATAGGTATAGTTGTTAGTGGTGTAACTGTCGTATTTTACACCTTGAGTATTTAAGGCCCATCCATACCAATCAGAACCATCATTACCATTATTGCAACTAACTGTAGCAACTCTGCCAAAAGGAAAAGTACCTAATAATGTGGGGGTTGTACTCGATGGATTAAAACTGTTTACGGTTAAAGTTCCTACATTTATTGTGGTGTTTTTTATATTTTCAAAATAACACTCTCTGGCTTGAACTCGGCATGAAAATATACCTATCAATAGAGAGGTGGTTACAAATAATAAACGCGCAATAAAAATAGACTTGCTTTTCGGTTTTTGGAATATTTTCATTTATAACTCACGCTGATTTGTACTTGGCTTAACACACCGCCTGGAGTGACTGGTTTTGCTGAATCCACTTTTTGAAAACGAGTCGGAAAGGTGATGTCAGAATAGGTGGTTGAACCTTTATAGTTAACAATATTGACGGCAGAAGTATTGTCTTTATTAAGCACATTAATATAAGTAGGTCTGGTCCTCCCCTCAAAGACCACAACGCCCACATTTCCAGCTACAGTCATCGGACCGGTATATTCATTGGGGAATATCTGATTGCCGTTGAGTTGCGCTTTTTGTGGCTTAAAGCTTACCACCAGCGTTTTGGCGACGGAACCGGAGTCACAACGTACGCTGACCTTCAACGGCTGTGTTGGCACGTTGCCCACTTCGGTAGCCGATAAGTTGGCCCATGCGCCACCGGCTGCAAACTCACTCGCCTCCACGTCGCCTAAATTTACGTCGGAGGCGGCAATATCACAACTACCGGTGACGACTTCTGCATTTATCGTTAAGACATTGGTGTTGGTACTTGTCTCGGCCCATAACGGCGTGGATATCAGTAATAAGACTGCTGGTATAAATTTCACGCTGGCTCCTACTGATAGGTCGTGGTGAATGTTAATGTCGCACTGTATATCCCTGAAGTCTGAGGCGTGCCTGGATAAGATGTTGGGCGTAGAAAGAGGGACAATGGCAATTTACCGTTGCTGCGCTCTGTGCTGCTCCAGGTTATTTTTTCAGTGTTGTTTACGCCGAGTGGCAACGGCGTATTGAGATTGCTGGTGCGATACAGCACGCTCGCCACGCTTACCTTGCCTCCTTTCATTTCTGTCGGATATCCACTCCATGAAGAACTGGCCTTTGGTAAGGTTTGCATCCAGTTCAGCGTCTGCGAGGTTTTCGTTCCGGACTTCGTGATATAGCAATCACTGTATTCCAGAGAAAAATCTTTTCGAGTATTGCTACCCTGAGCTTCTATTTCGGCCCATGTTAATACGCCAAAGTCGATAGTCTGATTCACCGCCTTACTACTTCCGACCACAATATTAATGGTACAGGTTGTGGCGAGTAAGTTGGCCTTGAAATTCACCGTCACATCCGCGGCGAAAAGCGACGGGCTACATAACAACAGAGAGATAAGCATGACACGGCGCATACGCTATTTCCTGGCTCCTAGCATCTGACACACTAAGGTATCCAGACGGATTGATTTACCTATCATTGCGGGCGCATCGGGGATCTGGTAGGCCACGTCGCAGTAGCTTGCTGCATCGCTACCCCAAACTACTCTCAGGCTACCGTGCGGTTCAATACCACGTAAAAAAGCACGCCCTGCCTGGCCCATTGCACCAACAGAAATGCCTTGCTCATTAACGATGTCAGCCCCCAGCGGAATAAAGCTGTTATCGCTGCGCTTCAGGGTGACAAAGACCGATTGCCCCTGCTCGGTGGCAAACGTCACTTTCACCACCGCACCATCGCGCGGCACGACGGCGGCCGAGGTGTTTTTCACCTCGACATCCGTATCAATAGTGCTGAGGTCAATCCCTACATTATTCTCGGCATAAGGCGAAAGACTGGTTGCGACGGTATACCCAGCGCTGTCAATCTCGCCATAACCATTGCTGGTGGTAGCGCCATCTGCACCTTTGGCCTCTATTAATGCAATGGCACTTTGTGCGTTTACGTTTCCTGGCAGGAGCGTTAATCCACCACTGTGTAATAACACACCACCGTTATTGTTTACGGAGTACTGCTGATTATGATTTTTATCCACAGTTGCGGAAACGCTGGTTGCCCCATGCGCGCCGTTATAGGTGGAATACCCACTTACGGAATAGGTATCCTCTCCCTGGCTGTCCTGGTTAGCGGTGGTACTGAGGCTGTAGTTCCATCTATTGTTGCTATTGTTGCCGCTGGCCGTACTGGTCAAACCGTTGTTGCCACCAAAGTTGCTATTAGCGCTGAGGTTCAAACTGGAAAAGGCTGGTTGATCGTTCTGAGCATTGCTACCAAAAGGAATACTCAACCCAACGTACAGGCTGTCATCTTCATCGCCCCATTCGTTATAACTGCGCTGTAGCGAGATATTCCACGAGATGGAGCGGAAAGTATTGCTGTAGCCCAGCGAATACTGAGACGTTTTGTCTGAGTTACCCCAATAACTCGTCCAGGTGCCGCTGAGATAAAATGCGCCGTAATCTTTGCCGTTAAGGGTAATGGGTTGATTGATGTTAGCCTGAAGCTCATTTTTAGAATGGCTGTAGTTGCTGCGATACGCATCGTTAGGGTTAGTATCGTGATCGTCGCTATAGCTATCGATACTATTTTGCAAAGAGATGGCGTCATTAAGCGAGAGATAGTCTTTGGTGCTGTAGCGATAGGCGCTAAAGCTGAAATTGGTCTGTGTTGCCTCCAGGACATTACTGTAGCTTAAACGGTAACTCTGCCCTTGCAGGACACCAATATCGTCAAGTGACGCGCGAGAATGGGTAACATCGACTGCGATGGCGCCAAGACGAGTATTCATAGCAAGACCCAGCATCCCAGCCAGGTATTCTTCTTCCATTGACTGTATGCCACCATATAGCGTGAAAATATCGCTCAATCCATAATTACCGTTGGTGGTGAGCACCCACGGGGAATCATCGTCACCGTCATCATCTAATGTCCCGGCGGCAAAATCCCAGTCGACTTCGCCTTTAGTCATTAATTGCGCGACCGATGCATAGGGCACGGTAAACATGCGTTTTGAGCCATCAGCCTCTTCTACGGTAACGTCGAGGTCAGCGCCGTTGATTGCTAAATAATAATCCTTCAGGGCAAAAGGACCTGGGGGAACGGTGGTTTCATAGATGATGCGCGACTGCTGTCGTACGGTAATTTTAGCATTACTGTTCGCTACGCCGTTGATGACCGGGACGTATCGGCCATCATGGGGATCCATTCGTTTGTCGTTATAAAGGTGTATGCCTTTAATGCCGATGCTATCCAGCACTTCGCTACGAGAGGTCACCTGACCCAGTTCCATTTGCGCCCGGATGAACGGTAAGTCGCGTGCCAGATAGAGGTCGTAGTTGTTCCAGGTTGCGCTATCGTCTGTTGTCCAGTTCAACGCGCCGCTGGAACGCAGCCGCCAGGCCCCCAGGTTTAGGCCATAACCTAAGCCGAGATAACCACTGTCAGAGGAGGTACCGTCATTTTCGCTGTGATAACCGCTGAGGTTCCAGTTCACCATTGCTGCTGGAATACCTGCATCCCAGCGAGCAGGGTTGACATAACCAGCAGGATGGCTGACTAAAAACAGTTGTGGAATGGTAAGCATCAGGATTTGCGTGTTGGGATCGTAACTCACGCTGGATGAGGGGTAATAGTCCTCCAGCATGTAGCATTGTGATTCACCTTCGTTTGCATTTTCCGTGGGGAGTTTGCTTACATCGACGTTCGCTTCATCGAGCACTTCACGAGTCAGGCAGGGAGACGCGTTTGGTGTGTGATTATCAATAAACTGGATCTTTGCAGTTTGCTGTTGCTCACCGTTAATCCATATAGATACGGTATAAATACCCGGTTTCACCGGGTTGCCGCGAGCATATTGTGATACGTCAATTGTCGATTTTTTACTTGCGTTGCTAAAGATAAAGTCATCGTTGAATTCAATGTAGTTATCGTCAGCAAATCCTGTCTGACAAATAGTCAACAATATCCATACAGAGGTAGCCAGGTGGTGTTTTGATATCGACATTAAGGCAATCCTTGCGCGAATTCTGCTACTTTCCTGTTGCGTCAACGTTACCGCCGTAATCATTGACAGCTGTCCATGACACGGATTCAAAACGCGGGGTAGTTAGGGATTTCACCTCATAGCTTGCGCTGGAAAAGGGGGCGACCATATCGGGTTCAATGCTGTATTTTTTACCTCCGGAGGTAATGTTTGCACCTACCAGCGAGACAAAGTAAGGGGAGTCATTTTTCGCCGTTGCCCAGATTTGTTTGCCCTTGTCTGCCAGGCTCCATTTCAGGTGTTGAATGGCCTCGTCAGACGAACCGGAAAGGGGGGCCGGGCGGTAAAATACTTTGATACGCGTTTTAAGCGCAATTTGCAGTTGATTTGATTGGGCTGCATCTTTGTTTTTACCAGGGATTTCAAGCGCGTTAAACCAGTAAACACTTTCACGGTCGGAGGGTAAAGGCTGACCATCCCAGTTTAAGCGTACGGTGAGTCCTTGTTTGGGGTCGACGCGGCTGACCGGTGGAGACGCGATAAAAGGGATATCTAAGGTTTGTGGATCAATATCTTCATGGCCGTCATCTAACCATGACTGTATTAACAAAGGTTGCTGGCCCTGATTAACCATTTTGACCAATGCTTCTTTGGCACTAGAAAGATAAATAACACGAGTTGCATTAATTACCAGGCTGGCGGTAGCCGAATAGCTGAACGAAATGGCGGATGAAAACATAATTAGCATGAATGCTTTATTTGAAGTCATATTATTTTTTTCTGATGTTAACTACTGCAACCAAAAATTGATTAGGTTGCAGTATGGTTGTTAAGTTTTTAAAAATTTAATTACCCTCTTAAGGATAGGTCGTTGTAAAGGTGGTGTTTGCTTTAACTTGTCCAACTTGTGGGGTGCCGGAACCTGAATAGATATAGCCAACGGTATAGTCAAATACTGCCCCGTTATCGGCATCATAATCGGCTTCAGACTGCGGCGTTGCAGATTTGAAATCGATAATAGTATTCGTTTTGGTTTCTTCTACCTGGAAGCCTGCATCTTTATCACCCGCTGCAACAGTGTTTAACAATGCTTTGGTTGTGCTATTAAAATTTCCCACTGTTGAAAATTGCCCCTTTACTTTACCGCCAGTAGGTGCCGTTGCGCAGTTTTTAACGGTAATCTGGAAGTTAGTTTTCATCACTGGATTATTGACGGCGGCTTGCATGACTGGAACCGTGACATCAAGAAGCTGAACTTCTTTTGATGCGGAAACGCCATCAATGCTGACATCACAGGTTGATGCTGTAATGTTCCCTACAAAATCGATGTTTGCTGAGTCAGAACCCGCTGCCTGTACCTGAAAAGTTGTACCTGCGACCAGAGCCGCTGCCACACTTAAAAAAGCAAAAGATTTCATGTTATTTTCCTTAATAACAAATTAAATGACGTAAAGATTATATATCTCCAAGTTATAGTTGAACAGTAGGTGAGGGAGGGGTAATTATTTTTTGAGAATTTATTTAGGTGGGGCTATTAACAGGTTAATTTATTACGTCATATAAAATTTAGTTTTATTTTTTCTATTTCCTTATGAATTTTAAAGGAAAATTTTAGATGTGCGAGTTATACTGGGGAATGTCATCAGATATTTTTCGATGAAAATACAAAGTAAAGTAAGTGTTACTTAATTTTCTTGTAAGAAAAAATGCGGCTTATTGGGTATGTTTCGCAAATGTTTTATCGCACTTTTACGTATGCAGACCTGTCGGTAACGACAGGTCTGCATACGTAATCAGAACGGGACAGTTTTGCGGATCGCGGCGATGAGGATCTGGGCGGCGGTAGAGAGCTGAACGTCGCTACGGGTCAAAATGCCAATGGGTTCGCCGGATCCTTGCATCGGTACCGGTAATGACACCAGTGTGGCCTGGCGTAAATCTTCCCGCACCGCGCCTGACGGCACAAACCATACGTAGTCGTAATCCACTGTCAACTGGCGCGACAGCGATGCCGACAGCGTTTCAATACAACCTCGCGGCAGTTCACACCCCTGGCTTAGCAGCAGGGCTTCCGCATGCTGCCTCGGCGCGGTACCTTTTGGCGACACCACCACCGGCCACTCCATCACCCGGCTTAGCGTGATGGTTTCCTGCAACAGCGGGTGGTTAGGGCGTACGACCAGCTTGAGCGACTCGAGAAATAATAATTCGTAGTTTAGCCCGACCATGAGTTCCGCATCGGCCATCCGACCAATGCCGAGATCGATTTCCGCGGATTTTAACCCGGCGAGGATCATCGGGTTACTCATGGTGGCAACTTGCAGCGTGGTCTCCGTTTGCTGCTTGTGGAACGGACCAATGACGGCGGGAAGAATACCCAGTGCAGCCGTCGGCAGTGCCCCGATGCGCACGACATCATTATGTGCTTCTTCCCGACGATTTAATGCCTGACCGGCCGTATTGAGCGCGTCCAGCACTCTTACCGCATGGGTAAGAAACTGTTCGCCGGGTAGCGTTAACTGCGCACCAAGGCGACCGCGCTCGAAGAGGCGTGTCCCGGTCAGTTGCTCCAGTTCGTTGAGTGTTTTGGAGAGAGCCGGTTGACTCAGGTTTAGGGTTTCAGCCGCGCGCCCCAGCGTCCCCTGTTGGGCAACGGCGACAAAAGTGTGAAGATGGCGCAAGCGAATACGCTGATTGAACAGAACATTTTTTTCCATAAGCGATGTTAAAAACAGAGCCGTATCGGTAGCAAGTAAAGTTGTTGGTTTTTGATAACCTGATAGCAAAATATTATTAACATCTATCATATTTTACTTACAACTGATTTGTTTTGCTTATGTTTTGTACTGCCTGACTGCGCAGCGGGATCATGGAAGGGAATGTAGCCGATCGTTATACTTTGGCTATTGTTCTCTTCACGTTACAAGGCACTGATTAATGATACATGTCATAGGGCACCTTAATCCCGATAGCGATGCCATCTGCACCGCCGCGATGACTGCGCGCTGGTTAACCTTACGCGGCCAGCAGGCGACGGCATGGCGCGCGGGTGAACCTAACCGTGAAACGCAATTTATCTTTGAGCACGCGGGACTCTCGATGCCCGAACTGCTGACGTTTCCGTTGACCGACAGCGATGTCTGGCTGGTGGATTTTACTGAACCCGCTCAGGGTCCAGACTCTCTGGCTGAGAGTAATGTCGTTGGTATTATCGATCATCACCGCCTCGGCGGTTTGATGACGCGTTTACCGCCGGAAGTGTGGGTGAAACCGGTCGGCAGTAGCGCGACGCTGTTATGGCAACTGATGTCGGAAGAGGAGCGTCGCCAGATCTCTTCCGCCGAGGCCGTGTTGCTGCTGGGGGCCATTTTGAGTGACACTGTCACGCTACGCTCACCTACCACTACGGCAGACGACCGCCAGGCGGTGGACGCGTTGGTCGAAAAAACGGGCGTTGATCGGGAGGCATTCTGCCGCGACCTGCTATCAGCTAAAACCAGCGTGGAGGGGATGAGCGCCCGGCAACTTCTCAATAAAGATTGCAAAACGTTCACGATTCATGGGCATCAGGTCTGTGTGGCGCAGCTCGAACTTTACGCACTGGATCAGGTTGCGCCGGTACTGGACGATTTGCGTGCGGAAATGGTGCGCTATGCTGAGGAACGCCACGCTGCGCTGGTCGTGCTGATGCTGACGGATATCAACAAAGGCGACACCAGCCTGTGGTTTGCCGGAAAAGAACTGACAGATATCGCGCAGCCCTGCAAGGTTGAAGGAATGCTGAGTCGTAAAAAACAGATGCTGCCGTGGCTGGAAAACCATTTGAAACCACGCCAGTAAGCGCCGTTCATCGTCTACGCGGGTGGGGGGAATTCATGCGGGATCACAGTTTGTAAATTCTTCCCACCGGACTCGGTAGCGTTCTCTACACTCCAGGTAATATTCACTGGAGGCATGACATTATGGCGAACACCATCACGGCAGATGAGATTCGGGAACAATTTTCGCAGGCAATGTCAGCAATGTACCAGCAGGAAGTCCCGCAGTACGGCACGTTGCTGGAACTTGTCGCTGATGTGAATCTGGCGGTACTGGAAAATAATCCGACGCTGCATGAAAAACTGGCTAATGCGGATGAGTTAGCGCGCCTTAACGTTGAGCGCCACGGTGCGATCCGGGTAGGGACCGCGCAGGAACTGTCCACGCTGCGGCGGATGTTTGCCATTATGGGCATGTACCCGGTCAGCTATTACGATCTCTCCCAGGCGGGCGTTCCCGTCCATTCCACGGCGTTTCGCCCCATCGACGATGCTTCGCTTTCGCGTAATCCGTTTCGGGTGTTTACCTCGCTATTGCGTCTCGAGTTGATAGATAGCGTAACACTACGCCAGCGGGCTGCGGATATTCTCGCAAAACGCGATATTTTTACGCACCGTTGCCATGAATTACTGGACGAGTTTGATGCGCAGGGTAGTTTTACATCTACCCAGGCCCAGGAATTTGTGCATGAAGCATTGGAAACCTTCCGCTGGCATCAGCACGCTACGGTAGATGAAGAGACCTATCACGCGCTACACAACGAACATCGACTGATTGCTGATGTGGTGTGTTTCCCCGGTTGCCACATCAACCACCTGACGCCACGCACGCTGGATATCGACCGTGTGCAGTCGATGATGCCGGGATGTGGCATTGAACCGAAAATCCTCATTGAAGGGCCGCCGCGTCGCGAGGTGCCTATTCTGCTGCGCCAGACCAGCTTTAAAGCGCTGGAGGAGGCGGTGCTGTTTGCCGGTGAAATGCGTGGTACGCACACCGCACGTTTTGGCGAGATTGAACAGCGCGGCGTGGCGCTGACCCCAAAAGGCAGGCAGTTATATGATGAACTCCTGAGTCACGCGGGAACGGGTAAAGACAACCTGACGCACCAGCTGCATCTTCAGGAGGTGTTTAAAGCCTTTCCGGACAGTGAGTTTTTGCTACGCCAGCAGGGGCTGGCCTGGTTCCGCTATCGACTAACGCCGTCGGGCGAGGCGCATCGTCAGGCGATCCGACCGGAGGATGACCCGCAGCCGCTGATCGAACGAGGCTGGCTGGTGGCTCAACCAATCACCTACGAAGATTTCTTACCGGTGAGCGCTGCGGGCATTTTCCAGTCTAATCTGGGCAATGAAACCCAGGCGCGCAGTCATGGTAACGCCAGTCGGGATGCGTTTGAACAGGCGCTGGGCTGTGCGATTTATGATGAGTTTGTGCTGTATCGGGAGGCTGAAGAGCGCAGTAAACGGCGCTGTGGTTTACTTTAATGGAATTTACACGGGATTCGGTCTGTTCCCATCGACATAATATATTTTCGATTTTGTACAGATAATCGGCGACCAACAATTGGATTATTAATGAATTTTGTCTAGAGTGAGCGGTCAGAAATGTGCACTCTCTTGCCGCAGATTTTGACCGGCGCGGGACCATTCACACGACCAGAAGGACTTACTTTCAGGCATGAATCGTAGACGATTTATTAAAGGTTCAATGGCAATGGCCGCCGTGTGCGGAACCAGTGGTATTGCATCACTCTTTTCCCGTGCTGCCTATGCGGCAGAGTCTGACATTGCAGACGGAAAAACCGTACGTTTTGATTTTTCCGTACTGCAATCAATGGCCCATGATTTGGCACAAAAACCGTGGGGCGGTGCGCCGCGCGCGTTGCCGGATACGCTGGCGAAACTCACGCCTCAGGCTTATAACAGTATTCAGTACGACGCCGAGCAGTCGCTGTGGAACAACGTTGAAAATCGTCAGCTGGACGCGCAGTTTTTCCATGTCGGCATGGGATTTCGTCGCCGCGTGCGCATGTTCTCGGTTGATGACAGTACGCATCTGGCGCGTGAGATCCACTTCCGCCCTGAACTGTTCAAATACAACGATGCGGGCGTAGATACCAAACAGCTCGAAGGGCAAACCGATCTCGGCTTCGCTGGTTTCCGCGTGTTTAAAGCGCCGGAACTGGCCCGTCGCGATGTGGTTTCTTTCCTCGGCGCCAGCTATTTCCGCGCCGTCGATGACACCTATCAGTACGGTTTGTCGGCGCGTGGCCTGGCGGTGGATACCTATACCGACAGCAAAGAAGAATTTCCTGACTTTACCGCGTTCTGGTTCGAAACGGTCAAACCGGGCGCGACCAGCTTTACGGTGTATGCGCTGCTCGACAGCCCAAGCGTAACCGGTGCGTTTAAATTTGTGATCCACTGTGAGAAAACGCAGGTGATCATGGATGTGCAGAACCATGTCTACGCCCGTAAAGACATCAAACAGCTCGGCATTGCGCCGATGACCAGCATGTTCAGCTGCGGTAATAACGAACGTCGGATGTGCGATACCATTCACCCGCAAATCCATGACTCCGACCGACTGGCAATGTGGCGCGGCAACGGGGAGTGGATCTGCCGTCCGCTGAACAATCCGCAAAAACTGCAGTTCAATGCTTACACCGATAACAACCCGCGCGGGTTTGGCCTGTTGCAGTTGGATCGTGACTTCTCCCACTATCAGGACATCATGGGTTGGTACAATAAGCGCCCAAGCCTGTGGGTCGAGCCGCGTAACCAGTGGGGCAAGGGGACCATTGGCTTGATGGAGATCCCAACCACCGGTGAAACGCTGGATAACGTTGTCTGCTTCTGGCAGCCGGAGAAGGCGATCAAAGCCGGTGACGATCTGGAGTTCAAATATCGCCTGTACTGGAGCGCACAGCCACCGGTACGCTCACCGCTGGCGCGTGTGTTGGCAACCCGCACTGGCATGGGGGGATTCCCGGAAGGATGGGCACCGGGCGAGCATTACCCGGAAAAATGGGCGCGCCGCTTTGCCGTTGACTTCGTCGGTGGCGATCTGAAAGCCGCTGCGCCGAAAGGTATTGAGCCGGTGATTACGCTCTCCAGCGGCGAAGCGAAGCAGATTGAAATCCTCTACGTTGAGCCGATCGATGGCTATCGTATTCAGTTTGACTGGTATCCGACCTCTGACTCAACCGATCCGGTAGATATGCGCATGTTCCTGCGTTGTCAGGGCGATGCGATCAGCGAGACCTGGCTGTATCAGTATTTCCCGCCAGCACCGGATAAACGTCAGTACGTTGACGACCGCGAAATGCGTTAATCGCAAGGTCAGTGGCTCTCCTGAAGGGGAGTCACAGACCTCATATCTGCTGAAACATTCTGTACGCTATTTACTCGATCCTGTTCGCATTTTTCCCTATGTCAAATAGGTAAGCTGAAGGTGTGTGTTTCTTATACACGCTTTTTGTCCACTAACAGGGAGAAAGTATGTTTCCAGAATACAGAGACCTTATTTCCCGACTGAAATCCGAGAACCCTCGCTTTCTGTCTTTATTCGAAAAACACAACAGCCTTGATCATGAGATTTCCAGACTGGAAGGTTCGGATGGTCGGGGATACAGTTTGGATATTGTTCGCCTGAAGAAACAGAAACTTCACCTGAAGGAAGATCTGCTCAAAATCCTGCAAAAAGAGAGTATCAGTGAGAGCTAAATAGTACGGCTCTCACTGTGTAAAAGGGCTTTCCGCAAAAAATGGGAAGCCCTTCCTGTCTAAGACTTAATCGACCATTACCCGTTTGTTCGTCGCGCCCCATAGAATCGACATTTCGGTGAACAGCGCGCCGCTGATTTCTTCCACTTCCTCTGCGCTAACTTGCGCCTTGCCCTGTTTACCGAACAGCACCACCTCATCACCAGAGGTCACCAGCGGCAAATCGGTCACATCGACAATCAGCGTATTCATTGACGTTTTACCCAGCACAGGTACCCGCTGGCCGCGGATCAGCACATGCCCTGCGTTGCTGAACACGCGACGATAGCCGTCAGCATAACCTGCAGGAATGTTAGCGAGAACGGAATCGCGTTTGAGTGTATATGTACGGTCATAGCCGACGGTATTACCTTTCGGGTAATGGTTTACCGACGCAATCGATGATTTAAACGTCATCACGCGTTTGTATTCTGTGCTGGCGATGGTATCACCATAAAAAATCCCGCCAACGCGCACCAGATCCAGCCATGATTCACGCACGGTCAGCGTGGCGAAGGTATTGGCCACATGCAACGTCACGTCTTCGCGTTTCAGCCCGGTAATCTTGAGAACCTGGGCTGATTGGGTATTGAAGCGGGCCAAATCGCGCTTGACCACCGCGGCATCTTCTTCCGGGAAATGCGACATGATGCCGACAATTTTCAGTCCAGGTAAGGCCGAAATAGCGCGGGCTTCTTCCAGTCCGGCCGCCGTGCTGACTTCCAGACCGTTGCGCGACATTCCGCCAGAGTTCAATGCCAGATGAATACGGATGGTTTTGCCTTTCTCCTGAGCAATAGCGCTCAGACGTTTCGCCATGTCCAGATTGCCAATCAGCTCCTCAGTATCAAAATCTGCCGCCTGACGCATCTCTTTTTCCGTGGCATTACGCACGCGCATCAGTTGTGATGTAAAATCGGCCTGACGCACGATGCTGATTTCTTCATTACTGGCGACGCCAATACACTGCACGCCGTTTTGCATCATCACCGGCGTGACGAGAGACAGGTCGTGCCCGTACGCGTCGCCTTTGAGAATGGCGCACAAGCGAGTTTTATCTCCCAGCAACTGCTGAACTTTGTGGACATTATATTCCAGCGCGCTGCGGGAGATCTCCAGGGTGGTATTATCCACCACCACCTGCTTGCTGACCGCATAAGGCACGGGACCGGTCTGCGAGGTGGGAACGGGTTGGTGACAGGCGGTGATCAGAAACAGCGGGATAAGTGCTAAACGACCCAAAGGTGCTGCCATGCTTGCTCCTTAGCAAAAAAATAGCGGTATTATTGTCATCATTGCGGATCATCCCCATGAGGATGCCCGGTTAATCAGAGTAGCGGGTTCGGCGCGGTAGATTGTCGCTAAGTGATTGCTGTTACAGCATAAAAGTATGATGCCCGGGGTGATAAATAGATTAATATCTGCGGATGCCAGTCAGAAATGCTCCGTTAACGAAAGTGAAGGAGATTAAACATGCCAGAAGTCATCCCCGTCAGCGACCCGCTGGAACTGCGGGCAGTCGAAGAGCAACACGTCACGCCATTGCATCAACTGGTACTCAAAAATAAGCGCTGGCTGCAGCAGTCGCTGAACTGGCCACAGTTTGTCGAATCCGAGGATGACACACGCAAGAACGTGCAGGGCAATATGATGCTGCACCAGCGCGGCTACGCCAAAATGTTTCTAATTTTTGAACAGCAGAACGTGGTGGGGGTGATCTCGTTTAACCAGATCGAACCGTTGAACAAAGCCGCCTATATTGGTTACTGGCTGGATGAAGAACATCAGGGGAAAGGCATACTGTCCCGGGCGCTACAGGCGTTTATTCAACATTACGCGCAGCGCGGTGAGATCCGCCGTTTTATCATTAAATGCCGGGTAGATAACCGTGAAAGCAATCAGGTCGCACAGCGCAATGGTTTCCTGCTGGAAGGTTGTCTGAAGCAGGCGGAGTTCCTCAACGGTGAGTACCATGATGTGAATCTCTACGCCCGTATCATTGATTGCGCCTCAGAATAAGCCTGCCAGAGGCGTGCGGGTAATACGTTGCTCGCCGTTGATCACTTTCGGGCCGCGCAGATGAATTGCGTCGCCTTCAAAGGCCACGATGCAAGCTTGGCCGGTAACCTCAATGTGATGTTCGATCAGCACTTCGCCCTGGATACAGGCGTGGCCTTCAATGAGAATGCGATCGTCAAGCAGGATTGGGCCACCGCGTAGGCGCGCATGCCCCCCAACCAGCACGTGATGCTTCAGGACGCAGTTACCCTCGATCACGGCGTGCTCCGCCACCTGTGAGCTGTAGCGCAGGGTAGGAATGGCATCTTCATCAGTTCCGGAGGTAACCCGAGCATGGCCGTAAACTTTCGCGCAATCGCAGATCCAGACGTTATTTTCTTCATTGCCTTCTATTCGCGCAAAATCAAAAACTTCGGCGCGGTGTTCGATAAAGGCATAATTGACGACAGCGTCGCCATAGATTTGCGCCTGATGCACCACGCGCGAGTTGCTGACGGTTGCGCGGTCATAAATGTGCAAAATCTGGTCGTTTTCACGGGTTAATCCTTTGGCGGCAATGATTTCTGAACCACTCAACACGCGAGCCTCACCGGAAAGGAGGCATTCCCCACGAACCGTCGAATCTTTGACCGTGACGTTGTCACGTATTTCTGCGCCATGGCTGATTTCTGCCTGGTCAATCCATGCGTTATCGCCAACTTGCGTCCCCTCTCTGATCACGCTTGCACGGGTAATGCGGGCGTTGCCGGAGATAACCGCCCCGGCAAAGGCGATGGCATTCTCATCGTAAATCCAGCAATCACCGTGTTGCGCCAGCACGCTTTCGTCGTCAATCCAGCCGCCTGGCGTACCGGCTTGCACATCATTAAAGTCGGTGAGGGCGATGACCTGGTGTAGCAATACGTTTTTTTTGTGGCCATTATCCTGATAACTGAAGGAACGTGGCTCATCGCTCAGACGGTATTTGGTCATAAAGAATTTCCCAGTTGCGCACCTTAGTTAAACGTAGCAAAGTTTTCAGCACTGGCTAAACAGCCGTAAATTCCATAAAATGTATTTCAAATATACTTTAAAAAATAAACAAAATGAGTAATAACAAATACAGTGAGCGAGTTCTTAATCTTCCGGCCGGTTATTTTGGCATGGTACTGGGAACCATCGGGATGGGTTTTGCCTGGCGATATGCCAGTCAGATATGGCCGGTGAGTCACTGGATAGGTGACGGTCTGGTGATCCTCGCGATGGTCATTTGGGGGCTGTTGACGCTGGCATTTATGACCCGTCTGGTGCGTTTTCCCCACAGCGTGCTGGCGGAAATACGCCACCCGGTGATGAGCAGCTTTGTCAGTCTTTTCCCTGCCACCACCATGCTGGTGGCGATTGGTTTTGTTCCCTGGTGCCGGCCCTTAGCCGTGGTCTTGTTTGGTATTGGGGTGGTGATCCAGCTGTCATACGCAGCCTGGCAAACGGCAGGGCTGTGGCGGGGTTCTCATCCGGAAGAAGCTACCACGCCGGGTTTGTATCTGCCGACCGTGGCCAATAACTTTATCAGCGCCATGGCCTGCGGCGCGCTTGGTTACACTGATGCCGGGCTGGTGTTTCTCGGGGCAGGCGTCTTCTCTTGGTTAAGCCTTGAGCCGGTTATTCTGCAGCGTTTACGCAGTTCTGGTGAACTGCCGGCGGTATTACGTACCTCGCTGGGGATTCAACTGGCTCCGGCGCTGGTGGCCTGTAGTGCCTGGCTCAGCGTCAACGGTGGCGAAGGCGATACGCTGGCAAAAATGTTGTTCGGCTATGGCCTGCTGCAACTGCTGTTCATGTTGCGTCTCATGCCGTGGTATCTGTCTCAGCCGTTTAATGCATCATTCTGGAGCTTCTCGTTCGGCGTCTCGGCGCTGGCAGCGACGGGGCTGCATTTAGGCCACGGCAGCGAGTCAGGTTTTTTTCATACGCTGGCGATCCCGCTGTTTATTTTTACCAATTTTATCATTGCGCTATTACTGATACGCACGTTTGCATTGCTGATGCAGGGAAAACTGCTTATTCGCACGGAGCGTGCAGCATTACTGAAATCTGAGGATAAATAATGACCCGTTGTGACGAAAACTACTTTACTGAGAAATATGATTTAACCCGCACGCATTCCGATGTTGTCGAGGCGGCAAAAATTGTTACGCCAGGCAAAACATTAGATTTAGGCTGTGGGAATGGTCGTAATAGCCTGTACCTGGCGGCTAACGGTTATGACGTGACGGCGTGGGATAAAAACCCAATGAGCATTGCCAACCTTGAGCGCATTAAAGACGCGGAAGGGCTGACCAATCTGCACGCAGAGGTAGCGGACCTCAATGCGTTACGCTTTGACGGTGAATATGATTTTATTCTTTCCACCGTGGTGATGATGTTCCTCGAAGCAAAAACTATCCCGGGCTTGATTGAAAATATGCAACGCTGCACTAAACCAGGTGGATATAACCTGATCGTCGCGGCCATGGATACCGATGATTTTCCGTGTACCGTTGGGTTCCCGTTTGCGTTTAAAACCGGAGAATTACGCCGCTATTACACCGGATGGGATCTGCTGAAATATAACGAAGATGTGGGTGAACTTCATCGTACGGATGAGAACGGCAACCGTATTAAACTGCGCTTTGCAACAATGTTGGCGCGTAAAGCTGGTTAACCTACCCATTTGTGATAAGCCTTTCTACGTTCAGCATTTTTTTGGTGCTGAACGTTAAGCTAACGTTAAGATAAAATTGTGCGGTCCTTACCATTTTTAGTACATCCAAAATGATTCCGATTTGCTATTCTTTTCAGGCATCATTGCGAAAACTAAAGGGATCGTTCCATGCGTACTCAAACTTTATTTAAAGTTGCAGTGCTTACTGGCCTGTTGGCATTATCTGGCTGTGCATCAAAAGTGACTCAGCCGGATAAATATTCTGGGTTTTTAAAAAACTATTCGGACCTGAAGGAAACTAAATCAGCAACCGGACAACCGGTGCTCCGTTGGATTGATCCTAACTTTAAAGAATCCAATTACGATAACATCGTTTATAACCCAATCACGTATTATCCGGTTCCTAAACCAACCACCCAGGTTGGACAACAGGTGCTTGATAAGCTGCTGAACTATACCAACACGCAGATGAAAACCTCCATTGCTAAGCGTAAGCCGCTGGTGACAACGCCTGGCCCGCGTAGTCTGATTTTCCGTGGAGCAATCACCGGTGTGGCGACCAGCAAAGAAGGACTACAGTTCTATGAAGTGGTTCCGGTCGCGCTGCTTGTTGCCGGTACACAGATGGCGACAGGTCACCGCACCATGGATACCCACCTCTATTTTGAAGGTGAGTTGATCGATGCGGCAACCAATAAGCCAGTGATTAAAGTTGTTCGTCAGGGTGAAGGTAAAGACCTGAATAACGAAAGTACGCCGATGGCGTTCGAAACGTTGAAGAAAGTTGTTGATGACATGGCGACCGATGCCTCCATGTTTGACGTAAATAAAAAACAATAATGAAAAACGCACCGTCTGCTTTCTGCGGATGGTGCGATTTTTTTCAGGCTACCCGGCGACGGTACAGCAGTTTCCCCATCAGCATTTCCGGGCGGGTGAACATCACCAGATTCCCCAGTAAAATCAGTACTAATCCGGCAATGGCGTTAATCTGCCAGACATACCCCTCATACAGCGTAGACAGCGTCAGTGCCACCAGTGGAAAAAGCAGCGTGCTGTAGGCCGCCTTACTGGGACCGATACGTCCGACCAGCGTGAAATAGGCGCCAAAGGCAATCACCGAACCAAAAATCGCCAGATACAACAGAGCGCTAAGATAACTGAAGGTCCACTGAGGTGTGAAGTTATCGCCGCGCACCAGCGCAATGGTAGCAATCAACACGGTGCCGTATAACATCGCCCAGCTGTTGGTGGTCATCACCTCGAGGCCATTTTTCTGATGGCGCAGGCTTATCATATTGCCCAGTGAGAAACCAAACGTGCCGAGGGCGCTCAAGCCAATGCCCAGCAGCAGCGAATGATTTAACCCGCTGTTGACTAAATCTTGCCAGAACAAGGTGACGATGCCTGTCAGGCCCAGTCCGGCGGCGACATAAAAACGTCGCGGCGGTTTTTGACCAAAAAACAAGTAGCTATTAACCGCGTTGAACAGGACTGCCATTGAGAAAATAACCGATTCGAGTCCGGTATTGATCCATGCGGCGGCTGTGTAAAAACACCAGAAGTTAAAACAAAAAACGCAGCCGCCTTGTAACAAACAAAACAGATGGTCACGTGCGGAAAGCTTACGCAATTTTCCGCTGACCAGCAGAATGACTATCATCACCGTGCTGGCAACGGCAAAGCGCCAGAAGATAGAAACAGGGGCGGCAACCGGGCCTTGTTGCAGGTAAATGGCAATCCATGTCGTGCCCCATATCACCACCACCAGACTGTACAACAGTGCGTTCATACATCGCTCTCATTTTGCCTATTCAAAGGCAGACTGTGCCACGCCACCTCTGAGGGCGCTTTCATCCGATTGCGGGAGACTTGCAAAATCTTGCGCTTTTTTTTATGCAAAGCGGAAAAGGGGGCTGTTAACACCCTGTTGCTGAGATAGACTGAAAATCTGCTCACAACGTCTTTTGAAAGTGATGGTATGCCTCAGCCCTACGATGCCTTTGAAAACTTACGCAAACATAATGCCGTGCTGCATGAATCGGTTGCGTTACATTCTGGGATCCAGCTGGCGGCGTGGTCGAACAAACGCGATACCATCACTCAATATTGCGATCACCATACGCTCAGTTTGTATGTGGCAGATGGCTATGAGAGTTACCACAAAACGGCGGGCGGCTGGAAGAATGGCGGTGGCCCGGACCGCTTCTGCCTGATGCCCAAAGAGAGTGAATCCAGCTGGGATATCCGCGACGATCTGTCGTTTGTGCATCTCTACTGCACCGACGCGCATTTGCGTGAGGTGGGGGAGAAAGTCTGGGATAAGAGCCCTTATAGCGTCACGCTGGACGAACATACTTTCGGCAGCGATCCGGGGATCACCGCTGTGTACCGCCAGTTTCTACTTGGTAATGACTGGCAACAGCCTGCTAACCATCTCACGCTGAGCGCCGCATCTTCGCTGTTATTAACGCACCTGATCCAGCATTACAGTAACGTACAATGGCGACCGCCGGTGGTCACGGGCGGACTCGCGCCCGTCACCTTGCGTAATGTGCTGGCCTATATCGACGCGCATTTGGCATACCCCATCACCCTGAGCGATTTGGCAGGTGAAGCGGCGTTGAGCGATTTTCACTTTGCCCGAATGTTCCGCCAGTCGATGAACATGGCGCCCCATCAGTATGTCATGCAGCGCCGTATGGCGCTGGCGCAGCAGCTGGTTTGTTACTCTTCCCGCAGCTTGTCTGATATCGCGATGGTCTGCGGGTTTAGCTCCGCCAGCCACTTCAGCAACCGTTTTAAGCAGGTGACGGGCAAAACGCCCTCGCAGCTACGTGCGTCGCGCTAATCTCAGCACCGTGTAGCACACCCCTCCGGCAATTAATCCCCAAAATGCAGATCCAATCCCCAGCAGCGTCAAACCACTGGCGGTGACCAGAAAGGGGATAATCGCCGCGTCACGCTCGGCTTCTTGATGCAGCGCTTGATACAAGCTGCCGCTAATCGTCCCCAGCAGCGCCAGACCGGCCAGCATCTGGATCCAGCTCACCGGCAGGGCCGCCATTAACCCGGTCACTGAACCGCCGAATACGCCTGCCAGCAGATAGAAAACCCCCGCGGCAGCGGCCGCTAACCAGCGTCGCTGGGCGTCCGGGTGCGCTTCCGGGCTTTGGCATATCGCGGCGGTGATGGCGGCAATACAGATGGAGTAGACGCCAAACGGGGAAAACAACAGCGCCAGCAGGCCGGTGAACACGATCAATGGCGAAACGGGTAATGAATAGCCGGAGGCCTTCATGGTGGCAATGCCGGGGGCATTTTGCGAGGCCATGGTGACCAGAAACAGCGGCAGAGCAATACTGATGCTATGGGCGAGGGAAAAGTGGGGGGCGATAAATTCCGGCATCACCGGTGAGAGAGTTATGTTGTTAGTGACAACGTCACCTTTTATCAAGGCAATCATTATTCCCACCAACATCGCAGCAATGACCGCGTAACGCGGGGCGACAACTTTGAGCACCAACCACGCCAGCAGCATGCTGCCGCACAGGAGCAGCTCGTTGTTCAAACTATTAAATGCCTGTAGGCCAAAACGCAGCAGGATCCCAGCCAGCATCGCTGACGCCAGCGAGTGAGGGATGACTTGCATCAGTCGGGCGAACAATCCCGTCACACCGCACAGGACAATCAGCGCATTGGCGACAATAAATACGCCAATTGCCTCCTGAATAGTGACACCCTGCAGACCGGTGACCAGCAGCGCTGCACCGGGCGTTGACCACGCGGTTAATATCGGCGCACGGTACCATAACGTTAATGCCAGCGTACTGACGCCCATGGCGATGCCCAGCGCGGTCATCCAGCCAGCAATTTGCCCGGTAGTTGCCCCGGCGGCTATCGCCGCTTGCCAGATAATCGCCGCTGAACTGGCGTAGCCGACCAGCACAGCAACAAAACCAGACAGTACGGTAGGCAGAGGGAGTGAATATGTGCGCATAGCGGCTCCGCGTGCGTTATAACGGTCGGTTACTGTAGCACTGTGCGCTATAGCGTACAAGTGATAGTCTAGTGCTTTGCCACATGAGATCGAGGGAGATAACGAATGGACAATGTTACCCACTATCTGGCGACCACGCTCAGGGCGTTACGTCAGCAGCGGGAATGGAGCCTTGCACGTCTGGCGCAGGAGACCGGCGTGTCAAAAGCCATGCTGGGGCAGATTGAGCGCAACGAATCCAGCCCAACGGTGGCGACGTTATGGAAAATCGCCACCGGGCTGAACGTTCCCTTTTCGAGCTTTATCACGCCGCCGGAAGCGGAGAGCACGCCCGCATTCGACCCGCAGCAGCAGGCGATGATCGTCACGCCGTTGTTCCCGTGGGATCCACAGCTCTGCTTTGACCATTTTTCGATACTGCTGGCACCGGGATCACTTAGCGAATCTACCCCGCATGAGACCGGCGTTATTGAACATGTGGTGGTGATTAATGGCCTGCTGGATATGGACATTGACGGCAGATGGCGAACGTTAAAAACCGGCGAGGGGGTGCGTTTTGCCGGGGATACCGCGCACAGTTATCGGAATAGCAGTGAACTGCCGGTTCACTTTCATTCGCTCATCCATTACCCACGGAGTTAATAGGGAAAACTATTTCGCAACGTCGCGCTTCTGACTACAATAGCCGCCATTTTACCGCTTTTGGATGGTAACAACCGTATGCCTCAGCAACCTCATCGTCTTGAATTGTTAAGCCCGGCCCGTGACACCGCGATTGCGCGCGAAGCCATTTTGCACGGCGCAGATGCCGTTTACATTGGTGGACCGGGGTTTGGTGCACGTCATAATGCCAGTAACAGCCTGAAGGATATCGCTGAACTGGTGCCTTTCGCCCATCGCTATGGGGCAAAAATCTTTGTGACGTTGAACACGATTTTACACGATGATGAGCTGGAACCCGCTCAACGGTTGATTACCGACCTGTATCAGACCGGCGTTGATGCCCTGATTGTACAGGATATGGGGATTCTGGAGCTGGATATTCCGCCCATTGAGCTGCATGCCAGCACCCAGTGTGATATTCGCAGCGTCGAGAAGGCTAAGTTTCTCGGTGATGTGGGGTTTACCCAGATTGTACTGGCGCGCGAGCTTAGTCTGGAACAGATTAGCGCCATCCATCAGGCTACCGACGCGACCCTTGAGTTTTTCATTCACGGTGCGTTGTGTGTGGCGTATTCCGGCCAATGCTATATTTCCCACGCCCAGACCGGGCGCAGCGCTAACCGTGGTGACTGCTCTCAGGCTTGTCGCCTGCCGTATACCCTGAAAGACGATCAGGGGCGGGTGGTGTCATACGAAAAACACCTGCTGTCGATGAAAGATAACGATCAGACCGCTAACCTGGACGCGTTGATCGACGCAGGCGTGCGGTCCTTCAAAATTGAAGGCCGCTACAAAGACATGAGCTACGTGAAGAATATCACCGCCCATTATCGCCAGATGCTGGATGCGATTATCGAACAGCGCGGTGATTTGGCCCGTGCCTCAGCCGGTCGTACAGAACATTTCTTTACCCCCTCCACGGACAAAACGTTCCACCGCGGCAGCACAGATTACTTTGTCACCGCCCGCAAAGGGGATATCGGTGCATTTGACTCGCCGAAGTTTATCGGCTTGCCGGTAGGCGAAGTGCTGAAGGTAGGTAAAGATCACCTTGATGTTGAAGTGACGGAGCCGCTGGCTAACGGCGATGGCCTGAACGTGTTGATCAAACGCGATGTGGTTGGATTTCGTGCCAATACCGTCGAGAAAACGGGGAACAACCGCTATCGGGTCTGGCCGAATGAAATGCCGACCGATCTGCATAAAGTGCGTCCGCATCATCCGTTGAATCGTAACCTCGATCATAACTGGCAGCAGGCGTTGACCAAAACGTCCAGCGAACGTCGCGTGGCGGTCGATATTGAACTGGGCGGCTGGCAGGAACAGCTGATCCTGACGCTCACCAGCGAAGAGGGCGTGAGCATCACCCACACGCTGGATGGCCAGTTTGAGGAAGCGAACAACGCGGAAAAAGCGCTGAGCAATTTGCAGGAGGGGCTGGCAAAGCTTGGGCAGACGCTGTATTACGCCCGTGATATTCAGGTGAATCTGCCGGGCGCACTGTTTGTGCCGAACGGTCAGCTTAATCAGCTGCGTCGTGACGCCGTTGAAATGCTGGACGCCGCGCGACTGGCCAGTTACCAGCGTGGCCGCCGCAAACCGGTCGCCGACCCGGCCCCGGTTTACCCGCAAACGCATCTGAGTTTTCTGGCAAACGTCTATAACCATAAAGCGCGCGCGTTTTATCACCGTTATGGTGTTCAGCTGATTGATGCTGCTTATGAAGCGCATGAGGAAAAAGGCGAGGTGCCCGTGATGATCACCAAGCACTGCCTGCGTTTCGCCTTTAATCTATGCCCAAAACAGGCCAAAGGTAACATCAAAAGCTGGAAAGCGACGCCAATGCAGTTGGTCAACGGTGACGATGTGCTGACGCTGAAATTTGATTGCCGACCGTGCGAAATGCACGTCATCGGCAAGATGAAACATCACATTCTGAAAATGCCGTTGCCGGGCAGCATCGTGGCTTCCGTCAGTCCGGATGAATTGATGAAAACGCTGCCGAAGCGTAAAGGCTAAGCGTTAACTTTGATGGGTATCGGGTTTGCGTGATTTTTGCCAGTGATGGTGTTCGCGGAGATCGGCGGCGGATTCTTCCGCCGTCATACGCAGTTCATCGCTGTCAGCCGTGTGACGTAATAAGTGATCGGCATCCTGCACCTGAAGATATTCATGTCCCTGATTAGTAGCGAAAAGCTGGCCAGAAAAAAGCGCACTGGTCAGCAATAACACCGTTAACCCTTTCTTAAACATCATTCACCCTCTGGTACGTTTTAACAAAAATGGCGGTAATTTCGTCGAGTGACTATTTCATTATTTAATCGGGTTAAAGGCAATCAATGTTTCATCAATTCGCCGGTTATTGCATTTTTGTTTATATAACGTTGGGATTTTAGCTGTCGGGTAACGCTACGCTACCCGACCAATATGAATGCAGACTCAGGACTTAAAACCTGCTGCCGTCATCAGCACACGGAAGACCATGCCAACAGCGGCCAGAGCCAGCACGCTGCCGCCCCATAGGATCACCAGCCACATCAGGCGTTTCCAGATTGATTGTTGCATCAATGATACCCCTCACCAGGTTGAACTTTGCCGCGAAAAACGTAATAGCTCCAGAAGGTGTAGACGAGGATTATTGGGATAATCAACAAGGCACCTACCAGCATAAAGCCCTGACTTTGTGGCGGGGCTGCCGCCTGCCAGAGGGTGATGGTCGGTGGAATGATATGCGGCCAGATGCTGATCCCCAGTCCGCTGAAACCGAGGAAAATTAGCCCCAGCGTCAGGATAAACGCCAGTGCATGGCTGTGCTGCTGGCCCAGCGAACGCCACAACCACAGGCTGATCAGCGCGACCAGGAGTGGGACCGGCATCAGGAACCACAGGTTTGGCAGACTAAACCAGCGATCGGCAATGGCGCTGTGCGCCAGCGGTGTCCACAGGCTGATAATGGCAATGACGACCAGCAACGCCAGCAGCAGTTTTTTGGCGGCGTTGCGCATTTTATCCTGTAGTGGATTTTCGCTTTTCATCACCAGCCATGTCGCACCCAGCAGCGCATAGGCCACTACCAGGCCCACGCCGCAAAACAGCGTGAAAGGGGTGAGCCAGTCGAAAGGCCCGCCGCTGTAGCTGCGTCCGCTGACTGAGAATCCATTAAGCACCGCACCGACGACAACGCCCTGGGTAAAGGTGGCGAGGATTGAACCGCATATAAACGCTTTATCCCAGAATGGCCGGTGTGCGGGCGTTGCTTTGAAACGAAACTCAAAGGCCACACCGCGAAAAATCAGGCCGATTAGCATCAGGGTTAAGGGGATGGTCAGCGCATCGACGATCACCGCGTAGGCCAGCGGAAAGGCACCAAACAAGCCTGCGCCCCCCAGCACCAGCCAGGTTTCATTGCCGTCCCAGACCGGCGCGACGCTGTTGACCATCACATCGCGATCGTCGGGGTCCTGAATGGCCGGAAATAAAATGCCAATCCCAAGGTCGAAACCATCCATCACGATATACATCAGCGTGGCGAACACGATGATAACGAACCAGATAACTGATAAATCAATACCCATTAGCGATGTGCCTCCGGTTGAGAATCGAGGACCGCAGCGGAAAGCGGTCGTGCAGGAGTACCCGTTGGCGGACTCGTTGGGTCATCTTCCTGCGGTCCTTTACGGATCAGGCGGATCATGTAGCTGTAGCCCACACCGAAGACCGAACTGTAAACCACAAAGAAGGCCATCAGGCTGATGCTCATGTGCAAATCGCCATGTGCGGAAACCGCATCCGCCGTCCGTTGCAGGCCGTAAACAACCCACGGCTGACGACCGACTTCGGTGGTCACCCATCCGGCCAGAATGGCAATCAGACCGGAGGGTCCCATCCATAGTGCGAAGCGCAGGAAAGGACGCGAGGTATACAGGCGTTGTTTGTAGCGCAGCCACAGGGCAAATGTGCCGAGCAAGATCATCAACATCCCCAGTCCCGCCATAATGCGAAACGACCAGAACACCATGGTGGAGTTAGGACGATCTTCTTTCGGAAATTCTTTCAGAGCCGGAACTTGTTTATCCAGACTGTGGGTCAAAATCAGGCTGCCCAGCGCGGGTACTGCCAGCCCGTAGCGGGTGCGCTCCTGTTCCATATCCGGCCAGCCGAACAGCAACAGCGGGGTCGGTTCACCGGGCTCGTTCTCCCAGTGACCTTCAATGGCGGCAATCTTGGCGGGTTGATGCTTCAGGGTGTTAAGTCCATGCATATCGCCAATCAACGCCTGTAACGGGGCGACGATCAGCATCATCCACAGGGCCATTGAAAACATGGCACGAATTGCCGGCGTATTATTTCCACGTAATAGATGCCAGGCCGCCGACGCCGCGACAAACAGGGCGCTGCTCAGGAAGGCGGCGACGGACATATGCAGTAGACGATAGGGGAAGGACGGATTGAAGATGACGGCAAACCAGTCCACCGGCACGACTTGTCCGTTGATAATTTCGTAACCCTGCGGTGTTTGCATCCAGCTGTTGGAGGCGAGGATCCAGAAAGTTGAAATAATGGTGCCCAGCGCGACCATACAGGTGGCGAAGAAGTGCAGACCTGGACCCACGCGCTGCCAGCCAAACAGCATCACACCAAGGAATCCTGCCTCGAGGAAGAAGGCGGTCAGCACTTCATAGGTCAGCAGCGGCCCGGTGATACTCCCGGCGAACTCGGAAAAACCGCTCCAGTTGGTGCCGAACTGGTAGGCCATTACCAGGCCCGAAACCACGCCCATACCAAAGTTGACGGCGAATATTTTAGACCAGAAATGATACAGCGAACGCCAGGTGGGATTTTTGGTTTTCAGCCACAGACCTTCGAGCACCGCCAGATAGCTGGCAAGACCGATAGTAATGGCCGGAAAGATGATGTGAAACGACACCGTAAACGCGAACTGGATGCGCGCCAGGTGAAACGCGTCAAGACCGAACATGCTTAACTCCGCAGGCAAAATTGATTTAGCGCAATTCTATGCCTGAGGAACAGTGGGGGGCAGAAACAGAACAGTTCTTTTTAACCATAACAGTTGCAGTGCTGTTATTTGTTAGTGGTACTGATATGAAATCTGGAAGCTGGGTTCCTGTTATTAAATAGCATCCTCCTCAAAACCGTTAGTTTTCGGTATTAGTAATCCAGCAATGAAAAGGTAAGCACAATTGCTTACTTTGTGCATATAATAGGCAGCAGGGAGGCGCGGTGAAGCAAAGCGAGTTCAGGCGCTGGCTTGAATCTCAGGGAGTTGATATCACTCATGGCTCGAATCATGTGAAGCTGAGGTATCAGGGAAGGCGCAGCGTTATGCCCAGACATCCTGGTGATGAGATAAAAGAAGCCTTGCGAAAAGCAATTCTTAAGCAGCTGGGTTTATCGTAATTATCACTATTGTAAGGTTGATTAAATGAGAGCTTTTACAGAAATTATGCGCTATCCCGTCAATCTAAAGCCCGCCGTAGAAGGTGGGTTTGTGGTCTCTTTCCCGGATATTCCAGAAGCATTAACGCAGGGGGATTCTCGCCATGAAGCCCTGGAGGCGGCGCAGGATGCACTGGTTACCGCTTTCGAATTTTATTTCGACGATAACGAGACTATTCCTTTGCCTTCGGCGGTTGATGCGGCTGATGATTATGTCGAAATCCCCCTGAGCGTTGCTTCTAAGGTGCTTCTGCTAAATACCTTCCTGGAAGCAAAAATCACCCAACAGGAGTTGGCGAGTCGGATTGGCAGACCTAAGCAGGAAATCACCCGGCTATTCGATTTAAAGCATGCGACCAAAATCGATGCCGTGCAGGCTGCGGTGCGAGCATTAGGTAAACAGCTTTCGTTAACGATGCAGTGAAACTGCAAATCATAACAGTTGTCAGAATGTTGTTAATTTTAGTGACTGATATACACTGCGAGCGTCACCTGCAACAGACCCGCGAGAATCATCATGAAAAAATATCAACGACTGGCGGAACAAATTCGCGATCAAATCGCCTCTGGCGTCTGGCAACCCGGCGATCGTCTGCCTTCTTTACGTGAGCAGGTGGCGACCAGCGGGATGAGTTTTATGACCGTCGGCCATGCTTATCAACTGCTGGAAAGTCAGGGGCGGATCATTGCGCGGCCGCAATCCGGTTATTATGTTGCCGCGCGGCCCGAACGAGAGTCGGCAACCCCGCAATCGCAGGTTGTGCGCGATGAAGCGGTCGATATCAACACGTATATTTTTGACATGCTGCAGGCCAGCCGGGATGCTTCGGTGATGCCGTTTGCGTCCGCATTTCCTGACCCCCGTTTATTTCCCCTGCAGCAGCTTAACCGTTCGTTGGCGCAGGTGAGCAAAACGGCGACGGCAATGAGCGTGATTGAAAACCTGCCGCCGGGTAATGCCGAATTGCGCAATGCCATTGCACGTCGCTATGCCCAGCAGGGGATCACTATTTCGCCGGATGACATTGTGATTACCGCCGGGGCGCTGGAGGCCCTCAACTTGAGCCTGCAAGCGGTGACCGAACCTGGCGACTGGGTGATTGTCGAAAATCCCTGTTTTTACGGCGCCTTGCAGGCGCTTGAAAGGCTACGTTTAAAAGCGCTGTCTGTTGCCACCGACGTCAAGGACGGGATCGATCTCGTCGCACTGGAGCAGGCTTTACAAGAGTATCCGGTGAAGGCTTGCTGGCTGATGACCAACAGCCAAAACCCGTTGGGGTTTACGCTCAGCGCAGAGAAAAAGGCCCATCTGGTCGCGTTGCTGGAAAAATACAACGTGATGCTGATCGAGGATGATGTGTACAGCGAGCTGTATTTTGGCCGTGAAAAACCGCTGCCCGCCAAAGCCTGGGATCGTGGCGACAGAGTGCTACACTGTTCGTCGTTTTCAAAATGCCTGGTGCCCGGATTTCGCGTTGGCTGGGTGGCGGCGGGGAAGCATGCGCGGCGCATTCAGCGGCTTCAGTTGATGAGCACCTTATCAACCAGTTCCCCGATGCAACTCGCATTGGTGGATTACCTGTCTACCCGGCGTTATGACGCGCATTTGCGTCGGCTACGTCGTCAACTGGCAGAACGCAAACAGCAGGCCTGGCAAACGCTGCTGCGCCATCTTCCGGCGGAAGTCAAAATTCATCATAGCGATAGCGGCTATTTTCTGTGGCTCGAACTGCCTGAACCGCTTGATGCGGGCGAGCTCAGCACGCAGGCACTGGCGCACCATATCAGCATTGCACCGGGGAAAATGTTCTCGACGTCAGGAACCTGGACACGCTTCTTTCGCTTCAATACCGCATGGCACTGGGGAGAACGCGAAGAGCAGGCCGTGAAACAACTTGGGAAATTAATTCGCGAGATGATGAAATAATAATGAATGGGCTATTCAATATAAAAGAATAGCCCATTCTTATTTTTGAAATAGCACCAGTAAAATCACGATGTTATTTCTTCAGGTGCAACCATACAAAATATCAATACCTCTAATTATTCCCCTCCGTGCATCTAACTCGTTGTCTATACTCCAGAAGATTAAATAACGTTGCAATAACTGACAGCGTAATGAGCGTTAGCTCACAACCTGATTAAATTTCCTTGCGCCAGCAGGAACGCTGCCAACACCCCGACTACTTTTAGGAAAGGACATATATTTACGGCAAGGCTGCCGCTCATTATTTTTTTTCGACAGGAGTAAGACGTTATGAGCAAGCAATTTGCCCTCACGAGCCTGTGTGCGCTCAGTATGACACTGATGACCGCCCACGCAGCTGAACCCCCAACATCATTAGATAAACCAGAAGGACGCCTGGATATTATTGCCTGGCCGGGGTATATCGAACGTGGCCAAACGGATAAACAATATGACTGGGTCTCACAGTTTGAGAAGGAAACGGGCTGCGCGGTGAATGTAAAAACGGCGGCCACCTCAGACGAAATGGTTAGCCTGATGGCAAAAGGCGGATATGACCTGGTCACGGCATCCGGTGACGCGTCACTGCGTTTAATTATGGGGAAACGTGTTCAACCTATTAATACTGCACTTATTCCGAACTGGAAAATCATCGATCCGCGTGTAGTCAACGGTGAATGGTTTAATGTCGGGGGAAAAGTGTACGGCACACCGTATCAGTGGGGGCCAAACCTGCTGATGTACAACACCAAGACCTTCCCAACGCCGCCGGATAGCTGGAAAGTGGTGTTTGTAGCGCAAACCCTGGAAGACGGCAAAAGCAATAAAGGGCGCGTCCAGGCTTACGACGGTCCGATTTATATCGCCGATGCGGCGTTATTTGTTAAAACCACCCAACCACAACTGGGCATTACCGACCCCTATCAGCTGACCGAGAAACAGTATCAGGCCGTCATTAAGGTCCTGAGAGATCAGCATAGTCTGATCCATCGCTACTGGCATGACACCACCGTGCAAATGAGTGATTTTAAAAACGAAGGTGTTGTCGCTTCCAGCGCATGGCCTTATCAGGCTAACGCCCTGAAGGCTGAAGGACAATCTGTCGCCACCGTCTTCCCAAAAGAGGGGGTTACCGGCTGGGCGGATACCACCATGTTGCACAGCGAAGCAAAACATCCGGTCTGTGCTTACAAATGGATGAACTGGTCATTAACCCCGAAAGTGCAGGGCGACGTTGCCGCCTGGTTTGGATCGCTGCCGGTCGTGCCTGAGGGATGCAAAGCCAGCCCGCTGCTAGGTGAAAAAGGATGTGAAACCAATGGCTATAGCTATTTCGACAAAATCGCCTTCTGGAAAACGCCGATCGCCGAAGGGGGCAAGTTCGTTCCTTACAGTCGCTGGACGCAAGATTACATAGCCATTATGGGCGGTCGCTGATTCCGCTGGGGGTTTTATGACGTACGCAGTGGAATTTAACAATGTCTCGCGATTGTACGGGGACGTTCGTGCCGTCGATGGGGTCAGTATTGCGATTAACGATGGTGAGTTTTTCTCTATGCTGGGGCCATCCGGCTCTGGCAAAACGACCTGTCTGCGCCTGATAGCTGGTTTTGAACAGCTGTCAGGCGGTGCAATTAGCATTTTTGGCAAGCAGGCCAGCGAGTTGCCGCCCTGGGAGCGGGACGTCAACACGGTATTTCAGGATTACGCGTTGTTTCCGCATATGTCGATCCTCGATAACGTGGCCTATGGGTTGATGGTCAAAGGGATGGATAAAAAACAGCGCCATGCCAAAGCGCGAGAAGCGCTGGAGAAGGTGGCGCTCGGCTTCGTTTATGAGCGTAAACCGTCGCAGCTTTCCGGTGGACAGCGCCAGCGCGTGGCGATCGCCCGCGCACTGGTTAATGAACCACGCGTGCTGCTGCTGGATGAACCGCTTGGGGCGCTGGATCTTAAACTGCGTGAACAGATGCAGTTGGAATTGAAAAAACTACAGCAGGCGCTGGGCATCACCTTCATTTTTGTTACCCACGATCAGGGTGAGGCGTTGTCGATGTCCGATCGCGTGGCGGTGTTTAATAACGGCCGCATTGAGCAAGTGGACTCTCCCCGTGAACTCTATATGCGCCCACGCACGCCGTTTGTGGCGAGCTTTGTCGGGACATCAAACGTCTTTGATACCGCCATGTCGGCGAATGTCTGCGGCCTGCAGGGAATGTTCTCTCTGCGCCCGGAACACATTCGCTTGAATGATCCTGGCGCGGAAGTGCAGGCTCCGGGCGTTATTCAGGCGGTGCAGTATCAGGGGGCCGCGACGCGGTTTGAGCTAAAACTGGCTGGTGGCGAAAAGTTGCTGGTAAGCCAGGCGAACCTGACGGGAGAAACGCTGCCGTCAACGCTGTCGCCGGGTCAGCAGGTCATGGCCTCGTGGTCACGTGACGTGATGGTCCCGCTGGTTGAGGAGAGGTGAATGGCAATGAACGTTTTACATTCACCTCCTCAGACCACCAGGTTGAACAAAATCTCAGGTTATTTCTGGCGTAATCCGGGGCTGGGGCTGTTTTTACTGCTGCTCGGACCGCTGATGTGGTTTGGTGTTGTCTACTTTGGCTCATTGCTGACATTACTGTGGCAAGGGTTTTATACCTTTGACGATTTCACTATGTCCGTTACGCCAGATCTGACGCTGGCGAACCTGCAGGCGCTGTTTAACCCGGCGAATTACGACATCATTTTACGCACGTTGACCATGGCAATAGCGGTGACTATTGCCAGCGCCATTCTGGCGTTTCCGATGGCGTGGTATATGGCGCGTTACACCAGCGGCAAGATGAAGGCCTTTTTTTACATCGCCGTCATGTTGCCAATGTGGGCCAGCTATATCGTCAAAGCCTACGCGTGGACGTTGCTGTTGGCTAAAGACGGCGTGGCGCAGTGGTTTTTAACCCATCTCGGGCTGGAGCCGATACTGACCGCGTTTCTGACGCTGCCAGCCGTGGGCGGGAATACGCTGTCGACGTCAGGATTAGGGCGTTTTCTGGTTTTTGTCTACATCTGGCTACCTTTTATGATCCTGCCGGTACAGGCTGCGCTGGAACGGTTACCGCCGTCATTGCTGCAGGCTTCGGCGGATTTGGGCGCCCGCCCGCGTCAGACCTTCCGCTATGTAGTGCTGCCGCTGGCTATCCCCGGGATTGCTGCTGGTTCAATCTTTACCTTCTCGCTGACGCTGGGTGATTTTATTGTGCCGCAACTGGTGGGGCCGCCGGGTTTTTTCATCGGCAACATGGTCTATTCGCAACAAGGGGCTATCGGCAACATGCCAATGGCGGCGGCATTCACCCTGGTGCCGATTGTATTAATCGCACTGTATCTGGCGTTCGTGAAGCGTCTGGGAGCGTTTGATGCACTCTGAACGCGCACCGTTTTTACTCAAACTGGCCGCATGGGGTGGCGTGATTTTCCTGCACTTTCCCATCCTCATCATCGCCGCCTACGCGTTTAATACCGAGGAAGCCGCATTTAGCTTTCCACCGCAGGGGCTTACGCTACGGTGGTTTAGCGTGGCGGCACAGCGTAGCGATATTCTGGAATCAGTGACACTGTCACTTAAGATCGCCGCGCTGTCGACGGCCATCGCACTGGTGCTAGGAACGCTGGCGGCGGCAGCCCTGTGGCGGCGGGATTTCTTTGGCAAGAACGCAATATCGCTGTTGCTGCTGTTGCCTATTGCGCTACCGGGCATTATCACCGGTCTGGCACTGCTGACTGCATTTAAAACCATCAATCTGGAACCCGGCTTCCTGACCATCGTGGTGGGGCATGCGACGTTTTGTGTGGTGGTGGTCTTTAACAACGTAGTGGCCCGTTTTCGTCGCACATCATGGAGTCTGGTTGAAGCGTCAATGGACCTGGGGGCGAACGGCTGGCAAACCTTCCGCTATGTGGTGCTGCCGAATCTTGCGTCGGCGCTGTTGGCCGGAGGCATGCTGGCGTTTGCGTTGTCGTTTGATGAAATCATCGTAACAACGTTCACGGCCGGACACGAACGAACACTTCCGCTGTGGCTACTCAATCAACTCGGACGTCCGCGTGATGTCCCGGTGACCAACGTTGTGGCATTGCTGGTGATGGCGGTCACAACACTGCCGATTTTAGGGGCCTGGTGGCTGACGCGTGAAGGCGACACTCTCGCCGGAAACGGTAAATAAACGACAATATGGGAAATTGCTATGCAACATCAATTACTGATTAACGGCGAACTGGTCAACGGTGAAGGTGAAAAGCAGCCGGTCTATAACCCTGCTACCGGTGACGTGATCCTGGAAATTGCCGAGGCGTCAACCGTGCAAGTTGATGCAGCCGTCCGTGCTGCCGACGAGGCTTTTGCCAACTGGGGGCAAACTACACCGAAAGTGCGTTCAGAGCTGTTACTGAAGCTGGCGGACACTATCGCCGAAAACGCGCAGACATTTGCTGAGCTGGAATCCTTGAATTGCGGTAAGCCTTTTCACTGCGTGCTAAATGATGAAATTCCGGCGATTGTGGATGTTTTCCGCTTCTTTGCCGGTGCCGCACGTACGCTCAACGGCCTGGCGGCCGGGGAGTATCTGGAAGGGCATACGTCCATGATCCGTCGCGATCCGCTGGGGGTGGTGGCGTCTATCGCACCGTGGAACTATCCGCTGATGATGGCCGCGTGGAAACTGGCACCGGCGCTGGCGGCAGGTAACTGCGTGGTGATTAAACCATCCGAAATTACCCCATTAACGGCACTGAAGCTGGCGGAGTTGGCGAAAGATATTTTCCCGGCAGGCGTGATTAACGTGCTGTTTGGTCGTGGTAAAACCGTGGGCGATCCGCTGACCGGTCATGAAAAAGTGCGCATGGTTTCACTGACCGGCTCTATTGCTACCGGTGAACACATCATTGGGCATACTGCGCCATCGATTAAGCGCACGCATATGGAGTTGGGCGGCAAAGCCCCGGTTATTATTTTTGATGATGCCGATCTCGATGCGGTGGTGAGCGGCGTACGCACGTTCGGTTATTACAACGCCGGGCAGGATTGCACCGCAGCCTGTCGCATCTACGCGCAGAAAGGCATTTACGACGCGCTGGTCGAAAAATTGGGTGCGGCGGTCGCCAGCCTGAAAACCGGTTCACCGAATGATGAATCAACAGAGTTGGGGCCGGTAAGCTCTCAGGCTCATTTGGATCGCATCACCAAAGCGGTGGATGAGGCCAAAGCGCTCGGGCACATCAAAGTCATCACCGGCGGTAAAAAAGTAGAGGGTGCAGGCTACTATTTTGCCCCAACGCTGCTGGCGGGCGCGAAGCAGGACGATGCTATCGTTCAGCGGGAAGTCTTCGGCCCGGTGGTCAGCATCACCCAGTTTGATGATGAGGCTCAGGTCCTGGCATGGGCTAACGATTCAAAATACGGGCTGGCATCTTCGGTCTGGACGCGAGACGTTGGTCGTGCCCATCGCCTCAGCGCCCGCTTGCAGTACGGCTGTACCTGGGTCAACACCCACTTCACGTTGGTGAGCGAAATGCCGCACGGCGGGCAAAAACTCTCCGGTTACGGTAAGGACATGTCGGTTTATGGACTCGAGGATTACACCGTTATCCGTCATGTGATGATTAAACACGAGTAAAATCAGAACCTGCGCATAGCCATAGACGCACGGATAGCTAATTACTGGCAGGCGTGTGTCTATACTATGCGCGCCACTGGCCTCGTCGCCATCGGACGGCGGTAAGTTGGAAATATCCGCGAGGTCAGGCTAATTTACGTACAGTGGAGTCGCGTTCCGTTCTCTTAATGAACATCACTTCGCTGATGCCCGGTATCTGGGTTTCATGGCAACATCCCTTCGATTAAGGATAGCGTTGCATCGACCCATTGAACTCACAGCACGAAGCGGACAAGTTACATGAGCTGAAGGTCCGCTGTGAGCGAATTGCGGACATGTTAGCTCTTCACTGTATAAGCAATCTGTCTTAAACCAGCGGTACCCAGTAAATAAAGTTGGCTTTCTAAGCCCTCAGAGCAGCCAACTGTTTGTCCTCGTTAAGCAAG